>Ga0208849_1000942_pt1 | contig 23246 bp, 21 predicted proteins | sample NGESurdeep072012_10_FD_184470 | JGI IMG/M metagenome (GOLD analysis project Ga0208849, IMG submission 184470) | Arctic peat soil microbial communities from Barrow, Alaska - NGEE Surface sample 53-3 deep-072012 (SPAdes) | ecosystem: Environmental > Terrestrial > Soil > Wetlands > Peat ... | reverse complement strand
CTCCGCAAGAGCGCGCCCCGTGCCCGCAAGGCGCGGGTTGTGACGACGCGTCTCTCGGCGTTCCGCTTCCCCTTTGTTTGCGGCCTGGGTGGGCACAGGGAAACCCAGGAAATAGCGCAAGCGGGGAAGCCGTTAGCAACATGGTGGGACAGAGGACTCGCGCGCGAACAAAAATCGCGCCGCGAGAACGGGGATGCTTGCGCTCGCTCAGGCAAACGTGAAGGCCCCCTCATCCCGACCTTCTCCCCGCACGGCGGGGAGAAGGAGCAGTCGCATCCGGAGCCCCCTTCAAGATGACCAAATCAATCCGCCTTGATGCCGGCGAACTTGACGACCTTCGCCCACTTGTCGGTTTCGGCGCGGATGAATTTTTCGAAGTCGGCGGGCGAGCCGGTGAACACGTTGCAGCCGAGATCGGTGAATCGCTTGCGCGTCGCGACATCGGCGAGCGCGGCGTTGACCTGTTTGTTGAGCTTGTCGACGATCGCCGCCGGCGTGCCCTTGGGCGCGACGATGCCGTACCAGCCGGCGGCTTCGTAGCCCGGCAGGAATTCCGACATGGCCGGCACGTTCGGCAGCAGTTCCTGGCGCTTGTCGCTAGTCACGGCGAGCGCGCGCAGCTTGCCGGATTTCAGATAGCCGAGAGAGGCCGGCATCACCCCGAACATCGCCTGCGTCCGGCCTCCGATCAGGTCCGGCATCGCCGCGCCCTCGCCCTGATAGATGACGTCGACCATTTTGACGTCCGCCATCATGCGGAACAGCGCACCGGCGACGTAAAGCGGCGTGCCGCTGCCGCCCGAAGCGAGATTGATCTTGCCCGGATTGGCTTTGACGTAAGCGATGAATTCGGAAACGGTTTTTGCCGGCACGGCAGGGTTCACATCCAGCACCAGCGGGATGGTCGCGATGCTCGCCACCGGCACGGCATCCTGCAGGAAATTGAATTTGAGATGATGATAGAGCGCGGGATTGATCGCGTTCGACGACATGGCAAGCAGCAGCGTGCCACCGTCCGGCGACGCCTTGAGCGCCAGCTCGGTGCCGAGATTGGTGCTGGCGCCCGGCTTATTTTCCACGAAGAACGATTCGCCGAGCTTCTCCGACAGCCATTGCGCGATCAGCCGCCCGATGATGTCGGGCGAGCCGCCGGCCGGGACCGTCACGATCAGCTTCACCGGCCGCGTCGGATAATTTTGCGCGAGCGCCGTGCCCGACAATGCGGGCAGCGCGACGGCGCTCGTTGCCAGTTGCAGGAAACGGCGGCGGCGAAGCGTCATGACGAACTCCTCTGTCAGATAGCGGCGGCGCGCCTACTGCGCCTTGATGCCGACGGTTTTGATCACCTTGCCCCATTTCACGGCTTCGTCCGCGGTGAACTTGCCGAATTCGCCGGGGCTCATCACCATTGCGACGGAGCCGAGATCGGCGAACTTTTTCTGCATAGCGGGATCGCGCAGCACGGCGTTGATCTCGGTGTTGAGCTTATTGACGATGTCCGGCGGCGTCTTGGCCGGCGCACTAATCCCATCCCAGACGATCGCCTTATAGCCCGGCACAAACTCGGCGACGGTGGGAACGTCCGGCAGCACCTTCGAGCGGGCCGAGTCGGTCACTGCCAGCGGCCGCAGCTTTCCCGCCCGGATGAAGCTGATGGTCTGCAGGATCGGGGTGAACGACGATTGCACCTGGCCGCTGAGCAGATCGGGCAGATAGCTGCTGCGGTACGGCACGTTCACCATGTGAACGCCGGCCAACATGTTGAACAATTCGCCGGCCACGTCGGTCGCGGCGCCGCTGCCGACCGAAGCAAAATTGATCTTGCCCGGGTTTTTCTTCGCGTAGTCGATGAATTCCGGAAGCGTCTTGGCCGGCACCGATGGGTTGACCACAAGAACGAGCGGCAGCAACACCAGGCCGGAAACCGGCACAAGGTCGTGCAGGAAATTGAAGTCGAGCTTATCGTAGAGCGACATGTTGAGCACGTTGGTCATGGTCGCCGTAAGCAGCGTGTATCCATCCGGCGCCGCTTTCACCACGATTTGCGTGCCGATATTGGCGGCGCCGCCCGGACGGTTATCGACGATGAACTGCTGCTTGAGTCGCTGCGACAAGCCCTCGGCCAACAGTCGCGTGGCGATGTCGGGCGCAATGCCGACCGGATAAGGCACGACGATGCGGACCGGCCGCGTCGGATAGGTTTGCGCCGCCGCCGTTCCGGGCAGGCACGGCAAAGCGGCCATGGCCGCTCCCAGCCGCAGCATATCTCGACGTGCAAGTTTCATCGTCCCCTCTCTTTTGCGCGGTTGCGGCGAAGCCGAACCGGCTCAGTTTGGCTTGGCGCCGGAGAATTTGACCACCTTGGCCCACTTGGCGGTTTCTTCGCCAAGGAATTTGCCGAATTCCGCGGGTGTCATCGACATGATGTCGCCGCCCAGATCCTTGAGCTTGGTTTTGATCTGCGGGTCGGCGAGGCCGGCATTGATCGTCGTGTTGAGCTTGGTGATGACTTCGGGCGGCGTTCCCTTCGGCGCACATGTCCCGTCCCAGGCGCTCGCCGCGAAGCCCGGCAAAAACTCGCCGACGGCAGGCACGTCCGGCAGGATCGGCGACCGCTTCGCACCGGTGACCGCCAAGGCGCGCAGCCGGCCATCTCTGACAAAGCCGATGGCCGCCGTGATGGTGATGATGAATGCGCTGATCCGATTAGCGAGCAGATCGGTGAATGCCGGCGCCGGTCCGCGATAGGGCACGCCCACCATTTTCACGTCCGCCATCAGATTGATCAGTTCGCCGGCCACCTGCATCGGCGTGCCGATGCCGGGCGACGCCAGGTTGACCTTGCTCGGATTAGCCTTGGCGTAGGCGAGAAATTCCGGAAACGTCTTGGCGGGAAACAACGGATTGACCAGAAACACCATCGGCAGCGCAATCAGGCCCGCGATCGGCACTATGTCGCGCAGAAAATTGAAATCGAGATTCGGGTAGAGCGAGCCATTGATCGCGTTGGCGGTGAGGCAGGTGAGCAGGGTGTAGCCGTCCGGCGCCGATTTCACGACCGTTTCGGTCGCGATGTTGCCGGCGGCTCCGGTCTTGTTTTCGATGATAAAGGGCTGACCCAATTGCTGCGACAGCCACTGCCCGATCAGACGCGACAGCAGGTCGGGCGTGCCGCCGACGCCAAATCCTTCGACGATGCGCACCGGCCGCAAGGGATAATCGAATGCGCGCGCGGCGCGCGGCAACGACGCGGCGGCGACGCCTGCCGCAGCCAGACCCAACAACCTCCGACGCGGAAGCCGCATGACGTTCCTCCACCATCACCCGTCCCGCGCGGCCTTTCTCGGCCGTACAACCTCTTCCGCGTCGACGGCGGCCCGTGTAGCATAGCCGCGCATGACCGGGGGGACGCCATGAAAATTCGACGCAGAGGGCTGCTTCGCCTCGCCGCAGGCGCCATTGCCACGCCAGCCGTTTCACGGCTGGCGCGCGCCGATACCTATCCGTCGCGGCCGGTGCATCTCATCATCGGCTATCCGCCTGGCGGATCGGCCGACCTGACCGCGCGGCTGTTCGGCCAATGGATGTCGCAGCGGCTCAACCAACAATTTGTTGTTGAAAGCCGGCCGGGTGGTGGCACCAACATCGCGACGGAAGCCGCGTTGCGCGCCGCGCCGGACGGTTACACCCTGTTTCTCGCTTCGCCCGCCAACGCCACCAATCCGGCACTGTTTGCCAAGCTCCCCTTCGATTTCATCCACGATAGTGCGCCGGTCGCCGGCCTGATCCGTTTTCCGGATGTCGTCGATGTCAATTTGTCGCTGCCGATCCATTCGATTCCCGAACTCATCGCCTACGCCAAGGCCAATCCGGGCAAGCTTAACTTTGGGTCCTCCGGCATCGGCTCGACACTGCATGTCGCCGGTGAGTTGTTTAAGATGATGACCGGCGTCGATATCGTGCACGTGGCGTATCGCGGCGGCGCGCCGGCCATGATCGATCTGATCGGCGGACGCGTGCAATTGATGTTCGACAACGTGCCGACGTCGCTGCCGTTCATCAAAACGAAAAAGCTGCGGCCGTTGGCGGTGACGTCCGCGACGCGGGCGACGGTGCTGCCGGATCTTCCGACGGTCGCCGACTTCGTGCCGGGCTACGAGGCGAGCGCGTGGTACGGAATAGTCGCACCGAAAGGCGCGCCGGGCGAGATCGTCGCCAAGCTCAATCGCGAGATCGAAGCGATCCTCGCCGACCCCAAGGTTAAGTCGCAGCTCGGCGATCTCGGCGCTTCGCTGCTCCCCGGCACGCCTGCCGATTTCGGCGCGCTCATCGCCGCTGAGACGGCGAAGTGGGGCAAGGTGATCAAATTCGCTGGCATCAAGCCTGAGTGATCGATGCCGGAATGAACATCCCCGCCGACATGCGCGCCGCAGTGACATTCCCGCAAGCCCTGCACCGGCTTGCCGCAGGTAACGGTCCAGCCGGACGCCCGCTATTCCGCCTTGACGCCCGCCACACGGATCACTTGCGCCCATTTCTCTGCTTCATCGGCAACAAGCCTGGTGAATTCAGGCGGCGACAGCGAAAGCGGCGTATCCCCGAGTTCGGCGATACGTTTGGTCATGCCGGGGTCGGCAAGCGCGGCTTTCATCGTGCCGGCGAGCTTATCGACGATGGCGGCGGGCGTGCTCCGCGGTGCGGCGATGCCGACATAAATGCTCGCCTCATAGCCCGGGACGGATTCGGCGATGGCCGGAACGTCGGGCAGCACCGATGCGCGCGTTGCATTGGTCACGCCGAGCGCCCGCAGTTTGCCCGCTCTAACCTGTTGGATGGTCGCGGCGTAGGTGCCGAAATAGACTTGCACCCGGCCAGCGATGAGATCGACCACGGCCGGACCGCCGCCGCGATAAGGCACGTGCACCATGTCGACGCCGGTCTTGCTGCGGAACAACTCCCAGAACATGTGCGGGGCGCTGCCGATCCCGGCCGATGCAACGGTGACCTTGCCCGGGTGCGACTTGGCGTAGGCGATCAGTTCGGGAACGGATTTTGGCGGGAACGCCGGATTGACCACGAGGATGCCGGCGCCGCGCGAAATTGGCGCGACGGGAGCGAAATCGCGAATGATATTGAAGTTGAGATTACGATAGAGCGTCGCATTCCAGGCGTCGGCCGATGTGGTGAGCAGCAGCGTGTAACCGTCCGGCGCCGCTTTCGCCACCGCCTCGGCGGCGAGATTGCCGCCCGCGCCTGGCCGATTCTCGACGATGAATTGCTGACCGAGTTGTTGCGAAAGCCATTGCGCGATCAACCGCGCATAGGTGTCGCTGATGCCGCCCGGCGGAAAGCCGCAAATAACGCGCGCCGGCCGCACCGGGTAGGATTCCGCCATTGCCGCGGCTGAAGAGAGGCAGGCCAGCCATTCCGCCGGCAAGCCGAAGAAATTGTCGCCGTGCCAACATCATGGATATCCTCCCGCCTTTATCCGCTCCCGCGGAGTGCAGTTCAGCGGGCGCGGTCAACACGTGCTTGCGGCGCGCTGCCGGCGGAATTTATCACGTTGGTGCGGTTCGGGATATCGCTCGACGAACCAATCAGGCAGCCAACCAATCAGGCAGCCACCGATCAGGCAGACAACGGCAACGCGCGAAATTCCTTGGCGCTCGCCATATCCCAGGCATTGGCAAATCGCTGGTCGCGGGTGCCGGAAAGCAGTTCGCCGGGTTTGAGCGGCGGATAAAGCTCGGCGAAAGTCTTGACCTCGTGCGCCGAAACGCGCCGCGAGAAATGCTCCGGCGTCAATTCGGCCGGATGGTCCAATCCGGCGGCCGCCACCAGTTCGGCCAGCGCCTCTACGGTGGCGCGCTGGAAGTTGAACACACGCTCGGATTTGTCGGGCACCACGAGCGCGCGTTGGCGGGCGCGATCCTGCGTCGAAACTCCGGTCGGGCAGCGATCGGTGTGGCAGGATTGCGACTGGATACAGCCGAGCGCGAACATGAAGCCGCGCGCCGAATTGCACCAATCGGCGCCCAGCGCCATGGCCCGCGCGATATCGAAGGCGCTGACGATCTTGCCGCTGGCGCCGAGCTTTATCCGATCGCGCGCGTTGATACCGATCAGCGCGTTGTGCACGAAGTTGAGGCCCTCGCGCAGTGGCATGCCGAGATGATCGGTGAATTCGAGCGGCGCCGCACCGGTGCCGCCTTCCTTGCCGTCGACAACGATGAAATCGGGATAGATGCCGGTCTCCACCATTGCCTTGCAGACGGCGAGGAATTCCCACGGATGACCGATGCACAGCTTGAAGCCTGCCGGCTTGCCGCCGGATAGCCGCCGCATCGTGGCGATGAACTGCATCATCTCAATTGGCGTTGCGAACACCGAATGGCGCGACGGCGACACGCAGTCGACGCCGATCGGCACGCCACGCGCCGCGGCGATCTCCGCGGTCACCTTGGGCGCGGGCAGCACGCCGCCGTGGCCGGGCTTGGCGCCCTGACTGAGTTTGAGTTCGACCATCTTGACCTGCTCGGCGCGCGCGCCGGCCTCAAATTTCTCGGCACAGAACGTGCCGTCCTGGTTGCGGCAGGAAAAATAACCCGAGCCGATTTCCCAGATGATGTCGCCGCCATTTTCGCGATGATACCCGCTGTAGCCGCCTTCGCCGGTGTCGTGGGCGAAATTGCCTTTCTTGGCGCCGGTGTTGAGCGCGCGGATGGCGTTCGGCGACAGCGCACCGAAACTCATCGCCGAAATGTTGAAGATCGAGGCCGCATAGGGCTGGGCGCAATCCGGTCCGCCGATGACGATGCGGGGACTCTCCTTGGCGACGCCTCGGGGAGCAATCGAATGATGCAGCCACTCGAAACCCGCGGCGTAAACGTCGTCCTGGGTGCCGAACGGCCGCTTATCCAGTGCCCGCTTGGCGCGCTGGTAGACGATGGCGCGCTTGTCGCGGGAGAACGGCGTACCGTCTTTCTCGCTTTCCAAAAAGTACTGACGAATTTCCGGGCGGATTTCCTCCAGGATGAAACGGATGTGCGCGGTGAGGGGGTAATTACGCAGTACGGCATGCCGCGTCTGAATGAGATCGACAGTGCCGATCGCCGCCAGCGCGCCAAACAGCACCAGCGCCACGGCGACGATGGGCGATGGAAAGAAATACAGTTCGATCAGCAGAGCGGCGGTGATGGCGATCACGGCCGTATAGGCAATGAACCGCGCAGTGAACGGCAGCATTAGGATGCGCATGGGGCACTCCCCTCCCGGCAAAATCTTCGTCCGCAAGCCCCCCAAAAGAGCTCGCGCCGGCGCCAATCATACGAGGGAAACCTGTCAGTTTCGTAAGGGCGAAGAGACCGTAGCCGACCGCACCTTGGCTTTGGGGGCTGTGGGCTCCCGTTTTGGGGCAGGTCGAGGGCGTGCCAGCCGCTGGCAGCGGGCCTTTCGTGGGCAACCCCCGCATACCGGGGGCGCGCCGCGCGGTCTTGTGATCATGCCGTGCGGTCTATAGCACCGGGGCAAACAGAGCATTGCTGCACCGCAAACTGGCGCGGCCAGAAACGCTCTGCCGAACAACAAAAGACCTCTGACTCGGAGCCATCATGAACATTCAGCGCCGCCGCTTCCTGCAACTGTCAACCTTGGCGGCCGCATTACCGGCCACGTCACGCCTCGCGCGTGCCGAGGCCTATCCGTCGCATCCGGTCCACATCGTTCTTGGCTTTCCGCCCGGCGGCTCTTCGGACGTGATCGGACGCCTGATGGCGCAATCGCTGGCCGAGAAACTCGGAAAGCCTTTTGTGTTCGACAACAAGCCGGGCGCCGGCGGCAATATCGGCACCGAATGGGTCGCTAAGGCCGCGCCCGACGGCTACACGCTGCTGTGGTCGACATCCGCCAACGCAGTCAACGCCTCGCTCTACCACAAGCTCAACTTTGATTTTCTGAAGGATTTCGAGTCGGTCGCGGGCGTGTTTCAGATTCCGAATGTGATGGAAGTCAATCCCTCGATTCCAGTCAAAAGCGTTCCGGAATTCGTCGCCTACGCCAAGGCCAATCCCGGCAAGATCAACTTCGCTTCGGGCGGCTTCGGGACAACCTCACACATGGCGGGCGAGCTGTTCAAATTCATGACCGGCGTCGACATCCGCCACGTGCCCTATCGCGGCTCGGCGCCGGCGCTGATAGACCTGCTCAGCGGCCAGGTGCAGGCCATGTTCGATCTCATGCCGGCGTCGATCGGATTTATTCGCGCCGGCAAGCTGCGCCCGCTCGCCGTGACCACCGCACAGAAATCTCCTGCCCTGCCCGACCTGCCCACGGTCGGTCAGTTCGTCCCAGGCTATCAGGTGAGTACGTGGAACGGCGTGAGCGTGCCACGGGGCACGCCCTCCGACATCGTCGAGCGCCTCAACAAGGAGATCAACGCCAGCCTTGCCGATCCAAAAATCAAGGCGCGGCTCGCCGATCTAGGCGCGACCGGACTGCCCGGCACGCCGGCCGCGTTCGCCACACTCGTCGCGCAAGACACCCAGCGTTGGGCCGAGGTCGTCAAGTTCGCGCACATCTCGGCTGATTAGAGCGAAGTTCAGCTATTCCTTCGGCTCGGCATCGAGCCGTACCACCCAGCCTTCGAGCCCCGGCTTGGCGGCCGGGTACCGCGCCAGCACCAGCGGATCGTGCCCGGGCACGACGTGGCGCGGCGAACTCGCGAGCTTTTTCAGCTTGCGATAACCCTCGACCACCTCTTCGAGGTTATAGGTCGTCGGGAATACGCGGCCGGACTCCATGTGGGCGTAAAGATGCGTCGCGTCTGCGGCGAGCACGACGTAACCGCGTTCGGTCTTCACCCGCACCGACTGTAGTCCCTTCGAATGGCCGCCGATGTGATGCACCGTCACCCCGGGTACGATCTCGTCTTCGCCGTCGTGAAACGCGGCTCGGCCGTCGAACACCTTTCGCACCATGGCGACGACGTCGTCGACCTTGAACGGCGTCCGCAGCGCCTGATGGCACATGCAGCGGCCGGTGGCGTAAGCCATTTCGCGGTCCTGAAGGTGATAGCACGCCTGCGGGAACAGATCGTAATTGCCGCAATGATCGTAGTGCAGATGGCTAATGATGACATCCTTGACCGTATCGGGGGCGATGCCGAGCGCGAGCAATCCGTCCCGCACCGGCTTGATCGTTTCACGCTCACGCTTTCGCCCCATGGCTTCATCGAAGCCGGTGTCGACAATGATCGTTCCGGACGGCCCGACGATGGCCCAAACAAAATAGTCAAGCGGCTGCAGCATGTCGTGCGGGTCGCCATGGATGAAATTCGCCGACGACGGCCGCTTATGATGGCCGTAGCGAATGGCGTAGACTTCGTGCACATCGTCGCTCATGACGGCACCTCCCCGGTTGAACTTGGCACATCATAAGCCACGCTGTCTGGCGGCGCACGTTAGCGACGAACGGCCGGGCGACGGCCCGACGTTTGCGACAATGCAATAAAGGACCGTGCGCTGCGCAACGAGGCGGCCGCAAAGCTGGCTGCGGTCGCGCACCGCACCATCGACTCGAGCCATATCGGCAACGCCTTGTCAGCGGATTTGCCGCTGCGCTACGCTGCTCCCAACAACGCGCAGACGTTGAACCATCCATCGAGGGAGGGAAGCATGAGCGGATCGGCCGCAAGCGGCTCGGCGCCGTGGTACCGGGCGCTGAACTGGGCGCAGTGGAAAGCGTTAATCGCATCGAACCTGGGCTGGACGTTCGACGGATTTGAGGTCTTCGCCCTCATCCTCACGGTCGGCGCGGCGCTGCACCAGTTGCTCGACCCGTCGCAGTACAAATTCATTCCCGCCTATGCGGGCGCGGTGATCGCCATTACGGTGTTCGGCTGGGGCACCGGCGGCCTGCTCGGCGGTATTTTGGCCGATTACATCGGCCGCAAGCGATCGATGGCGTTGACGATTCTGGCCTACTCGCTGCTGACCGGCTTGAGCGCGCTGTCGTGGAGCTGGCTGTCGTTCGCCATTTTCCGTTTCCTGGTCGGCCTCGCGATCGGCTCCGAATGGGCGACCGGCGCCTCGATCACAGCCGAGCTGTGGCCGGACAATGCGCGGGGCAAGGGTGGCGCATTTCTGCAAGCCGGCTATCCGATCGGGAGCATCATCGCTTCGACCCTATGGGTTCTCATTGGCACGTCCGGGCCCAACGCTTGGCGCTACATGTATCTGATTGGCGTGCTGCCGGCGCTCATCACCTTCTGGATTCTGCGCAACATTCCCGAATCGCCGCGCTGGGAAGAATCGAACAGACAGCGGCTTGCCGCACATGACCAGCGGCGGCGCGGTGTTGCCTTGCGCGGCGAAGATGCCGCCATCGTGCGCTTCACTCTTATCGACATGTTCGTCGAGCCCGCGGTGCGCATGCGTCTCATCTTGACCTTCGTGATGTCGCTTTCGGTCACGATCGGCTACTGGGGAGTTTCCACCTTCGTGCCAAGCTATGTCGGTTCGGTCGCCACGCACCTTGGGCTTGCTGCCCAGCGGTGGGTTGGCTTGGCCGGGCTCGTGCAGAATATCGGCGCGCTGCTCGGCTTTTGCTGCTTCGGGTTTCTCGCCGACTCGCTTGGCCGTAAGCCCACGACATTCTTGTACTATCTGCTGTGTCTCATCCTCACCCCGATCGTCTATCTGTGGGTGCATGACATCCGCCTCCTGTTATTGGTCTTCGCGGTCTACGGATTCTTCATCCAGGGGGTCTTCTCATGGACCGCGGTGTGGCTGCCGGAACTATTTCCGACGCGCATGCGGGCGACGGCGGCGGGCTTCATTTTCAATACGCCGCGCCTGATCTCAGCGATCGCGCCGCTGATCGCCGGCAGTCTGATTGTCGGGCTCGGCGGCTACGGCAAGGCTGCAACGATCCTCGGCCTGTTCTATATCCTCGGCCTGGTCACCGTGCCGTTCCTGCCCGAAACCAATGGCAAGCCGCTGGCGGAGGTCGACACGCTGTCGACGCCCGGCGCGGCGGCCAACAGCGGCAGACGGCGTAATCGGCGGCCGTGAAAAGAAAATGCCCGGCGCGAGGCCGGGCATCGGGATTTCAAAAATCGAACGGGCTGACAAGATCGGGCGCCGCGGCATGAACGCTGCGGCGTGAGTTCCGATCAGGCCGCAGCGGCGGTGAGATTGCCGAATTTCTTCAGGTTCTCTTTCTGCTTCTCGTTGCGCGGCGGCAGCTTGAACAGCCGCGCCGCAGTGCCGCCAAGGATGTTGTGCTTGGCCTTCTCCGCCAGGAACGGCAGGTCCCAGATCGTCGACGGCAGATCGAAATCCCAGTGTGGATAATCGGACGAGTACAGCAACTGCGTCTCAGCATTGATCATGCGGAACGTCGTCTCCATCGCGCCGTAGTCCTGAATTTCCATCGGCTGCGTCGAATAGAACATGTCGCGCATGTAGTCCGACGGCTTTTTCTTCAGGATCGGCGCTTCCGAAGGCCGCAGCATGTATTCGTGATCGAGGCGCTGCATCAGGAACGGGATCCAGGCGAGCCCGGCCTCGATCCAGACTACCGGCAGTTTGGGGAACCGCTCGCCCATGCCGTTGACGACCCAGTTCGTGCAGTGCAGCACGTTGTACCAGGAGAAGCCGAGCGCATGCGCCGACATGAAGCGGTTGCAACTCCGGTAGATCGGCTCGCCCCAGTTCGGGCCTGAGTGGAACGACAGCACCAGGCCGCGCTCTTCCATCGCCCGGTACATCTTCATGTAGGCGTTGTCGTAGACCGCCATGTTCGGGCGCACGGTCGTAACCATGAAGCCACCGACGTGCTTGCGGTCTCCGAACGTCTCGACTTGGCGCAGCGCGGCCTCCGGATCGGAGAACGGCAGGCACAGCATCGAGAAGAAGCGGCCGTCAGCCTCCGGCATCACCTTCTCGGTGAGCCAGCGGTTATAGGCCCAGCACAGATCGACCTCCATTTCCTTCTGCGGATGCATGCCGATATTGAGCATGCCGGTCGGAAACAGGCAGGAGTAATCGACGCTCATGGCGTCCATCCACCGGTGGCCGAGCTGAATGTCGCGCTGCGCGCCGCCCGCCGCGTCAGTCTTCTCCGAACCACGCATCGGATAGCGGGTGACACGGCCGCCCATGTCCTGATAGCCGACACCCGTCGGCATGATGCCGGTGCGGTTGCGCTTGCTGCCGGCCGAAAGGCTCAACTGGCGCAGCACGTCATTTTCCATGAACGGGAGCCATTCGTTCTGGTTCTCGTTCTCGTAATGGTGCGCGTCGACATCGACGATGACCATGTCGTCGAAATTGCGCTGGTGAGCCTGCTTGCGCGCATGCGCCAGCAGCCGGCTGGTATTAAGTTCCTCGACCGTTACGCGCCGACCGCGATCAGCGATGAGATCCATGGCGTTTCTCCTGACGTTCCATTCCTGAAAGAACGGCCGTTACCGGCCCGTCCAGCTCTGCCACATGCCAAGCTCGAAAACTGCGAGATCGGCAGCCTTTAACAATCCGCTCGCCGTAACCATCACGTCGGTGGCGGAAATCGAATTTTTGGGCACCGGCGTGATCTGATCGCCGGCCTCAAGCCGCGCTGTATAAACGCGGCAAGCCGCAGCCATCAGTTTCTGCAGCGCTTCGGTGCTCACCAGATCGAGCTTACCGTCGACGATACTTTGTTCGAGCACGGACGCGAGCCGCTTAGCGTCGGCGGACGCGCCCTCAACCAGTTCGACCTGAGGCTTCGCAGCCGGCCGCACCGCGACCGGCCGGCGCGCAGTTTTTGCCGCCGGCTTCGCGGCGGATTTAGTGATTCCCTTTGCCGCCCGCTTAAGCGACGACATAAAGTTCGTCCCCCTTTTGCACGGTCTTGTATTTTTTCAGCTTCATCTTGCGGTCCGACACGCACTCGCCGGTCCTCATGTCGTATTCCATACCGTGCCAGGGGCAGACGAAGTGCATCTCGTCTTCGGCGAAGAATAGGCCCATCGAGGTCTTGTCCGGGCGCAAGCGCTCCTCGACCTTCGCGATAGTCAGTCCTTCGCAGGCCGGGCCACCCTGATGGAGGCAAAAGTTGCTGTAAGCGTAAAACTCGCCCTCGTGCTTGAAGACGCCGATCTCGTTGTCGCCGACGAACACGATCCGCCGATCGCCATCCTGGAATTCCGTAAGTTTTGCGACGAATTTTTCCGCCATATGCGCTACTGCCCTCGTGCTGCGCCCATCGTTGGGCTGACTTTTTCCTTTTTTGGCCCGGCCGCCCCGGACTTGCGCCGCCCGTCGCAGTAGGCGCACGCCTTGCAAGCCATGCATTTAGCACAAACTGCGCCGGAGCACGACCGCGCTTCTACCGTCTAGTTATCTAATCTCATTCTAAGGTGGGACAAAGCAAAATCATGCCAAAAGCCCAGCGGAAGCGGCATAACTGCTAACACAGCCATGCCGGTCGCGAAGGATTTGCCGGTCGCGAAGGATTTGCCGAGCTCGAAGCGGCACTCTTCCTGAAGCCCACACAACCACGGCGTCACCACGTTCCGGGCGTGTGCAACAAGTTGTAGATGGCCTGCGCCCGACCCTGCGTATTAAATCGGGATAACGGTTGATCCCGTCCACGCGGGGCGGCGCATCAAGCCATCCGGTTTTCGATCTCGCCGATCTTCTCGATCCAGAGCTTCACAACGTCGCCAGCCTTGAGGAAGGTGCCGCTTTCGGCGCCCGTGCCCGACGGCGTACCGGTGAGGATCAGATCGCCCGGGTGTAGCGTCATATTGATCGACAACTGCTCGATTTGCTCCGCGAGCGAGAACAGCATCTTGCTGGTGTTGGAATCCTGCTTCAGCTCGCCGTTGACCCACAGCTTGAGGCCCAGGTTTTGCGGGTCGCCGATGTCGCTCGCCGGAACGATCCACGGCCCGATCGGGCACGAACCGTCGAAAGACTTGTGCTTGGTCCAGTCCATTTTGAACGGCGAGGTCGCGGGAACCGGCGGCCGGCGGCCGCGATCGCGCGCCGAAAGATCGTTCGACACCATGTAACCGGCGACGTAGCTAAGCGCCTTGTCGAGCGTCACATCCTTGGCAGGCCGGCCGATGACGGCGGCAAGCTCGATCTCCCAATCCATGCTCTTCGCGTAATGGGAGATCTTCACCGTGGCGCCCGGATCGGTAATGGTGCGCGCAGCCTTGATGAAGTGCCAGGCCTTGAGCCCCTGTTCGTGGGGGTCGGCGGGCGGCGGATTGCCTTCGCGCGCGGCCATGGCGGCAGCGTGGTCGCCATAATTGGCGCCGGCGCAGAAGATCGTGGAGGGATTCGGAAGCGGGGCAAGGAGCTTGGTCTTTTTCAGCGGCTGCCGCTTGGCCCGGCTCTTCGCGGCGCCTGCCGTGGCCTTTCGCAGCGCGCCTTCGGCGGCTTTCCAGTCTTGCAGGATGCCGAGCACCGTCGCATAGGCCGGCTTGCCGGTCAGCTTGACCGCATCGAACACCTCGTCGCCGATCACGATGCCGGCGCGCGGACCCTCCGCCGATTTATAGGTCGCGATCTTGTAGCCCGCCGGTTTTACCCCAGCCATGTGCGTAGCCTCCCTGATGGCGATGAAACCCTGGTTGCGACAAAACCGCGATCCGGTCCAGTTGGCAAGACCGGATTGCCAAGCCGCCTTGCGCGCAAAGCAGTCCCGCACCCTTGAGTTGACGCAAGCGCGGTGCTTGATTCACCCCACAAGAGCACCCACGCCCAAAGGTTGGAGAAGGTCGGAGACACCCCATGATTAAGCTGAGACGCATCGGGCACGCCACATTCGAGACGCCCGATCTGCAAAAGATGATCGACTACTACACCGAGGTGATGGGGCTCGTGCTTGCCGAGCGAGAAAAGGATCGCGCCTTTCTCACCACGCAAGTCGGGCTGCTGGCTATCCAGCTCAACAAGGGCGAGACCGAGCGCTGTAGCACCCTGTCATTCGAGGTCGCCCCTAATTCAGACTTCGGCGCCCTGGCGCGCGATCTGGAGAAAGACGGCATCAAGAGCGAACTGCGCAACGACACGATTCCCGGCATCGGGCCGGTGCTGACGTTCGATGACAACAAGGGCACCACGATCGCTCTGTTCAAAGAGTGGAGCTACCTCGGCAAGCACTTGGCGCACCATGGCGTCGGCGCGCTCAAGCTCGGCCACATCGCCTGGGTCGTTAACGACCCGCAAAAGACCTCCGAGTTCTATCAAAAGGTCCTGGGCTTCCGGGTTTCCGACTGGATCGACGATTTCTTCGTATTCATGCGCTGCAACACCGATCATCACACGGTGAATTTCATCCGCGGCAAGAACGTCAAGATGCATCACATGGCGTTCGAACTGAAGGATTTCATCCATCTGCAGAATTCATGCGATCTGTTCGGACAGAAGAAAATTCCGATCATCTGGGGGCCGCTGCGCCACGGTCCCGGGCACAACATCGCCACCTATCATCGCAATCCGGATGATCAGGTCATCGAGTTCTTCTGCGAACTCGACCAGATGGTCGACGAGGAGCTCGGCTATTTCGAGCCGCGGCCGTGGCATCAGGACACGCCGCAGCGGCCGAAAACATGGAAGGCCGGCATGAACAACGTCTGGGGACCGCCGCCGCTGCCGGATTTCCATCGCGGAAGGGATTAGTCATTGCGAGGAGCGAAGCGACGAAGCAATCCAGGGCCGCTCGCGTTGCGCTGGATTGCTTCGCGGAGCGTGTCATCGGACCGCGCGACTTCGCGCGGGTCCGTTGGCTCGCAATGACGCGGTTTACTCGCTCTTGCCGCCGAGTTGCTTGAGCTTGGCGAACACCGCGTTGACATCGAGTTCGTCGCCGGACTTGTCCGCGGCAGGCTCGGGCTCCTCCTTCGGAGCGGTCGTCACCGATGCAGGCAGCAGCGTGGCGCCCTGCTCTTCGACCGGGAGCGGCTTCTCTTTGGCGGCGCGATGCACTTCGAGATCGAGGTCGATCTGCGAGCACAGGCCGAGCGTCACCGGATCAAGCGGGGTGAGATTCGCCGAGTTCCAGTGGGTGCGCTCGCGAATCGCCGCAATGGTCGACTTGGTGGTGCCGACGAGCCGCATGATTTGGCTGTCTTTCAGCTCCGGATGGTTGCGCACCAGCCACAGGATGGCATTTGGCCGATCCTGCCGGCGTGACACCGGCGTATAGCGCGGCCCCTTCTTTGGCTTGGTTTCGGGCATGCGCACCTTCGGCTCGGCCAGATGCAGCTTATGACTGTGGTCGGCTTCGGCGGTAGCAATCTCCTCGCGCGTCAGCTGGCCGGTCGACACCGGATCAAGGCCTTTGATGCCCTGAGCGGCGTCCCCGTCCGCGATCGCCTTCACCTCGAGCGGGTGCAGATTGCACAATTGCGCGATCTGATCGAACGAGAGCGATGTATTATCGACCAGCCACACGGCTGTCGCTTTGGGCATCAACGGCGCGGTCGCCATGGGTAAATCTCCTCTGTGCTCCGCCCGCCTTGGTCAGGCGAAGCCACTCCTCAAGGATTACTGGAAAAGCTGCCGACATATAGGCGTCCGAGTCTTCCGGCGCAACCGTTTGTCGGCCTTAGTTTGTCGGCCTTAGTTGTCAGCCTTGGTCTGTCAGCCTTGGCGAAGACCGACCCGACCCGCTATTGGTGAGCGATGGCGTGTGGAACGTGCGCGCAAGGTTAAGGGAGGCGCGGATGGGCAGAGCTTTGTGCGCGATCGCCGCGTTCGCGCTTGCCGCCCTGCCGTTTGCGACATGCGCCCAACCGGCGGATTTTCCGGCGCGGCCGGTCCGGCTGATCGTACCTTTCGCGCCGGGCGGTGGCGTCGATATCGTCGCCCGGCTGGTGGCGCCGAAGCTGAGCGAGGCGTGGGGCCAGCCGGTCATCGTCGAGAACAAGGCAGGCGCGGTCGGCGCCATCGCCAGTGAATACGTCGTGCAGCAGCCGGCAGACGGCTACACCGTTCTGATCGGCGTCGCCGGCAGCCACGCGATTGCGCAGTACCTGCATCACAATCTGACCTATGACCCGATGCGCGACTTCTCTGGTGTCACGGTGCTGGCCTATTCGCCGCTGATCTGCCTCGTCGCGCCGTCTGGTCCGTTCCACACCATGAAAGAGCTGGTCGACGCGGCGAAGACCAAGCCGATGCCGTTCGGCAGTCCCGGTGCGGGTTCGCAGCCGCACCTGATCGGCGAAATGTTCAACCTGCTCTACGGCACCAAATTCCAGCATGTCGCCTACCGCGGTGTTGCTCCCGCCATGCAGGATCTGCTCGGCGGCCACATTCCGATGGTGATGGGCGAGATGGGTTCGGCCAAGCCGTTCGTCGCTTCGGGGCAGCTGCGCGCGCTCGCGGTGACCGGCACGGCGCGGAACCCGAGCGTGCCGAACGTGCCGACGTTTACCCAAGCCGGCTATCCGAGCTTCGAAGTCAATTCCTGGTTCGCGCTGTTCGTGCGCGCTGCGACGCCAAAACCTATCGTCGACAAGATCGCGGCCGACGTCACCAAGGCGGTGCGCAGCGCCGATGTCGAGGCGCGGCTGGCTTCCGACGGCTGGGAAGCCGGCGGCGGCACGCCAAAGGAATTCACCAAACTCTGGATGGATACGTCCAAACAGCTCGGACACGTCATCCAAGAACGTCACATCACGATCGAATGAGGACATGTCATGGCCGGACCGCTCGATGGAAAAGTCGCAATTGTCACCGGCGCGGGGCGCGGCCTCGGCCGGGTGATGACACTCGCGTTGCTGGCGGCGGGCGCGAGTGTCGCGGCGACCGAGCTCGATGCCGAAGCGCTCGATGAAACCGGGCAAGCCGCCGAAGCGAGCGGCGCCGGCGAGCGCATTCTCGATGTCGTTGCCGACGTCACCCGTGACGACGGCGCGCCGAGGATCGTGCGCGCCGCCACCGAACGCTTCGGCCGCCTTGATATCCTGCTCAACAACGCCGGCATCAACATGACGCTGTTCCGCCGGCCCGACCTCAAGCTGAACGGAAAATTCTGGGACGTGACGCCGGAGGAATTCCGCCGCATCATCGATGTCAACGTCGTCGCTGCTTTCCTGATGAGTCGGGCCGCGCTGCCGGTGATGCTCAAGCAGCACTGGGGCCGCATCATCAACGTCACGACAAGCCTCGACACCATGTATCGCGGCGGCATGCAGCCGTATGGCGGCTCGAAAGCGGCGAACGAGGCGCATCTCCTCGGGTTCGCGCAGGAGCTTGAAGGCACCGGCGTCACCGCCAACGTGCTGGTGCCAGGCGGCGCCGCCAACACGCGCATGGTTTCGGTCGGGCAGCAGCCGGATCGGGCGAAGCTCGTTTCGCCCGACGTCATGGTGGCGCCACTCGTCTGGCTGTGCTCGAACGCGTCCGATGGCGTCAACGGTCAGCGCTTTATCGGCGCACACTGGGACAAGAGCCTGCCGCCCGACGAGGCGGCGAAGAAGGCAGGCGCGCCGGCGGCATGGCAGCAGCTTGGCCGCCAGGCCATCACGCCCGACAGCGTGCGCTGATTTTATTTGCTCGCGTTGACGGGCTGCACCGCCGTGGTCTTCGGCACGGCGAGCGGCACCGCACGCCTGACAAAGCCCATCGGCGGATGAACGACGCGCTTCGTGAAAATCTGACCGCAACCATTGCGGCCGCACATGGTCACGGCCTGCGCGGCATTGCACAACGATCCGATCGAGAGAGCCGCGAGGGTTGCGAACAAAGCGATGCGATGCATACCTCGTGTTAGGATTTTATGGTGAATGAATCGTTAATTACGGCCGCATGCGACAAAACGGATCACTCGGCCTTGATGCCTGCCTCCTTGATGATCGGCGTCCATTTGGCCATTTCGGCCTTCTGCTTCGCCAAAAGCGCCGCGGGCGTCTGGTCTTCGGCCGGCCAGACTTCCTGACCGACTTTTTTCAATCGCTCCTGCACCACCGGATCGGCCAGGCTCTCGCGAATGGCGGCATTGAGCTTCGCGATCACGTCCTGGGGTGTGCCCGTGGGCACCCAGATGCCGTGCCAAAAACTGGCGTTGACACTGGTGATGCCGAACTCGTCGAGCGTCGGCACGTTCGGCGCCGCCCACCAGCGCTTGGCCTGCAGCACCGCGAACGCCTTGAGCTGGCCGCTTTGCACGTAAGGCAAAGTGCCGGCCGCCTGACTGAATGCGAAGTCGACATGGCCGCCCATCAGGTCCTCGGCGACCGGCGCCCCGCCGCGATACGGCACGATCTGAAACGCCGTGCCGGTGACTTTCTCGAACAGGCGGGCGGCAATGTCGGTTGGACCGCCGACGCCGACGGTCGCCATCGTCGCCTTGCCGCCCTGCGCCTTCAGCCACGCGATCAGGCCTTTGACGTCGTTCGGCGGCAGCGACGTGTTGGCGACGATCCAGATCGGCGTGTCGGCGATCAGAGAGACCGGCGCCAGATCCTTCACGGGATCGTAGTCGAGCTTCAGGATGACCGGATTGAATACCGCCGTCTGGGTATGGCCGATGCTCAGCATGTAGCCGTCGGGCGGCGAATGAGCCACGCGGCCGACGCCGATGCTGCCGCCGCCGCCGCTGATATTGATAACGACGACGGGCTGGCCGAGCGGTTTCTGCATGCGCTGTGCCAAGAGGCGCGCGATGGTGTCGGTCGGCCCGCCGGCCGGATACGGCACCACAATCGTGATCGGACGCGACGGATAGGAGTCTGCGTGCGCAGCGGCGACGCCGGCGAGAACAGCGAAGACAAGAGCCACGAACCTGCGCATGTCATTTCCTGATTTTGTGCCGCATCGCGCGGCCATTGTGATGCGGCGTGAGGGTTGCCTCGGTACCGGGATTGTATTTTGCTGCGCGCGAGTAGGCTAGCGACCGGCGATTGCCCGGTGAGGATTGCCCAGCGAGGAATATCATGGATTTCGAATTCAGCGAGGAACAGACTCTGCTGCGCGACAGCGTGCGCAAGCTGATGCAAAGGCACGCGCCGCCCGAATATGTACGCAAGCACGATCGCGAACGCACTTATCCGGAAGACCTGTTTCAGGCATTCGCCGCGGCCGGTCTGTTGGCGCTGCCGTTTCCGGAAGAATACGGCGGCGCCGGCGGCACGCTGCTCGACATGACCATCGTGGCCGAAGAAATTTCGCGCATCTCCGCCGATCTGGTGATGGCCTATACGGGCAATATTTTTTGCGGGCTCAACCTGCTGCGCAAAGGCACCGAGGAGCAGAAGCGCCATTGGCTGCCGAAACTCGTGGCCGGCGAGATCAAACTCTCGATCTCGATGTCGGAGCCCGACGCCGGTTCCGATATCGGCGCCATGCGCACCAACGCGGTGCGCGACGGCAATCAATGGGTGATCAACGGGCAGAAAATCTGGGCCTCGACGGCCGGCGCGCCCAGCAATGTCATCAGCCTCTACGTCAAGACCGATCCGAAGGCGCACTACCGGCAGGGCCTGTCGCTGTTTCTGGTCGATAACGACACGCCGGGCCTGACGCTGCGCAAACTCGATATGCTCGGCCGCCGCGCCACCGGCACCTACGAACTCACCTTCGATAACGCGCGGGTGCCGCCCGACCGTCTGATCGGCGGCGAGAACAAGGGCTGGGACGTGGTGATGTCCGGCCTGGCCGTCGAGCGCGCCGCCTCGTGCGCCGGCAATGTCGGCGCCGCGCAGGGCGTGGTCGATCTCGCCCTGCAATACGCCAAGGACCGAAAACAATTCGGCCGCCCGATCGGCGCCAATCAGGCGATCGCCCACATGCTCGCCGACATGCAGACCGACGTGGAGGCCGCGCGCACGCTGATGTGGCGCGCCGCCTGGCTGGTCTCGAACGACAAGGACGCGCTGCGCGAAATCACCATGGCGAAACTGTTCACCTCGGAGACTTACGTCAAAGTCGCCAACCTCGGCATGCAGGTGCTCGCCGCGTTCGGCTATTGCGAAGAGTTCGACATGGCGCGCCACTACCGCGACGCCCGCGCCGCAACGATTGCCGCCGGCACCTCGCAGATTCAGCGAAACCTGATCGCCAATCTGATGGGCCTGAAGGTGCAATGATGCCTTCTTCCGCCCCCGCGATAGCGGGGGAGGGGGACCACCTTGCGCAGCAAGGTGGTGGAGGGGGCCTCTGAGGTGACGCCGATGAGAGCGCCGAAGAAAGTAATCGGTAATGCCCAGCGCCTGCGGCGCGCTATGTCGGTGCCGGAAGCGCGACTGTGGAACCGGCTGCGCTCGCGCGCTCCTGGAAAGCCAATCTTTCGTCGCCAACATCCTATCGGACCTTATGTGCTGGACTTTTATTGCGCGAGAGCGCGGTTGGCGATCGAGATCGACGGAATTAGCCATGACATGGGCGATCGGCCCCAGCGCGATATTCGCCGCGACGCTTGGCTGAAAAAGCAAGGTGTTACCGTGTTGCATATCCCCGCTTGCGATCTAACAAACGGGATCGATGAAGCGGCGGACGCCATCGTTCGAATGGCGGCCGAGACGCGGTGAGGCTCACGCCCCCTCCACCACCTTGCTGCGCAAGGTGGTCCCCCTCCCCCGCTTTCGCGGGGGCGGAAGGCATACAAATCCGTTCTCGCGACGCCCCGGGCGCCCGAGTTTTACCAAACAGCCACGAACACGTTGCCCCCCGAACAAACAAAGAGGGAGGCGGAGCGCCGAAAGGCGCACCTACCAGCCGCGCCGCACTCCCGGATGTTGCCACCTGAGAATGCTTGCAGGCGCGGCGCGGGCTTTGCGAAGCCCGCTCGCCTTCCGGCGCTCCACCGCGGCTCTTGCCTAGCGACCGAATGCTTTGGCTCGATCCGGGCCGCGCTTCACGCGATCGAGAAGGAGCGGGCGTTAACACGCGCCGTCAATCGCGTTTAAGCCAAGCACCTGGCTCGCCGGTCGTAATGCCGGCGGGGACGATGCCCGAACCGCCCGAGTGCGGAGTGTATCGCTCCGCCCGCGGGAACCGCACTCGCTCCCTTCCGTTGAGTACCCTCGGCCGAAAGGTCCCTTGATTCGTGAGCGAGCTGAAGCTTGGTAACTTATTTGGGGACTTTAATCAAGGACCATTTTCTTCATTGGTCGTGACGTGACCTTCGAAGGAGATCAGGCCAAGGGCGAGCTGTTGCAACGCCTAGATGCATCCGGCTATTTTCGCTAGCCAATGTCGCAAGCGCATCATCTACGACATTGCCGCGTGGCACCTCGTGACTTTCACATGGCGGATCGAATAGCTCGGACCTGCGGCTTCGCCAAACGAAATGCGCGATGACAAGTAATACCTCGACCGTCAGGGCAACCAGCTAGCTCTGTAACTTCCGAACTCAATTTGTGAGGTAACTCATGGCGATCAATTACGGCTCGAGCGGCAATGGCCCCTCCGCCGATACGGTCACCGACCCTCAAAAGCTTTTCCAGGCCCTCCCAGCAAAGGAGAAGAAATACGCGTACCTGCGAGATGTCCAAGGGGATGTATTGGGAAAATGGTTTCTCGCTGAAAAGCAGAAAGATACGGTGATCAAGATGAATACCGGCAGCGGCAAAACCACTGTCGGTCTGTTACTTCTCAAATCGAGTCTCAATGAGAGTGTTTATCCAGCCGCATATTTCGCGCCAGATAACTACCTCTGTTCGCAAGTCGAGGCAGAGGCCAATGCGTTGGGTTTGAAGTTTACTAACGACCCACGTTCTGCAGAGTATTTGACCGGTCGTGCAGTCCTAATCGCGGATATTCGAGTCTTATTCAACGGAAGCTCGAAATTCGGAGTTGGTAGCACTCCGGAATTAGATCTTGCAGTGGCCGTAATCGACGATGCTCATGCTTGCCTCGCGACCGTCGAGGGCCAGTTCACGATTAAAATCCCGAGGGCCGAGCCTGCATATCAACCTTTGCTCAATTTGTTTTCTGACGATATGCGCACACAATCGGAAACTGGCAGTCAGGAAATCATCGATGGAACGGGAGATTCGTTGGTTCAAGTTCCCTATTGGGCCTGGCAGGACAAGCAAGCCGCCGTCGTTGGCCTCTTAAATAAACATCTCACGGGACGACCCGCGAAGTTTCAGTGGCCGCTAGTCAAGGAAGACCTAGCAGGATGCAGCTGCTTCTTCACTCCCGGCGAAGTTGAGATTTCCACCCGCTGCTTGCCGGCAGACGTTATCCCCAGTTTCCAGAAATCAGCACGTCGTCTCTACATGACGGCGACGCTAGCGGACG
>Ga0208849_1000941_pt1 | contig 23249 bp, 17 predicted proteins | sample NGESurdeep072012_10_FD_184470 | JGI IMG/M metagenome (GOLD analysis project Ga0208849, IMG submission 184470) | Arctic peat soil microbial communities from Barrow, Alaska - NGEE Surface sample 53-3 deep-072012 (SPAdes) | ecosystem: Environmental > Terrestrial > Soil > Wetlands > Peat ... | reverse complement strand
CTCTTTATTATTCCGATCGGCTATATGCTGCTGTTGAGCTTCACCGATCCGCGGCTCTCGTTGGAGAATTACCGGCGGCTGGTCACCGTGCCGCTCTACGCCCACGTAATGCTCAACACGTTCAAGGTGTCGTTCGTCGTCACGCTAGGCTGCCTCGGCCTCGGCTATCCGCTCGCCTACGTCATGGCGCGTCGCAACGACTGGCTCTCGGTCACGTTTCTTGTCGCGGTCGGCATGTGCTTCTGGATCGGCTTTGTGGTGCGCACCTACGCGTGGCTCATCATCCTCGGCCACCGCGGTCCGGTGAACGCGTTCTATGCGGCCGCCGGCCTCGGGCCGCCGCCGCAATTGCTGTTCACTTCGTTCGCCACCATTCTGGGCATGACGCATATTCTGCTGCCCTACATGGTGTTCGCGCTCTACGGCGTCATGCGCAAGATCGATCCATCCTATCTGCGCGCGGCCGAAAGCCTCGGCGCCGGCCCGCTGCGCGCGTTCCGCCATGTATTTCTGCCGCTGAGCCTGCCCGGCGTCGTCAACGGCTGCATCCTGGTCTTCACTATTTGTCTCGGCTTCTACATCACGCCGATACTGCTCGGCACGCCGCGCGATATGATGATCTCGCAGCTTATCAACCAGCAGATCGAGGATTTGCTGGCGTGGGGATTTGCCTCGGCGATCGCGACGATGTTGCTCGTGGTCACGCTGGTTCTGCTCGCCATCTATAACCGCTTCGCCGGCCTCGACCGGCTGTGGGGTTAGCGATGATGCGGTACATCCCTCTCGTGCTGGCAACGATCGTCGCGATCTTTCTGATCGCTCCGATCCTGATTATCGTGCCGATGTCGTTCTCGACCGCGATCTCGTTCGAGTTTCCACCACCGGGCTATTGGCTTGGCTACTATGTGCGCTATTTCCACAGCGACGCATGGCTGTCGGCAACCGCGAACTCTTTCATCATCGCCTTCGGTTCGATGGTGCTGACCATGCTGGTGGCGCTGCCGGCCGCGTTCGGCTACGTGCGCTATCGTTTTTTCGGCAAGAACGCGTTCAACCTCATCGTCATGCTGCCGCTGATCGTGCCGGGCGTGGTCAGCGCGCTCGGCTATTACAGCTTCTTGAGCCGAATTCATCTGGTCGGGACGCGCTCCGGCATGATGATCGCCCACAGCGTGCTGTCGGTTCCTGTGGCCTTTCTGGCGATCACCGCCGCGCTCAAGGGCTTCGACCGCAATCTCGAACGAGCCGCCAACAGCGCCGGCGCGGGACCGTTGCGCACCTTCTGGTGGGTGACACTGCCGGTGCTCCGCCCCGGCATCCTGATCGGCGCGCTGTTTGCCTTTTTGCATTCGTTTAACGAGGCCGTGGTGGCGATCTTCATCGCCGGCCGCGACGCCTCGACACTGCCGAAGAAAATGTTCGAGAGCATCCGGCTGGAATCCGATCCGGTGCTCACGGTGGTGTCCACGCTGCTGACGGGAGCCATACTCGCCGGCGTGCTGATTTCGCTTTTCATCCGGCAAAGGACTGCGCATGCGACTTGATCCACTTGTGAGACCTCGCTCGGTTGCCATCGTGGGCGCGACAGATCGCGGCGGCCCCGGCCGCGCGGTGATGGAATCGCTCGGCGCCATCGGCTTCACCGGCGCGGTCTATCCGGTGAACCCGAAATATCCGACCGTGCTCAACACCACGTGCTACCCGAGCCTGACCGATCTGCCGGAAGCGCCGGACGTCGTGGTTTTCTCGATCCGCAATCCGCTGATTCCCGAGCAGATGCGCCTTGCGGTCAAACGTGGCGCGCGTTCTGCCGTGATTTATGACTCAGGCTTTGCCGAACTGGGCCACGACGGCGCCAAGCTGCAGGACGAGATCGCAAGCTTGGCCCGCGAGGCCGGCATGCCGATCTGCGGCCCGAACTGCATGGGCATTCTCAATCCGCCGGCGCGGGTCACGACCTACAAACAGAACATCATGGATCCGGCCGCGATCGTCGGTAACGTCGGCATCGTCTCGCAGAGCGGCTCGGTCTGCATTGGGCTTCTGTCCGACCTGCGCCGCTTCGGCGTCAGTCTCTCGGTCTCGGCCGGCAACGAGGCGGTAACCCGCACCGTCGACTACATCGACTATCTGATCGACGATCCGAACACCAAGGTGATCGCGACTTTCACCGAAACCGTGCGCGAACCGGAGCGCTATGTGGCGGCGCTCGATCGCGCCGCCGATGCCGGCAAGCCGGTGGTGGTCATCAAGGTCGGGCGCACCGAACGCACGCAGCGCGCCATCACCAGTCATACCGGCGGGCTTGCCGGCTCGTCGCGGGTATTTTCCGAACTGCTCCGCGCGCATCGCGCCATCGAGGTCAACGATCTCGACGAAATGACCGAGGTGCTGGCGGTGTGCCAGGGCGAACGCTGGCCGAAGGGACGCGGCATTTCGGTGATTACCGGCTCAGGCGGCCTCGCCGAGCTTATTCTCGATAACGCCACCGCAATCGGCCTCGACATGCCGCCGCTGTCGAAGGACGAGCGCACCGAAGCAGAGCGCGTCATCGGCCGCATCACCGGCGACGGCAATCCGTTCGACGCCTGGGGCAACGGTAACTACGCCGTCAATCTGCCACACGCCATGGCGGTGGTGGACGGCAGCGACCGCATCGACGCGATCTGCTATTGCAGCGACACCTCGAACGATCCGGTGATCGGCCATCCCGGGCGCGTACTGGAAAACGTCAGCATGCTGACGACCGCGGCGCGCAACAGCCAAAAGCAAAAACCTTATTATCTGCTCAGCACCCGTGCGGGCGTCATGAACCGGAGGCAGGTCGACGCCATGCGCCAGGAGGGTCTCGTCGTCATCGGCGGCACGCGTCAGGGTCTCGCCGCGCTGGACCGCATGGGGCGCTGGTCCAAAGGCTTGCAGCCGTCCCGCCCGCGTGTCGCGAAGCCGAACGCGCAAGTGACGGGCGAATTCAAATCCGGACGGCGCATGGTCAACGAATTTGATGCCAAGCGGATGCTCGCAGCGTACGGCATGACGGTCACGCGCGAGGCGCGCGTTACGACACTTGCGGAGGTCGTGCAGGCCGCGCGGAGGATCGGGTATCCGGTGGTACTCAAGGCCGTCTCGGACGAATTTGCGCACAAGACCGAACTCGGGGTCGTCGCGGTCAACCTCAAGAACGAGGACGAGCTGTCGGAGGCCTTCGCGCGCTTGAACGAACGCGTCGCCAAGCTCGACAGCCGCCCGGCCGACGCCGCATTCCTGGTGCAGGAATTCGTCGCCGACGGCATCGAAGTGTTTGCCGGCGTCTCGCGCGATCCGGATTTCGGCCTGTCGCTCGCGTTCGGCACTGGCGGCATCGCCATCGAGGCCATCCGCGATTTCGCGCTACGCTTGCTGCCGCTGCGCGAGGGCGACGCCGAGGCGATGATCGCCGAGACGCGCGGCGCGGCGCTGCTCGGCGCGGTCCGGGGGCGCGAGGCCGCCGACGTCAAAAGCCTCGCCGCCTGCCTCTACGCGCTCGCCGACTTTGCCTGCGATCACGCCGACAGCGTTGCCGAGATCGACCTCAACCCCATCAAGGTGCTTCCCGGGCAACGCGGCTGCATCGTCGTCGACGCCCTCATCGTCACGAGATCGAACGCCGGGACATGAGCGGCTATCTGCGCCTGCGCAATGTCGTGAAATCGTATGACGGCAAATCCAACGCCGTCGACGACATCTCGATCGATGTCGTGCGCGGCGAATTCGTGACCTTTCTCGGCCCGAGCGGGTCGGGCAAGACCACGACGCTGTTGATGATCGCCGGCTTCGAGAACCCGTCGAGCGGCATGATCGAGCTCGATGGCCGCGATCTGGCGCTGAGCAAACCCTACCGGCGCAATATCGGCATGGTGTTTCAGAACTACGCGCTGTTCCCCCACATGACGGCGCGGGAGAACGTGATCTTTCCCCTGCGCATGCGGCATTTTCCCAAGGGCGAGATCGAGCAGCGCGCCGAAAAAATGCTGGCGCTCGTGGGCCTGAGCGCCTTTACACAACGCTATCCGCGCGAATTATCCGGCGGTCAGCAGCAGCGCGTTGCACTGGCGCGCGGCCTTGTCTTCAACCCGGATGTCGTGCTGCTCGACGAACCGCTCGGCGCGCTGGACAAGAACCTGCGCGAGCAGATGCAGGTCGAAATCAAACGCATCCATCGCGAGCTCGGCGTCACCATGATCTATGTGACGCACGACCAGACCGAAGCGATGACGATGTCCGATCGCATCGCGGTGTTCAGCAACGGCCGGCTGGCGCAGATGGGTACCCCGCTCGATGTCTATCACCGCCCGGCGAACCGCTTCGTCGCGGAATTCGTCGGCGACAGCAATTTCTTTGCCGGCACGATCGATCCGGCGCGTCAGGGCGTGGCCGATCTCGCCGGCATCGGCAGGGTACGCATCCCGCCAAACAACACGCTGACCGGCGAGGTCGACATCATGATCCGCCCCGAACGGCTGCAGCCGACCCACATGGTCGATGCGGTCGACGCCAACGAGTTCGAAATGACGATCGGCGACACCATCAATTACGGCGATTCCATCCTGGTCATCGGCACGACCCACGGCGTGCCGATGCGAGCGCGGCTGGTGGGCACCAGGCCCGACGCGCTGCGGCCCGGCGCCGTGCTGCGGCTCGCTTGGGCACCGGCAGATGCGCACGTCCTCGCGCGGGTCTAATGTTTGTTCTAACGTCGGGCTCGATAGCCGATTTCCGCTTTGCCGAACAGCAGACTTCGCCAGGCACCGCGGTCATGTTCGCTAAGCGCAAGATGCACCCATGAAAAGCGAAAAATCAGGTTTTAGAAGAAACCCGTTCAGCCGCTTTATCGGCATTCTCGGGCCCGGTCTCATAACGGGCGCGGCGGACGATGATCCATCCGGCATCGCAACGTACTCGCAGACCGGCGCTCAGTTCGGCTACGGCCAGCTCTGGGTTATCCTTTTCACTTTACCGTTGATGACGGCGATCCAGGAGGCGTGCGCGCGGATCGGCATTGTTACCGGAAAAGGCATCGTCGCAGTCGTCAAGCAACACTACGGCATGCCGATTACAGTCACTGTCGTTCTGCTCGTCCTCGTCGCCAACACGATCAACATTGGAGCGGATATCGGCGCGATGGCGGCGGCAGCGCAGCTTGTGTATCCGATAAATTTTACGCTTGTAACGCTGGGCTTCACAGCATTCATTCTGACCTTGGAGATTTTTACGAGCTACGCCGTTTACGCTCGGATACTCAAATGGCTGACGCTTTCCTTGCTCTCGTACATCGCTACCGTCTTTATTGTCTCCCAGCCGTGGTCGACGATTTTGTGGGCGACTTTCGTTCCGCACGTCGAATTCAGCTTCAGTTTCCTGTTCATTATCACAGGGGTTATCGGCACGACGATATCTCCCTACATGTTCTTTTGGGAGGCGAACCAAGAAGTCGAAGAGGAACGCGAGCGGGGACTGATTCGAGGACAGTCCAAGCCGAAGATAAGTTGGCGCGATATACGCCGCATGCGCATCGACAATTTCGCCGGCATGTTGTCGTCCAACATTGTCAGTTGGTGCATCATTGTGACGACAGGCACCGTGCTGCACGGCAACGGCATCACCAACGTCACAACACCGGCGGACGCGGCAAAGGCACTTGAGCCGCTGGTCCACACGTTTGCCGATGCGGGTTACGTGGCCAAGCTCATTTTCTCCGCCGGGGTGATCGGCCTCGGTTTGTTGGCCGTACCCGTCCTTTCAGGCTCCGCCTCTTATGCCGTCGCCGAAGCCCTCAACTGGAATGCCAGTCTCGCGCAGAAGCTCACGCGTGCGCACGGCTTTTATGGAGTCATAACCATCGCCACGTTGATCGGGCTTATGATCAATTTCGTGGGGATCGATCCAATCCGGGCATTGATCGTAAGCGCGGTGATCAATGGAGTCGTTGCAGTACCGCTCATTCTTGTGATTGCCGGGATAGCCAACAATCCGGAGATAATGGGCGAGTACAGAGGCGGGCGGATATCGAACGCGCTTCTGTGGATCACGTTTATCTGTATGGGAGCCGCGGCTGTCGGGATGATTGCGACCTACCTCTTAGCTTGAATTGGGGAATTTCCGGCAGACCGTTCTAATGAAAAACAGGATTTGACGGCGAAGGTAGCCGTGCTTCAGTGGTCCCGCACGACCGCCCCTCGGAAAATCGGTGGCGCGTTTTCCGGGTCATGCTCTAAGATCGCCATTGTCTGGATCACCAAGTGACGGAGGCTAACCATGGCAAGATGGCGTTTCGACCGCAGGCGGCGAAAGTTCTTGCGCGCGGCCGGGACCGCGGCTGCGCTCGGCCCGCTCCTGATCACCGAGCGAACCATTGCGCAGACGCGCACGGTCTACGTCAACACCTGGGGCGGCAGCTACACGGCGGCGCAGGACGCGGCCTATTTCAAGCCGTTCACGGCGGCGACCGGCATCCAAATCAAAACCGTGACGCCGGTATCCTACGCGCGGGTCAAGGCGCAGGTCGAATCCGGCAACTATGAATTCGACCTGACGTCGATCAATTCGATGCTGGTGCTGCGCGGCGCCCGCGCAAAACTTGTCGAGCCTATCGATTGGACGATCTTCAAAAAGGGCACGCTGCCGGACGATGCCATCGTCGCCGAGGGCTACGGGGTCGCGTTTGCCATTCTCGGCACCAATCTGTGCTACCGCACCGACAAGTTTCCGAACGGCGGCCCGAAATCGTGGGCGGATTTCTGGGACGTGAAGAAATTTCCCGGCCCCCGCTCGCTGTGCCTCAGCGACTCGCCGCGCACCTGCATCTATGCCCTGCTCGCCGACGGCGTGCCGATGGATAAGCTCTATCCGTTAGATTTCGACCGCGCGTTCAAAAAGCTCGACCAGATCAAGCCGCACATCAAGGTGTGGTGGCGCGAGGGCAACCAGTCGCAGCAGCTTCTGCGCGACGGAGAAGTCGACATGATGTCAATGTGGAACGCACGCGGCAGCGAATTGAAGCAGCAGGGCGTTCCAGTCGAAGTCGTCTGGAACGGCGCGGTGCGCAGCCCCAGCACATGGTGCGTCCTCAAGGGTGCGCCGAACCGCAAGCTCGCCTGGGAGTTTATCCAGTTCGTCTCCGGCCCGAAGCCGCAGGCGGAATTCAACACGCGGCTTTATTACGGGCCGACCAATCCGGCCGCCTACGCGCTCATTCCGAAGGATATTGCCGTGCAGTTGCCGACCTATAGCGCCAACGAAGCGGTCTCGGTCAAGGAGGACGACACCTGGGAGGTCGACCGCATTACCAAGCTCGAAGAACGCTTCACGCAGTGGTTGGCATCATAAAATGACCGAACAACTCGTGCTGTACGAAAGCCAGGACAAGATCGGCCTGGTGACGCTCAATCGTCCGCAGAAATTGAACGCATTGAGCCGCGACATGCGCCCCGCCCTGTCGGCGACGCTGCGCCGCGCCGACGAGGATGCAGCAACCAGCGTCGTGGTGCTGCGCGGCGCCGGGCGTGCCTTCTGCGTCGGCTATGATCTTGGCGGATCGGGCGGTGCCGACGAGACCTGGCGCAACGACGCGCTTAAGTTTCACGACCGCCTGAGCGCGAGTCTCGCGATGGAGCTGATGCCCTGGTACATGAAAAAGCCGGTCATCGCCTCGGTGCAAGGCTACGCGCTCGGCGCCGGTTGCGAGATCGCGATGTTCTGCGATCTCACCATCGCGGCCGACGATGCCAAATTCGGCGAGCCGGAATCCCGCCACGCCCAGGCCGGTCCAGGCTTCGTCATGCCCTGGCTGATCGGCTATAAGAAGGCGCGCGAACTGCTTTATTTCGGCGACATGATCGACGCAGAGACCGCGCTCGACCTCGGCATGATCAACCGCATCGTGCCCGCCGCCGAACTTGGCGACGCGACGATCACATACGCCAAACGGCTGGCGCTGGTCGCACCGGAAGCGCTCGCCGCGACCAAGCTTGCGATCAATCGCGGCGCCGACGCGGCCGGCTTCCGCAACGCCATGCAGGCCGGCATCGACGTGGTAGCGCCGCTTTATGCGGCGAAGACCGAGATGGGCGAAAAATTTCGCGCCAAGGCACAAGCCGAGGGCCTTGCCGCCGCGGTCAAATGGCGTCGCAACCAATTTGAAGGCTAGGGTTGCCCGAGAGTGGCTCAAGTTTGGGAGGATGCAATGGAAATCAGTCTGTCGGGTCGCGCCGCCATCGTCACTGGCGGCAGCAAGGGTATTGGCTTTGCGGTGGCGACCCGGTTCGCCGCATCGGGCGCCGATGTCGCTATCGTCGCGCGCGATGCGGGGGCGCTCAAGGAAGCAGCCGCGGCTATTGGGAAATCGACTAATGCTCGCGTCATCGGCGTTCAGGCCGATGTCAGCAAGGCGGCCGACATCCAGCGTGCCTTTGATGAAGTGATGAAGGCCTTCGATAAGGTCGACATCATCGTCAACAACGCCGGAACATCACAGGCGATGCCCTTCGAGAAGCTGACGGACGAGATCCTGCACGACGATCTTGAACTGAAGCTGTTCGGGGCGCTGCGATTGATTCGGCTGGTCGCGCCGCAGATGAAGGGACGGCGCTGGGGCCGCATCATCAACGTGCTCAACATCGGAGCCAAGGCGGCGCGACCCAACAGCATGCCGACGTCGCTATCGCGCGCGGCGGGCATGGCGATGACCAAGGCGCTGTCCCACGAGTTTGCATCGCATAACGTGCTGGTGAATGCCATGCTGGTCGGCATCATCCGCGCCGACCAGCATGTGCAGCGGGCGAAACGAAACAACGTGATGCTCGATGATTACTACAAAGCGCACGACAAGGAGATCCCGATCGGCCGCGTCGGCGAGGCCGAGGAATTCGCCAACCTGGCCTGCTTCCTGGCGTCGGAGCAAGGCGGCTATATCACCGGTACGGCGATCAATGTCGACGGCGGGCGTTCGCCCGTCGTGTGATTCTCAACGGCTGCATCAAGCCGGCTGCAACGTCGCGGCTTCCGCGGCGTCGATCTGGCACGGCTGCGTCACCGGCTCCGGCAGTTCGGCATCGGTGACGTCGTAGCCGACGGCTCGGAGAATGCCTGCCGCAGGGCACATGGCGACGGCGAGCCGCGTGTACGGATTGAGCACCGGCGGGCGAACCCACTCGAAACCGGGCGCGGCCAACGAGCCTTGCCAATCGCACAGCGACTCGCGGCGGGCGCGGCTGTAACCCGCGGCCTCGGCGAACGAGCTGATAAGAAACCGGCGCGTGCCGATGCGCCCTTCCCAGGCGGCGCGTTCCGGCACCCAATCGTTGGCGGCCGAGGTGTTGTCTTCGCGCGTAGTGTAGCCGGTCTCGGTGCGCTCGATAACGCAGCATTCGCCGGCGGCACAGCCGATCAGCGTGAAGATCACCGCGCGCGCAACCGGCACCGTCTCCAGCATACGCCGCGCATCGCGATAGGTGCCGCAGCGTTCGAAAACATGGCGCAAAAGCTGGTCAGGCGGCATGCGACCACGACAGGCCCAGGTCGCAACGCCGTTGAGCGCGAAATCACCAAGCCGCAGCCAGGGATGCGCCGTGCGCCGGCGCATCGGCGCCTGATTGATGGAGGCGGCGAAGCGGAACGGCGCCATCGCGGTCAGCGCGCCGACATAACCCGGCCAGGTGACGCTGAAAAATTCACCCCCAGCTCCGCTCATCCGCGCCACCTCGGCGTGGCGCCCGAGACCTTGAAACGGCCAATCGAGCGTTCGTACCAGCCAAGGCGCCCCGCCCTCTTCGCGCGCCAGCGCCGTGCAGGCCCATTGATAGGAGGCATTGAGCAGCCACACGCCGGGAAAGCCGAGCGTGTCGGCGATCTCTCCGACCTCTTCCACATAGGGCGAACGGGAGCGGGTCAGCCAGCGCCGCGCCGCCCGATCGAGAAGCGGCAGCGCCGGCAGCATCGCACGTGGAAAAAACGCCAGGCACGCATCGCGCAACGCACGCGCCTCGGCGACTTTCTCGCGCGCATGGCGCAGCGGCCCGCCGTCGCGGACATCGATGACCGAAATAGGTGGCAACCGGGCGTGCATGCGGCCACATCGTCGGGCGTCGATTTTCGACGCGAGGCCGACACTACCGCCCAACAATTGCGGCGGATTTAACGGTCGCGCATCTTATCCATCAGCACCTTGTTCTGGCCGCCATCGATCTCGATCATGGTGCCGTTGACGAAAAACGCGAGATCCGAGGCGAGATAGGTGACGAGATTGGCGACCTCGTCGCACTCGGCGATGCGGCCGAGCGGGATGCTCGATGGTGCGAGCTTGTCAGCTTCCTCGAAACTGAGCTTCATGTCGCGCGCCATCGCGTTGACCAGGCCGGTCCAGCGCTCGGTGCGCACCGGGCCCGGATTGACGGCGACGAAGCTGATGTTGTCCTTGCCGTATTGGCTGGCGAGCGACATCGTCAGGTTCTGTCCGGCAGCATTGGCGGCGCCGGGCGCGATCTCCCAGTAGGAGACTTTCACGCCGTCGTTGCCGATCAGGTTCACCACGCGGCCCTTCTTCTGCGCCCGCATGATCGGCAGCACGTGCTTCAGGCACCGCACGTAGCCCATGAACTTCAACTGCAGCGATTGCGCCCAGTCTTCTTCGGTCAGGTGCTCAAGTATGCCGCCCGGCGACGAGCCGGCGTTGTTGACGAGAATGTCGATGCGCCCCAGCGCCTCGTGCGCCTTCTTGACGAAATTCTCTGCATCCGCCGGCTTGGTGAGGTCGGCGGCGATCGGAACAATCTGGCGATTGGTGGCGCGGGAGATTTCCGCGGCGGTCGCGTCGAGCGGTCCCTGACGTCGTGCGCAGATGGCGACGTCGACGCCCTCCTTGGCGAGGGCGTAAGTAATCGCCTTGCCGATGCCTTCGCTCGCGCCGGTGACGAGCGCCTTTTTCCCGATCATCTGCAAGTCCATGACGCCTCTCCGTTGCTGCGCGCAAAACTCAAGACAAAGTGCAGCAAGCGCGACCGGCGAAGTCAACATGCAAGATCGCCGGCCAAGATCGGAAACGCCGGCGCGCTTGATCGGCAGGCAATTGCCGTCCACACTTTCGGTATGACGCTGCCGCGCGACCGCCTGCCCTATTCGTCGCCGTTTACCCGTCCGCCACTCAAGCTGCCGGGCAAGGCGCGCTCTACGACTGGTAGGCCAAGATCGTTCTGCCAGGATGATGGCGCGTCGAGCACAATAATAAGAGGGAAGAAATGGCCAAAAGGGATTTCAGCGTCACACGCAATCTCATCCTCGGCGTCTTGTTGCTTCTGGGTCTCGCGCTCGTCACGTCCGGTCGCGCATCCGCCGAGGAACTCACGACGCAATCGCTATACGGAATCGCCGCCAAGCGGCCGGTATTGCAGGCGGCCTGCCAATATTGTCCGTGGGGCGCGCTCGGCGACGCCGTCAAAAAGGCGATGTCATTCCGCGGCTATGACGTTGCGATCTGTTACGCCTGCTCGGGCGTGGATGGGGCGCGCATCGTCTCCAAGCGCCTCATGCCGCCCGAGGTGAGCGACCGCCAATTCGCGGAAGGCACCGGGTTACAGCCGCAGGCGCCGATAGACTTTGGCGTCACCAACGCCGAATTTGTTCAGCGCGCCTATGCGGGCAAGGGCGGCTACCAGAGAGACGGCCCGTTGACCAATCTGCGGGTCATCGCCCGCATCGAAAGTCCCGCCTATCTGATGATCGCTGCAACGCGCTCATCGGGGATCACCGACCTCCGCCAGATCGCCGAGCGAAAAATACCGGTCCGCATCATGGCGGGCGTCATCAGCAATCTCGGCAGCATCGACGCTGTCCTCAAATTACGGATTCACCAGCAAGGACGTCGTGTCCTGGGGCGGCAAAATCCTCGTCGGCAACGCGCTGTTACGCAATCCAAACTTCGACGTGATCATGGGCATCGGCGTGCTTGCCAATTATCCCGAAGGCGGCATGTGGTACGAAATGACGCAGAAGAAGGACCTCGTTTTCCTGCCGGTGCCCCAACAGTTGCGCGCTCAGTTCGTCAGGGAAAACGGCGGCGTCCTGGTCAACCTGCCGTTTCGCTTTATGCGCGGCGTCGGCGACGAAGCTGTTCCGACGGTCGGATTTTCGGGGATCGACGTCTATGGCCGGGACGACTTGCCGGAGGGGTTTGCTTACGACGTGGCGAAATCGCTCGACGAAAAGCGCGACCTGATCCGCTGGACCAACCAGCCGTTCTCTTACGATCCGATGACGGTGGCGGACGGACGCGGGGTGCCGCTGCATCCCGGCGCTATCGAGTATTACCGGACGCGCGGGTATCCCCTGCATGGCGCAGAGGCGTCAAAGTAAATTTCAGCGGAACAGTTGTTCGACGATTTTGGACGAGCTTTCCGTATAGCTCACGAGCTTTTCCGGGCTGATGAAATTCTCTTGCACGCCGGCGCGCGACGGCACGATCGGGGCGAGTTGCGGCAGCGGGTCGACATCGGCGCGCACCGGCAGATATTCCGACTTGGCGAGAATCTGCTGACCGTCGCGCGACAACAGGAAATCCATCAGCAGCATCGCGGCATAGGGGTGTCGGATTTCCTTTGGCATGACGACGGTCGCGGCGGCGCTGGCGACCGGAGGCAGCAGCACCGCGGTCACCGGCGCTCCCTTGGCGGCGCTGATCAGCGGATGATGAGCGAAGACCTGCAGCGCGATCGGATATTCGCCGGCGATGACGCGGTCGACCAGCGTGCGCGGATTGCCGGCGCCAAAATTGATGAGGTGCTGCTGGCTGAGACGCTTCAGATAATCCAGGGCCTTGGCGTCGCCCCAAGCGAGCCGCAGGTTGGTGACGAACAGCGTCGCACCGATGGACGAGAGTATTGGCCACGCGATCTTGCCCTTCCATTTCGGATCGAGCAGATCGTCGTAGGTCTTCGGCGCGTCCGCCGCCGCAACCAGCTTGGTGTTGTAGGCGATCGAGAAATAGCTCATGCGGGTGGGCGCCCATAGCCCGCGCGGATCGCGCAGCCGCTCCGGAATGCCGTCGATCTGCGGCGACCATGCCGGCTGGGCGATGCCTTCCTGCACCGCCATGTCGCCGATGCCGGTGCCTTCGATGACGTCGCCCGCCGGATTGTGCGCGCGCATCTCGGCGGCGACCTTAGTGGCGATGACTTCGGAATCGGCGCGCCAGAACGTCATCTTGATGAACGGATATATTTGCTCGAACGCTTCCGTCACCGGCCGCAGCGCCTGGTTGACGATCATGCCGGAATAGAAGACGATCGCGCCCTCCTGCTTGGCTCCCGCGATCAGCTTCTGCTCCCGGTCCGGCCCCTTGTAGGTCAGGATACCGTTGGCGGTTTGCGCCGCTGCGGCAGTGGCGAGCAGACTCGTGATGGCGCACGCGGCCGTGAGCGCAAGTGCGCCAGTCCAAAGCGCGGCGAGGCGCATGTCAGGCGCTCTTACGCAGGCTTTGCGTCGCGCCGGCCTTCGGGGTGACGCCGCAGCCGATGGCATCGGAGTGGTACAGCACGCCGTCGACGAGCTTAAGCCCTTCCCAGCGATCCTCTGCGAGGCCATCGAACTCGGTCAACTCCGAGGCGTACCAGATGCCCGGCAGCGCCGCTGCAAGCTGCATGGCGTGCGCCGCGAGCAGCATCGGCCCGACATGGGCGCCCATGCGAAAGCGCACGCCGCCGGCGGCGCAGATTTGTGCCGCGGCGAATGTCTTGCGCAGGCCGCCGAGCTTGGTGATCTTCAGACTGATCGCGTCGACGATGCGTTCGCGCACCAGGATCATCACCTGATCGAGCGAATGGGCCGCTTCGTCAGCCTCGACCGTGATCGGCACCGCCTGCGTCACCGTTTTGAGCCCGATCAGATCGTTGGCGTGAACCGGCTGCTCGGCGAGATCGATGCGGCTTGCCGCCATCGCATTAAGCGCGCGGATCGCGTCCTTGGGTGCGTAGGACTGGTTGGCGTCGATGGTGAGATGCGCGTCCGGGCCGACCTCGGCGCGGATCGCCTCAACGCGCGCGACATCCTCGTCGACCTCGCCATGCACCTTGATCTTGAAATGGCGCACGCCCTTGTCGGCCAGCATGCGCGCGTTCTTGGCCATGTCGGCGGGCGATTTGATCGGCAGAATGCGCAGCGATGGAAATTCGCGCACCGCAGGACCACCGAACAGATCGCAGATCGGCACGCCGAGCCGGCGCGCCAACAGATCGTGCAGCGCGCAATCGATCCCGGACTTGGCCTGGTTGTTGCCGTGCATGGCGTGATCGAGATCGTCGAGGATCGCGGCGATCTGGCGCGAGTCGCGGCCGATCAGGCGCTGGCCCAGCCGGTCGAGCGCGCCCTTCACCGCCTCATGCGGCGCGCCGTAATGGTTCATCGTCGAGGCGTAGCCGTAGCCGACCGTGCCGTCTTCGGCCTGGATGGACACGACCCAACCTTCCGTCGCCGGATTCGCCGCGAGGGCGAATTTCCAGTCCTTGTCCTTCTTCGGGAGAACGGATTCCTCGACGCGCACATCAACGATCTTCATTTGTTTCGCTCCCATTCAAGCCTTTGCTCGTCATTCGTTACTCGGCCGCGGTCGCGGTCTGCCGGATCGGCTCGCGCAGCCCGGCGCGCTCCATGCGCGGCAACAGTTCGTCCCTGATATGGGGGAAGTCGTCGACATAGTTGATCATGCCGAGCGCCGCACCATCGAGGCCGGCACTATTCAGCCGCTTGAATGTCTCGATGGCGTCGTCATAGCTGCCGATGCACGGAAAGCCGGCACCGCTGATCAGGCGCTCTTTCAGCTTGTCTTCATCGGCCTTGAGCCAGGTGTTGATGCGCGAGCCGCGCAGGTTGAAGGCGTAGTTCGCAGCCTCCCAGTCGCCCTGCTCGTGCACGATGTAATGATGGTATTCCTCCGCCTCCTTGCGGGTGCGGCGCACCATCAAATGACAGCTGGCGAAGATGTTGCGCAGCTGCCCGGCCGGCGCGGCGTCGCGGAAATATTTGAGCTTGGTGCGCAGGTCTTCGTCGGTCGGCGGCACCGTCGTGAACAGGCAATCGGCATTGCGCGCGGCGAAATCGCGGCCGGTTTCCGAATTGCCGGCGCTGACCAGGATCGGGCGGCTGCCCCACCACGGCTTGGGTTTGCCGAGCACCGCCTTGAGCTTGTAGTGGTGCCCGTCGAAGTCGAACGGCTTGTCCTCCGACCAGACGCGATTGACGATCGTGAGCCACTCCTCGGCATAGTCGTAGCGGCCGTCGTGATCACCGAGCGCGACGCCCATCATGCCGAACTCGATCGGATTCCAGCCGGAGACGACGTTGAGCCCGAACCGGCCATGACCGATATGGTCGGCGGTCACCATCTGCTTGGCGGCAAACACCGGATTGATGAAGGCGACATGCAGCGTGCCGAACGTGGTGATGTCGTGCGTCGAGGCCAGCAGTCCGCACGCCCAGGCGATCGTCTCAAACGTGGTGCCCTGGGTGTCGCTCTCGCCCTGATAGCCGTGCCAGCGCCCGATCGGCAGCAGGAACTCGAGCCCGGCGTCATCGGCCAATTGCGCGGCCTTGACGTTATTGTCCCACGATGCATCCCAGCGTTCCGGCGCCTTGGTGAGGCTCAGCCCGCCCCGGCAATTCATTCCGAACAGTCCGAGCTTGAACTTATTCTTGTTGTAGATGCGGGTCTCGTCTCGGCTATGCGGCATGGGCAATCCTGGTTTCGTTCATTCAGCACTGGCACTGGCACTGCCGCCGTCACCCCGGCGCTTATGCGGCTCGTTTGCCGTCAGGTTATGCCGATCGGGCGCAGCCGGAAAGGCCCGCGGCGCACGAGCAGACGGGCTATGCCGCAAACTGCTGATTGCGCGTCAGCATGTAGAACACCGAACTGACCACGGTCATCAGCGCGATCCACACCACGCCCATCGCGGCGAGCTCGGTGACCTGGCCGTTCTGCCAGAGTTCGAACAGCGTCACCGCCATGACCTCGGAGCCCGGTCCGACCAGAAGCAGCGGCAGCGCCACGACCTGCACCGACAACAAAAACACCACCAGCCAAGCGCTGACCAGCGACGCCGCGAGCAGCGGTATGACGATGCGGCCGAACAATGCGCCGCGTGACGCACCCGCGATGGTCGCGGCGGCTTCCAAATCCGGATGGATCTGCAGCGCGCCCGTATAGCTGTAGCGCATGCCGAACGGCATATAGCGCACCGCCGACGCGATGATCACCGAGATCAGCGTGCCATAGAGCGGCACGGGCATGTTCACGAACACATCGAGAAAGGCGACGCTGAGAATGAGCGCTGGAAACACCAGCGGCAGCGTGGCGAGTTGATCGAGCAAGGCCGCGCCCGGCACGCGCCGCGCCACGAGCCACGCGCACAGGGCGGTAAACGGCGTCACGATGGTCGCCGTCGCCGCGCCCAGCACCAGCGTGTTGAGGACCGAATCGCGAAAATCGCCCGGCCCGAGCAGCACGCGATAATTATCCAGCGAGGCGCGCGTCAGCGCGCCATAGGTGATGCCGTCGTAGAACGGCTGCAACGACGTGAACGCCAGCATCGCCACCGGAATGATCGTGACGATGAGAAACAGGCCGATCAGGATGGCGGCACTGAGGTAACGCCATGCGCCGAGATCGATCATGCGCGGGCGAAAGCCCTTTCCTGTGATGGTCTGATACTTGTGCGCGTGGCGCGACAGCCGGCTCTGCCACAACAACAGCACCGCAATGATGATGACGAGACAGATCGAATAGGCGCCGGCCTCGCCATAGCTCGGCATGCCGGTCCGGTGCATGGCCTGAAAGATCGTCGTGGTCAGTACGTTGATGTTGCCGGCGAGCCCGACCAAAGCCGGCACCTCGAACGATTCGAACGCGCGCGCGAAAAACAGAAGCGCGAGCGCGGCGAGCGCGGGCGCGGCCATGCGCAAGGTGACGGCGCCGAAGGCGCGCAACGGATTGGCGCCCGCCATAATGGCCGCCTCCTCGAACGACGCATCCATCGAGCGCAAAGCCGCCGACATCAGCAGAAACGTCAGCGGCACGAAGCCGATGCCCTCGATGGCCGCCATGCCGCCCATCGAATAGACGTTGAGCGCCTGCGCGTAGCCCGTCATATGATGTATGGCGTCGTTGACCGGGCCGGCGCGGCCGAGCAGCAGCAGCCACGCCACCACATAGAGAATGTGCGGTACGCCGAGCGAGATGATCGCGCCGAAAAACGCGAGCTTGCGACCCGGTGTGTTGGTCCGCTCCACGATCAGCGCCTGCACGGTGCCGATGACAATGCCGATGACCGAGGAGCCGAAGGCGTAGAGGAGCGTGTTGCCGGCGCTCGACAGAAACAGCCGCTCGGCAAACAGGCCGCGGTAAAACCGCAGCGTGAATGCGCCAAACGAGCCGTCGGGCCGGGTTTCGTGCAGGCTCACATTGAGCAGGAACAACGCCGGTGGCACGATGAGCACGAGCAGGATCGCAGCCAGCACGATGACGAGGGGCGAGACGCGCAGGCGAGAGAGCGCCATTACGCGTGGGATCGCAACGTCAAGACGAGCGAAAACGGACAATCCCGTTGCGCAATCGAGCCGCGCTCTCCCCTGCCCTCCGGCCGATGCGACGGGAGGAACCTTTGGGACTTACTGTGCCGCCGGCCTTTGCGCAATCGTGGCAGGCAGGCCGCCTCGCATGTGGGACGAATGGCCGACCACGCCCCGCCCATCGACGCGGATCAGCCTCGGCGGACATCGCGTCCGCGGGCTGTCATAAATGGTTAATACTGAATGAATTGTCACGACTGCATTTGACCTGATAGCTTGCGGAGTGCTTCCGTCTCCTGGTTGGGTGAGTGGTTCAGTGAGTGAGCGTGCGTTCCATTTTATTTCTGGCCTGCCGCGGGCCGGCTCGACGCTGACCGCAGCAATCCTGCGGCAGAATCCGCGCTTTTACGCGGGAATGTCGAGCCCCATCGCTTCCCTGTTCGATCATCTGATCGCGCAGGTCTCGGCCGGATCCGAACTCTCCACCATGGTCAACGACACGCAGCGCGCGCGGCTTCTGCGCGGCCTGTTCGATAGCTATTACGCCGATCACAAGCGGCCGGTGATTTTCGACACCAATCGCGCCTGGACAGCGCAATTGCCGGCGCTGATGCGGCTGTTCCCCGACGCCAAGATCATCTGCTGCGTGCGCGACGTCGCCTGGGTGATGGATTCGCTGGAACGGCAGTATCGCAATAACGCCTTCGAGCATACCCGGCTGTTCAACAACGCGGCGGAGCGCTCGACCGTCTACACCCGCGTCGAAGCGCTGGCCCATGCCAACCGCCTGGTCGGCTACGCTTGGCACGCGCTGCGCGAAGCCTGCTACTCGGAAAACGCTGAGCGCGTACTGGTGCTGGAATACGATCTGCTGGCGCTCCGCCCGGCGGAGGTGTTCGAACTGATCTATAAGTTTCTGGACGAAAAGCCGTTCAAGCACGATTTCAAGAAGGTCGAATACGACGCGCCTACATTCGACGCTCAGCTCGGCCTCGACGGCCTGCACCGCGTTCATCCGCAGGTGAAGCCGCGACCGCGCAAGACCGTGCTGCCGCCGGACCTGTTCAAGCGTTACGCGCAACTCTCGTTCTGGCGGGATCTCAAAGAATCCAAGGCATTCCGCATCGTGCGCCAGCCGAGCGCGGAAAAGCAGAACGACACCATGCCGCAACCGGTGCAGGCCATCGCGCCGTTAGCCGCACAATGATGCCGTCGTAAACGGCGCAGGGAAGGGCAGTCATGGCAACGATCACAGTCATCAACACCAACGACAGCGGCGCCGGCTCGCTGCGGCAAGCCATCCTCGACGCCAAAGCGGCTGGCGGCAGCAGCACCATCAACTTCGATCCGTTGCTTGCGGGCGATACGCTCAAGCTGACCAGTGGCGAACTCGACATCACCAGCAACATCACCATCGACGGCGGCAACAACAACATTACCGTCGACGCGCAGGGCAACTCGCGCGTGTTCGACGCCGTCCATGGCACCTCGACGATCAACGGGCTGACCATCACCGGCGGGTACGCAGGCAATACGCGCTTCGACGACGGCGGCGCCATTCAAGTTGGGACATCATCTGGTTTCGGAGGTGCCGAGCTTACCATCTCCAATTCGACCATAACTGGCAGCAACGCCGCCTATGGCGGCGGCATCGCCATCAACGAGGGCGATTCGCTGCAGCTGACCAATTCCACGGTGTCCGGCGACAGCGCCCTCTATGTCGGCGGCGGCATCGCCAATCAAGGCGCGCTGACGCTCACCAATTCAACGGTGTCGAACGATAGCGCGGGTTATATCGGCGGCGGCATTGCCAGCGCCGGCGAGCTGACACTCACCAATTCGACTCTGTCGGGCAACCAGATCACCGCCAGTGCCGGCGGCGGCTTGCCGGGGTATGCCAGCTCGAGCGCCGGCGCCGGCCTCTACAACATCGGCGCCGCCGGGTTGTACAATACGACAATCTCCAACAACACCGGCGCTTCTGCCGGCGGCGGCATCGACAACGGCAGCGATCTGACGCTGACCAACGTCACGCTGGCCGACAACAGCGCCACTTACGGCGGCGGCCTGTACAACGCGGCGTGCGGCTGCGGCGACGTGTCGATGTTCGACTCGACCGTCACCGGCAACGAGGCGTCCCAGTCCGGCGGCGGCATCTATAATGCCGCCGGCAGCCTGACACTGACGAACAGCATTGTCGCCGGCAACGGCGCCTCCTCTCAGGGACCGGACCTTGCCGGATTCGGGACGACGAATTACTCGGGCGTCAACCTGTTCTCGCAGTCCGGCATCGGCCGCCCCGGCACCGACATCTACGTCTCGCCGTCCGATCTGTCCCAGGTCTTTGCCGGCACCTTGGCTAACAACGGTGGTGCGGTCCAGACCGTGCTGATCACGCAAGGGGGCGCCGCAGAGGATGCCGGTGACGTCGGCGCGCTGCCGCCCGACAGTGACGATCTCAACAATAACGGCAACACCGCCGAACCGCTGCCGGTCGATGCACGCGGCGATCCGCGCGTGGTTGACGGCACGCTCGACCTCGGCGCCGTCGAGCTTCAGGTGCCGAGGCCGGTGATTTCCAATCCCGACAATGTGATCGCGGTCGCGGGCACCGGACCGATCGCACTCGACATCGCCGCGCCAACGGACAGCGACGGCACGACGCCTATCATCACGCTCAATTCCGTGCCGACCTACGGCACCACTCAATACTTCAACGGCTCGACTTTCGTCACCGCGACGGCCGGTGCGATGCTGACGCCTGCGGAACTCGCCAGCCTTGAATATACGCCGCCGCCAAGCGGCGAATTCGGCGGCGAGACGATTTCCTACACCGCGACCGACAACGGCGCCCCCAAGCAGGGCACCATCGCGGTCACCGTGTTGGTCGACGACACCGGCCCGTCGAATCTCTATTTCTCTTCGTTCGCTGGCCCAGGTAATAGCGGCAATCCCGATCTCTATACGCTCGACTCCAACGGCAATCCGCTTGCCATCCCGCTGAATTCGCCGAACGGCAGCTTTGCCGGCGAGGACGGTGGCTTCTTTCAATTCGCCGGCGGCCTCTATTTCAATGCCAACGGTAGTGCCACCGGCGGAACCGAGGCGCTCTACGAGCTCACGCCCAACGGCACGGTCGCGCCGGTTTCGTCGAACGGCAACAGCTTCGACGGTTTCTTCGATGCCGATTCCGGCGTCAGCGCCAACTTCACCGAATTCGACGGCAGTCTGTATTTTGCGGCGGAGACGAATGCCGGCGGCCAAGTCGTCAAGCTTAACGCCGACGGCACATCGCAGGTCATCTCACCCAATCCCGGTTTTGAAACCTTCGCCGGTCAGAATGGCGGCTTTGTCGAATTCGACGGCGATCTCTACTTCTCAGCAATTACAACAACGACCAATGGGTTCAACCCGGACCTTATCCAGCTCGACCCCAACGGCAACATTACGGAAATAACGACGCGGATCCCGGCAACCGCCCAGTTCGGCAGCAGCGCCGGCGAGGACGGCGGCTTTTACGTCTTCGACAATGCGCTCTACTTCAACGCTACCAGCGACACTCTCGGCGAAACGCTGTTCGAGCTTGCTGCGGGCTCGACGAGGCCAGACCCGGTCGATCCGACCGGGTCGGTCCTAGTTCACCAACCGGTCGGCCAAGATACAAGCAGCGCCTTCCACGAGTTTGATGGCAGCCTTTACTTCAACGAGTTCAGCGTTGCGCTTGGCGACGATACACTGTTCAAGCTTGGCGCCGATGGTACGCTTACGCCACTTACATATTTCAACGGCACAACGAACGAAACACTTGAGGGCGCCGGCGGGTTTGGCGGCTTTGTCGATTTCGCCGGCAGCACCTATTTCGCCGCCACGACGCAAGGTGAGGGCACACAGCTCTTCAAGCTCGATCCGTCGGGCACAATCACTGAAATCACCGACACGAACGCCGGGATCTTCGATCCCGATCTTCCTGGCGGTTTTGTTGTCTTCAGCGATAATCTCTACTTCGACGCCTACAACACGAACGGCGGCGAGAGCCTTTACCAGCTCACGGCCGGTGGCGTCCTGACGACGGTCGATCTCGGTGACGGGTCGGGCCCAACGCAAGCCGGCGTCGACGGCGGATTCCAGATCGTTAACAACAGCCTCTACTTCTCGGCTTATACGCCCAACGGCTACGAACTCGTCAGACTAGGGGCCGACGGTACGGTGCAGGACTTGGGCACCAATTCGACTCCCAACGACAACAGTTTCGATACCGGCGGCGGCTTCCCGGCGAACGCGCTCGGCGCTTTCCCGCAGAACATCATCAACGGCACCGCCGGCAATGACATCCTCGTCGGCAGCACGCCGGACGAGATCATCAATGGCGGACCGGGCAATGACATTCTCGAAGGTCGCGGCGGCAACGATATTCTGACCGGCGGCGACGGCGGCGACACGTTCCAATTCTCGCTCGCTGGGCCGGCCAACGTCGACACCGTGACGGACTATTCGCTCGCTCAGGGCGACGTACTCGACGTCTCGGCGCTGGTCGACGGCAATTTTACCGCCGGAAGCCAGATCGTCGACTTTGTCCGGCTGATCGCGTCCGGCAACGGCAACGACCTCGTCCTTCAAGTCGATCCCAACGGCAGCGCCGACAATCCGCATGCTTGGGAGAATGTCGCGATCCTGGATAACGCGGATGTCGCCGCGGTGAACCAGGTCATAGCCGTTTTTGCCGGCGCCGATCATACGATCACGCAGACGACCGATTTCACCGCGCCGACCGTGCAAAGCGTCGCATTCAGCGCGCCGACCAGCACCGTCGGTCAAGGCGCTCTGGTGACGGTGACCGTCACCATGAACGAGGCGGTTCTGGTCGAGACGGCCTTTGGTTCCCCGACGCTCGGGCTGAACGACGGCGGCGTCGCGACCTTCGATGCCGCCGACTCGACATCGACCGCGCTGGTGTTCGACTACACCGTGCTCGCCGGCCAGAGCACACCCGCGCTGGCAACATCGTCCTCCGGTGTGAGCCTCAACGGCGGCACGATTGAGGATCTGGCTGCCAACGAGGCCGATCTGACCGGCTCTGACAACGTCTCGGCCGTTCCGACGATCATGGTGACAAACGCTCCGCCGACGCCGGTGGTGACCGCGGTGTCGTCGAACATCAACGCCAGCGCCAGCGAGAGCTTCACGGCAGCGCAATTGTTCAGTGCCAGCGACGCCGCCGGCGCCCCGATCCTGACCTATCAGGTGGAAGACGAGAGCGGCGGCTCCTCGCAGGGCTTCTGGGTGCTCAACGGCGCGGTGCTGCCCAACGGCCAGATCACCACACTGACGGCGGCGCAACTCTTCGAGCTGAGCTTCGTTGCCGGATCGGCCAGCACGCCGGTATCGGACACGCTCGAAGTGGCTGCGTCGGACGCCGCGGGCCTCGGCGCCTTCACCACCTTCACGGTCACGGCGGCAGCCCACGCGCCGACAACGGCGCCGACAGTCACGGCGGCAAACGAGTTGCAGGCCCCGAACCTGGCGCTTGCGGGATCGAGCCTGTTTTCAGGGACCGCGTTCGGCGGCAATACGATCACGAGCTACGAGGTCGAGGACATCACGACCGACAGCGGCCATTGGGTGTTCAACGGCACGGTCGAACCCACCAACCAGGTCATCGA
>Ga0208849_1000939_pt1 | contig 23297 bp, 24 predicted proteins | sample NGESurdeep072012_10_FD_184470 | JGI IMG/M metagenome (GOLD analysis project Ga0208849, IMG submission 184470) | Arctic peat soil microbial communities from Barrow, Alaska - NGEE Surface sample 53-3 deep-072012 (SPAdes) | ecosystem: Environmental > Terrestrial > Soil > Wetlands > Peat ... | reverse complement strand
GCGGCGCTGGCGCAGGTCGCCAAAGCGAGCGCCGAGTTCGACGCGGTCGGTGGCTGGAGCGGTGGTGGGATCCGGTCCTTTCCGCACTGGCTGACGATCAAGACCGGGTTCGATATGCACACGGGCGCCGAGTTGCTGCGAGTGGGTCAGGCGATGAGGTTGCTACCAAAGATCGCCGCGGCGTTCGAGGCCGGGTCGCTGTCATTCGACAAGGTCCGGCAGATCACGACGGTGGCGACTCCCGCCACCGATGAGTTTCTGCTCGAGATTGCGCAAGGCGCCTCGGGCGCCCAGCTGGCGAGGATCTGCCGCTCGCTGCGACGGATCGCCGAGGCCGATGCTCCCGAGCAAGCCGAAGACCATCTCTCACGCCGTGGGATCTGGATGCACTGGGACGAGCACGGCATGCTCGAGCTCGTGGCCAGGCTCACGCCCGAAGATGCCGCCGTGGTGCAGGCTGCCCTGGAGTCGATCACCGGTTCGCGGCCGGTGCCGGAGCCGGCCGAGGACGGCGTGAAGGATCCGGCCGACGACCGCTGGGCGGCGCGCAAAGTTGATGCCTTGGTGGCGATGTGCGAGCACGTGATCGCGGGTGGGGCGGAGAACCTGGTCACGTCGACTGCAGCTCGCCAGGTGGTGGTGCACGTCGACGTTGGGGTGCTCACCGGTGAGAGCGCAGGACGGTGCTTTGTCGAAGGCGGCTCACCGCTGTCGGCCGGCGCGGCGCGGCGAATCGGCTGCGATGCCGAGGTGATCGGTGTGACCGAAAGGGATGGATTGCCGATCGATGTCGGCCGCAAGCAGCGCATGGTGCCGGACCGGCTGCGCCTGGCGCTCCACGTGAGAGATCGCTTCTGCCGCTTTCCTGGTTGTGGGGTGCCGGCTTATCGAACGGAAGCGCATCACCACGAGCATTGGGCTCTGGGTGGCGAGACCAATCTCGACAACCTCCTGCTTTTGTGCGGGTTTCATCACCGGCGTCACCACTCAGGCGCATATCGCATTCGCAAAACAGGGGATGGCTTCTCGTTCGAGACAGATGACGGACATGTGATCCAGCCACCGGCGCGGGATCCGGTCACCCTGGATAGATATCCGGACATCGGTCCAAGCACGCCCGCAGCGCTGTGGGGCGGCGAGGAGATGCATTTCAGCTACGCCGTGAGCGTGATCGCGGATTCATGCGCATTCGCAGAAGCGCGGGCCGCGCCCGACAGCTAGTGCGCTCAGTCTTAATCCGACACCGCGCGGCCGAGGTCCCATCGGGCAGTCAAATCTAGTTCAATCGCGAAACCGCATCTGGCGGACGATGTTCCAAGAGGTGGCATTCGTGCCAACCATCAGCCACGCTTCTTCGGCTCTGATGACAATTGGTACCTCGGCGCCTAGCTGATTCACGAGTTGCTGACGCGTTGCTGCTGATTCAACTATGGCGACGGTGAGGTGGGTTACCGGCTCCTCCCCGAAATCACCGCCGAAAGGGAGGGTTCCGAACTGCCGGCTGATTTCTCTGGTCAGCTCAGCGAAAGGTTCGGCTGGTTCTGGCTCCAGATAGACCACACCTTGCTCGAATTCATTCACCCGTGTCAGAGAAAACTGGAGAGCTCTCGTGCGGCTGATCAGTTTTTCAAGCGTGTCAATGGTGGGTTCGGTCAGATCCCGTGGCGGGATAAATGGAAACATCAGGGTGACATGGGGAGGTATACCGGCGGCGGCACTCGGGTCGTACTGCATGCGAAGGTCGCGCACGAGCTGACCCACATTAAGCACTGGAACCAGCACGCAACTTTCGAGTGCTGGACCGTCACCCTCGTCGTTCACAGCTTAAAGCGCCCCAGAGTATTCGCCAGCAACAGTAGATCGCTAAACGTTACGTGCCTTCCGGCTCCTATATTGTCGTTGTCATGGATGACGGGCTTGTCCGTCTGACCGAGCCGCTGGTCAGAGACGGCGGGCGGTTGCGCCCCGCCTCATGGGAGGAGGCGCTCGAGCGGGCCGCGGCCGGGTTCGCGACGGCCAGGGACCGAGGGCCGAACGCTTTCGGGATGTTCAGCTGCTCCAAGCAGAGCAACGAGATGAACTACATCGCCCAGAAGTTCACGCGCGCGGTGATGCACAGCAACAACATCGACAGTTGCAATCGGACTTGACACGCTCCAAGCGTCGTCGGTCTGGCGACAGTGTTCGGAGCCGGAGGAGGAACCAGCTCGTACCGCGAGGCTGAGGACACGAACCTCGTCATCCTCTGGGGCTCCAACGCGCGTGAGACGCACCCGATCTTCTTCCATCACCTGCTCCGCGGCGTGCGCAAGGGAGCGCGCCTGATGTCGGTGGATCCGCGCCGCACCAGCTCCGCGCAGTGGGCCGACGTGTGGCTGGGCATCGATGTGGGCAGCGACATCGCGCTGGCCAACGCGATGGCACGCGTGATCATCCATGCGGACCTGGCGAACAAGGAGTTCATCAAGCTGGCCACGACGGGCTATGAGGAGTTCGCCCGCTGCGTCGAGGCTTACACGCTCGAGGTTGCGGAGAAAGAAACCGGGGTGCCCGCAGACGCGATCAGGGACGTCGCGCTCGAATACGCGCGCGCCGACCGGGCGATGATCTGCTGGACCCTCGGCATCACCGAGCATCACAACGCCACCGACAACGTGCTGGCGCTGATCAACCTCGCGCTGCTCACCGGGAAGGTCGGCCGGTACGGCTGTGGCCTCAATCCGCTGCGCGGCCAGAACAACGTCCAGGGAGGCGGGGACATGGGCGCCATCCCCGCGCGGATGCCAGGCTTCCAGAACCTCGAGGATCCAGCCATCCATGCCAAGTTCTCTCGCGCGTGGGGCGGCGCGCAGTTTCCCGAAAAGAAGGGCTACCACCTCAGCGAGATGTTCGATGCGATGGAGCACGGCGAGCTGACCGCAGCCTACATCGTGGGCGAGAATCCCGCCCGCAGCGAGGCCGACCAGACTCGTGCGGTGCGCCTGCTCAGCGGCCTCGATCACCTGGTCGTCCAGGACATCTTCTTGACCCAGACGGCAGAGCTCGCCCACGTCGTGCTGCCGGCCACAGCGGGCTGGGCGGAGTCGGAGGGCACCGTCACCAACAGCGAGCGACGCGTCCAGCGCGTTCGCCGAGCGCTGGAACCACCGGCTGGAGCGCGCGACGATCGTGAGATCATCGGCGAGCTCGCCAGGCGGCTCGGCTGCGACTGGGGAAACCCGACCGCCGAGCAAGTGTGGGACGAGTGCCGCGGCCTTTCGCCGATGCACGCGGGGATGTCCTACGCCCGACTCGACGAGCTTGGCGGAATCCAGTGGCCCTGCCCCGACGAGTCGCATCCTGGCACGCAGTTTCTCCATGCCCGACTGTGGGAAGACCCCGTGGAGGGTGAGCCTGCTCCGTTTCACGCCGTCGAGCACGACCCGCCCGTCGACCGCCTGACGGACGAGTTCCCGATCCGGCTCACGACCGGTCGTCGCCTCGACTCGTTCAACACCGGGGTGCAGAGCGGTGGATACAGCTCGCCGCTCCGCAAGCGGGAGGCGCTTCTGATCTCGCCGGCGGACGGAGAGCGACTTGGAATCCATGATGGCGAGCGGGTCCTCGCGAGCTCGCGTCGCGGGTCGGTCGAGGTGCCGATCCGGTTTGACGAATCGCTGCGGCCGGGGCTGGCCTTCCTCACCCTTCACTTTCCCGACCAGGTAGCCACGAACGTGCTCACCATCGACGCGACCGATCCCAAGTCAGGCACGGCCGAGTTCAAAGCCAGCGCGATCAGGATCGAAAAGCTCCCGGCGGGCGTGAGAGCCTAGTGGACATCCGGACCACCGGGGGACCACCGACGGCCGAGGAGATGGCGGCGGTCGACGGCTTGCTGGGCGACCCAACCTCGCTGTGGGAAGGCGGGACGCGCCGGCCGCAGGACGACCACGTCGCGTTCGGTGGCGGCGCTTCGCGCTCTCAGCGTCCGCTGCTGCTCCCGGTGCTGCATGCGATCCAGGACAGGGTCGGCTGGGTCAGCCGCGGCGGGCTGGAGTACGCATGTCGAAGGTTGTCGATCCCGCCGGCCGAGGCGTACGGGGTGGTGAGCTTCTACGGACGCTTCGCGCTCGACGAAAGGCCGGCCCTCGTGCTTCACGTCTGCGATGACATCGCATGCAAATGCGCGGGCGCCGACGCCCTGTGCGAGGCGCTCGAAAAGACCGCCGGTCCGGCGGGCAAGACGTGGCATCGCAGCCCGTGTCTCGGCCTGTGCGACCGAGCACCGGCGGCTCTGGTGGAGCGTGCGGGAGCAACTCACGACGAGCGCCAGGTGGCGCCCCTCACCATCGACGTGGCGCAGGACATCCTGAGTGGAAGCGATTGGCCTCAAGCAGAAGTCCCCGCGCTGCCTGACCGTCCACGCAAGCTCTTGAGGCGGATTGGTGTCGTCGATCCCGAGAGCATCGACAGCTACCGCGAGCATGGCGGCTACGCCGCGCTGCGGCGGGCGATCGAGCTCGGTCCTGAAGGCGTCATCCGCCAGGTGACGGAGGCGAAGCTGCTCGGCCGAGGAGGTGCGGCGTTCCCAACCGGGCGCAAGTGGGATTCGGTGTCGAAAGCCCCGGTCCGCCCTCACTACATCGTGTGCAACGCGGACGAGTCCGAACCCGGAACCTTCAAGGACCGCGAGCTGATGGAGCGTGATCCATTCGCTGTGATCGAGGCGATGACGATCGCCGCGTTTGCCACCGGATGCGAGCGGGGGTACCTTTACGTCCGAGGGGAGTACCCCCTGGCGAGGCATCGGATCGAAAACGCCATCAAGCAGGCTCGAGCGCATGGATTTCTCGATTTCGACATCGAGGTTCGCCGCGGAGCGGGAGCCTATATCTGTGGCGAGGAGACGGCGCTGTTCAACTCGATCGAGGGAAAGCGCGGCGAGCCTCGCAACAAGCCACCATTTCCCGTTGAGGTGGGCCTGTTCGGCAAGCCGACGCTCGTCAACAACGTCGAGACGCTCGTCAACGTGCTGGACATCGTGGTCGAAGGAGGAGCTGCGTTTGCGGCGACCGGCACGCCCGACTCCACCGGTACGCGGCTTTTCTGCCTCTCGGGCCACGTGCACGAGCCGGGGCTCTACGAGGTCCCGATGGGCACGACGCTGCGGTCGCTCATCGCGCTCGCCGGCGGCCTGCGCGAAGGAAGGAGTCTGCAGGCGGTGCTCCTGGGCGGCGCCGCGGGTTCGTTTGTCACCGAGCGGCAGCTCGACGTTCCTCTGAGCTTCGAAGGGACGCGCGCGATCGGGGCCACGCTTGGTTCAGGCGCCGTGATCGTGCTCGACGACACTGCGGAGGTGAAGCAGATCCTCCTGCGCATCGCGCGTTTTTTCCGCGACGAGTCGTGCGGCCAGTGCGTGCCGTGCCGCGTCGGCACGGTGCGGCAGGAGGAGGTGCTGCACCGGCTGCTGAGCGACCGAAATGGAGACTCACGCGATTCGGATGTGAGCCTGCTGAGCGACATCGCGCAGGCGATGCGCGACGCGTCAATCTGCGGCCTGGGCCAGACCGCGGCGAGCGCGATCGCATCCGGGCTCACACAGCTCAAGGTGCTCAATGCCGGATAACCCCACGAACTCAGAGGCTGCGCCGTGAGTTCGCGGGGACCCCAAGAGCCGGTATTCGTCGGCCTACCGAAGAGGCTCGTCAAGGTGAGCATCGACGGCCAGGAGATGGATGTGCTCGAGGGCGCGACGATCCTCGACGCCTGCCGGCAGCTTCGCATCGACACGCCGACGCTTTGCCAGCTCGAGACGCTGACCCCGGTCAACGTCTGCCGGGTCTGCGTAGTAGAGGTGGAGGGTTCGCGCGTCCTGGTCCCCGCGTGCTCGCGCAAGGTCGAGGCGGGCATGAAGATCCAGACGGACTCGGAGCGCGTCCGTCACAGCCGCCGCCTCGTGCTCGAGCTCCTAGCGTCTTCGGTCGACATGTCGCTGTGCTCGCCGCAGGTCCATGGCTGGATGCGGCGGTACGGCGCGACCCCCGAGCGCTTCGGCGAAAACATCGCCACGGTGGCGCAGCCGGTGAAGATCGACAACGACCTCTATGTGCGCGATTACTCGCGCTGCATCCTCTGCTACAAGTGCGTAGAGGCTTGCGGCGTAGATGCGCAGAACACCTTCGCCATCGGCGTGGCGGGCCGCGGGTTCGACGCTCACATCGCGACGGAGTTCACCGTAGCGCTGCCAGAATCCGCCTGCGTCTACTGCGGCAACTGCATCGGCGTCTGTCCCACGGGCGCGCTGATGTTCAAGAGCGAGTACGACATGCGCCAGGCCGGCACCTGGGATGAGTCACAGCAAACGGTGACGGAGACGGTCTGCCCCTACTGCGGAGTCGGGTGCATGCTCGAGCTTCACGTGCAGGACAACTCCATCGTCAAGGTGACGTCGCCGCTCGGTCACAGCGTCACCGCCGGGCACCTGTGCGTGAAGGGACGCTTCGGGTTCGAGTTCGTTCAGCGGCGCAAATAAAAAGGCCGGACCTGTAGTCCGCCCTTCTCTATTGGAAGCGGCTGGTTAGTGGTCGCCCTTTTGCTTGTCGCTCTCCGTGCGAGTTGCCGGCTTTGCGCATCGCGCCTCGGACCCGTCCTCGGTCTTGTCGGTTGTCTGTCTGGCAGCCCTCTCGTCCGAGTCTTCCGTGGCGCTCTCTGTTGCGTTGGTCCTGCCCCCGATCAGGCGACGCCTGCAGGTTGGCTATAACGGCGAAGGGTACTAACCCTGGCGGCCCGCCGCTTGTGCCCCGGCGCTATAGAGTTCGGAGGTGCCTATCGTGTGGACCGGCGACCCCGAGGCAAACCGCCTCCTCGAGACCGATCCTCTTGCGCTCTTGGTCGGACTCGTGTTGGACCAGCAGGTCAAGATGGAAAAGGCGTTCGGCGGCCCGCTCGAGCTGAAGCGGCGGCTCGGCCACCTCGACGTGCGGAAGATCGCGTCGATGGACCCCGACAAGCTCGCTGCGGTCTTTCGCGAGCGACCCGCGCTTCACCGATTCCCCGGCAGCATGGCCAAGCGCACGCAGGCGCTGTGCCAGGTGATCGTCACGGAGTACGCGGGGGTTGCGGGGTCGGTGTGGACGGAGGCCCGCGACGGCGATGACCTCGCGGCCCGGATCAAGAAGCTGCCCGGCTTCGGGGACATGAAGGTCAAGATCCTTGTCGCGGTGCTGGCCAAGAAGTTCGGGGTCAAGCCGCGCGGCTGGGAGAAGCACGCGGCGACGTGGCACACGGTGGCCGACGTGGACTCGGTCGAATCGATGGCGCACGCGCGGGAGATCAAGCGCGATATGAAAGCGGCGAAGGCGAAATAGTTATCTGATAAGGTTTGGCCTCCGGCGCGGCCGCAGTGAGCCGCGCGGAATAGACAATGCGCCAGGCGCGCGCAGGGCGCAGCAGAGGAGACGAGGGTGACAAGAGAGTGCATTCCGACCCCGGATGAAGCCCGGGCGCTCGCCAAAGACCATGCGCTGATCCCGGTCTACCGGGAGGTCCTGGCCGACATGCTGACCCCGGTCCGCGCTTACACGCTGCTTTGCCCGCCGGGGACTCCCGGGTTCCTTCTCGAGAGCGTCGAGGGCGGCGAGCGGCAGGCTCGGTACTCGTTCATCGGATTCGAGCCGAAGCCCCTCGAGCTCGACGCCGAAGATCCGCTGGCCGCGCTGCGCGCGGTGGCAGCCGAGGTGACAGCGCCGGTCAACGGCATCCCGCGATTTCACGGCGGAGCGGTGGGCTATCTCGGCTACGAGACCGCCCGGCACTTCGAGCGACTGCCCGTCGCCCAGGGCGCGCCGCCGCCCATGCCGGAGAGTGCGTTCCTACGCGCGGACGAGCTGGCCGTCTTCGACCACGTGACGCGGCGGCTCAAGCTTCTAACCATCCACCGGCCCGATCGCGAGGACTACGACGCCGCGCTGGGCCGGATCGACGAGATGGAGCGGCGCCTGGCTTCGGATCAGATGGCCTCGTATGCGCGTGGCGCGGACGGGACGCGTTGGGAGTCCAACGTCACAAAGGGCCAGTACGAGGCGATGGTCGATGCAGCGCGAGAGCACATTCTCGCCGGTGACGCCTTCCAGATCGTCGTATCGCAGCGCTACCGCAAGCCTCTCGAGGCGAGTCCCTTCGACGTCTATCGCTGCCTGCGCGCGATCAACCCTTCGCCGTACATGTTCTTCCTTGCTTTGGGGGGCGATCGCCACGTCGTCGGCACGTCTCCCGAGAAGCTCATCCAGGTCGAAGGCAAGCGCATCGAGACACGGCCGCTCGCGGGTACGCGCCGGCGTGGCCTCGATGCGGCCGAGGATGTGAGGCTCGAGAAGGAGCTGCTCAGCGACCTGAAGGAGCGAGCCGAGCACGTGATGCTGGTCGACCTGGGGCGCAATGATGTGGGCCGAGTCGCGCGACCGGGCACGGTGAGCGTGGAGCGCCTGATGGAGATCGAACGCTATTCGCACGTCATGCACATCTCCTCGACCGTCAGCGGCGAGCTGCGTGACGGGTGCACGTCGATCGACGCGCTGCGGGCGGCGTTTCCCGCCGGCACCGTCTCCGGCGCTCCGAAGATTCGCGCCATGGAGGTGATCGCCGAGCTGGAGCCGGACCAGCGCGGCGTGTACGCGGGGTCCCTGGGCTATGTGGGCTTCGGCGGCAACCTGGACATGGCGATCACCCTCCGAACGGTGGTGGTCGCGGAGGGAGTCGCATACGTGCAGGCGGGCGCCGGCGTGGTAGCGGACTCGCGTCCGGAGCGCGAGTTCGAGGAGACGCTGGAAAAGGCGGCTCCGATGTTCAAGGCGATCGAGATGGCGGAGATGATGTAGGTGCTGGCCCTGGTCGACAACTACGACTCGTTCACCTACAACCTGGTGCAGTACCTGGGAGAGCTCGGCGCCGAGCCGCGCGTTTTTCGCAACGACGAGGTGACGGTGAGGGAGCTCGGTGAGTACGACGGCATTCTCATCTCCCCGGGACCGGGAACTCCCGACGACGCCGGCGTCTCGACCGAGGCCATTCGCGAGCTGAGCGGCAAGGTGCCCATCCTCGGCGTGTGCCTGGGCCACCAGTGCCTGGGGCAGGCGTTCGGGGCCCGTGTCGTGCGCAACGAGCCGGCCCACGGGAAGACCTCCTGGATACGGCACGACAACTCTGGGGTGCTGGCGGGCGTGACCGATCCTTTCGAAGCGACGCGATATCACTCGCTGATCGTGGAGCGGGACTCCGTGCCGGATGCGCTCGTCGTCACCGCGTGGACGGCGGACGGCAAGGTGATGGGCCTGCGCCACGTCAAGCATCCGACGTACGGAGTGCAGTTTCACCCGGAGTCGGTGCTGACCAGGGAAGGCAAGAAGATCCTCGCCAACTTCGTGCGGCGAGCCGCGAAAGGCAACTGATGATCGAGGCAATCACAAAGTTGGTTCGGTGTGAGTCTCTGTCTGAGCACGAGGCCGCCGGCGCCTTCGAGGAGATCATGCGAGGCGACGCGACCCCGGCCCAGATCGCAGGCTTCCTCGTTGCTCTGCGCATGAAGGGTGAGACCGTGGATGAGATCAGCGGCTTCGCGCGCACAGCTCGCGCGATGGCAACTCCGATCGAGATCGATGGGGCGCTGCTCGACACGTGCGGCACGGGCGGCGACGGGCTGGCGACGTTCAACATCTCCACGATCTCAGCCATCGTGGCCGCCGCATGCGGGGCGAAAGTCGCCAAGCACGGCAACCGGGCTGCATCCTCGATGTGCGGGTCCGCCGACGTGCTCGAGCAGCTGGGCGTGAAAATCGACCTCGGTCCAGAAGGCGTGACACGCTGCGTCGAGGAGGCCGGCATCGGCTTCTTGTTCGCGCCTGTCTTTCACCCGTCATTTCGCTTCGCCGGGGTTCCACGGCGCGAGCTCGGGCTGCGCACCGTCTTCAACGTGCTCGGACCCTTGTGCAACCCGGCCGGCGCGAAGTACCAGGCACTCGGTGTGGCCGATGGATCGCTCGCGGGCAAGATGGCCGAGGTGCTGATGCGCCTGGGCGTGGAGCGCGCGATCGTGTTCCACGCGGGCGACGGCATGGACGAGCTGTCGGTGAGCTCACCGTCCTTCGTGATCGAGATCGATGGGACTCGCAACGAATACCAGCTCGATCCCGGCGAGCTCGGTCTGGCCCAGGCTCCGATCGAGTCGATGCGCGGCGGCGGACCGGAGGAGAACGCCCGGATCGCCCGCGAGGTGCTCCAGGGAGCCAAGGGCGCGCGGCGCGACGTCGTCCTGCTGAACGCGGCGGCGGCTCTGCGGGCGGCGGGCTTGGCCGGCGGCTGGAAGGATGGCCTTGGCCTTGCCGCCGAGGCGATCGACTCCGGCCGCGCGGGCGAGGTTCTCCAGCGGTGGGCGAAAATCTCCCAGGAGTGAGTCAACAGGACCTCCTGGCGCGCCTGATCGTGGAGGCGAGGCAGGATCTTCAGCGACGCCGTGCACTGATCGCGAGGGACCAGCTCGAGCGCGCGGCGGCCGCTTACGCCCCGAAGGACTTCGCCGGCGCGCTGCGAAGCCCGGGCCTGTCCGTGATCGCCGAGATGAAGCAGCGCACGCCGACCATGGGTGTGCTCGTCGAGGACTACCGGCCCGCCGACCTCGCCCACGCTTACACGGAAGGCGGCGCCGCGGCGATCTCCGTGCTCACGCACATGGCGGGTTTTGGCGGGCGCCCGGAGCACGTGCTCGCGGCACGCGCTGCGACCAGCCTGCCGATCTTGCGGAAGGACTTCGTGACCGACCCGTACGAGATTGCCGAGGCGAGGGCCGCGGGGGCAGACGCCGTTCTGCTGATCGTCGCCGCACTTGATAAGCCGCACCTGGCCGAGCTGCTCGCGGTCACCCGAAGCCGGGGGATGGCAGCCCTCGTCGAGGTGCATGACGAGGCGGAGACGAACATCGCCCTGGAGGCCGGAGCCCAGCTGATCGGCATCAACCATCGTGACCTGCGCACGTTCGAGGTCGATCTCGGCCTGACCGAGCAGCTCCGGAAGCTGATCCCGGCCAGCGTGATTGTGGTGGCCGAAAGCGGCATACACGACGCGGATGACGCACGCCGCGTCTACGAGGGCGGCGCGAACGCGATCCTGGTCGGGGAGGCGCTCATGCGAGCCGAGAAGCCCGAGCTGCGGATCAGGGAGCTGACAGCGTGGTCCAGGTGAAGATCTGCGGCATCTGCGACGCGGCGGGTGCCGCCGCGGCCGTCGAGGCCGGCGCCGACCTAATCGGGTTCCATTTCTGTTCGTCGCAGCGTCGCATCACGCCCGAGGAGGCGAAGGCAATCGTGGACGACCTCTCCCTTCGTACCACCATCGTCGGAGTCTTCATCGACCAGGAAGAGGACGAGGTCAGGCAGATCGCGGAGTTCGTCGGCCTGGACCTGCTGCAGCTTCACGGCTCGGAGCCGCCCGGCTTCGAAGCGGGCCGGCCCGTGATGAAAGTGCTGAAAGTAAAGGACGGCCAGGTCCCCGATGCGGAGGCCTGGCCCGACCCGGTGATGCTCGACTCCTGGTCGGCCGACCAGCGCGGCGGTACGGGCCTGGCCTGGGACTGGGAGCTCGCGCGCCCGCTGCTTGCCACGCGCAAGGTGTTCATCGCCGGTGGTCTTGAACCGGGTAACGTGGGCAAGGTCGTGAGCGGATTCGGGCCCTATGGGGTCGACGTTTCAAGCGGTGTCGAGGCCTCGGTCCGGGTCAAGGATCTGGACAAGGTCCGCGCTTTCGTGCACGCCGTGCGACTCGCCGAGGCCTTGATGTGATGGCGCGCAACGCTCCGACCCACCCGGTCGACGGACGGTACGGCGCCTACGGCGGCCAGTACGTGCCCGAGACGCTGATGGGTGCCCTCCAGGAGCTCGAGAAGGTCTGGCATGAGGCCAAGGCCGACCCGCAGTTTCAGCTGGAGCTCGCCGGCCACCGCCATGCGTTTGTCGGCCGGCCGACCCCGCTGTACGCGGCGACCCGCCTCGGCGAGCACTTCGGCGGCGCCCACATCCATCTGAAGCGCGAGGACCTGTGCCACACAGGCGCGCACAAGCTCAACAACGCCGTCGGCCAGGCGCTGCTGGCGTTGCGGATGGGCAAAAAGCGCGTGATTGCCGAGACGGGCGCTGGCCAGCACGGTGTGGCCGCCGCGACGGTGTGCGCGAGGTTTGGGCTCGAATGCACGGTCTACATGGGGACCGAGGACATGCGCCGGCAGTCTATGAACGTGCGGCGCATGAAGCTGCTCGGAGCCGAGGTCGTCGAGGTGACGAGCGGGACGAAGACGCTGAAGGACGCGACGTCCGAGGCGATCCGCGACTGGGTCACCAACGTGCGTTCGACGCACTACATCATCGGTTCGGTCGTGGGGCCGCATCCCTACCCGGAGATGGTGCGGGACCTTCAGCGCGTGATCGGCGACGAGGCCCGCGACCAGTACCTGTCCGTCGACGGCAGGCTGCCCGACGTGGTGGTCGCGTGCGTCGGAGGCGGGTCAAACGCGATCGGGATCTTCACCGCGTTCCTCGACGACAAGGACGTGATGCTGGTCGGTGTGGAGGCTGCCGGCAAGGGCGTCAAGACCGGGCAGCACGCGGCCTCGCTGGTCGGCGGACGTCCGGGGGTCCTGCACGGCAGCTACTCATACCTGCTGCAGGACGGCGACGGGCAGGTACTCCCTACTCATTCCATCTCGGCCGGGCTCGACTATCCCGGCGTTGGTCCTGAGCATTCGTTTCTGCGCGACATCGAACGGGCGGAGTACATCGCAGTGACCGACGCGGACGCGCTCGCCGCCTTCAAGCTGTGCACGCGGCTCGAGGGCATCATGCCGGCCCTCGAGCCGGCTCACGCTCTGCACCACGCGGGCGTGCTGGCGCGCGAGATGGGGCCGGGCGGGCGGATTCTGGTCTGCCTGTCGGGCCGCGGCGACAAGGACATGGACTCGGTGGAAGATGCGGCTCGCGCGGAGCGCGATCAATGAAAACGGCCACCGGCTCTTTGGAACAGGCGCTGCGTGCCACCGGCGACCTAAAGCTCGTCGCCTACATGATGGCCGGGCATCCGAACAAGAGGCGCTCGATCGAGGCGGGGAAGAGGCTCGCCGGCTCGGGCATCGCAGCCCTGGAGATTGGGATCCCGTTCTCGGACCCGCTCGCCGACGGTCCCGTGATCCAGCGTGCCGGACAGATCGCGCTCGAGCATGGAATGAACGTTGCGGGAGCGCTCGAGGTGGCTGCCGCGATCGCGACCGAGGGCGTGCCCGTCGTCCTGATGACGTACATCAACCCGGTGCTCGCCTACGACCCGAGGCGCTTTGCGGCCGAGGCCGCGCAGGCCGGCATGGCCGGCGTCATCGTCCCGGACCTCCCGGTCGAAGAGTCCGAGCCGGTGGCCGGCTGGCTCCGGGCCGCATCGCTGGACACGGTGTTCATGGTCGCGCCGACCACCGCCGAGGACCGGCTCGCATCGATCTGCGACCGCTCGAGCGGGTTTGTCTACTGCGTGACCGTGACCGGAATCACCGGCGTGAGAAAGGACCTGCCGCCAGGAGTGAAAGAGCTGTTTGGAGAGGTTCGACGGCATACGCAGCTGCCGGTCGCCGCGGGCTTCGGCATCTCCCGGCCTGAGCACATGAAGTCTCTGCGCGGCGTCGCGGACGCGGCGGTGGTGGGCAGCGCGATCGTCGATGAGATCGACCGTGGCGGAGACCCGGTCGCTTTGATCAAGGAGTTGCTGAAGGGTTGCCGGTAAGAGGAATCAGGGGGGCGACGACCGCCGAGGCGAACACGGCGGAGTCGATCACGGATGCCACCGAGGAGCTGCTGCGCGAGCTGGTGCGGCTCAACGACCTCGACATCGCGGAGATCTGTTTCGTCTACTTGACGACCACGCACGACCTGACGGCAGAATTCCCGGCGTTCGCCGCCCGCCGGCTGGGCTGGACCGAAGTGCCTCTTTTGTGCGGGCATGACATGGACGTTCAGCTGCCGAATCCGCGCGGAGTGCCGATGTGCGTGCGGGTCCTGCTCCTGTACAACACGCCACTGCCGCAATCGGCGATGCGCTTTGCCTACGTGCGTGGCGCGCAGGCGATCAAGGCCGACCTGGACTATCTGCGTGGGACGCTGACGAAATGATCATCGTCATGTCGCACGGAGCGACGAAGGGTGAGGTGGACGCCGTCGTCGACCGCGTGCACGAGATCGGCCTCAAGACCGAGCTGTCGAAGGGCGAGGAGCGGACGCTCATCGGCGTGATCGGTGGGAACGCTTACGCCTACAAGGAGGCGTTCTCGCACCTCGGCGGCATTCACGAGATCATCCCGATCACCAAGCCGTTCAAGCTGGCCAGCCGCGAATTCCGCCCGGTCAACACGGTGGTGGATGTGGGCGGGGTGAAGATCGGCGGCGACGAGGTCGTGATGATGGCGGGCCCATGCTCCGTCGAAGGTGAGGAGATGCTCCTCGAAACCGCGCGCCACGTCGCGAAGCAGGGCGCGCGGATCCTGCGCGGCGGCGCCTTCAAGCCGCGGACGTCGCCTTACTCGTTCCAGGGCCTAGGCGAAGCGGCGTTGAAGATGATGGCGACCGCGCGCGACGAGACCGGGTTGAAGGTCGTGACCGAGGTCGTGGCGCCGGCCGACGTCGAGCTCGTCGCGCGTTACGCGGACATCCTTCAGCTCGGGACTCGCAACATGCAGAACTACGCGCTGCTGCAGGAGGCGGGGCGATCGGGCAAGCCGGTGCTGCTCAAGCGAGGTATGTCCTCGACGATCGAGGAGTGGCTGCTGGCCGCCGAGTACATCCTGTCCCAGGGCAACCGGGACGTAATCCTGTGCGAGCGCGGCATCCGGACGTTCGAGACGGCGACGCGCTTCACGCTGGACCTCAACGCCATTCCGCTCGCACGCGAGCTGTCGCACCTGCCGATCGTCGTCGATCCTTCGCAGGCGACGGGGCGCTGGTCGCTTGTGCGGCCGATGTCACTCGCGGCCGTGGCGGCAGGCGCACACGGCCTGATCGTGGAGGTGCACCCGACGCCCAACCAGGCGCTTTCGGACGGCGCCCAGTCGCTCGACTTCGACGCTTTCGACCTGCTGATGTCCGACCTGCGCCGGATGCTGGGTGCGATGTCCAAACAGCTCGCCTGACACCGTGACTACTGTCGCGGTGATTGGCCTCGGCCTCATGGGCTCGTCCTTCGCTCTCGCGCTGAAGGAGGCACGCCCCGAGATCGTGATCGTGGGGAGCGACACCGACTCCATGACCCTGCGCAAGGCGCTCGACCGAGGCATCGTCGCCAGCGCGAGCGCGGACACGAGCGTGGCCGAGATGGCGGAGGTCATCGTGATCGGGGCGCCGATCCGCGCCATGCGCGCCGTCTTCACACAGCTGGCCGGCAGGACGGAAGGAAAGGTCGTGACGGACATGGCAAGCACAAAGGCCGGCGTGATGGAATGGGCGGCGGTGGCGGGCATCGACCTGGTCGGCGGCCACCCGATGTGCGGCAAGGAGACCTCGGGGATCGACGCCGCAGATGCGTCGCTGTTCAAGGACGCGCCGTGGGTGCTGACCCGCGGCGAGCCGGCCCTCGTCGACCTGGTCGAGGCCGTCGGCGCGCACGCGATCGTGATGGATGCCGAGACGCATGACCGGCTGGTCGCCGGCGTGAGCCACGCCGCGTTTCTCCTGTCGGTCGGGTACGTGCTGGCCCTTTCTCGGCGCTCTGACTGGCCCGAGGCGTCGCGGCTGGCGGCCGGCGGATTCCGTGACATGAGCCGCCTTGCGGCGGGCGACCCTGAGCTCTACGCGGGGGTTGCCCGCACGAACCGTGTGTACCTCATGGAGCAGCTCGATGCGATCACGGCCGAGCTGGCGCGGCTGCGCCGGCACCTGGAGGCCGACGACGCGCGCCTGGTGGAGCTGTTCGAGGAAGCGCAGGCTGTCCGCGAGCGGTGGGGGCACCAATGATCGCCACGGTCAGGCCCGCGCGAAAGCTCGACGGTGAGATCCGCGTCCCCGGCGACAAGTCGATCTCGCACCGTGCGCTGATCCTCGGGTCCATAGCCTCAGGCCGGAGCCGCCTGCGCGGGCTGTCGCCCGGCGCCGACGTCCAGTCGACGGCGCGGTGCGTGCAGGAGCTTGGGGCACAGTTCGACGGCTCGGTGCTGGAAGGGTGCGGGATGCAGGGCCTTCACGCCGCGAGCCGCGCGTTGGATTGCGGGAACTCCGGAACGACCATGCGCCTGCTCGCCGGCCTGCTCGCGGCGCAGGACTTCGAGAGCGAGCTGACCGGCGATGAGTCGTTGTCGCGCCGGCCGATGGACCGCGTGGTGGCGCCACTATCCGAGATGGGCGCGAGAGCAAGTTGGCCCCCGCTTCGCGTGGGAGGCATGACACCTCTGCATGGCATCAGCCACGCGATGAATGTCCCGAGCGCGCAGGTGAAGTCGGCGATCCTCATCGCGGCTTTGTTCGCCAATGGACCAACCTCGGTCGTCGAGCCGGTCAAGACCAGAGATCACACGGAGGTGATGCTGCGGGCCATGGGCGTGGCAGTGGAGTCGGAAGGGCTGCGCATGCAGGTCGAACCGGCCGGCCGGCTCGAGCCACTGGACCTCGACGTCCCTGGCGACCTCAGCGCCGCCGCCTTCTGGCTCGTGGCAGCCGGGCTGATGCCGGGTTCGCGAATCCGCCTGGAGGGTGTCGGCGTCAATCAGACCAGGACCGCGTTCATCAACCTGCTGCAGGGCTGCGGGTTCCAGGTCAAGCTCTCCAAACCACGCTTCGCAGGCGGCGAGCCTGTCGCCGACCTCGAAGTCACCTCCGCCGCATCTTTACGTGCAATTCAAGTCAGCGGAGGCCAGGCGGCCGAGATGATCGACGAGCTGCCTGTGCTCGCGGTGGCGGCGACGCAGATGCCCGGACGCAGCGTGATCGCGGGGGCGGCCGAGCTGCGCGTGAAGGAGTCGAACCGCATCGAGGCGATGGAAGAAGGCCTGACGGCGATGGGCGCGGACATCACCGCAGTCGAAGATGGTTGGGTGATCAACGGGCCCCGATACCTCGAAGGTCGTCGGGTGAGCGCGCACGGCGATCACCGCGTCGCGATGGCGCTCGCGGTGGCAGGTTTGATCGCGGACGGAAGGACCGAGATCGAAGGGGCGGAGTGCGTGGAGATCTCCTACCCGGATTTCTTCGACCACCTCGAGTACCTGTGTTGAAGGTCCGCCTCGACATCGACGTCGAGCCGGATGTGCTTGAGCTGTATGAGCTCGAGGTCACAGCCCCCCGCGACGACTTCGAGCTCGAGGTCGCGCGGACGGTCCAGGTCGCAAAGTCGGGTGAGGTCGGCGCTGTGAGTCGGGCTCGCGAGCTTTACCGGCGCTTCGGCCTCGACCCGACGCGAATCCGGCCGTCGTCCGAAGCCCTCCTGCGACGGCTCAAGAAGGGCGAGCCACTGCCGCGCATCAACTCGCTCGTCGACCTGGCCAATGCGCTGTCGGTACAGCTGCAGGTCCCCGTGGGCCTCTACGACCTCGACAAGGTGAAGGGGGATGAGCTCGTGATCCGCCTGGGCGCCAAAGGCGAGGGCTATACCGGCATCGGGAAGGAGCACGTCAACGTCGCGGGGCGCATCTGCGTCGCCGACGCGGAAGGACCGTGCGGCAACCCGAGCGCAGACTCGGCGCGGACCATGATCACGACCGAGACCCAACGCGCGGCATGGATCTACTTCCTGCCGATCCGAAACGAAGACATCGATCGCACGGCCGAGCTGATCGCGGTGTTCGGCCGCGGCCTGATCCGGATGGTGGCGACGGTTTGAGCAGCGCGTCCGAGCAGGTGCTCTGCGTAAAGCGTGAGGACATTTTTCCCGACGGTGCCTGGCATGGCTTCGTGAGCCAGGACCTGGACCGTCACCAGGCGGTGATCCGCGAGCACCACACGTTCATGGCGCGCGCCGCGGTCGAGAACGACCCGACCTACCAGCAGATCATCCCCTACGTCGTGTTCCGTCACGGCGCCCTCTACTTCCTCACGCACCGGCTGAGGGCTTCGACTGAGAGGCGCCTGCGCAAGCAGTATTCACTGGGTATCGGCGGCCACATCAACCCTGGAGACCTCGAGGCCGGCGACCCGATTCTCGACGGTTTGAAGCGGGAGTGGGGTGAGGAGGTGGTCTACGACGGGCGATTCGAGGCCCAGCTGATCGGGCTGTTGAACGACGATTCCTCTCCCGTCTCCAAGGTGCATCTCGGTGTGGTATTCCTCGTAGACGGCGACTCGCCTAACATCACGATCCGCGAGACCGACAAGCTGGCGGGCGAGCTGCTCACGCTGGAGGAGATGCGCATCTACTACCTGGGAATGGAATCGTGGTCGCAGATGGTGTACGACCGGCTCAACTCATGAAATACGTTGAGACGAGTGGCGTCCGAATCTCCGCTATCGGATTGGGCACCTGGCAGTTTGGGTCGTCGGAGTGGGGGTACGGGGCCGAGTACAACCGCGTCGAGGCAGGCAACATTGTGCGGCGCGCTCTCGAGCTGGGAATAAACCTGATCGACACCGCCGAGTTCTACGGGTTCGGACGCTCTGAGCGCATCGTCGGAAAGGCGATCCGCGACCATAGGTCCGAGGTGTTCATCGCCACCAAGATCTTTCCGATCGGCCTGCCGTTCATGACGGGATGGCGCGCGCGCCGGAGCGCGCGGCGTCTCGGCGTCGACCGCATCGACCTCTACCAGCTTCACTGGCCGAGTCCGCTGTTCCCGCCTCGCGCCACCATGCCGCGCATGGCTCGTCTCATCGAGGAGGGCCTGGTGGCGCACGTGGGCGTCAGCAATCACGACTTGCGGCAGTGGCAGCAGGCAGAGGAAGCGTTGGGGCGTCCGGTTCTCTCCAACCAGGTCCGGTTCAACCTGGTCGACCGCAGGCCGGAGCGCGAGCTTCTGCCGTGGGCGCAGCAGAACGGAAGGGTGATCATCGCGTACAGTCCGCTCGGGCAGGGATTGCTTTCGGGCAAGTATCAGGATTCGACGCCAACCAACCTGGTGAGGCGCAGGCGGGGCAGCTTCAGCACCGCAAACCGCGCTCGCCTCGCGCCGCTGATCGCTGCCCTACGCGAGATTGGGAGCCGCCATGGCGCTACACCCGCGCAGATTTCCCTCGCGTGGCTCATCCGGAAACCCAACGTCGTCGCCATCCCCGGAGCGTCCAGCGTGCGCCAGCTGGAGGAGAACGCCGCGGCGAGCGAGGTGGTGCTGTCGGACGAAGAGTCTTCCCGCCTGGATAGTCTCAGCGTATGAAACTTCGCTCGGTCGAGATGCGCCGCATCCGCCTGTCGCTTGTAGCGCCCTTCGAGACGTCGTTCGGCGTCCAGACGGAGCGCGACATCCTGCTGTTGAAGGCGATCACCTCGGACGGTGAGGGTTGGGGCGAGTGCGTGGCGGGCGAGGAGCCGACCTATTCGAGCGAATATGTGGACGGGTGCCAGCACGTTCTGATCCATCACCTGCTGCCGCGGCTGCTGGGCCAGGCGCGCATCGAGGCGGAGGACGTGGGGCGGCTCCTGCGGCCGGTTCACGGTCATCAAATGGCGAAGGCGGCGATCGAGATGGCGATTCTCGACGCGCAGCTGCGCGCGCGAGGCGAATCGTTCGGCAAGTATTTCGGCGCGGTCCGCGAGGCCGTCGATAGCGGCGTCTCGGTCGGCATCCACAGGACGATCCCGGAGCTGCTGGAGACGGTGGGGGACTACATCGAAAAGGGCTACCGGCGGATCAAGCTGAAGATCAAGCCGGGCTGGGACGTCGAGCCGGTGCGGGCTGTGCGGGAGCGATTCGGCAACGTGCCGCTTCAGGTGGACGCCAACACCGCTTACACGCTGTCGCACGCGGGCCATCTCGCGCAGCTGGACGAATTCGACCTGCTGCTGATCGAGCAGCCGCTCCCTGAGGAGCAGGTGCTCGCTCATGCGGAGCTTGCGAAGCTGGTCCGCACCCCGATCTGCCTGGACGAGTCGATCACCTCGGCGCAGGCTGCGGCGGACGCCATCCAGCTTGGAGCCTGCCGGATCATCAACATCAAGCCGGGCCGCGTGGGTGGCTACCTCGAGGCTCGCCGCATCCACGACCTCTGCGCCGAGCACGGGCTGCCGGTGTGGATGGGAGGGATGCTGGAGACGGGAATCGGGCGCGCCGGCAACGTGGCGATGGCGGCGATGGCGAACTTCAGCCTACCCGGCGACACCTCCGCTTCCGACCGCTACTACCACCGCGACATCACGGCGCCTTTCGTCCTGCATGACGGCCGGTTGGACGTGCCGGGCGGACCGGGGCTAGGCGTCGACGTCGACGTCGAGTTCCTCGACTCCATCACGCACTGGCGGCAGACGGTCGGCGCTTAGCCGATTCTCGAGCGCAGGCGCGCCGGCGCCTGGGTTGCCAGCAGGTCGGTCATCGGCGTCGCCTGTGCCGCATGGCCGAGCCTCGCGACTCCGAGCTGGTCCTCGATCGTCGCCAGCAGCGAGTAGTGGTCGTACGGCTTCGCGCTGCGGTGCACGAGGGGGTTGGGTCGGATAAAGAGCGTCAGCACCGAGTTGGCGCTGTCTTCGCCCTCGTCCCACGTGATCACGAGCAGGCCGTTGTCCTGCCAGGCGTTCGAGTTGAGGATAGCCGGCACCGTCTGGGAAAGCCACGCGTCGGCGACCGAGCTGGAGCAGTCGTGACCGTCGTGGCAGAGGTCCGGCGTGATCCACGCGAACTGAGGTGTGTTGCCGGACAGGTCGGGCGCGAACTGCGTGAACGGGACGACCTGCGGCGGGCACGTGCTGCCGTAGTACGCGAACGGGTTGTGCTTCAAGGCATAGGGATAGGGGCTGTGGAAGCAACCATTGCTCATGCCCTCCATGTAAGCGCGCCAGGCGATCCCCGCGTTGGTCAGCTGCGTGCCGAGGCCGCCGGCCGGGAGTGCGTGGAACCCGTCGTCGGCGATCCCCCAGGTGGTACCCGAAGTGAGGGCGAGGTAGTTGGGCAGGCTCGGGTGAGAGACGCCGTGGTAGTTGGTCGCGGTCGAGTACTGCGCGGCCAGCTGAGCGACGTAGCCGCTGGAGATGGCCTGGCTGTAGCTGCGGTTCTCCATGACGATCAAGAAGACGTGGGCCGGCGCCGCGGCTGGTGATGTGTCAGGAGTGGGGCTAGCGGCTGCCTGGGTGGGGCTGGTAACCGGGACGGTGTGCATCGGCGGAGCCTGGGTTGTGGCCTTCGGCGCGCACGCGGCGAGAATGCAGGCGGACATGACGAGGGCAACAGCCAAACGCATCCCGCAAGAGCCTACGATCCACGCGCCTTGCGGTTGCTCAGAGGTTCCTGGGAGCTCGTGGTGCGGCCCGGGCGCGGAGGGCGTGTCACCTCGCTACGGCTGGATGGCGAGGAGCTACTCGATCAGGGGATCGGGATCGACAACCCGCATGCTCTCGGTTTCGTCGAGGGTGGGGCGTGGGGGTGGGACGAGATGGTGCCGACCGTGGACGCCACGGAATCGCTGCCGGATCACGGGGAGGCGTGGCGGCTGCCGTGGGAGGTGGGGGCGAAGACCCGTAGCTCGGTGGTCATGCGCTGCATTGGACGTGTGGTGCCATGGGAACTGTCGCGGCGGATCGAGCTGGATGGGGAAGGTGTTCGCGTCTCATACACGTATACGAATCGCGGGACTGAGGCTCATCACGCCTACTGGTGCGCGCATCCACTCTTCAGGTTCGAGAGCGGGATGGTGATCGGGGTGCCGGGCGGCGTGGCGCTTGCGCAGGTTGCTGATGGGACCAGCACGAAGGCTTTTCTGCCGCCGGGTTCGATCGATCGGGTGCGGCTGGGGTGGCGGTCGGGTGCCGCGATCGAGCTGGCGTGGGACGCGAGGGTGACGCCCTACGTTGGGATTTGGGTGTGCAACGGGGACCTGGGCGGGTACCGCCAGGTCGCGGTTGAGCCGGCGACGGGCGGGAACGACCGGCCGGATTCGGGAGAGCCGGCGCCGCTGCTGGAGCCGGGTGGGCGGCTGGAGTGGTGGTTGGAGGTGCGGGACGGACGGTAGGGGGCGGGGAAAGGACTGTGAAGAGGGTGTGGGGGCGGGCCCGGAGGGTGGCGAAGTCGGTTGGAGAAAAGAGTGGTTTTTTGGCATTTTCACGATCAAATCTATTGACAAGCGAACGTCTGTTTGGTAGTCTGTTTTCATGCTCGCGACGCAAGACGTTTGTCCTCCGAGTAACGCTGAAGTCGGTCCCGAGCTCAAGCAAATCCTCCACGAGAAGGACCTGCTCGAGCTCCGTGCCGCCCGCGTTGCGGCTCGCTTCGCCGGCACCGATGAGTACGACGAACAGGGTTTCGCCTCGGCGATCGACTGGATCCGCTTCAACTGCCACCAGACGAGCACTGCCGCCGCCGACCTGATCGCGGTCGGCCAGAAGCTGGAGCGGGTGCCGGAAAGCACCCAGGCGGTTTCGAGTGGCGAGATCGGTTTTGCGCATCTGAAGGCGATGGTCCGGACGGCGAACGCAGTGGGCGCCAAATTTGACGAGGCTTTGCTGCTCGCCAAGGCGCGGGAGAATTCGCCGGGCAAGTTCTTTTACTTCTGCAACCACTACCGACACTCAGCCGACCGCAAGGGCTATGAGGCTGAGCAGGCGGACCTGGTGGAAAATCGCAAGCTCTGGATCAGCACCTGCGAGGGCGGGCGGTCGTGATCAGCGGAGTCTTCGACCCGGTCGGGGGCGCTGCATTTCGGACGGCGGTGGAACCGTTGGCACGCAGGTCAGGTGAGCACGACGATCGCAGCCGGGAGAAGCGGCTGGCAGATGCGGTGGTTGACCTCGCTACTCACGCGCTGGACAGCGGGCTGATCCCGCAGCAGGGATCGCAGCGGACTCACCTCCAGGTCACCACCTCACTCGAGACTCTGCTCGGCCTGCCTGGCGCGCCGGCGGCGGACATCGAGTTCTCCTCTGTTCCTGTCTCCTCAAAGACCGTCGAGCGGCTGGCCTGCGATGCGTCGGTCACCCGCATCCTGCTCGACTCCAGGTCGGTGGTCATCGATGTCGGGCGGGCCAAGCGGACGATCTCCGGCCCGGCGCGCAAGGCTCTCAATATCCGCGACCGGGGCTGCACCTGGCTGGGCTGTGAGCGGCCGGCCAGCTGGACTTCGGGACACCATTTGAAACACTGGATTCACGGCGGTACGAATGAGCCGGGCAACTTGACATTGCTC
>Ga0208849_1000938_pt1 | contig 23306 bp, 23 predicted proteins | sample NGESurdeep072012_10_FD_184470 | JGI IMG/M metagenome (GOLD analysis project Ga0208849, IMG submission 184470) | Arctic peat soil microbial communities from Barrow, Alaska - NGEE Surface sample 53-3 deep-072012 (SPAdes) | ecosystem: Environmental > Terrestrial > Soil > Wetlands > Peat ... | reverse complement strand
CCGGACACCACGCAAGACTCGGTACGCGGCTGCTCGCTAGGCTTTACCGCGGCCGCCATCTCAGGCGACGGAGTTCAACGCACTTGCACGGCGCAACTCCCACACCACCGGGCATACGGGTCCGTACCACGGCGGTTCAAGAAGTTGCGCGAAGCTGCGCGCGCTGGCCGTGACATCGGCCAAGTGCTCTGAGGCGTTGCCTGACCTGCCGACCATTGGCGATTTCCTGCCAGGGGACCAGGCAACCTTGATGCGAGGTCTCAGCGCGCCCAAAGATACGCCTGCTGAAATCGTCGAGACGCTCAGCAGGCGGCTCAATGCTTCCTTCGCCTATCCTGGAATAAAGATTCAGCTAGCCGACCTCGGCGATGTGCCAGTGGTGATGAGTCCTGCGGCATCCGGCAAATCTATCGCCGATGAAACCGAGAATGCGCCAAAGTCATCAAAACCGCCCGCACTAAGGCACAGTAGGTCGATCGTTCACCGGCCGATATTCCTTCTCGCCTGTTTCGCGAACGCGTCTCGGTGAATGGCGGATGGGGCAACCGCGTTGGTTTGGACGTACTCCCGTCAGGTCTGCTTACATCCCAATGACTGCCATGACAGCCGACGTCGGGCTCGGCGGCGATGTGCCAGCGGCCGTTGGGCATGATTTGTGTGTGGCCGCCGCCAGCTACCGCGTGAAGGGAATTCGTAATTCACCACCTCATGTTTATATTTTTCACCTGGGTATAGCTGAGCATTTCGTCGAAGCATTCTTCTTCGCCGATACCGCTCTGCTTCCAACCGCCGTAGGGAGCGCCGATATAGCGGCCATTGGAATTGATCCAGACATAGCCGGCTTCGACTCGTTCTGCCGTCTCCATCGCCTTGGCAAGATCGTTGGTGACGATCGCTGCGGTCAGTCCGTATTCGACATCATTCACCTTCGCCAGCATGTCTTCGTAATCGTCCCAGACCATCACTGACAAGACCGGGCCAAAAATCTCCTCCCGCCCGATGCGCATCTGCGGCGTCACATTGTCGAAGATGGTCGGTGCGATGAACAGTCCACTGGCAAGCGACGTATCGTCTGGCTTGCCGCCGCCGGTCAGGAGCCGCGCGCCCTGTGCCTTGGCCGAATCGATGAACCCCATGACGCGGTCAAATTGGCGCTGCGATACAATCGGCCCGACGTCGTTGTGCTTGAGCCATGGTGCGCCGATCGGCAGCGCTTCCGCCAGCCGCACCAGCTCGGCGACGACGCTGTCGTGCAGCGAGGCGTGAACGAAAACACGCGAGGTCGAACTGCAGGACTGACCCTGCCGGTTCATGTTCATGCCCTTGATCGCGGCCGTGGCCGCCTTCTTGGGGTCCGCATCGGGGAAAATGACGATCGGGTTCTTACCGCCGAGTTCGAGGCTGACGCGCTTAAGGCCGGCCGCAGCCTCTGTGGCGATGGCGCGGCCGGTCGGCACCGATCCGACAAAGCCAATGCGCCGAACGTCGGGATGGCGTACCAGCGCGGCGCCGATTTCACCGTCGCCGGTGACAATGTTGATCACGCCGGCGGGAAATACTCCGTCGCACAATTCGCCGAGCCGCAGGCTCGACAGCGGCGCCTGCTCCGAGCCTTTGATGACCACGGTATTGCCGGCCGCAAGCGGGGCCGCCGCCTTCTCGGCGCAGAACCGAAATGGATGATTGAACGGATTGATCTTGGCCACGACGCCGAATGGCTGCCGGCGCGTCAGGTTGAGATGGCGTTCACCTTGCGAGAACGTTTCGCCCTTGATTTCCGTGACTAACCCGGCGCAGTAGCGCAGCCAATCGGCGGTCCAGATCATGTCGCCGAGCATGCCGACGATTGCGTTGCCGGAATCCACCGCATCGAGCAGCGCGAGCTCGTCCGCATGCTTTTCGATGCGATCGGCCAGAAGCTCGAGACAGCGCGCGCGTTCCTTGATCGGCATGCGCGACCATTCCCGAAAGCCGCTCTTGGCGGCGCAAACCGCGGCGTCGACATCGGCTTCGCTCGCAGCCGGGATGTCGCAGATTGCTTCCAGGTTCGACGGGTTGATCGAGACAAACGACCTTCCGTCAGCCGGCTCGACCCACCGTCCGCCTATATAGAGCCCCCGCGGCGTGAAATTAAGCGCCGGGGATTGCATCGCCGGCGACTGCATTGCCGGAGTTTGCATCTTCAGTCCGTAAACCCGGGAACTATGGCAGCGCGCAGCACCGAACGCTCCGTGGCTTTTTTGAAGGCGACGTTCAGATCTTTCAGGGCAAATTTCGAATCAACGATCGACTTGAACGGGAATCGCGCGCGGTTCGCCATGACGAAATCGAGCGCCTGTATCAGATGCCGCGGATGGTAATTATGGATGCCGCGCATCGTGATCCAGCGCTTGACCAGCATGTTGGCGTCGATCGTCACGTTGGCTTCGGGATTGACCAAGCCGCCGAGTACGTAGCGCCCGCCGGTGCGCAGCATCTGCAAACCCTGCGGGAGGACGTCGGGCACCCCGCAGACTTCGATCACTGCATCGGCACCGTCGGGGCGGCACAGCGTGCGCACCTCTTCGACGACGGCTTGCGCGGCGGCTCGCGAAATATCGATAACATGATCAGCACCGAACTTTTTTGCCGTTTCCAGTCGGCTCGCCACGGCATCGAGACCGATGACGCAGCGCGCGCCGCGCGCCTTGGCCATGGCCGCGCCGTAGAGGCCGAGCAGGCCGAGGCCCTGTATCACGACCGCGTCGCCCAATTCGATCTCGGCGGCTTCGGTCACCGACGCCATGGTGGCGACGCCGCAATTGAGCGGCGTCGCTTCCTCGTCGCTCAGTTCATCGGGGAGCTTGAGGATCCAGGTACCGGGAAGGATGTAGCAGTATTCGGCAAAGCCGCCGAGAAAATGCGGGTCCTCGTCCGCCAGATCATGGCCGTACTTGCGCACGCCGTGACATTTCTGCGGCATGTCGAGGACTTCGCGGTAATAGCACTGGCCATCAAAGAAATATTCGCTCCAGGTGATGCGGTCGCCGATTTCAAGGCGATCTCCGCGCATGTCCTTGTCGATGCCCTCGCCGATGTCCTCGATCACGCCGATAATCTCATGGCCGAGAATTCCTGGACATGGATTCGGCCGACGGCCCTCATAGGAATGAATGTCCGAGCGGCAGATGGTCGACATCGTGACGCGCACCAGAACTTCGCCGCGCCTCACCGGACGCAGCGGAAATTCTTTGAGGACAAACGGCGTGTTCGGCGCTTCGTAAACGGCGGCCTTGGCGGTGCGCATGTCGCTCCGACTCCCGGTATTTTTTTTGATGCCGTTAGGCGCCTAAACGATCCCGTTCAGGGCGAAGTCAAAAATATCGTAATTGTGCAGGCGTCCGGTTTCGGCGCGGCGGCGATATTCAGCATTAAGCGGCCGCGACAGCAGGAACGGCACTTTCTGCTCGGCAAGGCCGCCATGAGATCGTAGACGATGCCCGGCCAATTGGCTGAGATCGTGTTCCTCGTGCCGCGCGCCGATGACCGTATGGCGATCGCCGAAAACCGCAAAGTCGCCCTCGCGGTCGATCGGCAGGTCGAACTGTTCGCACACCTGCGGCTTGTCGAGCACCAGCTCGACGCCCGGCAACGTGCGGGAGAGCGCCATCATGGCGGCGATGTCGTCCGCGTTGCGCAGATACACGCGGACGAACGATCCCAATGCGCCGTGATGCCGCACGAACGGATCGGCGATCGGGCAGATGACCCGCACCGAGCCGGGCCCGAAGCGCGCATTGAGCTCATCCTCAAGGTAGATGACATTCGGCCTGCCGTCCGGCGAGGATTTGTCGTTCATCCCGTGGTCGGCGGTGACCGCCACGGTGGCGCCGAGCGCCATAAGCTGGCCGAGAATGGCATCCACGGCGTGGTGATAGGCATCGGCCTCCGCCTCGCCGGGTGCGTGCTTGTGCTGCACATAATCGGACGTTGAAAGGTAGATGAGGTCCGGCCGAGAATGCGCCAGTATCTTTACGCCTGCGTCAAAGACGAACAACGAAAGATCAGCCGAGTATTGGTCAGGCTGCGGCCGGCCGACCAGCGCCTCGACGCCTTCGATCTCATTGTCTTCGAGCGTGGCCTTGCGCGCGTATTCGGACGAAAACCGGATGCCTGACATCTTGTAAGCCAGCACCTTCAAGAGCTTGTCTTTGGCGGTCACGACCGCGGTCTGCACGCCTGCTTGGCTTAACGCGCCGAGAATCGTGTCACAGCGCAGCAGACTCGCGTCCGTGATCATGATTTCTTTTCCGGTCTCGCGATCGAGATAGTAATTGCCGTTGATGCCATGCACGGCCGGCGGCACGCCGGTTACAATCGACGTGTTATTCGTGTTCGTCGTGCTCGGTATCGAGCAATCCGCAAATCCGACAAAACCGGTCTTCTCGAACGACTTCATGATCGGCAGCGTGCCGTTCCTAAAACCATGCTCCAGATAGGCCGGGTCGAAACCATCGACGATGATGATCACGGTAGGAGTTTTGGGCTGCGCGTAGGTTCGCCCATTGACCGTGACGGTCTTGTTTGCGGAAGCCCTGAATTTCTCGGAAAACGCGTTCAAGGCGCGGGCTCCATGGGAATGCGCCGCGCCGTGACGCCGAAAGCGTTGCGCAGCCGGGGTGGAGGACAATCAGCACTGCTATCAAAAGCAATCGTCATGTCAGTTTTATGAATGATGTTGAAATCGTCCCGCACAGATGTCGCAGCTCGTGTATACCGGGTGGATTTCACTTCGCTGTCATAAGCGGTCACTACCGTCGTTAACGAATTCCCGAAAGCAGCAGGGGAACTGCTGCATTTCGCGGAGTTCGAGGCGGACTATCTCTGCCAATTCGTACGTGTGCTTGGGTGCGCACAGCGGCAGGTTGCCATCGTCTGCGATCGGGAGCGCTTTGCTGTCGCGAAGCAAGGATGGTGGGACTGCGTTGCTGCGGTGGACGCCGGCGCGATCACATCACAGGGCAATACGGGAGGTTGAGATGAATGGGCAATTTTACCGTTTTGGAAGTGCGGCTGTTCTTATGGCGTCTGCGGCAATAGCAATTGCTGCCGTCACCACTGCGACCCCTCAGCCGGCAATGGCGGACAACTGCCCCGCTGGAGGAACGGTGCGCCTGGGCGTCGAGCCCTACGATACGGCAGCGCGGCTCGTGCCGATCTACGAAAGGATGGGCAAGTTAATCGGCGACAAAATCGGTTGCCCGGTCCGCGTCTATGTGGCGACCAACTACAATGCCGAGATCGAGGCGATGCGCAATGACAAGCTCGAGATCGGCGAGTTCGGGCCGCTCGGCTACGTGCTGGCGCACCAGGTCGCGAAGGCCGAGGCGGTCGCCGCGTTCGGCGGCGCCGACGGCAAGCCTGTCACTTATTGGGCGAGCATCGTGACCTACCCGTCGTCCGGCATCAAAACGACCGCGCAGATCCGCGGCCACTCCTTCGCATTCTCCGATGCGGCCTCAACGTCCGGCCACCTGTTCCCTGCGTATGGCCTACGCAAGGCCGGCGTCGACCCGGACAAGGATATCAAGGCGCTCTACGCCGGCAGTCACACCGCGTCGTTCGAAGCGATCTACAATCACAAGGTCGATGCTGGCGAACTTAACAGCGAGCAGCTCGAGTCGGCGACGCAGCGCGGGCACTATAAGGACGGCGACTTGGTGTTCCTGTGGAAGTCTGATCCCATTCCGACCGATCCGTGGGCGCTGCGTGGCGACATGCCGGATGCCTTCAAGAAGAAGCTGACCGATGTGCTGAGCACCCTCGATCTGATGAGCCTGGCTCCAGCAGACCGCAAGATTCTCGTTGGCGCCGGCATCACCCGTCTCTCGCCGCAGACCGACCAAACCTACGATCTGATCCGCGATTTGGTGAAGACGCTCAACATCGATCTCTCGAAGCTGAGCTGACGCTTCGGGAGGCAACTGCCGATGCTGCGTGTTCGTGGCGTGTCGCTGCGCTACCCCAACGGCAAGCTCGCGCTGGTCGATTTTGAATTGACCGTCGACGCTGGCGAGCTTGTCGTGGTGCTCGGCGGCAACGGAAGCGGCAAGACGACGCTGCTGCGGTGTATTACCCGCACCGTGAAGCCCATCACTGGTGAGATCTGGCTCGGCAACACCGATCTCTGCCCGCTCGAAGGCGAAAGACTGCGCCGGGCGAGGCTACCCCTTGCGATGATCTCGCAGTACGCGAGCCTTGTCCGCCGCCGCAGCGTGCTGGCCAATGTGGCGACCGGCGCACTCGGCCGCCATTCCACTTTATGGTCTGCGTTCGGCAGGCTGCCGGCGCTAGAACTTGATGCGGCCCGCGGCTACTTGGCAGATGTCAACCTTGCCGATTTGGCCGATCAGCGCGCCGGCACCCTGTCTGGCGGCCAGGCCCAGCGTGTCGCGATCGCCCGCGCGCTCGCCCAGCAGCCGCGCGTGCTGCTGGCGGATGAGCCGGTCGCCAGCCTCGATCCCGAAGCCGCAGAGGAAATCATGCGGCTATTGCAGCGCCTCGCTCGCTCGGAGCAGATCGCGGTGCTCTGCGTGCTGCATCAAGTCGAACTGGCCTATAGCTTTGCGGACCGCGTCGTCGGTATCCGCGACGGGCGGATCGCCTTCAATCTGCCGCGGGCTCAAGTCTCGCGCGACGCCGTGCACCGGCTCTACATCAACGAAGCGGCATGAGCCTCGATGTCGCACGTCCAGCCGTAAAGCCGCCGCTCGGCGCGGGCGCCTGGGGCGACGCGCTGGTCACGGCGATTCGGTGCGTTCTCGTGCTACTCGGCATCGCCGTCATAATTCAGATGCTGATCGTGGTCGAGGCGCGGCCGCAGGATCTGATTACCGGTGTCCACGGCATGGCCGATATCATCCGGCGCGCCATGCCTCCCGATTTCGCGGCACTGCCCGCCGCATTCTGGCCGACGCTGGAGACCCTCGACATCGCGCTGTTCGGCACCATCGTCGGCATCGCATCGGCGCTGCCGCTGGCGTTGATGGCGGCCGCGAATGTCACGCCTTCGCGTTATGCTTATTATGCGGCGCGGGCGATTATCGGGTTGACGCGTGCCGTGCCCGACCTCGTTTGGGCGCTGTTGTTCGTGACCGCGGTCGGACTTGGACCGTTTCCGGGCGGCTTGGCGCTCGGCGTCCACTCGGTGGGGATGCTCGGCCGGCTGTTCGCCGAGACCATCGAGCAGATGGATATGGCACCGATCCAGGCGCTGGAGCTGACCGGCGCCCGGCGCATGCAAGTGTTCAGCCACGGCATCGTTCCGACCATCCTGCCAACATTGCTCGGCATCAGCCTCTACCGGCTGGACGAGAACATCCGTTCATCGCTAGTGCTCGGTTTCGTCGGCGCCGGTGGCATCGGCTTCCAGCTGCTCACGGACATGAATCTTTTCCAGTATCGCGACGTGTCCCTGTTGCTGATTATCATATTCGTCATTGTGCTAGGCGCGGAGCGGATGTCGGCGGCGTTTCGTGAACGCCTCGCCTAGTCAGAGATTGGTGGCATACCGGAATTACTGGCGCGTGAAAGCAAGGCTGCCATCTGTTATAGCACTTCCGGTGTGCATGTCCGCGAGCTCGCGCTTACCGACCGCTTGGCGCGTCCCGTGAAGGCACTTCTTCGACAATAAGCGTAATGATTGTGAAATGGCTCCCAAGCGCGATCCCCACCCCGCGAGACGGTCATACCGTTGATCATACGAAGGAATTCGAGACTTTAATGGGGTCAGGTTTCGCACGTGATCTGACCCCACCGCATTGTGCCTTTTCCAAACGATTTCAATTCGTAGCGGGCGACAGGGGTGGGGTTATTGTTCGGCGCGTTTTCACACACAGCGCATTCTGCAGACCCTCGGCCAGCGCCACAAAGCTCTCGCCGCCGAGCATGACGTGGGCATGCTCAAAGCCCGAGAACGCCAGCCGGAAGTGGTAGAGCCGATGTCAGAGGCTAGCCACTACCCTTTGGAGTCCAGCCCGCACGTGCTCAGCCGCCTGTTTCAAGCGCGGATTTTCGATCGCCGACATCGAGGCAACGGGATCAATCACGGCAACCTCCACTTTGCCGCCCGGGAGCTCCTGGACGACAACATTGCAGGGAAGCATGGTTCCGACCTTGTCTTCGAGCTGAAGCGCCTCATGGGCAAGCTTTGGGTTGCAGGCCCCAAGGATGCGGTAGTTGCGAAACTCGATCCCGAGCTTCTTGCGGAAGGTTTCCGTGACGTCGATCTCGCTGATGATGCCGAAGCCCTCCTGCTTGAGAGCGTCGGTTGTGCGCCGTACGGCGTCCTCAAAACCCGGTGGCAGCGTCTTGCTGAAATAGTAGGTCATCACATCCTCACATCTCGGTGTCTGGAATGGAACCAGCTCGTGTGCAAGCGTCATGCGCTCTCGCCCGCCATGTCACGCGGCACTTCTGGCCGGCGGTGACGGCGGCTGTTCGGGACGGAGCTTGTTGATGCCGAACGCCTTCATGATCAGGCGTTCGTAACCGGGCTCGCTCGAGCCTTTGCGAACCTTGCGCAGGAAGTATTTTTCAAACCCTACCTTCGCCACATGCACCCAGTAACCCTGGCCGGCCCAGTTGACATTGCGCGGCGGGATCTGCGGCAGAGCAATGAAAGCGACACCGTCATTGCCGAAATCGGCAAGGCAGACGGCGTTCCATGTCGGCTCCCGTTGCGGCTCGTGGCCCGCGAGCAGGTCGCGAATGTTTTCCGCGACCGCCGAGACCATCGACTCGATCATGTAGCCCGTCTTAGGCACGCCGACGGGAACCGGCGTCTGCTCGTAAGGTGGGATGGCGACACAAACGCCCACCGCGAAGATGTTCTTGAAGGTCGGATTGCGCTGGTGCTTGTCGATGATGACGAAGCCGCGCGGATTGGCGAGGCCGGGGAGGCCTTTGCCATCCTCTCCCATCACGCAGGTGACCCCGCGGAACGCCGGGATGAACATGGTCATCTTGGAGGGCAAGCGGTGCTGCCGCTTCGGTTCGCCATCCTCTGCCATCTCGGTGACTTCGACGGCATCGGCGGCAATGCGGTCGACCTTGGCGTTAGTCACCCACTTGATGTCGCGGTCGCGCAACATCGACTCGAGCAGTCCCTTCGTGTCGCCGACGCCACCCAGGCCGAGATGGCCGATATAGGGCTCGGACGTCACGAAGGTGATTGGCACGCGATCCCGGATCTTTCGTTTGCGGAGATCGGCGTTGGCAAGGAGGGCAAACTCATAGGCCGGCCCGAAGCAGGACGCGCCCTGGACAGCACCGACAACCATCGGACCCGGATCCTGGCAGAAGCGCTCCCACCGCTCGGCTGCCTGGGCGGCATGATCAATGTGACAGATCGAGACACTGTTTGCTTGCGGCCCCAGCCCCTCCACCTCGTCGAACGCTAGGGCCGGGCCGGTCGCGATCACGAGGTAGTCGTAGGAGAGCCGGCGGCCATCCCTAAGCTCGATCGCGTTCTGCTCCGGCAGCACGTGCTTGGCGCCCGTTGCATCGAAGGCGATGTCGAACTTCTTGAGGACCTCGGGGAGGTGGATCTTGATGTCCTCCGGCTGGCGCCATTTGAGCGCTACCCAGGGATTGGACGGGACGAAATGGAACCACTCCGTGTCCGATAGCACGGTGATATCCGCGCCGCGGCCCAGGACGGCACGGAGTTCATAGGCCATCGGGATCCCGCCGATGCCGGCGCCTAGCACGATGATCTTTGGCAAGGTTTCCTCCAATTTGGCTCACGTTTCCATTTGGACGGGGCGCGCCTCTTTTCGGGTAAGTCTCTTTGCGTCCCTGGTCTCGGCCTAGGAAGGCTCGGTAGCAGAGCCGGCAACTCTGTTTCAAAATCGCGGCAATCCTCTGACAAGGCCTTGACCTGGATCAAAAGAGCGGTAGTGCACCATGGGTATCCTCCGCTTATGAAAGGTGCGGGATCGGAATCGACAAATATTCTCTTACTGACGACCAACGTTGCCGCCTCACGCGACGGCGTCAAAGGCGCGTGGGCGTCAGGAGAACGCTGTTCCCGCTCGGAATCCCAGGCGCTTGAACACGATCGCCACCGGGCAGAAGCCCGTGAACGACGCCTGCAGAAGATTGAGCCCCACAAAGGCCGTGAGCAGCAGCCAGTAGGGGCTGTAGAGCAGGCTCAAAGCCAGGCTCACCAGGATCATCAGTCCGGCGAAGGCCATGACGGCACGATCGATCGACATCGGTTACTCCTTTCCAAGTCAGCGGCGGCGCGTAGGGTGGCAATAGAGGCCGTAGAGCGCGTCGATCACCTTCCTCACGCCCGGGTCGGCAAGGGAATAGTGGATCGTCTGAGAGTTGCGCCGGGTCTTCACCAAGCGGCTGCGGCGCAGCTTCCCGAGGTGCTGAGACAGCGCCGATTGGCTGAGGCCGACGACGTGCTCGAGCTCGCCCACGGAGCGCTCCCCTTTCAAGAGCTCGCAGAGGATCATCAGCCGGCGGTCATTGGCGAGGATCTTCAAAAATCCGGCCGCCTCGCCGGACTTGGACCTCAGTGCGTCAACATTCACGATTGCTAATTTAGTAATCGCTTATATATATGTCAAGGTTGCTACTCGTTCAGGAGCGGGGCTTATGATCCGCATCGTCGTTGCTGCCATCGTGGTGATGGTGGCAGGTCTCTCTCCGAGCCTTGCCGCCGAATGCATCGTGACGCGCCAGCAGGTCGAGGACCGCAAGGCGGTGATCGCCACTGTGGAGCCGGTGCATGAGCTGCTGGCTCGCGCCCGTATCGGCGGGACGATCACGACGCTTACGGTCAAGGAGGGAGATCGCGTCACTGCGGGCGATCGCATCGCCGTGGTCGCCGATCAGAAGCTGTTGTTGCAAATGCAGGCGCTGCAATCGCGCATCCAGGCTCAACAGGCCGAGCGCGATCAGGCGCAAATCGATTTAAATCGCGCGCAGCAGCTGCGCGGCTCTGGTGCCGTATCGCAGGCTCAGTTCGACCAGGCGCGGACACGCCTCGATGTCGCCGAACGGACCCTTCAAGCGCTGCGCACCGACCGCCAGGTCATCGAGCAGCAATCGGCCGAGGGCGCCGTCCTCGCGCCGGGTGCGGGGCGCGTCCTTAAGGTGCCCGTTTCCGAAGGCAGCGTTGTCATGTCCGGCGAAACCATCGCTGCGATTGCGGCCGACAACTACATCCTGCGCCTGCAGCTTCCCGAGCGGCACGCCCGCTTCATCAAGGCTGGCGACGCGATCCTGATCGGGTCGCGCGGCTTGCAGGTGCAGGAGCAGGAGACGCTGCACCAGGGGCGCGTTGTGCTTGTGTATCCGCAGATCAATCAGGGCCGCGTCATCGCGAATGTCGAGGTCGAGGGCCTCGGCGATTACTTCGTCGGCGAGCGCACCCGGGTCTATGTCGCCACCGGAACGCGCGAGGCGCTGGTCGTCCCTGAAGGTTACGTCTATCGCCGGTTCGGCGTGAGCTACGTGAAGCTTAAGGATGGTACCGAGGTCGTGATCCAGGTCGGCCTGCCGGTGGAAGGTGGTATCGAGATCCTGGCGGGGCTTCACGAGGGCGACGTGGTGGCGACCCCATGAAGCTCGGTTTGTCGGGGATTCTGACCCGTGCCTTCATCACGTCGCCGCTGACGCCGCTCCTGCTGCTGGCGGCATTGATCGTCGGCGGGCTCGCGCTGTTCGCGCTGCCGCGCGAGGAGGAACCCCAGATCAGCGTGCCCATGGTCGACATCCTGGTCACCGCCAACGGTTACAAGGCGGGCGATGCCATCGAGCTCATCACCAAGCCGCTTGAGGATATCGTCAAAGGGATCAGTGGTGTCGAGCACGTCTATTCGACGACGCAGGACGATTCGGTGGTCGTCACTGCGCGCTTCTATGTCGGCACCGACGAAGACACCGCGCTGACCCGCGTGCATGAGAAGATTCGCAACAACATCGCGGATCTGCCGAAGGGCATTCCGATGCCGCTGATCATTGGCCGTGGCATCAACGATGTGGCGATCGTGACGCTCACCCTCGCGCCGAAACCCGAAGCCGCCGCCCGATGGGACGACAACGGACTCTACCAGATCGCACAGGAGCTTCAGCACGAACTCGTCAAAGTCAAGGACATCGGTCTCACCTACATCGTCGGTGGCAGTCCGAACCAGATCCGGGTGGAGCCAGATCCCGAACGGCTTGCACTCTATGGCATCACCCTGAGCCAGCTCGTCGACAAGCTGACAAATGCGAACCGCTCGTTCCTGGTGGGAGCCTTCGATCAGATCGACCGGAATGTCCCGGTCGTCGCCGGTCAGACCCTTCAGGGCGTGCCGGATATCGGTCTTCTCCTCCTGACTTCCCGCGACGGGCGTCCGGTCTACGTCAAGGATGTCGCCGACGTGACCCTCGGCGCGGCCGAGCCCGACCATCGCGCCTGGACTCTATCCCGGACATCCTCGGGGACACTCGAGCGGCGCCCGACGGTGACCATCGCCTTCGCCAAGCGCAAGGGGGCCAACGCGGTCGTCGTGGCGGAGCAGCTTCTCGATCGCCTCAAAACCGTCCAGGGTCGGCTGATCCCCGACGATGTCTCCGTGACCGTGACTCGCAACTACGGCGAGACTGCCACGGAGAAGGTCAACGAGCTTCTCTTCCATCTGTCGCTGGCAACTGTCTCAATTGTCGTGCTCATCACTCTGGCGGTCGGTTGGCGTGAGGGAATCGTCGTCCTCGTCGTCATCCCGACCACCATCCTCCTCACGCTCTTCGCCTCATGGCTGATGGGCTACACGATCAACCGGGTCAGCCTCTTCGCGCTCATCTTCTCCATCGGCATTCTGGTCGACGACGCGATCGTCGTGGTCGAGAACATCGTCCGGCATTGGCACTCCCGAGGGAACAAGGACCTCATCGCGACGGCAGTGGAGGCGGTCGCCGAGGTGGGTAATCCCACCGTCGTGGCGACCCTCACCATCATCGTGGCGCTGCTGCCGATGATGTTCGTGAGAGGTCTCATGGGTCCTTACATGAGCCCGATCCCGGCAAACGCCTCGATGGCGATGCTGTTCTCCTTCTTCGTCGCGGTCACCATAACCCCGTGGCTCCTCTACCACATCGCGCGCCGCCGATTCGAGGCCGAAAAGCCGCTCGGAACGGTGACGCCCGAGGGCCATGAGATTGGCGCGATGGGACGTTTCTATCTCAAGATCGCGCGGCCGCTGTTGACGGGACGACGTCGCTCCAAGCGTTTCCTGCTCGCGGTCGCCGCAGCCACGGCGGGGGTCTGCGTCCTGTTTGCGACCAAGGACGTCACCGTCAAGCTCTTGCCCTTCGACAACAAGTCGGAGCTTCAGGTGGTGGTCGATTTGCCGCAAGGCACGACGCTTGAAGACACCGAGCGCTTCCTGATGGCGGCATCCGACCGGCTCAAAGATCTACCGGAGCTCACCTCGATTCAACTCTATGCCGGCACGGCCGCACCGTTCAATTTCAACGGGCTGGTCCGACACTATTACCTCAGAAGCAGCCCTGAGCAGGGGGATCTCCAGGTCAACTTGCTGCCGAAGGGTGAGCGGGCACGGGCAAGCCACGCCATTGCGCTCGACGTTCGGCATCGCTTGTCCGATCTGCCAAAGCCTCCGGGCACCGTTGTCAGGGTCGTTGAAGTACCGCCCGGACCACCGGTCCTCGCGACGCTGCTGGCCGAGGTTTATGGCCCCGACGAGGCGACTCGACGCGCCGCGGCGACCAAGGTGCGCGAAGCCTTCCAGAAAGTGAACTTCGTCGTCGATGTGGACGACACCTTTCACCAGCCCAGTGATCGGCTGCGCTTTTCGATCAACCAGGAAAACCTTGAATTTTATGGCGTCGACGAGCAGGCGGTCTACGACACGATCGCGGCCATCATCGGCGGGGTGAAAGTCGGCTACTCGCAGCGGGGCTACGGCACGAAGCCGATTGAGATCGACGTCAAGCTGCCAAAGCGCGCCGAGTGGATGGGAGAGCGCATTCTCTCGACGCCGCTGCCTGCCGGAGGCACCACGCGCCAGGGCGCGAATGTCGAGCTCGGCGACGTCGTCACGGTGAAACGCGAGCCCGCCTCCTTTAGCCTGTTCCGCCGCGACGGCCGCTTCGCCGAGATGGTGCAGGCAGAGGTCGCAGGACGATTTGAGGCGCCGATTTACGGGATGCTTGCCGTCGAGGATCAGATCAAGAAAATGGATTGGGGCGAAGCTGGGCCGCCGGCAATCCATTACCACGGCCAGCCGCTCGACGAATCCAAAGCATCGCTGCTGTGGGACGGCGAATGGGAAGTGACCTATGTCACCTTCCGCGACATGGGAGCGGCGTTTGCGGTCGCGATCCTGGGAAGCTACCTCTTGGTCGTGGCGCAATTCGGTTCGTTCCGCCTGCCGCTCGTGATCCTGATCCCGGTGCCGCTGACCCTCATAGGGATCGTGCTGGGCCACTGGCTCCTTCGAGCGCCGTTCACGGCCACGTCGATGATCGGTTTCATCGCGCTTGCCGGCATCATTGTGCGCAACTCGATCCTGCTGGTAGATTTCATCCGCCGGCGACGCGCAAAAGGGGCGGTCCTGCGGCAGGCGCTGTTGGAAGCGGGCGCGATCCGCTTCAAGCCGATCTTCCTGACCGCCGCCGCGGCGATGATCGGCGCCGCCTTCATCATGGCTGACCCAATCTTCCAGGGCCTCGCCATCTCGCTGGTCTTCGGTCTCGCTTCGTCAACCGCCCTCACGGTTCTTGTGATCCCCGCCCTCTATGTCTGGCTGCGCGATGATCATAAGGGAATGGGTGAGACCTGAGATCCGGCGATCACGTGAATAACTGCGCATAGAAGACATCAGAAACCGATGAAATCGCATCGCGGCCAGTACCAGGTGTAAAGGAAATCCACGATCACCTTGTGTGAGTCGAACCAACCTCTGGTATCGCATTTCCTCCGCCCGAGGATGATGAAAGGTGAACCGCCACATACTTTCATTCCGCGGATCGGCAGGCCTCGCGAATGTGATCCAGCAGCGCATTACCAAGGAGTGGTTTCTCGACGATCGGCACATGCGCTTTTTCGGCGCGAGCGCTTAGGGCTATGCTGGACTGGCTGATGATCAGGATCGCCGGAGAGGCAATATTCCGCTCGCGCAATTTTCCGATTAATTCGAGCCCGCTCATGCCGGGCATTTTCTGGTCGACCACGAAGCAGTGACAGACACCGATGTTGCTGGCGCGTAAGAGTTCCGCGCCACCCGCAAAGGTCCACATCCTGAATCCTTCGAGCTCCAACGAGAATTTCAATGAATTGCAAACCGCCGGGTCGTCGTCGATCACCGCGACCAGCGGCGATGATTGCGCTATCTCCTGCGGGATCATTATGCACCCACTCTCCTGCCTTGCGGCTTTGGACATGCATGGACCAGGAGCAGGGTCGGCGTATTGATCTGGCTCAAATCGCGCCGGAGATTGCCTCGTCCATCAGTGGGCCAGCAATACAGGACAATCAGCGGCACGGAGAAACGCATCCGTGCAGCCGCCAAATATTAATTCAGTCAACCGGTTTCGGCTGTAAGCTCCCATAACAATAAGGTCTGCTTGGTAATCGCGCGCAGCAGACGCCAGTACCTTCGCGATCAGTCGCCCATCGGCCGCGAGATGACAAGGCTTGGCATGGATTCCGTGCCACAGCATCTGGCGTGCCAACCCGTCGGCGGCAGCTATGCCCTCGTCATCGCCGTCCTCCGAAACGGTGACGATGACGACTTGCAGCGCTCGGCGCAGGAGCGGCATCGCGGCTGTGATCGCGTGCACCGCTTCGCGACACTCTTTCCAGCATACCATAATGGTGTCGTAGACCTTACGGTCGTTTTGGGATGGCGCGAGGAGAATTGGACGGCCCGATTCGAGCAACAGGCGGTCGAGTAGATTTTCCGGCAAATGATTGCAATGTTTGCTCCGCCCCATGACCACAAGATCGCTGCAGCGGACGCGATGCATGATACGCGATAAGCTGTCACCAGATTCTTCGCACCAGCGCGCCGAGACCTCGCTTCGGGCCTGCGGTTTGCCGCACATAACAATTCCGTTTTTGCGGCAAAATATTTCGACGTGGTCTCGTGCAGCAAGCAACCTTGTTTGCTCGGACGCCCGCAATTCGGAAAGCGAACTGGCGAGGCCGGCGCCCATAGCAAAGCCGGCATGCGGCATGTGTGTTGCCGCTTCAAGGGCGTCCACAACGACATGATAGAATTCGAGATGCGCAGCAAGTGGGCTTGCCAACGCCAATGCCGTTTCAAAGATGCAGTAGTCGCTGTCGCTGCCGCCCGCCGGCACAAGGATGGTCTTGATGCTCATTGGCGCGAATCCCGGCTATTAAGCACGATGGCAGAATGCCCGTGGGCATAATCGATCCAGATTGTGGGCAGCGTTTTGATCTAGGTCAAATCCGATAAGCGTTCGGGACGCTATTTTGAGTGGAGATGACGCGATCGCTAAGAAGGAGGATCGCATGTCCACAATGGCAGACCAAAACGAATCCAGATCGCCTCTGCGGGCGATGGTGCGCTGGTTCACAACGTGGACCGATAAGGCCGCGCGTGATTTGGCGGGTTTAAGCGACCGCGAAGTTGAACACATAGCCACCGATTTAGGCCTGTCTTCAACCGATCTTTACAGGCTCGCTCGCTGCAATTCGAGCGGCTCCGAACTGCTGGCACGGCGCATGGTGGCGCTCGATCTCGACTGCAAGGAGGTGGCGCGACTGATGCCCGAGACGTTGCATGATTTGCAACGCCTTTGCACGTTGTGCACCAAGCGAAGGCGCTGTGCGCACGACCTTGGACGCGACCCTTCCGACCCCAGATGGAAGGATTATTGTCCAAACGTCTCAACGCTCTTGGCCTTAGATGCGATGCCGTGGGCCGCACGCAAGGAGTGGTAGCGGGCGAGTGACAGCGCACGGCGGTCAGATGAGGAGAAAACACATGCGAAACTTCAAAACTCGTCTTGGGATTCTGCGCCGTCTTTCAGACGTAATATCCAGGCGTCGCCGGCATGAGGATTTTACGTGCAGCGACTGTGAGCGCTGGGAACGTTGCGGATTGCCGCCGAACGATGCCTGCGTTGTCAGAGCAGCGCAGTTGACTCGGGGCGACTGGAAATTGCGGCGTCAGGCCAGAGCGCTAAGCCGCACCATTGGTCCGATGTGATTCCGCAAAGCGGCGGAGCGCAGCGCGAATTGCTAGTGCAGCGGCGAGCCTTTTGGCAGGGGGAACTCATGAAAAGAGGAAGCGTCACCTTCGTCACTCTGACCGCCGGAAGCATTGCGTTTGCCAGTGCAGCGGTTTCACCGCCGATTCGGAACGCCTGCGCCCAACAGGCGCGCATGAGCTATGCCGAAGACATCGCGCCCATATTCAGGGGCTGGTGCGTATCGTGTCACCAGCCGGGCGGGCAAGGTTACAATGCCAGCGGCCTTGATCTCACAATGTATGAGGGCCTCATGAAGGGCACCAAATTCGGACCGATGGTCATTGCCGGCCAGCCCGACACGAGCAATCTCGTGGTGCTTGTCGAAGGCAAGGCAAAAATCCAGATGCCATATGGACACAAGCCGCTGCCCGAGTGCCTGCGGCGAAATATCTGGAGCTGGATTTTCGAGGGTGCCAAAAACAACTGAACGTGGGCACCAAAGGTGCGTCGAGGTGAAATCAATCGCAACGAATATCTGCAGAAGAGGGACGATATTTCGACTAATGGGTAACGATGACGAGGTGCGCGCATCTCAATGAGCTACGGCGCGCCATGGAGCCTGCTGCCAAGGCGGCAAACCGATGGAGGAAAACCATGCGTCTTGTTCTCTCGATTCCTGTGCTCATCATGCTTGGAATAGGTGCACAGGCTATGCCGCTTGCCCCATTGCAATCGGTCCCCGATAGCCCGATCGCGGTCCAGATGAAAATGGGACATTCAAAAATGACCTGCAAGCAGATAATGCGGATGCAAAGGATGCACCAAAAGTTGGCAGGCGGCAGACTCTTGACGTGCAAACAGGTGATGCGGATGCACCGGAAAATGATGGGCGGCAGGATGTAACTTAGCCGGAGGGTTCTGCCAGATCGCACCTCGATTTATCTGGCTCTATTCGGCGTCGCGACATTCATCCGTATTGGTATCACTCCGGACCCAACATTCCGACGATGAGCGCCATGCGGACTAGTTCGGAAAGGCTGCCCGCCTGCATCTTGTTCATCAGGTTGGCCCGGTAAATCTCTACCGTTCGCGGGCTGATACTGAGGTCGAAGGCAATCTGCTTGTTGGCCCGGCCGGCGACCAGGCCGGACAGCACATGGTGCTCGCGATTGGACAGGGTCGCCAACCGGGCTTCGATTTCCACGCGTTCGGCATTGCGCTTGACTTCCGCGCCACGCTGTCGGAGGGCCGCGCTTACGCTCGCCAGCAGCACCTCATCGTCGAACGGCTTCTCCAAAAATTCCGCCGCGCCGGCCTTCATCGCCTCGACCGCCAGCGGCGCGTCGCCGCGGCCGGTGATGACGATCACCGGGGCATTGACCTTGAGCTCTCCTTGAGGCGACGCGGCGGACGACCCGCAGCAGAGTATCATTGCTGACCGGTATCATGAGCCGTTGGCAAAGCTTGCAGCCGGTCTCCCGCCGAGCGCCAAGCCCAGATTGTGAAAACGCGCCGAACAATGGCTCTGACGCAATTTCGATGATGGAATGCCAATGAGAGAGCGAATTTGTTGATTCAATTCAATGGTATAGCCTTCCACACGGAGGGACCGCTGGCCCTCCGGTTTGCCTACACTGGCTTCACGCGCCACACGGCAGAAATTCGGGAATCATTTCAACGAAATTGGCGCCGATCGCCTATAACAGCGGGGCCGCGATCATCACATTTGAGTCAGAGCCACGCTTGGAAGCAATTTAACAACATCCGCGCTCAACAACGATCTCGGCATGCCAGACATGCTTATGCGGCGCGTTGCGATCTCTCGCGAGCGCAGCCAGACGGCGACGATCAGAGGGCCTGAGGGTGACGGATATTCCGGTTCGCATGCGCCAGACTCGCACACGTCGAGCCTGTCGGGAATCCCATCTGGGATTCAAATGTCAGAGTTGATCCACTAGCAGGTCTGCGTTCAGTTTATCGAACTGTGCCGGCAGATGGGCCTGCTCGCCACATCGAGCGTTGCGATTGATGCCAGCAAGTTCAAGGCAGTCAATAACCGCGACAAGAATTCACGCGCAACAAGGTTGAGCGGCGACGAACACAGTTGGAGGAGAGCGTGTCGCGCTATCTCGCGCAGCTCGACACCGCTGACCGGCAGGAGCCATCGGAGGAGCTGGCTGCAAAAACCGAACACTTGAAGGAAAAGCTGGTCAAGCAGGAAGGCGAGATGCAACGCCTGGCGGCGATGGAAAAGATGATGCTGGCGTCACCCGATCAGCAGATCTCGCTCACCGATCCCGACAGCCGGTCGATGGCGACCAGCGGGCGTGGCTCTGGCGTGGTCGGCTACAATGTGCAGGTCGCAGTCGATACCGAACATCACCTGATCATCACCCATGAAGTGACCAACATCGGCTCGGATCGGGCACAGCTCGCCAACATTGCTTCCCAGGCGAAACACGTTCTCGGCGTCGACAAACTCGAAGCCGTTGCCGATCGGGGCTATTACAGCGGCGAGGAAATTCCTGCGTGTGACAACTCGGGAATTGCGGTGACGCTTCCTAAGCCGATGACATCAGGTATGGAGGCACGAGGTCGTTTCGGCAAAGCTGAGCCACCATTATACCAACGAGGAGGATGGGCAGCAGCTACGGCGCTATTGGACCAACGTCTGCAGTGACTGTGCGCTTAAACCGTGCTGCACATCCGGCAAGGAACGGCGGATCACGCGGTGGGAGCACGAGCATGTGCTGGAGGCGGTGCAGCAGCGGCTCGACAGGAACCCCCAAGCCATGCGCCAACGCCGGGAGACGGTCGAACATCCCTTCGGCACTCTTAAGATGCGAATGGGAGCGACGCACTTCCTGATGAAACGCTTGCCCAAAGTCGCCAGCGAAATGGCGCTCCACGTTCTGGCTTACAACCTCACCAGAGTGATGAACATCATCGATACTCAGCCGCTGATAGCCGCTATCAGGGCATAGGCAACCGCGAAAATGCTGCACATCGCGGCTACTGCCGTCCTGACCTTCTCCAACAAGCGTTTTGACACGGCCAAACCCGGAAAGGACATCGACGCAAAGCGCAATAACGCGTCCTCAGGCCACGCCGAGCTACTATCAAAGCGCTTATTTGATCCGATAAGATACGGCCTCCCGAACCTTCAATCCTGTAGAAAGGGGAACGGCAAATGCTTCAAGATCAACACGGGCTGGCGGTGTCGACATTGTCAATGGAAGCAGCTGCTAGCTTTGACCACACGATCTTGGCCTATCTAAAATTCCGCGCCGACATCCCAAAGCATCTCGCTCGTACCCTAGCTGCCGATCCAGAGTTCGGTCTCGCGCATTGTTTGGCCGGCTACTTCGCGATGCTCTCGTACAACCTGGCCAACGTGCCGGCCGCTGCCGAGGCGGCTCGAACCGCCCGGGCGTTGATGAGCAAGGCTACTGCGCGGGAACGGGCTCACGTGGAGGCACTGGATGCCTGGATCGCCGGCGACATCGACCGTACTCTGACGATCTGGGACGGCATTGTTACCGAACATCCGACGGACGTACTCGCTTTCCGGCTAGCCCATTTCAACAATTTTTGGCTTGGCCGACGCGAGGCAATGCTCGCTTCCAGCGAACAAGTCTTTTCAAAATGGGGCCGAGACATGCCGGGCTATGGCACTATCTTATCCTGTTGCTGCTTCGCCAACGAAGAGTGCGGCAACTATACTGCGGCAGAGCCGTCAGGATGGGCCGCCCTGGAGATTGACCCCGCCGACTTTTGGGGTATCCACGCCGTCGCGCATGTCATGGAGATGCAGGCCCGCCGGCGCGAAGGGATCGATTTGTTTGAAAAACACGAACAATACTTTGCCGGCGGCAACAATTTGATCCATCACCTTTGGTGGCATCGCGCGATGTTCCACCTGGAGCAGCGCGAATTCGACGTGGTTCTTGACCTTTACGACCGGCGGTTCCGCAACCTCGTTTCGCCGCTTAATCAGGCACTGCCCGACCTTTATATCGACGTCCAGAATGCGGCGTCGATGCTGTTTCGGCTTGAGCGTCACGGCGTCGACGTTGGTGATCGCTGGATCGAGATTGCCGACAGAGCCGAACCGCGGATCGGTGATTGCCTCTCGGCGTTCACCCAACCGCACTGGATGATGGCGCTGGCGGCGACTGGACGCGACGATGCGGCACGTCGGATGCTCGATGCGATGCGCACATTCGCTCTCGGCTCTGGGGCGGCCGCACAAGTAGTTAAAACCGTCGCCCTACCTGTCTCTGATGCGGTGCTGGCGCATCGGCGAGGTGAATACAGCCGCGCCGTAGATTTGATGAAACCGATCCTCCACGAGATGTACCGCTTGGGCGGCAGCCATGCTCAACAGGACGTTTTGCAGCAGCTTTTTCTGGACTCGGCAGTCAAGGCAAACCGCGGCGACGATGTTCGCCGAATACTCGCTTGGGTTTCAGCGCGACATCCAATTTCACCTGAAAATCAGATCGGATATGCCGAAGCGACACGGGAATTTCCGCACTAAGGGCAGTCGGAATTCTCGCCGGTGAACCGACCACCGCCAAGCACCTCGGCGTTTACCAAATCGACGAAACGCATGTAACTTTCATAGAACGCATCATGGCCGGCCGGTGTGCCAGCTGGTTCGGCCTCCACACGGAGTTTTTGGTACATCGCGAGCCGATGCTTCAAGATGATGCCCCAGTCAGCAGTCAAGTCCTCGACGGAGAAGATCGTAAAGCCCGCCTTGCGAACGAGTTCGGCGTAGTCTTGAAGATCATAAAGGCTCGCCACGGCCATGCCTTGCCACATCAGCTTTTTATCGGCGATGGATAGCGGACGATGTGCGACCCAGTCGGTGAAGACAATACGACCACCAGGTCTCAAAATCCGGTAAGCCTCGCCCAGCGCACGTTCTCTGTCAGGGACATGAAGCAGCGCTTCCTGATTGATCACCACATCGACGCTTTTATCGGGCAAAGGCACTTGCATGACGTTGCCTTCGATTACGCGAACGTAGTTTTGCAGTCCCACGCGGCGCGTGAGCTCTTCCGCTCCCTTGACCCGGACTGGTGTCAGTTCGATGCCGGTGACATCGGCGCCAAACCGGTGGGCCAAGTAACGGGCAGGACCGCCGAGGCCCGCGCTGCCGCGCAAAAATCAAGGTGAGACTGCAGCGTCAATCATGATGAGAATGCGCCGGGGCTGGACGGACGGAGCGAGGGCGTAGCCCGAGCGAAGTGCGGCCAGCCCCGGCGGCGCACTTTTCCCTCTGGGGCAAGTGCGGTCTGGCGGTCGTGAGCGACCGGGTCAAGTGTCTGATTCGTCTCGAAATTGAGGGATCAGATATTGCCCGGCCTTCACATTACCGACCACCAGATGAGGCTGTACATGATTTACCGACATACCCAAGAGACCGCGATTGCTGCCGCCAAGTCCGGCTTCAGCAAGGCAACCGGCTATCGGATCGAGGACGATCCGCGCCTGCCGTCGCAGAAGAAAGCGCCGCGTAGCCGACGGCGACCGGACCCGTTGGCCGAGGTCTGGGACGTCGAGATTGTGCCGATCCTGAAGTCGGCGCCGGGCATCCGGGCCATTGCGGTGCTCGAAGAAATTCGGCGGCGTCATCCCGAGATCGGCCCCGGCATTCGGCGCACGCTGGAGCGGCGCATGCGGACGTGGCGAGCATTGGTCGGACCCGAGCAGGATGTGATCTTCCGCCAGGAGCACGAGCCCGGCCGTTTTGGCCTGTCTGACTTCACCGACACGAGCGCGCTCGGCGTCGCGGTTGCGGGCGTCGTGCTGGGACATCGGCTCTACCACTTTCGGCTGGCGTTCTCGGGCTTTGAGCATGCCCATGTCGTGCTCGGCGGTGAGAGCTTTGTGGCGCTGGCCGAGGGTCTGCAGAATGCGCTGTGGGCGCTCGGCGGTGCGCCGCGCGAGCATCGCAGCGATAGCCTGTCGGCGGCATTCTGCAACTTGGACCGCGACGCTCAAGAGGATCTGACGCTGCGCTATCAGGGGCTGATGCGCCATTACGGCATGATACCGACCCGGAACAACCT
>Ga0208849_1000936_pt1 | contig 23393 bp, 17 predicted proteins | sample NGESurdeep072012_10_FD_184470 | JGI IMG/M metagenome (GOLD analysis project Ga0208849, IMG submission 184470) | Arctic peat soil microbial communities from Barrow, Alaska - NGEE Surface sample 53-3 deep-072012 (SPAdes) | ecosystem: Environmental > Terrestrial > Soil > Wetlands > Peat ... | reverse complement strand
CCCTTCTGTCACCCTCCAGAATAATCGCCTCGCCTCGGTCGCCTCTCAGCCGGGTAGTAGATCGGTTAGAAGGGTACCGGCTTCAGCCCGTACAAAATCGCCAGCAAAATGATCGCGGGCTTTAGACCCTGAGGGAAGGTCTCGCCAAACTAACCCACGTCCATTCACTCGCCCCTCACTCCACCCGCTCCCCGAACCTCGAACTAGCCACGGCCAAGCTAGTGGCTAGCAGCTAGTAGCTGCCTCATCGAACCCCATCCCAAATACAATCCAATCAACGGTCGCCGTCACCAAATCCTCCGGCCGCGACACCCACGGAGACCCTCAATGCGCACCCTAGCTCTGGTTGCCGGCATCCTCCTCATCGTCACGGTGCTCTTTGACGCCTTCCAGACCATCATTCTTCCCCGCCGCGCCACCGGCCGCTTCCGCCTCACCCGCCTCTTCTACATCTCCACCTGGACGCCCTGGACCTTCGTCGCTCGCCGCCTCCACAACTCCCACAAGCGCGAGACCCTCCTCGGCTACTACGGTCCGCTCTCGCTCATTCTTCTTCTCGTCGTCTGGGCCGCCGCCATGGTCCTCGGTTTCGCCCTCATCTACTACGCCATCGGCAGTCCCTTCAACGACACCGCGCAGACAGCCAACTTCCACAGCGACATCTACGTCAGCGGGACCACTCTCTTCACCCTCGGCCTCGGCGACGTCACGCCGCACAACCAGTTCGCCCGCTTCCTCATGATTCTTGAATGTGGCACCGGCTTCGGCTTCCTTGCCGTCGTCATGGGATATTTCCCCGTCCTCTACGGCGCCTTCTCGCGCCGCGAAGTCAACATCGCCCTCCTCGACGCCCGCGCCGGCTCACCGCCCTCCGCCGCCGAGCTCATGCGCCGCCACTCCTACGACGGTGCCGCGCAGGCTCTCTCCATTCTTCTCATCGAATGGGAACGCTGGTCCGCCGAGCTCCTGGAGAGCCACATCTCCTATCCGCTGCTCTGCTACTTCCGCTCCCAGCACAACAACCAAAGCTGGCTCAGCGCACTCACCGCCATCCTCGATACCTCATCGCTGCTCATCGCCGGCGTCCGCGGTCAGGAAGCTCGCCAAGCCCAACTCACCTTCGCCATGGCCCGCCACGCGCTCGTCGACCTCGCGCAAATCTTCAATCGCCGCCCCATCACCAACGTTCCCGACCGGCTCCCGCCCGCGCGTTGCCACGAGCTTTATGAAATGCTCACCGCCAGCGGCATCGAGCTTTGCTACAACGACGCCTCCCGCGACCGCCTCCGCCAGATGCGCGCCCTCTACGAAGGCCACGCCGAAGCTCTCAGCCGCTTCCTCCTCATGCCGCTTCCCGAGTGGTTCTACGCTCAGCCGCGCAAAGACAACTGGCAAACCGTCGCCCGCCTCCGCGCCCAAACCGAAGCCCCCGGCGCTAACAACCCCGACCCCGTCAACCCCTTCCAATTTCCATTCGCTTCCGATGCGCGCGCCCCCGACGGGTCCGTCATCGATTCAACGACCGCAGTCCCCACCCTCAGCGACCATCCCCACGACTTCTGAAAGCCTTCTAGTGCCCACCTTCCAATGAAGCGTCATCCCGAGCGAGTCGCCGCGGCGACGAGTCGAAGGGCCTGCATTTGCATTTCGCGATTTCCGTCCAGCACCACCGAACGGGTGCCCCAGGTCTCGATTCTGAGACCTGGGGTCGCACGAACCCCTCCGCCACGCGCGAAGAACGTTCCTTGTCGAATGAATTGTCATCCCGAGCGAAGCGTTTTTCAGCGGAGCCGAGGGACCTGCTTCTGCTTTTCGCTTTGTATCAGGGCTCGACTTTAGTCGTGCCGCAACCGCTCCAAAATAATCGAGAGCTTTAGCCCCTGACGGCATGCTTCTTTAAACTGATCCCTACCAAGAATTTCCTGCCCAGCGTCTTTCGCGAAGAGAGTAGACTTGAGCGATTGCGACTGGCCAAATCGTTTGAAGTTTCAGGATCGTTCGCAAGTCAGGAGATCGAATGAAATATGTGATCAGTTGGAACGAACGCTCGCAGGGCTCCCCTTTGGATTACGAAAATGCCCAGAAGAGAATTCTCGAGGTGTTTGGCCAGTGGAAGGCCCCCGCGAATTTCAAAATCGAGTTCTTCGTCATTCGTGTAGGCGACTGGGGAGGCTATCTATTGGTGGACTGCGACGATCCGCTTACGGTTCACAAGTTCTGCTCGATGCTGCCTGCGTTTGAGTTCCAGGCGCGTCCCGTAGTTCCCGTAGAAGACGCAGTCCGGGCTGAACTTGAAGTGATGGCCTGGCGCGATGGAATAAAGAGCAAATAACATCGAACAGGATCAATGCGCCGGATGCCCCATTCTGGCTGTCATCCTGAGCGCAGCGGGCCGCCGGGTACCCTCTGGGCGACGCGGCCCGACATCCCCCGTGCGCAGTCATCCTGAGCCCGTCGCCGCGGCGACGAGTCGAAGGACCTGCATTTGCTTTTCGCGACCTTCGCCCAGCACCAACGAACGGATGCCCATCCTAAACGCGTACTTTGCGTTTAGGGTGGGATCGCACCAACCCATTTCTTCGCAGTCATACTGAGCGAGTCGCCGCGGCGACGAGTCGAAAGCGCACCTGATTCTGCTTTTCGCGATCTTCGTCCAGCACCAACGAACGGGTGCCCCAGGTCTCGACTCTGAGACCTGGGATAGCACGAACACAAATCTCACACTGTATGTCAGGGCACGACCGAACCGCCTAACGCCTCGCTGGCAACTCGCTCTGCTTCGTAAGCGTCGCCTTCAACCGCTGATCGGTTCCAGGAATATTCCCTGCAAGCTTGATCTTGTCTCCATCCACCGTTCCAGCCAAATCCAGATCGAACTCATTCCGCCCCATCGTATTCATCAATCCCGGCGCAATCTGCTTCACGTGGAGCTTAACCGTCACGGCATCACCCTGCCGATCGTATGTGCCAGTAAACATCACGGCGCTGTCGCCGCCCAATACGTGGCCCCCAATATAGACCGCAACGCCCGTACCCCAGCCCTGCACGCCAACGAACTGAACCGTATAAAAACCTTCCATACTGAGCCTCAACTTTCCATCGCGAAAGAGTGAGCGATCACTTACAAGACATTTCCCTGAATACGGGTCTCGAGAGATGAAGAGAACGGCCAGCCAGGTGGTCAGCCGGAAGTCCTTGCAGCCTACTATATCGCTTCACACATCCAGGCAAAGTAAATCGCCACAGTTTTCTCCGCGATCAGTCGGCGCCCCACAACGATCTTCGCTCACCACAAAAGAATGGTTGCCCCATCCTAAACGCGTACTTTGCGTTTAGGGTGGGATCGCACGAACCTATTTTTCGCGATGTCATCCTGAGCGAGTCGCCGCCGCGACGAGTCGAAGGACCTGCTTCTGCCTTCGCGCTCTCCATCCACCACTAAAGAAAAGGGTGCCCCATGTCCCGACTTTCGGACATGGGATAGCACGAACCCGAACCCCGCGGCCTTGCATCAAGGCACGAGTTCACTCGTGTCGAAACCGATCCAAAACAAACACGGGCTTCAGCCCCTGAAAGCTACCCTCTTGCAACTCGCCCATTGGCCGTGTCCGGACGACCCACGCATAATAGGCCCCAACCCCGGGGACAGGTGGGGCAACCTTCAATGGTCGTATCGTCCTAGAATCTAGAAATGCCCAAACCGCCGCGTAACCGTAAGGACCACTATGTGCCACAGGGATATCTCCGGGGCTTCATCGACCCGGCACGCGCGAGAAACCACCGGCCGCTCTGGTGTCTGAACAAATGGAGTAATCGGTGGGAGCGGAAAGCGACCAAACAAATCTGCCAGGTCGTCGGCATGTACGACTTCTCGAATGATGCGATAGCAGCGGAGCACGCCGACGCCACATTCAAGAGGATGGAGGATGAGTTCCCCGCGGTGCGGGAAGACTTGCTAGCGAATCGATTCGCCGGGTGGGTGGGTCGCCTTGAATTTCTGCTGAATTACATGCAAATGATTAGAGTGCGCTCGCCTCAGTTCTTCGTTGAGCAGGGACAAGAACTGGCGGAGTCGACGGTTGCGACGATTACAAGTGTTGATCACATCGAGAATAAGATTACTTATGCGAACCCTCGCCAGCTCACCGAAGACGAAGTTCACGACTTTACCCTCACCAAAATGCGGGAAGAATTTGGCAAAGGCGCAACATGGATGAGCGACTTCCATTGGCAACTCCGCACCACATTTGATCCGAACAACCCGGTCGTGACGTCCGAAGGGCCACTTTTCGTAAAAGGCATGAAGGATCAAACAGAACGCGCCATGACGATGGATCTCTTAACCGACGAGGCGAGCGAGTTGTGGTTTCCGCTTTGCTGGCAGGCTGCTCTGGTCGGCCGTGTGCGCCCATTCGAGCGTGACGTCGTGCCGTTCGAACAACCAGCGCTGAATGAGCTCCGGCACATCATTGCTGAAATGTCTCCGCAATACGTAATCTCGCCACAGATCGTCGACGGTCTGACGCTCGACGGCCACAGAGCACCAGCGCGGGAAACTAGAAAATAACGAACGCACAACCTTCGCCCGCACCACTCCCTCCACCGCAACAAAAGCTAGAGGGCGGAAGCTAGGGGCTGAGCTTCGCCCCCCCTCATTCCTCCTTCCACTCGTCGCAATCCCACACCTGCCACGCCCCAGTCAAAATCTTTCCCGTCGCCGCACTCTGCCATCCGGTTCCGACCCACACATCTCCATCCTCCGGCCCAGCTTTCCAGAATCCCATCGCCTCCATAATCCCCGGCGCTTCTTCCTCTGCGGCCGCCACCTTCTTTACCTTCTCCTCCTCCGCGAGCTTCATCAGTATCTTCACGCTCTCAAGCTTTCCTTCCATAGCCTTGGTCATCAGCAACCCCGCCAGTTCCTCGCTGCTTTCGGCCACCCGTTTCTCCGCCGCCGCCCGCAACCGGTCCGCTCCGTGCCCTTTCACTGCCCCGTCCTCCGCCATTTTCTTCATGATTTGTTTAATCGCCGATTTGCCGTTTCGCCATCTCGCACGGCTTTGTTTTCCACGCGTCTCTTTCGTCCCGCCCGTCTTCCCAATCTCCGCCATCGCCCTACCTCTCACGCAGCTTCTCTATTCGTCGCCTCGTCCGCCGCGGCGGAATTCGCTGGCTTGCCGATCCGCCGACTCGCTGGCTTGCTATCGCCTCCAATCACTTGCCTCCACAGCCGCTCCTCCGCCATCTCTTCCAGCGTCTTCCCGTTCGCAGGAACGATTCCATACACCACCTTGCATCCCATCGCCTCCGCCATTCGCCCCAACGACCGCAGCGTAATCGATCCCGTTTCCTCCCGCCCTTCGAGATCGAACACCGCGGAACGCACTACCCCCATCCGTTCCGTCATCTCTTTGAAAGGAATCCGCAGCCCCTCCCGCACCGCTCGCAGTAGCCCATTCGTCGGGTTCTGTTCCCGTCCCGCTAGCCGGTAATACCGCATCTCCTTGTCCAGCCTCTTCCGCAATAATTTCCGCTCCGTAGCCACCATCTCTCGCCGCCTCCTAACCCCGAGCCGCTGCATTCGACTCACAACGCGAAGTTCTCCGCCCGCGGCCCAAGAGCCACGATCCGCCAATTACTTTGCACTGTTTTTGGGGTATCTATATCTACCGTAACCAAAATGAACGTAATTATCGGCAAACTTCAGCGAAGAAATATGCGCCGAATACGACTTATTTTGCTTCTCTGTCGCATCAATGCGGACATTTGCCCTTCGCCTGTACGTATGCACACGTGCAGATCGAGAAAAATGTCCATATCTATGCGGACATTTCGCGGCTTTCAGCACTTTTTCGTTCGAATGTCCACCTTTACGCCTACATTTTTTCTTCCATTCGCACGCGTCCATGCCGACAAACCACGCCAAGCACCGTCAAAACTCAAAGCTGACGTCAGTCCAATGTCCCTTAGTCACTTGGCGCTTCGTCACATGGGGCCTTGGTCCCTGCCTTTTTGCTCTACACTCATCAGAAAGGTGATCTCCCCTGTATGAAACTTGGCTTCCGTATCGTCGCCGTCTCCGCGCTCTTGCTGCTGTCACTCGCGCCCGCGCTCCGCGCTCAGCTCACCGCTTCCTCAGCTGCCGCGCCCCCCGCCTCAATCGCCGACCGCCGCAAGACCCTCAATGATCTCTTCCACGACTACTGGGAAGACCTGCTCAAGCACAATCCCGAGTTCGCCTCCACCATAGGCGACCTTCGCTACAACGACCAGGCCAGCGACTACTCTGTCGAGGCCATCAACGACGGGCTGGCCCGCGAGCAGAGGTTTGAACTGCGCTTGGCCGCCATCGACCCAACTGGTTTTACTGACCAGGAAAAGATCAGCCAGGAGCTGCTGCTGCGCCAGTTCGACGAGGACCAGCAGGCCACCGAGTTCAAAGAGTGGGAGATGCCCCTCACCCAGATGGATGGCATCCACGCCCAATACCCGCGCCTTGTCGCTGAGTTGAGCTTCAATACCGTCAAGGACTATGACGACTGGATCGCCCGCCTGCACGCCCTTCCCCACGCCTTCGATCAGGTCACCACAGATATGGAAATCGGCATGGACGACCACCGCGTGCCGCCCAAATATCTCCTCCAAAAAGCTCTCGAGCAGGTGAAGCAACTCGCCAATCAAAAGCCGGAAGACTCGCCTCTGGCGCTTCCGCTCAAGAATTTCCCAGCCTCAATTTCCGCCACGGAACAGGCCCGCATTAAGACTGAAACACTCGACGCGATCTCAAAAGAAGCCCTTCCGGCCTACACGCGATTCGCCCGCTTCCTTGAGGTCAGCTACATTCCCGCCGGGCGCGACAAGCCCGGCATTGACGCTCTGCCTGACGGCGCGAGGTACTATCAGTTCCTCATCAAGCGCACCACCACGACAAATCTCACCGCGGCCCAGATTCACCAGATCGGCCTCGATGAGGTTGGCAAGGACGAGGCCGAAATGACGGCCATCGCGCAGAAACTTGGCTTCAAAGACCTGGTCAGCTTCCGCGCCAGCCTCAAGACCAATCCCAAGCTGCACCCAGCCTCAGCCGACGCGCTCATCGCCGCCTACAAGAGCTACCTTGGGCCAATGCAGGCCCGGCTGCCCGAGCTCTTCGGGACGCTGCCCAAGGCGCCGTTTGAAGTCGCACAGGTTCCCGACTACGCCGCGAAGACCTCACCTCCCGCCTACTACGAGCCGGGCACGCCCGACGGCTCCCGGCCCGGCCGCCTATTCATTGACACATACGATGCCACTGACCGCAACCTCTACAGCGTCGAGGCGATCGCTTATCACGAGGGCATTCCCGGCCATCACCTGCAAATTTCCATTGCGCAGGAGATGAAAGACGTCCCTGAATTCCGCAAGTTCGAGCAATACACGGCCTACACCGAGGGTTGGGCCTTCTACGCCGAGCATTTAGGAAAAGACATCGGCCTCTATCAGGACCCATACTCCGACTATGGCCGCCTGGAAAACGAAACCTGGCGCGCCATCCGACTCGTCGTCGACACCGGCGTCCACTCCGAGGGCTGGACTCGCGACCAGATGGTCCAGTACTTCCGCGCCCACTCCGCCATTGACGAACCGACCATCCAGTCCGAGGTCGACCGCTACATTGCGTGGCCCAGCCAGGCGCTGGCCTACAAAATCGGCCAGCTCAAGATCTTGGAGTTGCGCGACCACGCAAAAAAAGCGCTCGGCGGCAAATTCGACATTCGCGCCTTCCACGACCAGGTCGTCGACTCCGGCGCGCTCCCCCTCGACGTCCTCGATCGTCGCATCGACGACTGGGTGACGACGCAGAGCTCAGCCGCCGCGCCAGCCGCGCCCGCAACCCAGAAATGACCACTTTTAGGCGGGTAAATCGCGTTTCAGATCTCCGCATCTATGCCGAGGTTGGAGTAGTTTTTGGCGTAAATGCTCGAAACCTCCATATATACACCTAGTAAATCCTCGAAACGTCCATCGTTAAGCCGACAGAACACAACGAAGCCTCGGCATACAAGCGAAGTACATGCACGTTATAAGGTCACTAAGCGCGCATTTCTGCGTGTCATCTACCTGAATTGGAGTGTTAGGTGCGGCAACCCGATGGTTAGATGAGCGCGTAGGCCTGTTAGCGTCAGCCAGGAACCTACGGAGGCAGATTGGCGGACGCTGGCCGATTTGGCAGGACTAATCTGCCGGCAATGAGCGAATTGGCGATTTGGTAACAACTGACTTGGCAGAACAATCTGGGATTTGACCTTTGGGTTAGCGATCTCTGCAGGACCTATTGGAATATGCTTGGAACCATGATTGCATTCGATGCAGCACATAAAGCCGTTCACTACCCCTCGGACCGGCGATTCCGCATCTGGATCAAGCCGTCCTTTATTACGGCTGCCATCTGCCTGGCGCTGATTCCGCTTGGATTGGCCTGGGGACAGGCGGCAATCTACGGGTTGCCGTATCTCGCTCCGGTACAACAATTCAGCGCGGCGACCTTTACCGGAGTGCATGGCTTTCCCTGGTGGGTGCGCTGGGCGCACTTTTTCAACTTTGTCTTTCTGATGATGCTGATCCGCAGTGGCCTGTCGATTCTGGTGGATCATCCGCGGCTTTATTTCAATAACGGCTGCACTCCTGGCACGGAATGGATTCGCTTTACTCCGTTGAAGGTTCCCAAAGATCGTGTCTGGAGAGCGAGCGACGATGACCGTTACATTTCACCGTTGATTGCAACACCCGGCTATCGTCACAGCGTGGGCATCGCGCGCTCATGGCATTTCATCGATGTGTATGGGTTCATCATCACGGGCCTGATTTTTATCCCATTGCTGTTTGTGTCAGGCCAGTGGGAGAGGCTGGTGCCGAACTCCTGGTCCATTCTGCCGCAGGCCTGGGCAACCTTCGTTCATTATGCGAATTTCCACTTTCCACCTGAACCCGACGGCTTCTACGCCTATAACGCTCTGCAGCAGATCTCGTACTTCCTGGTTGTCTATGTGTTCGCGCCGATAACGATCCTTGCTGGTGCGTCGATGTCACCTGCAATGGTGAACCACTTTCCATGGTTTCCGCGCATGTTTGGCGGAAGGCAGGGGGGGCGCTCCATCCACTTCATGATGATGCTTTGCTGGGCCGGGTTCATCCTCGTGCATGTCACGCTGGTGGCGCTGACCGGATTCGAGCGGAACATGAACCACATCGTCCTGGGAACGGACAACCATCGCCCTCTGGGAATGATTCTTGGCTTTGTGGGCCTTGCGGTGGTGATTGCTTCGTGGATTGCGGCCCACTACATCTCCTGGAAAGCGCCGCGCTTGCTCCAGCATGCGCAGAAGGCCATCTCGCTGCCTCTGCGGCTCAGTCTCATCAATCGACTCCATCCCAGGAGCCGCTACACGAAAGAACAAATCTCGCCGTACTTCTGGTCGAACGGCAAGCCGCCCGATCGCGAAGACTGGAAGCATCTGGAGCGTGACAACTTCCGCGACTACAGGTTAAAGATAGGTGGACTGGTGGAGAACCCAGTGGAGCTATCGTTACCACAAATTCAAGCGCTCGAAGAGGACGAACACATCACCATGCATCATTGCATCCAGGGATGGTCCGGGATCGCGCAATGGAACGGCGTGTCTATGAGGAAGATCATCCAGCTCGTCCAGCCGAAACCGTCGGCCCGGACTGTCGCCTTCTTTTCTTTTGGTGAAGACCAGTACGGGGAGCCCTACTACGATACACAAAGCCTGGAGAACGTACTGAAACCGGAGTGCATACTTGCCTACAAAATGAACGGCGACACAATACCCAGCGAACATGGCGCTCCACTACGGTTGCGGGTCGAAAACCAGCTGGGATACAAGATGGTCAAGTGGATTGAGCGGATCGAGTTCATCGAGTCGGAAAAAGAACTCGGCAAAGGAGAGGGCGGAGCGAACGAAGACGACGAATATTTCGACCTGTTGCCAAATATTTAAGGTGGCTGAATCAGAAGCCACCACAATAAGCCCCTTGAGCCTGCAAGACTGTAAAAGTTTCCGAGAGTCCCTGGTTTATTGTTTCCACACAGGATGATGTCCTTCTTCATAGCTAAGGACGCTGCCTCATTTCACTCGTAATGCTTTTCGTGAATCCACGGAGGTCAAATGGCGATAACAGGCCAAAGCACTCATTGACACCCGGTTACGCGCGATTGTCGGGAACACTCCCCATAAACGCCCATGCCGCCCTGAGGGTTCCGGCTTCTCGTTCAATCGCCGAAGCACCCGGCAGGGGATCGATCCCAGCGTGATATTCTTTCGAGTTCGCGCTTGCGGCGTTCGTTCCGTGAGCAACTTTTTATCGCTGCGCCAAATCGCAGCGGATGGAGAACATTTATGAAGAAGGTTTTGATACTGGCTTGCATGATTTCATTTGGATTCGGTTGCGATATGTACGCACAAACTGCTGCCCCGCAAGCTGGGGCACCGGTGGATACGACAGTATGCGATGTGGTGAAGAAGCCGCAGGCGCTTAACGGGAAAATTGTGCGCCTCAAGGGAACAGTAATAGCTGGACTTGACGAGTTTGTGATCACGGACTCGACAGATCCAAACTGCGGCTACCTCGTCAATGCGATCTGGCTCGCTTATCCGCCGGGAACCAAGGGCAAAGCAGGCCCCGCGACGATGGTGGTGGTGCAGCCGGCGAAAAACTTCACGGGAACTCTAACGTCACCGGCGCGCACTGCGGTGACGCTGGACAAGAACAAGGACTTCAAGCAGTTCGATTCCCTGCTGGCGCAGAAACACGAAAAGGGCGCGGACATGTGCCTGGGATGCACGCGCTACAACGTTACGGCAACGCTGGTGGGCAGGCTTGACAGCGTGGCCGATGCGACACTGAAGCGCGACAGCTCGGGCAAGATTGTGGCCTTCGGCGGTTTTGGGAACATGAACGCATATCCCGCGCGGCTGGTGCTGGAATCGGTCTCAGATGTGACGCCGAAGGAGATTGATTATTCGAAAAACGACGAAGAGACCAAAGGCGGCGCCACGGCAGGGGGAAACGGAGTCGATCAGTATGGCGCCGGCGCCGGCTGCGGCGGTGGCGGCTGTATGGGAGGAGGAGGAAATGGAATCGATCTGAATGGCGCAATTGCTGCCGCGCAAAAGGCGGCCAACGGGCTAGCCGCGGGCCCGCCCAAAGACGCTGCAGTCAGGGCCTCAGCGGTATACGGAAAAGCCGGCGATCATTCGACGGGGGTCTTTACCGCCAATGGGCCGGCTAACGAGGCAACGCCGGCAGATGAGCAATTGGGAACGAAGGACTCCCCAGACGGCGTGCTCTTCAATTGCACGTTTAACTCGGACCGCCTGCAGGGAGATTCGCTGACGAGGGCTGTAATGCACATGGGCGAGCACATTTCCGAATTGCGCAATCCGGCCCCGGGAAACGAAAGTGCTCCGCCCTACTTCCTTGAGTCTGACGCCTGGGTGGTTACCGCTGTGGCGGCGGCGTTTAGCGGCCAGAAGTTTCTGACGCTGCCCGGCGGGTACCTGATCTGGGACTCCAATTGGCCGGTGGCCGACCGCACTGACAAGATGGAATCGGTGCTGAAGGATTTTCTGGTCAACGAAGCAGCGCTTAGCCGCTAGGGAAGCAGCGCTCCAAATTGAAGGAATGTCTTGGGACCGTTTGGCTCAAACGGTGACTTCCTGGAATCCGGCTGCCTATCTGGAGAAGTATCTGGAGAAAACCGATTCCAACGATAGAGCGCGGTTTCGCACCCGACGCGAGTATCCTTGGAAGTTGTAGAGGAAGTTGCAGGCCAAGCTGTGCGCCGAAAGTTTCGCGGGCGCTCAAATCAATTTGAATGAGGGGAAGACAGAGTATGAGCGAGATCGCCGTCGAGGCACCGCAAACCCCTGCGCAGTTGCCTCAGATCCGCGTGGCGGTTCTAGGCGCAGGCAAGATGGGTGGCATTCTGTTGCAGGCGTTTCTGAAAGAGAACCTGTTCGCCACCGACAAGATTCACGCTACCGTAGGCCACGCTGAGCGAGCTCTTGCGCTGAGCACCCAATGGGGCGTAGATGTGAGCACCAACAACCTTGAGGCCGTCAAACAGTCGGACCTGATTCTGGTGGGTGTAAAGCCGTTCCAGGTTCCGGATCTGATTGCGGAGATCAGGCCCGCGCTTACGCCGGCAAAATTGCTGGTCTCGTTTGCGGCGTCCGTGAAGACGCGATCCATTGAGGAATCTGCGGGGATGCAAATCGCCGTCGTGCGCGCCATGCCGAACACGCCCTCAGCGCTGGGCGCCGGCGCGGCGGCATTGTGCCGCGGACGCTTTGTGAGCGATGCTCAGATGCAGTTGGCCCAGCGGCTGTTTGAAACAGTGGGCCGCACGGTGCTCGTCGATGAGAAGCACATGGATGCGGTGACGGGACTATCTGGCTCAGGCCCGGCGTATGTCTACATCATCATCGAAGCTCTGGCCGAAGCCGGCGTGAAGGTAGGCCTGCCCCGGGACATTGCGACGCAACTGGCCGCGCAGACTGCTTACGGCGCTGCCAAAATGGTGCTCGAGACTGGCTACCACCCGGCGCTGCTCAAGGATGCTGTGACCACGCCTGCGGGATGCACCATCGACGGCATTCTTGAATTGGAGGAAGGCGGCTTGCGCGTGACACTGATCAAAGCAGTGATGCGGGCTACTGAGCGCGCGCGCCAGTTGGCGGCGGGATAGGGTCGGCATCAATTCACTGATTGAGGCATCCGCATTGAAGGCCAACAAGAACCTGCTTGAGTGGGTCGCCCAACTTCGAGAGCATCTCTTGGCCAGTGTGGCAGCATTCGCCATGGGCGGCTTTGTCTCAGTTACCACGTCCCGGCTCGACGAAATATCTTTGCACCACGAATCCATCCTGCACCGCGCGTCATTCGCGGAGAGGATTCCTCCAGCTCTGACTGGAATCGTCGGAACGGCTCTGATCCTAGCGCTTCTAATCCAGATATCTCCGCGCCAGCATCGAAGCGCAGTCTTTGTCATGTCCTTTTTTTCAGGGGCTGTCGCTGGTATCTTCGTTTGGGCAATTGTTCAGGGATTCGCGAGATAACTTTGTGATAGAAGCAAAAATGCCCATGCAACGCCCAAACTGGCTTCCCAGTTACCTGCCGGAACTCGACGGGCTGCGCGGCCTGGCGATTCTGGCCGTCGTTCTCTATCACTGCCATCCGCGACTCGAGGGAACGTGGCTCTACTACGCCAGCCTGTGGGGCTGGGCGGGCGTCATCCTCTTTTTTGTGATGAGCGGTTTCCTCATCACCTGCATTCTGCTGGGAACTCGGGACAAGCCGCACTACTTCCATAAATTTCATGCGCGCAGGGCATTGCGCGTATGGCCGGTGTACTTGCTCGTTCTGGCGGTTGTCTACTTAAACGCGGATTGGTTCGTGGGCGGCAGTGTGTGGCACGCGATCAAGACCGCACCCTGGCTGGCTTACATCTTCTGCGTACAGAACTTATTTCACCTCGCTTTGCCGCCGGCACTCGGCCCCACTTGGGCGCTGGCAATCGAAGAGCAGTACTACTTTGTGTGGGCGCCAGCCGTGCGGTTTCTGCGTAGACCGTGGATGCTGGCGGTGGTGCTGGTGGCTGCGCTGGTTGCATCGCCAATGCTCCGCCACGCCAACCTCCACTGGATGACGCCGACGAACACGCTTATTCATCTGGACGGGATTGCGTTGGGCAGTTTGCTGGCGCTCGCGTTCTACACGCTCACGCTCAGCCGGCGTACATGGCTCGCAATCGGGCTCAGCGCGTTTGTGCTGGGCATCGCGGCAGCGGCGACTGTCGCAGGTGGAACATCGCTTCTGGATTCCGCGCTGGCGGTGGGCTTTGCCGGCGCGATGGTTGCGGCCATCGCATCGACCGGGGCGCGCAATCCGATTAGTGCTTTGTTGCGGCGCGGCCCACTAGCTTTCTATGGGCGAATCAGCTACGGCCTCTATATGACGCACATTGCGGTCTTCATCTACTTCGGCTGGTTCGATCGGGCGATGGACGCGCATGGAACCAGCGGGAATTTGGCGATTGTAGGGTTCCGACTGCTAATGAGCACTTTGGTGGCGACCGTACTCTGGTACGGATTCGAATCGCAGATTCTTAAATTGAAGCGGAGGTTTTGAACCATGCCAAGTGTGCCGATTTTGGTCTTGAACAGCGGTTCTTCTTCCATCAAGTTTTCGTTCTATGAGGCCCGCGAAGATAAGCGGAAGCTACTCTTTGAGGGCGCGGTCGAGGACATTGGCACTGATCAGGGCAAGTTCTGGATCACAGACGCGGCGGACAAGAAGCTAGTGGATCAGACCCCGGCGCTCCCCACTCGTGAGGTCGCCTTCAAACTCGTGGCTGACGCGCTCCGCTCCGGCAAGTTCCGTGCTCCGGGGGCCATCGGACATCGCATGGTCAACGGAGGCCCGACGGTGCTCGAGAACCAGCGCATTACGCCCGCGCTGATCGATGAAATGGAGAGCTACACGGCGTTCGCTCCGCTGCATACGCCGATCGCGATCTATATTATGCGCGAGGCGCAACGACTCCTGCCCGGCGTTCCGAACTTCGTGATTCTCGATTCCTATTTTCACCGAACAATGCCGGAGGTTGCCCGGCAAATGCCGATTCCAGAGGAGTACTCGGCGATGGGTGTGCGGCGCTATGGAGCACACGGCATCTCTTGCGAGTCGATTGTGTACCAGCTGCAACCCAACGTACCGGAGAAGCTGATCGTGGCGCACCTTGGGAACGGCGCATCGATCACGGCGATTCGCAATGGCGAAAGCATCGACACGTCAATGGGGCTGACTCCGACGGGAGGCATCATCAGTGCAACGCGGACAGGCGATAGCGATCCCGGCGTGCTCCTGTTTATTCTGCGCAAGATCGCGGAGACGACCGGGAACACCGCGGCAGCGGCCGATCAGCTTGAGGCGCTCGTCAACAACAAATCCGGCTTGCTGGGCATGAGCGATTTATCGAATGACATGCGCGATCTGCGCGAAGCAATCGTGAAAGGCAATGCGAAAGCGCGACTGGCTGTAGACATATTCTGTTGGACCATCGCGCGCTGGATCGGGAGTTATGTGGCGGAGTTGAACGGTCTGGACATGCTGGTCTTTACCGGCGGCATCGGCGAGAACGACATCGCGTCGCGAGCCGAGACCTGTGCCGGGCTGGGAGCGCTTGGGATTGTGATCGACGCGAAGCGCAACAACGCACGCGGGGCAACTGTCATTTCGGCCGAGAATTCGCCGGTGACGGTGCGCGTGCTTCCAGCTCTGGAAGACCTGATGATCGTGAATCATGTAGTGCGGCTGCTTGGCGAATAATGTCCTCGCGCGCAGGCACTTTCGATATGCGAGGAGAGGGATCTAACCATCGCAGTGCAAGATTGTTCTACACTGGTGAGTTCGCATTGGAGTTCCGCATGACCACTGTTCCCGCGCCGGCGCAAACTCATCGTCTTCCTTCGCTCGCGTTGCGGCGATTTGCGTGGGGAGTGCTAGCTTATTTCATCGCCGTCATTTTGTGGGGCGGACTGGTGCGCGCTACGGGCTCGGGAGCAGGGTGTGGCGATCACTGGCCACTTTGCAATGGAACTGTGATGCAGCACTCGGCGCGAATCGATACGATGATCGAGTTCACGCATCGCATCACCAGCGGCCTCTCTTTCTTCTCCGTCGTGGCACTCCTTTGGTGGACTTTTGCGCGCACTGCTCGCGGTCATCTCGCGCGCGGCGCCGCCATCGCGTCCGTTGCGTTCACTTTGATCGAGGCGGCGATTGGAGCCTTTCTGGTCAAGCTCGGGCTGACGGCGCAGAGCCAGTCGCCATTGCGCGCGCCTTATCTCGCGCTGCACTTCACCAATACTCTGCTGCTGCTGGCCGCGCTCACGCTGACCGCGCATTTACTCAGCCGCAGAAATGGATACATGCGCAAGCAGGTTCGCTTCGTCGCACCCTTCGGCGCGATTGCATCAATCGTCGTTGTGCTCATTGTCGGCGTGACTGGATCGCTGGCAGCATTGGGCGACACGCTTTTTCCAGCTACTTCATTAGGAGCAGCATTGACGCAGGATTTTTCGGCTACGAGCGGCTGGCTCGTGCGCTGGCGCTGGACGCATCCGATGATTGCGATAGTGGCCGGCATCTTTCTCATTTGGCCGCTGGCTCGCGCCGCTAAACGGTCGACGCATTGGGACAACCGCGGACTCTCCGCACTCATCCTGATTCTGTTGGCCGCTCAGTTTGCGCTCGGAGTTCTCGATGTGGTTTTCCTGGCGCCGGTTTGGCTGCAGATTGCGCATCTGCTTGGCGCTGACTTGCTGTGGGCTGCGCTCGTGGTGCTGGTTGCGCGGCTGACGATTGAGCCTGCGGAAGGTGCGGAGCGAATTTAGTTCACCGCCGCAGATCTGCTGGATTACAGCAAAGGCCCCTTCTGGGGCCTTTGCTGTTTGCATATTCCAGCGACTGACCACTATGCGAACTCGGCTATTCTTCGAGCGCGGGATGATAGTGGCTCTCCCAACCGAGGTACCGCGCAGCCTCGTGAACAGACTTCGACACGTCGCTGAAGTTCGCGGCCACGTGATGTTCGAAGCCCTCGCGGCAGATGTACTTCAGCAGCTTTTGCAACTGCGGAATTTCAGCCACGCCAGCTCCGCCGAAAGTTTGAAGTGGATCGTCGGTGAAACGGCCCGCGCCGGTGTATCCGCGGATCAAGCCACGCCGGTCATCAGTGGAATAGCGCGCGAAGCTCATGGCGCCGGGCTTGATGATGCCCTCGCAAGTCCCATAAGTATTTTCCTTGCCCACGGTGCCGGCGATGATCTGCTGGAAGTCCATCCTTACTTCCTTGAAGAAGTGCTTGGGCAAATTGGAGCAGTGGAAGCAGACGCACTTGTTGGGGTCGTTACCGTAGTTGTTGTTCCAATCGAGCAGCGCCGAGGGGGTGCCCGAGGCAAGCGCCATCATATACATGCTCAGGGTGCCAGGCACATCGACCTCGCAGGCAGAGGGGATGAGTTCATTCGACATCATGCTCATGATGGTGCATGGCACCACGCCGAAAAACTCCTCCATCGACGTCCAGCATTGCACGGCGCTAATCGTGCAGTGGGTCTGCTTCATCCAGCCATCGACGACCGCGCCCAGCTTGGCCATCTTGAGCAGTGCGGATTCAGGAATGCCGGCAGTGGTCACATATTTCTTGATTGCAGCCAACTTCGCCTGCGCCGCGTCGTCGTTGTCCTTCATGCGATTGATGCGGCCGAAGATTTCAGAGAGATCGATCGGCTCAACGGAAATGCCGGCCGTTTCGAGGATGCGCTCGGAGTAGCGGACGGTGTTGAAGGCCGAGGGACGCGCGCCAATGGAACCGATCTTCAAGTTCTTGAGGCCCTTGACGATGCGGCAGACTTGAGAAAACCATTCGAGATCAGCCTTGAATTCGGGAGAGTCTACTGTCTCAGTGTGCAGTGTGGTGAGCGAATACTTGATGCCGTACTGCATCATATTGTTGCAAGCGCTCATCTTGCCGCAGAAACTATCACGGCGCACAGCGATGGTCATGTTGTCGGAGCGGTCGGGCGTAGCCTGCACCAGCACGGGAACCTTCAGGCCTGAGAGTCGAATGGCGTCGACGATGCCACGCTCTTCACCAAAGTTGGGCAGCGTTACGATGATGCCATCGATCTCTTCGGCGTGTTTCTTGAACAGTTCGGCGCATCGCTGTGACTCCGCGTAAGTTTCAACCGCACCGTAGTTTGACTCTTCCGGACTGAGCACGATGGGCCGCGCGCCCGCTGCTTCTAAAGCGGCGATGATCTCTTCACGGCCGGTTTTGGCCAAATGATGCGGAAAAAAGCCGCGATTCCCAACCACAATTCCAAACGTCATCTTGCGTTCTGTTGCCATCTACGTGCTCCTTGATTCCGCAATCAATGCTTAACCGTTGCGGCTCGGGCGAAATCGAATGCCATAAAAAATACCGAGAGCCAACAACAAGGCGCCCCACCACAAAGGGGCATGCAGGTTGGCCAAAACCACGTTGGGGAGATGCCCGGTGACGAGGTCCAAGACTCCTTGGCCCAGGATCATCGCGCCATAAATCGTCAGGAGCACCCCGATAAAGAACCAAATTGAAATATGCCCGGAACGCATGCGCTGTCTCCTTACCAGAAGTAGATATTGAGGCCCAGGAACAGTACGATCGCAAGCGAGGCCCAGAGCCACTCGTTCTTGTAGAAGGGCACGGGCTCTTCAGTTGGCAGCTTGGTGGCGCCGTAGACCAGGCCGTTGAGTTCGGCCAGGGGACGCGGCGCGGTACTAAGGCTCACCACGAAAGTTACGATGAAGGTGACGGTGACCGACCACAGTGCGCGGTACATGTCTTGAGCCAGAGCCTGGGCAAGCGGCGAAAACGCCACATAGCGCACCGCCGAGGGATCGACCTTGACCCATGCATAAAGTCCAATCGAAGTGAGCGTGCCAATCAGCAGGCCCCAGAAGCCGGCCTGTCGCGTGGCGCGCTTCCAGAACATGCCCATCAACACCACGCCCAACAAAGGCGAAATGAAGAAACTGAACAGGGCCTGCACATAATCCATGATGCCCGCCGCGGACATGACCATGTATGCCGTTCCAATGGAGATGATGACGCCGAGAATTGTAGCCCAACGTCCTACGGTCACGTAATGTTCGTCGCGCGCACTTTTGACAATGAGCGGCTTGTAAATATCGTAAGTCCACACCGCCGAGAAAGCGCTGACGTTGCCTGCCATGCCGCTCATGAAGCCGGCAATGAGCGCGGTGATGCCGAGACCAAGCAGCCCCGGAGCGAGATAACGAACCATCATGAGAGGCAGCACTTCGTTGTAGCTGTGCAGGCCCGATCCGGCAGTCGCGAGATTCTGCCCGACCAGGTGCATCAGGCTGCCGTCAGGATTCTGCAGGACGACGAGACCGAGTAGGCCGGGGAGAATGACAATGAACGGCACCGCCATCTTGAAGAACGAGCCGATGACCGGCGCCATGCGGGCCGAGCGCAGATTATTGGCCGCCAGCACCCTCTGCACCACGAGAAAGTCCGTCGTCCAGTAGCCGAAGCTGATGGCGAATCCAAGGCCGAAGACGATCCCGGTCCAGTGAATGCCCATTGGGTTATCGGCAAAATGGCCGGTGCTGCGCCACAAGTGGGTATAGTCGCCGGCCGGAACCAGGCCGCTTTGAACGTTGTGGGCAATCTTGGCCTTCAGGCCGTCCCATCCGCCCGCCTCAACGAGGCCCAGGATCGGCACCAGCAAAGCGCCACCCCAGATAAGTATGAACTGAAGGACTTCATTGAAGATGGCTGAGCGCAGGCCGCCTAGAGCGACGTAAGCAGCTACCGCCAGCGACGAGACGATGATGGAGAAGTTGAGGTCCCAGCCAAGCACAACTTTCATCACTTCGGCCATGGCGAACATGTTCACGCCGCTCATGAGCACGGTCATGAAAGCAAACGAAAATGCGGAGACGATGCTCGCGCCAGGCCCATAGCGAAGTTTGAGGTAGCCGGGCACGGAATGGGTTTTGCAGACGTAATAGAAAGGCATCATCACCATGCCGAGAAAGAGCATGGCGGGGATGGCGCCGATCCAATACCAGTGCGCCGCGAGAATGCCGTATTGATAGGCGGAACCGGCCCAGCCCATCAGTTCCAGCGAACCAAGATTGGCGGAGACAAAGCTCAAGCCCGCGATCCACGCGGTCATTTCGCGCCCGGCCATGAAGAATTCTTCGCTGGTGTTGGCCTGCTTCTTGAGGTAGAAGCCAATCCAGATCACCATGGCGAAATAGATGGCGATAACGGCGATATCGAGCGGGCTCAGGCGGGCCAGCGGGCCGGCACTGAAAGCAAGCAGGCTTGGCAGAGAGCCAAAATATCCTCCGGCAACGGAGGCTGGGACCAACCCAAACATGAATATCACCTGAAACGACGGGAATACGTCTCAAAAAAGACAGCTAAACGTTCGCCCCTAAGTAAATTGCTTTACTCGCATACTTGTCAAGCAGAGTGCGCCTTTGCAAGCGAATCCCTGGTCCTGGATGCCGCCGCGGTCGGCGATTAGCCCAAAAAATGCCGGTTGCGCCGGTTGAGTAAGCGTTTACAAAAGGGAGTGTAGCATACCGCATTTGAGGCCGACTAACGCGCGATATGATGATGCATCGAGCAGATAGGCTGCCTGCGGCGAGCGATATAGGAGCGTCAATTAATCGTTGCCGACGGCGACTTCATGCAGCCAGCCGGGAGCCTTAAGCAGCTCGCGGGGACGGGGACCGTCAGCGGCTCCGACAAGGCCGTCGCGCTCCATCAGATCGATCAAATGCGCGGCGCGCCCATATCCAACGCGCAGGCGCCGCTGCAACAGCGACGTGGAGGCTTTGCCAAATTCGAAGACAAGGCGGACCGCATCGTCAAACATCGGATCGTCTTCATTCGCGTCTCCATTTTCGCCGTCCATGGATTTGTGCTCATCCTTGGGCGACTCCAGGAAACCTTCGACGTACTCGGCCTGCCCCTGCGACTTCCAGAATTCGACTACGGCCGCAGTCTCCTTCTCGCTTACGTAGGGAGCATGCAGGCGCATCAGCCGGCTGGTTCCGGGCGGCAAAAAGAGCATGTCACCCCTGCCCAGGAGAGCCTCTGCACCGTTTGTGTCGAGAATGGTGCGCGAATCAACCTTGGTGGCCAGGCGGAAGCTGATGCGCGTGGGGACGTTGGCCTTGATGAGGCCGGTGATGACGTCGACGCTGGGCCGCTGCGTCGCGAGGATGAGATGAATGCCCACGGCGCGCGCCATTTGCGCCAGGCGCGTGATCGATTCTTCGACGTTGGCGCGATCCAGCATCATCAGGTCAGCCAGTTCGTCGATGATGATGACGATGTAGGGCAGCGGCTCTTCCTGCTTGCCCTCGTCGAAGAGCGAAGGCATCGAGCCCTCGAAAAGCTTGTTGTACTGGTCGATATGACGCACGCTGCGGCTGGCCAGCAGCTTCAGGCGCCGCTCCATCTCGCGTACGGCGTTGCGCAGTGCATTGGCGGCCAATTTGGGCTCGGTAATGATCGGCGTGAAGAGATGGGGAATGCCCTCGTACATACCCAGTTCAACGCGCTTGGGATCGACGAGAATGAGTCGCACCTGATTGGGCGTGGTGCGGTAGAGCAAGCTTGTGATCATGGCGTTAATTGCCACGGATTTGCCTGCTCCGGTCGATCCTGCAATCAGAATATGCGGCATCGACGCCAGATCGGCAGTGACGATGCGGCCATTGATGTCTTTACCCATCGCGAGCGTGAGGCGTGAACGCGCCTTGACGAAAGTCTCGCTTTCGATCACGTCGCGCAGGTGAATGGTTTCGCGCTCGTGGTTGGGCACCTGAATGCCCACTGTGCTTTTGCCGGCCATGCGCTCGATCAGAATGCTTTCGGCGCGCATGGCGAGGCAGAGATCGTCGGCCAGTCCGGTAACCCGCGAGTATTTAACGCCGGCCTCGGGCTTGAACTCGAAAGTTGTGACCATGGGGCCGGGATTGATCTGTACCACCTGGCCGCGCACGTCGAACTCTGCGCATTTCTCTACCAGGATTTTGGCTTCTTCTCGAAGCTCATCTTCGCGGACCGATTGCGGCGCTTCGCCCGCGCTCAAAAGTGTGCTCGATGGCAGCTTGAAACCACTAACATTCTTGGGCGCAATCGCAACCGTGCGCAGTTGCGCGTCGGCGCGATCGTGAATGGCAATTGCGTCCGCATGAGGCTCCGGCGAATCGTGAATCGGCTCCGGTTTCACGGCCGGCCATGGATTCATCGGCTTTACGGCTACTGGCTGACTTGACATGGATAGAGCCTGCACCGGAGCCGCGGCAGGCTGCTGAGCTGCCATTGCTGGTTCCGAAAGCTTCCGCTCCCAAATACTCGGCCTGCGCTGCGTAATCGGAATCGCATCCGCTGGCGAAAATGATGCTGCAGGCACTCCATCCTGTTCCCGAGGTATTTCCTTCCGTTGATAGGCAGGAATCTCATCGAGTTGGTCTTGCTGTGGCGCGCGACGGCGCTTGAAGATCGAAAAGAGGCGATTTAGCCGACTGGCAGTGGGTTCCGGTGTCTCGGCAGGCCCGTCCGCGGTAACGAGTCTTGGGAAGGGCACGGGAGCGTTCCGCTCTACTTTGAAAGTCTCGCTTTCCGCGCTTTGCTCTGCGCGCGCATCTCGGCGCTCACGCCAACGGTCACGCAATGAGCAGAACTGAGCCCAACGCTCCGCGAAACTCTCGCGGATGACCCAGAAGCTGATCGCCGAAGCAAAATAGAGACCACACGCGGCCAACGCACCCGCAACCAGCCAGGCGCCTTGAATGTTCAGGTAGACCACCAGAATTCCCGCTACAAGCCGTCCGACCACGCCTTCCACGGGGATCATGTGCAGCCATCGCCAATGCCACGGCAGCAGTCCAAAGACAGTCGGCAGAAAAACCAAGGCGAACACTGTACCCATCCATCGCAGGATCGGCGAGCCGCCGGGACGCGATTGCAACCACGTCCAGCCCACGCCGCCCAGCCAAACCGGCAACAGAAAAGCCGTCAGTCCCAGTGTTTGCAGCAGCACATCGCTCAGGTACGCGCCAAAAAGACCGACCCAGTTCCGAGCCGTTGCGGAACTAGCGGCCGTGTTCAGGGAGGGGTCAGAAGCGTGGTAGGTTGCCAGAGCGAGGAAAAGAAGAAGCGAGACCAGAACCAGCATCACCCCCAGAAACACGTTCAAGGGGCGACTGCGGGTAGGCGACAGAACAATGCGGATGGGCTTCATCACAAGATTGGTTTCGCTCACCGTCTTTCGGCCAAGGCTTTATTGGCAGAACTTTATCGGCAGAACACGGAAGAGCAAGCAAATCATCCCAGAGCAACTTCTATTATCGGCGTCGGGAGGGGTGAATCAGAGCAAATCAGGGCAAAACGGCGGCGGGGGAACCACCGTCATTAACTACTGTGCGTGGCTGGCCCTATCGGACTACCGTGAAGGCGTGGCGGCGCTGTGGCCCGAAGCGAAATACAGCAAAGTGATCATCCAACGATGCGGCGCGCTCGATCCCCAGGCGACACATCACAGCGAAACTGGTTCTATCAACGATAGAAAAGTCCTGGTCCTCCCAGGACTGACCGATCTGCCACGCAGCTTCCATATCCGCCGGACCAACGGATTCAATGGCAACCGCTCCCTCGCGCAGCTTTCCCCAGAACTGTTCAGCGACGCGGCGGCCGAGCCTGCGACTGAAAAGCATCCACGCCTCGACCA
>Ga0208849_1000935_pt1 | contig 23407 bp, 23 predicted proteins | sample NGESurdeep072012_10_FD_184470 | JGI IMG/M metagenome (GOLD analysis project Ga0208849, IMG submission 184470) | Arctic peat soil microbial communities from Barrow, Alaska - NGEE Surface sample 53-3 deep-072012 (SPAdes) | ecosystem: Environmental > Terrestrial > Soil > Wetlands > Peat ... | reverse complement strand
CTGCGATGCCAGTGTTTGCTGAAAACCCGCCCTTCGTTTCATGCTTATAGTTTATTCAACAATCACGCGGGTTGCTGACTTGTGCAGAGGTTTCTTAGGCCCGGATGGATCGGCGCACTCACAAAAGAATTTGCCGCTACTGCGCCGTCTTCACCGCGGCATTCGCGCACGCCGGCGGCACATCCTTCAGCGTCGGCTGCAAATCCGGCCAATACGGACTCGTCTTCAGCACCGAGCAAAAATCCCCGAGCGTCGGCAACGGCTTCTGCTGCGCTTTAGGCCCCAGCGCATCTACAAACTTCCACGCCAAGTCCGATTGCCCGCCGTAAATCAAGTTCAACACGGTTTGCCACATCGTCGTTCCAATGGAATCGGCATCGCCCGCCGCCACCACTTTCTGCGCCGCACTCAATTCCTTGTTCCACTCCGCTGTGGTCGGCGCCGGCATCTGCATTTTGTCCATCGCTAAATGGAATCCGCCGCCTTTCGCGTCGTCCGTCCAGCGTAGCGTCACCACCGCCGATGGTGAGCACGCAAAGCACGTCGGCCAATAGCCAAAAGTCCAATCCCCCGTCACATAGTAGTAGTGCCCGTCCGCGAGGCGCTCAAAGTGCGCCATATCGTCATCGGAATCGTCAAGCGTGGCCAGCAGCTTGAACTGCGGTCCCAGCTCAAACACGAAGTGAATCGTGCAGCAATGCGCTCCTCCGGTAAACAGCGAAACAATCATGTCCGGCTGCCCGCGCCCCGTCACATCGGTCCCGTTCGCAATCCCCGCAATATTGTCCTGCGCATCGTCCGGCTGCCCCAGCGTATACGTCTCAAAACTGTCCACACTTTGGCTATAGACAGTCTTGCCGCCGCTCGTCACCTGCACGCACGCGCCATCGCTGCTCTTAAACGAGGCAAATTCATACTGCCCGACTGTTGCCCCAGCCACCTTATTCTTGAACGCGCACGCCTGCGCCGGATTCTCCGCCGGCCCCTGCGCCAAAACTCCGGTAGCCGCGGCAATCCAAACCACCACCACCAGCGCGTCCAACGCTAACGCCCAATTGCTCATCTCTCGCTTCATCGCTTCACCCTGATCCAGCCCGAGATAGGTTTTGTCCAAGATTGGTCCTGTCCAAGATAGCACCGCCTTCCTTCCATGCCGCCAATTTCATTTGTCCCCGTGCGTTCCCAATCGATTCATCGCCCCAACCGCTTCATCGCGACCCCCCGCTTTATCGCACCCCACGCTTTATAGCACCCCACGCTTTATCGCGCCTTGATCGCCACTCCATCTCGTGCGTGCTATCCTTATTCCGTCAAATCTCCGCCGGAGTTTCTCATGTCCCGTCCACATCTTCGCTTCATCGCAATCGCGTTCGTAGCCGCCCTCTTCGCCGCCCTCGCCACGCCAGCCCTCCTCGCCGCGCAGCAGCCCCCCGCATCCGCTTCGCCTTCGCCTTCGCAAGGCCCCTACCACGTCATCGACCACTGGAAGCTCGGCGGCGAAGGCGGATGGGACTATCTCAACGTCGATCCCGATGCGCATCGCCTTTATATCGCCCATGGCGCAGAGGTTGACGTCGTCGACACCACCACCGGCAAATCCATTGGCGCCATTTCCGGCCTTCACGGTGTCCACGGTGTTGCTCTCGATTCCGCCGGCAAGTTCGGCTACATCTCGGACGGCGGCGCCAACGCGGTCGTCGCTTTTGACCGCTCCTCCCTCGCCATCACCGCTACCATCCCAGCCGGAACCAACCCCGACTGCATCATCTACGAACCGGTCACCAAAACTGTGTGGGCTTTCAATGGTCGCTCCAGCAGTATCTCCGTCATCTCCCCCGTATCGAATACCGTCATCGCCACCATCCCCCTGCCCGGCAGGCCCGAGTTTGCGGTCGCCGACGGCCAGGGCACGGTCTTCGACAACCTCGAAGATAAAAGCGAAATTGTCCGCGTCGACGCGCGCACCAGAACCATCACCGCAACCTGGGCCGCAGGCTGCGATTCCCCATCCGGCCTCGCCTTCGATGCCGCCGGCCATCGCCTCTTCCCCGTCTGCGACGGCAAAAAGGCCTCCGTCATCGACACCACTAGCGGCAAGCTCCTCGCCAACCCCGCCATCGGCGACGGCCCCGATGCTGCCGGCTTCAGCGAAACGCACTCTCTCGCCTTCGCCTCCAGCCGCGACGGCATTCTCTCCGTCATTGACGCGGCCGCCCCCGGCTATCCCACCATCGAAAGCCTCACCACCCAGCCCGGCGCGCGCACAATGACCTACGACCCCTCCACCGACCGTGTTTATCTCATCACTGCCGAGCTCGGTCCGCGCCCTGACCCCACTCCGGCAAACCCGCGCCCGCGTCCGCCCGTTATCCCCGGCAGCTTCACGGTTATCGTCGTCGGCCGCTAAGTGCCGATCACCACTTTCTGCTGTCTGTTCCCGGCCTTCGATTTCTTGTCACTTTCTTGTTTCTTTTGGTTATTCATCTTCGATTTTCGAGTCTCTAATCGCCGTCGATGGTCTGCCGCATGCGTTCGCCGCACGCACTTCACAGGCTACTGACCACTGACCACTGATCACTGACCACCTTCTTTATGAATATCCTTCTCCTCATCGCCGCGGTCTTAATCGTCGGCGCCTCGCTCTACGCCGACTACAAATGGCGCCAATGGCTCGCCCGCAACCGCCGCGACGGCGACGACTGATCTACCCAATGGTTGTTGTTCCCTGTTCCCTGTTCCAGGTTCCCTATTCCCTGTTCCCTATTCCCTGTTCCCTGGTCCCTGGTCCTTATTCCCTGCCTCCTCATTCCTCCCGTTACAATGTCTTCAGGGAGCCGTCCAAACGCTATGCATCGTTTCCTCAGCCTCGGTTTTCTCTCGCGCCGCAATTTCGTCGGCCTCGCCGCAACCTTGTCCCTCGTTTCCGTCGCCCTTTTCTCCGCCGCGGTCCTGTCCACCACGGCCGCAGCACACGCCCAGTTCGGCGCGCCGCCCACCACGCAGGTCCACGACGCCTCCGCCCTCAAGCCGCCGCCCGGCGCACGCGTCGCCATCGTCGAGTTTTATGACCTCGAGTGCCCCGACTGCGCCCGCGCCAACCCGCTCCTAGTTCAGGCCGCCGCCAAGTACAACATCCCCTGGATCCGCCACGACTTCCCGCTCCCCATGCACAACTGGAGCTTCCAGGCCGCCGTCAACGCCCGCTTCTTTGACACCAAAAGCAAGACCCTCGGCAACGACTATCGCGACCAGGTCTTCGCCAACCAGCCCTCCATTGAAACCTCCGACGAGCTTCAGCAATTCACGCAGCGCTTCGCCTCCAGTCACGGCGTCGCCCTGCCCTTCGCCATCGATCCCATGGGCCGGCTAACGCAGCTAGTCAAAGACGACCAGGCTCTCGGCAACCGCATCGGCATCGAGCACACCCCCACCATCTGGATCGTCAGCAGCGCACCCGGTGCCCCGCCCTACGTCGAAGTCGTCGACCGCGGCCGCCTCTTCCAGCTCATCGACCAGGCCCTCGCCGAATCCCGCGGCCACTAATCCGGCGTCGCCGCGCCGGCACAAAGCCCAGCCCGCCAGCCGCGCTTCATTAAACCTGCTTGGGGCGACCTTCGCGGGATGCATCTGAGAAACGCATCTGAGGAACGCATTGGTGAACAGCCGCCATTCGTTGCCAAAATTCGGCCTCGCCGCCTACGGAGCAGCCGCCGTCATCCTCGGCGTCGTCGGCTTCGTTTGGCGCGACTTCGCCGTCAACTGGCAGCGCGTCCCTCCAGATTTCCCCGAGCACACCTTGCTTGCCTGCGTGGTCGCTGCCTGCGAACTGTTGGCTGGCGTTGCAATTCTCTCGCGCCGCTTCGCCCGAGCCGGCGCGGCACTGCTCACCTTCCTCTACGCCATCTTCACCACGCTTTGGATCATTCAGGCGCTCAAGGCGCCCGCCGTCTACGACAGTTGGGGCAACGTCTTTGAGGAGTTTTCTCTGATCGCTGCCGGTCTGGCCGCCTGCGCAATGCTCGCCCCGCCCGGCTCCCGTTGGGCCGGCAAAGCGCCCCGCGTCGCGCGCATCTACGGCATCTGTCCCATCTCGTTCGGCGTCTACCACATCATCTACTGGCGCGGAGCGGCCACCTGGGTCCCCGCCTGGCTTCCACCCGGCCAGGTCTTCTGGATCTTCTTCACCGCCATCTGTTTTCTGCTCGCCGCCGCGGCCATCCTCTCCGGCATCCGCGCCCGCCTCGCGGCCCTCCTGCTCACTGCTGAAATCCTTGGCTTCCAGATCTTCGTTTGGATCCCAAAGTTCGTCGCCGACCCCCACGACCACTCCAACTGGTCCGGCAACGCCATCAACCTCGCGCTCATGTCAGCCGCCTGGGTCGTCGCCGACGCTTTAACCGCCCCGCCCCCACCCGAGCCGCAAACCATGGCGTGAACGTGCGGCTCAATTCATATAGTCTCTCTTCGCGGTCGCCCCAGCCCGCGCCGACTTCCTAATTGCCTCTTGCAGCAGAATTGCATCCAGGCGCAAATCGCCGCTCGCGATTTGCGCCGACACCATTCCTTCACTCCAACTCGCTCTTCACCCCCAAAACAAAAACGGCGTCCGCCGCAGCGAACGCCATCCATCACGTCTTTCGGTTTTCTTGTTCCCTTGATCCCTGCTTTCTCGTTCCTTGTTCCCTCGGTCCCTCGGTCCCTGATCGCGAACAGCCTAGCTGTTCGCGATCTTCACAAGCCCCCCCGGCGCAACCGTCCGAGTCTGCGGAGCGCGCCAGTGGTCAATATAGCTAATCCTATGCACGCAACCCACCGTGCAATTCGGCGCGCAGCTCTTCGCCGTCGTAAACTCCCGCTTCAAATCCGCCTTCGTATACTCGGCCACCGGAACCCCAGGATACCCGCGCTGCTGCGAGCAATAATGAACCAGCCCGTCCTCGCACACATACAAATACCGCGACCCCGCACGGCACCGCCAGTCATTCGCGCGCCCCTCGGCAATCGCCTCCTGAAACTTGTCAAACTGCGCGTAGTTCGTCTTCTTCCGCGCCTTCATCTCCTGGTAAACCCGCGCCTCGTCCGGCCCAAGCGCCTTAAGCTGCCCGCTACCATCATGGATAATCCCGATCGTCGACTCGAACCCCAGCTCCAGCGCCCGCTTGCTAATCGCCAGCGCGTCGTTCGGATCCTTGATCCCTCCGCCCACCACCGAATTAATGTTCACGTGGAACTCGGCATAATCGGCCAGCATCTGCAGCCGCTTGTCCAAAGTCTTCAGAGATTTTTTAGAAACCTCGTCCGGCTCCAAATTATCAATAGAAATCTGCATATGATCCAGGCCCGCCTCGTTCAGCCGGATGATCCGCTCCGGCGAGAGCAGAAACCCGTTCGTGATCATCCCCGCAATCGCGCCCGTCTTTCTCATCCGCCGAATAATGTCATCCAGCTGCGGGTGAGTCAGCGGCTCTCCGCCCGAGATACCGATCATCGCCGTCCCCAGCCGACCCAGCGCGTCAATCCGGCGATACATTTCTTCAAGCGGCACCGGCTCGCTCACCTTGTCGTATTCATTGCAATAGGCACAGCTCAGGTTGCAAAACCGCGTAGGAATAATCTGCACCAGCACCGGGTGCGAAGTGTCCGCCAGCGCCCTCACCACCATGGCGTACTCGCGCACCTTCCGCCGGGCCGCAATAGCCCGCCCGCGCACCGTCGATCTCCGTGGAATGCCCATCCTTACTATTGAATCACAAAGCATCGCCGACTGCTCTTCGGGATGAATCGAAGACGAATCGATCGCCGGCGAGAGCAGCAATCGGAACAAAATTGTCCGCAATCTGCTGAAACGAAGAGATAAGACTGGTTCGACGATTACCATCGGGCGCTTGTGCAACCACTCGTTCTGGGAATTCGCTATACACCCTTCCATCGAGCATTCTTCCCGCCAAATGTTTTCTAACGCCGCCCCACTGCTTGAAGAAAAACTTTACCCCCGACTCCCGGCACTGCTTACGCAGCGATCGGACCCATCGCGCCTCCATCGGTCGAGCCCCAGGGCCGCTTTCGCCACCCACAATCACCCAATCGATCCCATCAAGTTTCACGATCCCTATGTCCTCGATAAGTGGCTCGACGGACAAAAACCTAACCGAAGCACCCGACTGACTCAAGTGAGCGATGCGAGGTACACCATACTGCTTGTCTTCCACGCTTACGCCCCACCAAACATTCCCTAGGCGTGCGGCGAACTTTAGTTTGGTCTTGAGCAAATCGCGCATCCGCTTCGAGCGCTTGGTAAGAACCTGAAAGGTGTGCCAATTCGCCTGGACCATAACACGCGCGACCATTTCTATGTACTCGTCAGGAACGCCCTCATGAAAGAGATCGCTCATCGAATTCACGAAAATCATCTTCGGAGTTTGCCAGCGCAACGGATCGGCGAGCTTCTCAGGGACGAGACGTAGCTCAAAACCTTGCTCAAACGGGTGCATCGGTACGCCACGAAACCGTTCAGCGAATCTTTCTGCGTAGCAGTGTTTACAGCCCGGGCTAACTTTCGTGCAGCCGCGGACTGGATTCCAAGTCGCATCCGTCCATTCAATCGTGCTCTGAACACTCATGGCCCCTCCTTCGGAAAGCTCACTAGATCGCGTCCTGACAATCCCTTACCCTTTGAACTGACTGGGGTGACCACAACAACTCCAGATGATCGTAATTGTTGAAGCACCGAACGATAGTGCTTTTCAATAAATGGCAATGGCCAGGTCTTCTCATGAATGTCATCGAAGGCCACCTGTTGTCCTGCGAACTCCCGGAGCAATATACCTTTCAGCTCATCGAGTTGCGGAGTCTGGGAGATCAACACGCCCTGAGAGTTCCCGGAGAAATCGAACGTTCCCTCCTCGTCTCCAAGCGGCCACATTACTTCCTTCATGAGATGAACAGCCTTCAGGCTGTTGCTTGCATGGATGAGATAGTATTTGGTCCTGTTTCCAGCGACCCGATCTTCGCGTGCGTCGTACCGAATTCGGAAAGGCAGTTTGTAGTGTGCTGAGAGCCGCCCACAAAAGTATTCAAGAAAACGCTCCTCTTTCTTGGCCCCACGCTGATGCATGAACGGTTGTCGCTTCCAGTCCTCGTCCCCAAATAGCTCCGTGACGTGATGAGCCACCGTGTCGTTGGCCATGTCCATGTTGATGCGATACCACATGAGATTGATTAGCAATTCGCTGCGCGGCATTGCCAAAATATCGTTCATCATCGGAATCGAAAGAGGGTGCCCATAAGGATCCACAAGGAAAAAGCTGGGGGCAGAGCGGCGCTTTCTGATTCCAGCAATAATCTTCGGAATGAGCGCGCGGGAATCCGCGAGTCGTGTCTGAGCTTGAAAATTCTCAGGATGCGGCTTCGTCGAATTGACGCAGATCGTTAGTTGTCCCAGTTGCGCCTGATCATCATCGACTAAAATCATCCCCAATTTCTTGTTGGGATTTTTCCCAGCGAATTCTAGTCCCGCCTTGACCGCAATAATCGGAGAACCGTCGACACGCTCACCCTCGAATTCATATTTCCCGGGCCCTGCAAAGCAGTCGACGTAATATAGCCGGTCGAATGCGCTTCCGAGGATCGTCGCCCAACTCGGGAGGTACCGCGTCAAAATCTGATGTTTGATCCGCGATACCCGCTTTAAGTGTTGGAGCTCAACCTGCGGAGTTTCCATAATCACATTCTTCGCTTTATTTTCGCCCCCGTCAAGAGGGTTGAAATTCTCACAGAGCCCAAAGAACCGTAGGAATCACTTCCCAGATCCGGCCCTCCGCTCCGCCTCCATCAAATTCACAAGAATATCGTTGATCCGCGTCAGGTGCCCTTCTCCCTTCGACCGCAGCCAATCCAGGACATCCCGATCGAGACGCACGCTTACCGCCTGTTTCCGCCGCACGTCGCGCAGCCGCACCATGCTCGCAAGCTGCTCCGCCGTCAGCCGCGGAATGTCTTCGTATTCCTCTTCAGGCAAATCCTCGCCAGCTGCCTGCGCCGCAGACATGCGGCGCACTGCGTCGATCTCAGCTTTAGTCCACTGTCTGTTCCTTATATCTTCTGACGTCATCTGGACCAGCTCTTCGCGCGCTGATGATACGGATGATTTCTTCGCCATTGTGATCCTCTCGATATACATGCACTACGAGCAATACTGCCCGCGTTCCAGCTATTGGGGAAACCGCGCCGACCGGGGTCCCGGCGACAGGTCCTCGTCGCTGGGGTGGGAACGCATGCCATCTTTGCTCGCCATTCTCATCCACCCTATCCAACGTGATCAACCGATCCTCATCTTTAAAAACAAGCATCGCCAACTCAAAGCTCACCCCAGGGTGCTTCCGTTGGTTCTCGCGGTTCTTTCCTTCATCCCACTCATACCGCATTTGTATATACATATCGTATGACACAAAAAGGCGCCCGTCAACCGGGCGCCCAAAAGCCATTGCGGTAGCTTTCTACTGCAAATGCAGTGAATCCCTACTGCAAACGCTTGACTGGAAGCTAGAACCTGGCAGCCGCTGGCCTGCTCACAGCTCGTCAATCGCCTTCGCCGCCGCATGAATCGCCGGGTGCCCCACCCTGGCTTCGCTAGGATGGGCGGGGCAACGCACTAATGCTGATCTGGCGGCCCATACCCATGATGGTCGTCGCCGTGCCTGTCATGATCGTCATGATCGTCATGACCGGCGGCGAGTCCCGCGCAGGCAAAATCGTTCCGGCCATTGTGAATTCCAGTCATGACCGTGAATCCATCTCGCCCTGCCGGGCACATGTGCATTCCGTTTCCTTCCGTCGTGCCGTTGGCGTCGAGAAACGAGCGCCGCACGCCCGGCATATCCGAGCACACAAGCCAGTCGTTGTTGTTGTGCAGCCCGCGCATGTACCAGCCCGGACGGCAAACGTGCATATTGCCCCTGCCCAGGTCGCCTTGCGTTCCTGTATCCAGGTAGCTGTGCACCTGGCGCTCCATACCCTCAGGAACCACGCGCACGCAGGTGAAGACGTCGTTATTTACATGGGCGCCTTGCATGGCGAATCCCAGCGGGCAGACGTGCAACCGTGCTCCACGCCAGTTCTCCTGTGTGCCACCGTCTGTAACGGACCTGCCCACCTGCGCATGGCTCTGGACGCCGGCTAAACAAGCCACGGCCAGAAGACACGCCACCTGCCAGCACGTCTTTCTTGCTTCTCTCATTGGTCTTTCCTTTCAGTTTTCGGTTGATGCCGGTTTGCTGATCTTAGGCTCGCACAAATCGGCCCGCGGACCAGAAATCTAATCCCCCTGGAAGACTGTGTCAAGCGATGACCGCTGATCTCCGTTCCCTGTTCCCTGCCTCCAGCGCCACCCGGTCCCACTTCGCGCAGTTCGCCGCCGCCTCGTATGTGCTCTCTAAAAAACTGAGCAGCGCCGCATCCGGGTCCGGCGACTGCCGCATCGCCTCGTACGGAAAAATGAACTCGCCGAAATTGCTGTCGAACGATGCCGCAACAGGGGCTCCCGCCGGCGTAATCGCATACTCCCGGTATCCCGGCGGCTCGGGATAAGCGTAGCTGTAAAAAAACGGCTCGATAAATGTGCCGCCCGGCCCCGCCCCACCCGGCCAAAATCCGCAACTGCTCACTTCGTGCGAATACGCGTCGCGCACCACGCGATCGGGCAAGCCCGGCATGCTCGGATGCTCCGGCGCCGTCCGGCCTGAGAAACGCGTACACGCCAGATCCATCGCACCCCAGAACAAATGAATCAGGCTTACCTTACCAATGAACCGCGCGCGAAACACTTCGATCACCCGCGACGATTGCAACAAAATGCGCCAGAACCGCTGCGCATATTCGGGGTCATAGGCCTTGTGCGCATCGTCTTTCTTGAACGGAATCGGCTCCGCCACCTCGCACGGCACCGGCCAAACATGACAAAGCACGTCCAGGCTCTCAAGCGCCGTCATCAGCCGCCCGTAAAACTCCGCCACCGTCATCGGCTCCAGTTTGATTGCCTCATGCCGACCGTCGCTAGTCTCAATCACCAGCTCGTGCGCAATAAAATCGAAATCGATCTGCACCATGCGACTGCCGTGCGCCATCGGCGTCGTCGTCAGCCCGCGAATCGTCGGATACAGCGTCACATTCCAGCAGTGATTGAGCGGCGGCGTCAGCGCCATCCTCACCTTGCCCACCATCTGCAGCCATAGTTGCAATGTTGCGCAAGTATCGCTCCACGCGCTCTGCGGCAGCGCCGGCCAAACATTGTCGTCTTTGGCTATCCGCATATTGTCGTTGCCTTTCCGCGCGTCGCCTTTCGCCGCATCGCCCTTCATCGCATCGGTTTCTGCCATGATGACCTCTCGCAGCCATCATAAAGGCAGATCCCCCCCAGCTCCCCGTCTTCCGCCCGCGGACCACCGTCCGCTGACTTACTGACTCGCAAACTTGCCGACTTGCTGAATCCCTGCCTCTATACTGTCCCCGTGCCCCTGCCGCCCGACCAACTCGTCGCCCTCATGATCGCCGTCAGTTTCGCGGCCGGGCTCAACGTCTACGCCACAGTGGCCACTCTCGGCCTGCTCTCTCACACCAGATTTCTTGATCTGCCTCCGTCTCTCCATCTCCTGTCCAACTGGGGCATCATCGCCGCCGCTCTCATTCTCTTCGGCATCAGTTTTTTCGTCGACAAAATCCCCGCGCTCGATCTCGTCTGGAACGCGCTCCACACTTTTATCCGCATCCCCGTCGCCGCGGTCCTCGCCTTTCAGGCCACAGCCGGCCTCACGCCCGCCGAGCAGCTCGCCGCCACTCTCGCCGGCGGCGCCATCGCCTTCATCGCGCACGGAGGCAAAACCGCCGTCCGCGCCGCAGTCACTCCCACGCCGGAGCCCTTCTCGAACATCGCCCTCAGCCTCGGCGAAGACGCCCTGGCAATCTTCCTCACCTGGCTCTCCACCTGGAAGCCCTACATCGCCGCCGCCATCGCCTTCATCTTCATCCTCATCACGCTCATCCTCATCCGCTTCGTCTTCCGCGCTCTGCGCTCACTCCGCCGCCGCCGCAAATTCGCCGCAGCAGCAATCCAAATCTGACCCCATGCCGCCCCGCGCTCGCTCACCACGCAAATCCTTCACCGCGCTCCTCGAGCCCGACGGAACCGCGCTCAAGTGGGTCATTGCCCGCGTTCCCTTCGATATCGCCAAAACCTGGCCAATCCGCAATGGCCGTCGCGTCCGTGGCGAAATCGCCGGCCACGCCTTCCGCACCTCGCTCTTCCCCGATTCCCGCCGCGGCGGTCACTTTCTTCTCGTCAACAAGAAGATGCAATCCGCCGCCAAAGCCCGCGTCGGCTCGCGCGTCAATATCTGGCTCGAACCAGACCTCGTCGAGCGCCCCGTTTCGCTCCCACGCGAGCTCAGCCGCGCCCTCAACGCCGACCGCCAGCTCCGCCGGCTCTTCGATTCCATGAGCGACTCCCGGCGCCGCGAATTCGGCAAGTTTGCCGACCAGCCCAAATCCCCCGCCGCCCGCGTCAAGCGCGCCGGCAAAATCGCCGAGATGCTCATGCAGGCTCTCGAAGGCGAGCAAGATGGTGAGCACGCCCCGCCTCCCATCCTCCGCGCTCTCTTTGAGCGCCGCCCCGGCTCCCGCGACGCCTGGTTCGCGCTCACTCCGGCCCAGCGCCGCAACCACCTGCTCGGAATCTTCTACTATGAATCCGCCGAAGCCCGCGAACGCCGCGCCAACAAGGCCCTCGACGACGCCCTCCACGCCGCAAAACGAAAAACCAGGCCGCCCGGCGTCGACGCCTGACCCCCTGATTCCACGGCAATTGCCGTCCGCAGCCGACAGTCGGCGCCAACCCGCAAATCTATTTGCGCCGCATCACAACTTTTTCCAAGCCTCCGGGGTTAGATATCGGTAACAGGAGGGAGGACGGTAAGCCGCAATTCCCCCGATTTGAACTGGCCTTGGCCGCGGTTTTATCGTCTAATTGAATTGAGATGACGATTGCTTCCGTTCAGACGTTCTTTCCCAAAGCATCATCTGCCACCTTGGCCGACGATCGGGCGCGCGATGATCAAGCGCGGCAAGAAAGTGTAGCCATCTCCGCTGGGCTCAAACGCCAAAAAGCCGGCCTTCTCGAAGAGCTCATCGTCCGCTATCAGCACCGCCTGCTGCGCTACCTGCTTTTCCTCACCGGCAACCGCGACACCGCTGAAGACATCTTTCAGGAAGTCTGGATGCGCGTTCTCGTCCGCGGCGATCAGTTTGACGGTCGCGCCCGGTTTGAAACCTGGCTCTTCACCATCGCTCGCAATCTCGTCATCGATCAAAGCCGCAAACGCACCATGAACTCGCTCGACGAGCTTATCGATGGCGTAACTGAAGACGACCGCTCCATGCAATTTGAAGTCGTTGCCGACGATCCCACTCCATTTGACCGCGTCTCAAACCTCGAAGACCGCGAGAAGATCGCCTCCGCCCTCCTTCAACTAGACACGCTTCACCGCGAAGTGCTGGTCCTGCGCTTCCACGAGGAGCTTTCGCTTGAGGAGATCGCCAAGGTCACCCGCGCGCCCCTTTCCACCGTCAAATCCCGCCTCTACCGCGGCCTCGCCATGATCAAGCCCCGGCTCGGCTATGCCGCCGCGCGCTTTCAGGAGGCGGTTTGAAAACGGCTGAACTCGCCGGCAACCACGCCGCCAATCCGGCTCAGGGCGCAACGAGTCTCCCCGGCGCGGGCACTCGCGCCGCCAACCCGGAACTCCTTGCAGCCCTTGCCGGCAAGCAAGCCGGCCGCGATCGCTTCGTCGCCGAAAAAACCCGGCGCGTCGTCATGGCTTCGTTCGGCGTCATGCAGGATCAAAAAGCCGGCCGTCGCCGCACCCGCTCCGTTGTCCTGGCGTCTCTTTTGCTGGCTCTTCTCGCCTTTGGCCCTCTGGCCTGGCGGGTTGCGGACGATCTCATCGGCGGCGAGCACATCGGCGACATTGCCACCCAAACCAGCCTCTGGGCCTGCATTATTTGTCCGGTGGTCCTGGCTGCCATTCTGGTGGCTGGCTGGTCGCGCTTCCGGGAATAACTCACTCCAGAAATAACTCACTCAGGCATAGCTCCCCCCTTAAGTTCCTCATAATTTTCGCCCCGGTTTCGCCTCCGGCGCAACTTCTTGCGCCTCTCTTCCGTCCATTCACTCAGGGGCAAACCTGTCTCTGAACGACTTTCCGCGGGAGCAACAGCCCATGCCTGATCAAAAGCCCCTTAGTTTCAGCGAAGAAGAGCGGCTGATTCCGGTCTGGTCAATCATCGCCGCCAGCCTGGCCTTTGTCCTCGTCGAGTACTTTTTCTGGGTCGTCGCGCCCCAGCAGCGCCATCACCCGCCCTCAGTCCTCGGCCTCCGCATTTACTTCAATATCTCCTGGGGAGTCGTCGCCTCTCTCTACTTCCTCATGGTCGGCTACATCAGCAAAGATGCCCCGCGCCGCGCCATGAGCATACGTTTCTGGATGTTCATCTGCCTTGTTGGCCCGCCCGGCATCGGCGCTGTGCTCTACTTTCTCTTGCGCCAGCCCCAGGTCTCTCGCTGCCCTTCCTGCGGCACGCACGTTCAGAGCGACTTTCACTTCTGCCCGCAGTGCAACTTCCAGCTCACAGCCAACTGCGGAACCTGCTTCCGCACCGTCCGCGTTACTGACATCTACTGCACCAACTGCGGCCATGAGCTGGCCACCGACAACACGCCGGTGCGTCTCCGCGTCTTGAGCGATTAGCAAGCTTTGCCAGCGAACATTGGGTGCCCCGGGTCTCGATTCTGAGACCCGGGATAGCACTAAGGCTGGCCGGCGAATGACCCCGCTAGCGCCACTAACTCAGCCAACTCCGCTTTCCCGACCGACCCATCCTGCAGTCATCCTGAGCGACCGGAGCGGACGATGGGAGTCGAAAGTATGCCCTGAGCGAAGATTGCGAACGCAATCTGAGTCGAATGAGGACCTGTATTTTGGAACTCTGGCGAAGTGTGGGATCACACTGTCCAACTCGGTCCAAGCTGACTCGCTGACTCGCTAACATGCTGACTTGCTGACCTGCTGCGTCCGCCCCGTACCTTCCCCCGCATTGACCCCGCCAGCTACGCTTCCTACAATCGAAGCTTCGGCCCCCATGTCCATCTCCGTGCTCATTATCGATGACGAACAGCTAGCCCGCGAAGAGCTCAAGTACCTCCTTGACTCCGTCGGCGACGTGGACGTGGTCGCGCAGGGATCGAACGGCATCGAGGCCGTCGACCTCATCGACGAGTATCATCCAGATCTCGTCTTCCTCGATGTGCAGATGCCCGGCCAGGACGGCTTCGCCGTGATTCAGCGGCTCGTGGACCGCATAAACGATCGCGCAAACGACCACGCCAAAATCTGTGCCAATTCCGCCGCCGAAGCAGGTGCGGAAACAAACACCGCGCCGCTGCCTCAATTCGTCTTTGCCACCGCTTACGATCAATACGCCGTCCGCGCCTTTAATGTGAATGCCGTCGATTACTTGCTCAAGCCCTTTGACCTGGCCCGCGTCTCTGAAGCTGTCGACCGCGCCCGCGCACGCATCGCCGCAGGCATCCCTGCCGCGGGCGCCGCGCCCGGTGCCGGAATCGAGTCCCCTGGCATCGAGTCCCAGCTTCACCGTTTGTTGAGTCTTCTCAACCGTCCGCAAAGCACCGAGCAGGGCCGCGCGCCCGCCAAACTCATCGTCCAGGCACAGAGCCGCCTGCTGCTCGTCAACCAGGCCGACATATGCTTCGCCTCCATCGATGAGGGCGTCATTCGCATCGTCACTCGCGTCTTTGAAGGTCAATCCAAATGCCGCACCCTTGAGGAGCTTCTGGAGCTTCTCGACTCCACCCGCTTTTGGCGCGCCCACCGAGGCTTCGTCGTCAACATCGACCAGATTCGCGAGGTCATGCCCTGGTTCAAATCCAGCTACCAGCTCCGCATGAATGACAAGCAGCAAACCGAGATCCCCGTCAGCCGCGCCCAGACCAAGCGCCTCCGCGAACTCTTCAACCTGTAGTGGCCGCTGTCTCCCACAAGCAACAATCTGATGATTCAAAAGCAGCTATTCTCAGATCCTGTCGCTTCGCTGTCGGTTCCGCATATCAGAGGGCGCGTGAGCCTGAAGGCTCCTGAATCGGCCACCCACATCCGCCACAAGAGAATGGGTGCCCCACCCTCGCCGCGCCTTTGTTTTTGCGGCTAGGGTGCGATCGCACGAACCCGGCCATGCCCGTAATCCGTACTCTCACTTCCGCAAAAAGAATGGGTGCCCCCGGTCTCGTCCGCCGCGGCGGATGAGACCGGGGATAGCACAAACCCAAAGGTTTTCCATGTCATCCCGAGCGAAGCCCGAGGATCCCTGCACCGATCTGGGCATCGTTGTCAACCCACACAATCGATAAGCCGCTGCATCCAAACCACTTCCATTTGCCGATAATTACCCCGCTTCGGCGCATACTCAAACCATAAGAATCCAACCAGGATCTGTTTCCGAAAGCGCAAAACGGCGCTTCTGCAAACTCGTCTCGGTGTCCTCGCGGGCGCAAACCACGACAAGGAGGAAATTAAATCAATATTTTTTTTGGATGCCTCCTGAACGATTTTTTCTCCCGTAAGTCGTTTGGAATCGATCGGACGTGCACCAAATTCAGTTCAAAACCGCCGAAAATTGTTGTTAATTTTCTGGTAAACATTGGCTGCTCGACTCTGGCATTCCGCTACCCCGATACATCCCTGTCCATGCATCTAGCGCCGCCAACCCCGCTAACTACGCTGGGCAAGATATGCAGGGTATGGATACGGTATGGCTCAGGTATGAAAGAGGTATGAGCCCCTCCCGCAACTCCTTTGCCATCAAATATGAAGGTATGGCTTACCGGGGGCAGAGGGGGGTGGCTACAAAAACATAAACAGCCGAGTCTGGCACCAAGCGACAAGTGCGGTCACACTGAGTCGACCAGCCCCGGCCGCACTGATCCCTGATCACTGATCTCTGCCGTTCAGTCGTACCGCTCGAACACAATCTGCTTCTTGTGCCAGCCGTAGCCCTCAAGCAGCTCGCGCACGCCGGACACCATAAAGTTCAGGCCGCAGATGTAACAGTAGATGTCGAAGCGGAGAGCAGCCGCTGCAACCGCGGGATCGACGAGCGCCGCGGGTACATCAGGCAATTTCAGTCCCAACCGTTTCGCGCGCTCTTCCACGGTCTTCGAAATGTGGACCTGCACATGGCCGCGCAGGCCGGCCCATTCATCCAATGCGCGGCTCAGTGTGGGCAGGTAGTGGAAGTTGGGCGCGCGTTTCGCAAGCGCTTCGAACTCGTCCTGGTAGTAGATGTCGGTTTCGTGGCGCGTGCCATAAACCATCCAGATGTCTTTGCCCTGGCTGCGGTCGGCTCCGTCGGCGGGAAACAGCCACTCCGCGAAGGCACGCATTGGCGCAATGCCCGTCCCGGTGGACACAAAAATCGAGTCAGTAATCGGCTCTTGCAGTATGAAGTGACCGTGCGGCCCGTGAATTTGAATCGTGCCTCCCACGGACAAATCCGTCAGGTCGGCCAGGTAGTTGGAGAAGAATCCGTTCTCAACGCGGTTCACGCACAATTCGAATTTATTGCCGCTCGCAGCCGACGCAATCGAGTACGCGCGCGTCTGTTGCTTGCCGCTTTCGTCCGTAGCCACAGCCGAAACAAACTGGCCGGGATGGTAGTCGAATCGGTCACGGCCCTCAACTTCGAACACGAAGTGGTAGCACTGTGCAACCTCTGAAATGCAAACCTTGCGCAAGAGTCGCGCCGTATAAAGCTCGCGTGCCAATTTGTTCCTCGCTTGTTTGAATTATGGGGTCGCGTTACATCTCGAATTATAGGTCGCGAGGCTCCGGTGCTGCCATCTTTGGCCCATACGATTGCCGCACGCATCTGCGCGCCGGCCGCTACTGCGCGCTCATTGCCGGAATCTCGATCGCTGAATCGTGTCCCGGCCCGGAGTAGATCGTGATCGTCGCGGCTTTGTAGTCAGCGGGCTTCGCCTTCATGATGTTCGGCACAAACGTCTGCGGGTTGCGATCGTAAAGCGGGAACCATGTGCTCTGGATCTCAACCATCACCGTGTGCCCCGCTTTGAAGACATGGTCGACATCGTGCAGGCTGAATTTATATTCATGAATCGATCCTGGCGCAAGCGCTGTTGGACGGTCGTAACCGGCGAGATAGCGACCACGAAAGATCTCGGCATTCGTAAGTAGTTGATAGCCGCGCATCGTCGAGTCCGCATCGTCGTCCGGATACTCGTCAATCAGCTTCACCACCAGGTCATTATCCGTGCCCGTCGTCGAGGCAAAGATGTCCGCCACAACTTCGCCCGTAATCGTCAGGTCTTTTGTGAGCACCGGCAGCTTCCACAAGGCCACGTCTTTGCGGTCGGTCACGAAGCGCTGGTTCTCGGTCAGCCAGTTGTACCACTCGGAGCCGTCGCTGTACGTCGGCTGAATCGGCCGGTGTCTATATGGAACCGGATTGGAAGGATCGCTGACATAGGAGGCCTTAGCTTCGCCTGTCGACGCGGTCCAGCTCAAAAACCCCGCGCCATCGAGATGAAGCGCCGCCGGACGCGAATCGTTTGGAGGAAAGTGTGAATAGTACTCCCATGTATCTGAGCCCGTCTGGAAGCTGGCCGTGTCCTTAAGATCGAAGCCCGGCTGGTCTTTGAGGTAGCGCGCGAAGAACTTGGCCTCGATGTCTCTGCGGAACTCGGTGCCAATCGGCTCTCCGTAGTTCAGGTTGCCGAGATGCTGCGACGACGACGACCAATAACCGTGCCGCCAGGGACCGAGAACGAGAAAGTTTTCGTGTCCGTTGTCGTGCGGCTCCAGCTTCATGTATTCCTCCTGCGGTCCGTACATGTCCTCCTGGTCGTAATAGCCGCCGACGGTGAGCGTGGGCACGGTCACTGCGTTTAGCGCATACTCCACCGCGCGCGACGACCAAACAGAATCGTATGCCGGATGATCGAGAAACAGCTTCCAGGTCGGAAGCTCTTTGGACCCCGATTGCTTCACGTCCTCAGCAAAACTGCCGCGGCTGAGAAAGTAGTCGAAACCATCGATAGGTTTGCCGTCTTTGTCATTCCCATAGCTGACCTGGGTTTCAGTCTTTGTCGACTCAAGCCCAAGTACGTAGTCATATCCATAGCTCTGGCGAAAGGCCCCATTGTGAAAGAAGTCGTCGCCAATCCAAACGTCGATCATTGGCGCCTGCGGCGAGATCGCCCTCACTGCGGGGTGCGGATCGATTCCTGCCATCATCGCCAGAAATCCCGGATAGCTGGTGCCCACAACACCAACCCGGCCGTTATTGCCCGCCACATTTTTGATCAGCCAATCCACCGTGTCGTAGGTGTCGGTGCTCTCGTCGATGGCTTTCGGGTTATGGTGATCGGCGAGCGGCCGCATCATCGCGAACTTGCCCTCGCTCTTGTAGCGCCCGCGAATGTCTTCGGCTACATAGATGTACCCGTCGCGCGCAAGCTCAGGACGCTGTGCGAAGAGGGTCTTCCGATCGGTTCCGTCCACGCCGTAAGGCGTGCGCTCCATCAGGATGGGTAGCGGCTTTGGGATATCTGTGGGTCGAAGAATCACTGCGTGAAGCTTGACTCCATCCCGCATGGGAATCATCGCTTCGCTGCGCGCATAATCGTGGAACGACTGCCGCACCGGAGCGCCCGTGCGATGGTAGACGACATTGGGCGCCGCCGAAAAGATAAAGCTTGTCGCCTGTCCCGACGAATCGAGCGAGAATACGGCAGTGGTCTCAAAGCCAGGCACGTTGAATACCGTGGCGGAAACCGGCGCGAGTTCAGTGGGCACCGTCCGAGTGGATTCAAGGATGAGCTTTCCATCCTGCACGTAGATTGTGTAGCCGCCGCTCGCTTCCGCGGGATCGGAGTAATTGCCAGCAAGCGCATCGATTTGCGGAGTGGCCTGCTGTTGCGCGGATCCCTGTTGCGCGGAACCCTGTTGCGCGGGACGTGGAGCCGCATTCGCCACAGCCGTCGGCATTGCAACGAGCACTATCCAAATGGCATTCCAAAGCAAGCGGCGACAAATCAAAATGTCGATCCTCCGCTGGCCGCCAAAATAACGCGTCTTGAGCCAGCTCACTTCAGAAAAGATTCAATGCGCGTGACCGTGATGATGGACGTGCCCGGCAGCCATCGCTTCAGGAGGAGCAACGCAGCCCTCCAGCGCCTCACAACCGATATGCTCGAACTGGATGGTCGTGTGATTGATCTCGAATTGCCCGTGGAGAACGTCTTTGAGGCTGGCCAGAATACATACGCTCTCCGACGGAGGAATATCGGCGATCGTCACGTGGCATGCAAGGGCGCGCGTGTACGAGCCCAGGCACCAGACGTGCAGGTCGTGAACATTGACCACACCCTCAACCGCTTCCATCACGGAACGAATCTGGTGCAGTGAAACGCCGCGCGGCGTACCCTCGAGCAGGATGTTCAGCGTCTCGCGCACGATTCCAACGCTCGACCAGAAGATGAATGCGGCAATCAGAATCGAGAGCGCGGGATCGATCCAGTTCTGGCCCGTGAGCAGGATGCCGACGCCGCCCGCAATCACCGCCGCTGTCGATAGAGTGTCGCCCGCCATGTGCAGAAAAGCGCTGCGCAGGTTCACGTCGCGGGCCACGCCCCAAAGCAGCGCCGCAATTGCGCCGTTCATTGCCACACCGGCTGCCGCCACTATCATCATGATCCTGGGCTGCACCGTCACTGGCGAGCTGAGGCGGTGTACTGCTTCGAGCGCGATCAACAGCGAAATTGCGATAAGAGTCGCCGCGTTAATAAAGGCCGCAATCACGCCCGCGCGCTGGTACCCGAAGGTTCTGGAGTGGTCTGCCGGCCGCGACTGGAAGTGGACCGCAGTAAAGCTGAGCAGCAGGGCCAGGAAATCGGAGACGTTGTGTCCCGACTCGGACAGCAATGCCAGTGAGTGAGCGCGCAGTCCGGCGACAAAGGTGACCACGACGTACGCCAGGGTGGCGACCATCGAGATGCGCAGGACCAATGTCGTTCGGCTTGCTCCCTTACCCGCCTGCGTCGCTTGCATATGCATATCGATAGTTTAACTGGGTGTCGGGATCACGCGCCAACGCCCGTATATGTCGATACACCTAGCCCTTACCAGGCCGCAGGTGGCTCAAATCCAAAGGGTCTGGGTCACCGTAAGAGGGCAATTGCGGAATCCGTTCCCGCAGTCCCGTCCAGCCTTCCCCCACAACAATGCTGTTGTAAGGGTTACCGGGCTGATAGCGCACCGTGCATGGAAATCCAGCCCTCACCTCGCCCGCATTCACCACTTCGCGCATCGCGGTAATGTCCTGGGAACTCTCATAGTCCACGCCGCCAATCCGGTAACTGAACAAAAGCATGGTGAGCGTGCGCCCATCTTTCGCTTCCACCTCATAGATGTCCAGCAGCATGCCGTCGACCAGCCGACCTGATTGCACAAGGAACTGCCGCCGAGCGCGCTCCAATTCGTCTGCGCTGGGGCGCTTGCGCAGGACCAGCCATGCTGCAATCGCCGCTACCGCGGTCGCAGCGGTAAGCCCGGCGGCAATCTCCCAGTCATCTGCGTTGTGCAGGATCATGTCAGAATGGGGCCCAAAGCACATCACCCAACTTGAGGATACCGCAGGCGAAATCGAGTTAGTGCCGCAAGCCAACCGCTCGGTGCCATGGCAATAACCCCTCGGTCAGCGGGCCCACCACGGCCGCACAGATGACCTATACTTTAGGTTGCGCAAAGGCGCGATTCTGTTCTGCTTGATGCGCCTTTTCCCGGCGTGTCATTGGACTTGTGCGAGGCATTCGAATGAAAGAGCGTTCCAGGATTCGTTCCACAACGGTTATCTGCGTGCGGCGCAACGGCCAGGTTGTAATGGCCGCCGACGGTCAGGTAACGTTTGGCGACCATGTGCTCAAGCACTCGGCCAAAAAGATTCGCCGCCTTTTTCAGGACAAAATTCTGGCGGGATTTGCAGGTTCCACTGCTGACGCCTTCAACCTTTTCGCGCGCTTTGAAACCAAGCTTGAGCAACACGCCGGCAACCTGAACCGTGCCGCGGTCGAGTTGGCCAAAGATTGGCGCACTGACAAGATGTTGCGCAACCTCGAGGCCTTGCTGCTGGTGGCGGATAAAGCGCAAACATTCCTCATCTCCGGCTCGGGCGACGTGATTGACCCCGATGAGCCACTCGCGGCGATCGGCTCCGGAGGCAGCTATGCCACCGCCGCCGCGCGCGCCCTGATTGACAACACCGATCTGAGCGCCCGTGAAATTGCCGAAAAAGCCATGAAGATCGCAGGCGAAATCTGCATCTATACCAACGATCACGTCACAGTTGAGGAGCTATAAGGTTAGCGGAGGTTTTCCGTTGACATTCACACATGGCCATCTATCTACCCGCATCCGCTGAAGAACAAGAGCTCGCGCTCGACGAGTTGACGCCGCGTGAGATCGTCGCCGAATTGGATAAGCACGTTGTCGGTCAACGCGCCGCCAAGCGCGCCGTGGCCATCGCTCTCAGGAATCGTCAGCGGAGGCAAAAGCTGCCGCCTGATCTGGCCGACGACATCATGCCCAAGAACATCATCATGATCGGCCCTACCGGAGTGGGCAAGACCGAGATCGCGCGGCGCCTGGCCAAGCTCACTAACTCGCCGTTCCTTAAGGTCGAGGCCTCAAAGTTTACCGAGGTGGGTTACGTAGGCCGCGATGTTGAATCGATGATTCGCGATCTTGTCGAAATCGCCATCGACATGGTGCGCGAGGAGCGCCTGGAGGAAGTGGAAGACCGAGCCGAGATGAACGCCGAGGAGCGATTGCTGGACGTTCTCCTGCCTCCGCCGCCTGCCGCGCCCCATGCCCAGGAGGGTCAACTCTCTCTGCCCGGCACCGAAAGCCACCAGCGCTCGCGCGAAAAGCTCCGCCAGCAGTTCCGCGAAGGCAAGCTCGATGACCGCATGGTCGAACTCGACGTGCGCGAACGCAATTCGCCCCAGTTCGGCATCATCTCCAACCAAAACATGGAAGACATGGAGATGAACCTGAAGGATATGCTGCCCAACATCTTCGGAGGCGGCTCCAAGAAAAGGAAGATGAAGGTCACCGATGCCTTCGATTATCTCGTGCAGGAAGAAGAGGGCCGGCTGATTGACATGGACTCCGTGAATCGGGCGGCTGTTGAACGCGTCGAATCCAACGGAATCGTCTTCCTCGACGAGATCGACAAGATCGCAGGACGCGAGAGCGGTCACGGACCGGATGTCTCGCGCGAGGGCGTGCAGCGCGATATCCTGCCCATTGTCGAAGGTACCACGGTTAATACGCGCTACGGCATGGTGCGCACGGATCATATTCTCTTTATTGCCGCCGGCGCCTTCCATGTTTCGAAGCCCAGCGATCTGATTCCCGAACTGCAGGGCCGGTTTCCGATTCGTGTCGAGCTGCAATCACTCACCGTCGACGATTTTCTGCGCATCCTCACCGAACCCAAGGCATCGCTCACCAAGCAATACTCAGCGCTGCTTGAAACCGAGGGAGTACGCCTTGAGTTTGCGCCGGAAGCCTTGCGCGAGATGGCAGAATTCGCGTTCAAGGTGAACGAGACCACTGAGAACATCGGCGCGCGGCGATTGCACACCATTATGGAGCGAGTCCTCGAAGATGTTAGTTTCCTTGCGCCTGACGTGGCCCGTCACGCCTCCGACGAAAAAGCCGCTGAGGCACTTTCCGTAGCAATCAAGAACGAATCGACCACACCATTGCCGTACCTGGAGCGCATGACTGCCTCCGGCCCCGAGAAGGTTTTCCTCATCGACGATGAGTATGTCAAGCAGATGGTCGCGTCAATCGTGAAGGATCACGATTTGTCCCGTTATATCCTCTAAAAGGTGACTCATTAAAAAGGCGCTAATTGGGGCTAATTATTGAGTTGCAGCCGGGGCTTCCTTAGTCGTGACGGCAGCGGTTCTAGCGACGACGTCGCCAGCAACTTTGAACGCGACCACTATATCGCAGCACTGAAACGGTCTCAGCTCATGCTCGTTTGCGCCACCTCGAATGGCGCTGTAGAATGGAGAAACTGTAGATTAAACAATACGTCGGGGAGTGGCTCAGCCTGGTAGAGCACCTGGTTCGGGACCAGGGGGTCGGAGGTTCGAATCCTCTCTCCCCGACCAATATTTTCAATTAGATACAGTCGCTTCTGGCTTGCAAAAATCTTCGATGTAGACGAAACTGTAGCTGAAGGAACCTCCAAGGGT
>Ga0208849_1000934_pt1 | contig 23422 bp, 17 predicted proteins | sample NGESurdeep072012_10_FD_184470 | JGI IMG/M metagenome (GOLD analysis project Ga0208849, IMG submission 184470) | Arctic peat soil microbial communities from Barrow, Alaska - NGEE Surface sample 53-3 deep-072012 (SPAdes) | ecosystem: Environmental > Terrestrial > Soil > Wetlands > Peat ... | reverse complement strand
CCCCGTCGAGCCCGCTTGGAACATCAACCGCGCAGATGGGAATCCGGCGCGCCTTCAGCGCTTCGACAAGCGCGAGCGCCTGCCCGTCCAGGGGACGCGAAAGACCCGCGCCGAACATCGCGTCGATCACGATACCGGCGCCTTCGAGGCTCTCGGACGTGAACGGCAACAGAGAATTCGTCCAAAGGCTTGCGGCGTGCGCCGCCTCGCCGGTGAGCTTTTCCAGAGAACCGAGCAGGGTCAGTTTCACCGGCCAGCCCGCAGCCGCGAGGTGACGTGCGGCGACGAAGCCGTCGCCGCCGTTGTTGCCTGGTCCGCAGAGCACGGTCACCGGCCGCATAGACCAGCGCGCTCCAACCGCCACCGCGACCGCGCTGCCGGACGCCTCCATAAGTGTAATCCCGTCGACACCGCCTGCCTTGGCGGCCCCATCGGCTTCGCCCATCTGGAGCGGCGTCAGGAGAGCGAGTCCGCCCTCCGCTGATATCTGATCGGCGGTCACGGCGCTGACCCGCACCTAAGCGACCACCGCTGCTTCCGGGATTTTGACCGCGGCTCTCGCGGCGACGTGCATTTTGCCGGCCATGTGATGCTCTTCCCGTTGCGGGAGTTAAGTCAAAGATCGGCCACGCTTTGAATCAAGCGGCAGCGGAAAGGCCAAGCCCGCGCACCGCCTCGATCATCTTAACCAGCACTGCCTGGGCGTCGCCGTAAACCATTTCGCAGTTGTCGGCGTAGAAAAGCGTGTTGACGATGCCGGCGTAGCCTTTGCCGTCGCCGCGCTTGACGACGTAGACCTTCTTGGCCTTGTCGGCGTTGAGGATCGGCATGCCGAAGATCGGCGATGACTTGTCGTCGCGCGCTGCCGGGTTCACCACATCGTTGGCGCCGATGACGAGGGCCACGTCTGTGTCGGCAAAATCGTCGTTGATATCTTCAAGCTGGAAGATGAGGTCGTAGGGCACGCCGGCCTCGGCGAGCAGCACGTCCATCTGACCCGGCATGCGTCCGGCCACCGGATGGATGGCGAACTTGACGTCGACCCCCGCGGCCTGCAGCAGCTTCACGAATTCATAGAGCTTCTGCTGGCCCTGCGCGACGGCGAGGCCGTAGCCCGGGATGATGATGACCTTGGCGGCGTAGCGCATGAAGATGCCTGCATCGCCGGCCGCGGTCGGCTTGAGGCTGCCCTTGATAGCACCGTGGCTGTGCTTGGCGACTTCGCCGAAATTGGTGAAGACGACATTGGCGACCGACCGATTCATGGCCTTCGCCATGAGGAGAGTCAGGAGCGTGCCGGCCGCACCAACCACCATGCCGGCGATCATTAGCGCTGGGTTCTGCAGGACGAACCCTTCGAGGCCGACCGCGAGGCCGGTGGCGGCGTTGTAGATCGAGATGACGACCGGCATATCGGCGCCGCCGATCGGCAGCGTCATCAGGACCCCGAACAACAGCGCGAACCCGAAAAACAGATAGATGAGCGTGGACATGGCGACCAGCGGAGCCGCTCCGCTCAGCGCCACGAAGACGATGTAGCCGCCGATTGCCACGGTGACCACCATGACTAGGGCGTTGAAGGCCTGTTGGCCCGCGAAGCGCAGCGGCTTCTTGATGACGCCGTCGAGTTTTGCCCAGGCAATCAGAGAGCCTGACAGCGACACCGCGCCGATCAGGGCGCCGACCAGCGTCACGGCAAGCTGAGTTAGCCCATGCGCCTTGTCGCCGAACAACTCAACCGCGGCGATCGCCCCGGCAGCTCCGCCACCCATCCCATTATAGAGCGCCACCATTTGCGGCATGGACGTCATAGCTACCTTCTTGCCGCTCCACCATGCGCCGCCTCCGCCAACGACAAGGGCGACGATGGCGAGGCCGATGTTGACCGACAAGAACGGCTTGGCTGCTGCGCTTACGCTGAATACGTAGAGAAAGCTTGCCACGATCGCGACGAGCATGCCGATGCCGGCGACGAAGATTCCAGACGGCGCTGTCACCGGCGACGACATGCGCTTGAGGCCATAAAGAAAGAGAAACGCCGCGGCGAGGTCGGTGAGGCCGATTGCCAGTTGCGAGATAGTAGCAAACATGACGGTTCCTTAGTCCTTCTTCGTGCGATGGGCCTTCGCGCCGCCGTGCTTGGCATGTTTGGCTTTGTGGCCGCTCACCTGGAACATCGCGAGCATGCGATCGGTGACGGCATAGCCGCCGGCCGCGTTACCAGCGCCAAGGAGCACGGCGAAGAAGCCGATACCCTGCTCAAGCGCCGTGCTTGCGTTTAGCAGAGCGAAGATCCCGCCGACCACGACGATGCCGTGCACGAAGTTGGAGCCCGACATCAGCGGCGTGTGCAGGATCGCCGGCACGCGCCCAATGATCACCCACCCGGCAAAGCCGGCGAGCACGAAGATGTAGAGGGCAACGAAGCCGGTCATCGTTATCTGGAAGTTCATTGCAATCTCCCGATCGGGCTCAGGCCACTTTGGCGATTGGTTTGGCGGCTGGGTGCTTGGTTCCACTGCTGGCTGCGGCGTCGGGCTTGGCGGAATGGTCCGCGAGCTTGCCAGCGTGGGTCAGGACGGTCTCGGCGAGGATTTCATCGGCCCAATCGATCTCGATGATGTTGTCCTTCATCATCAGGGCGAGGAGGTTGTACTGGTTCTTGGAGTAGAGCTCACTGGCGTCCCCGCCGAGCAGCGAGGGTACGTTCAGCGGGGCGACGATCGTCACCTGCCCTATTTCCACCGTTTCCCCCGGCACGGTGTCCTCGCAATTGCCGCCGCCCTCGGCGGAGAGATCGACGATCACTGCGCCGGCCTTCATCCCCGCGACCTGCACCTTGCTGATCAGCTTGGGCGACGGCCGGCCGGGTATGGCCGCGGTGGTGATGATGAGGTCGGACTGCTGGATGTGCTGGGTGAGAACCGCGGCGACCTTGCCCTTTTCCTCGGCGCTCAGCTCGCGCGCATAGCCGCCCTTGCCGGTGGCATCGACGCCGGTCTCGACGAATGTAGCCCCCAGCGACAGCGCCTGTTCCTGCGTTTCCGGACGGACGTCGTAGCCTTCGGTGACGGCGCCTAAACGATGTGCGGTAGCAAGCGCCTCGAGGCCGGCGACGCCGAGACCCATAACGAGCACCTTGGCCGGCCCGATGGCGCCGGCAGCCGTCGTGATCTTTGGCAGGACGCGACCGAGATGGGTGGCGCCAAGCTGCACCGCATAATAGCCCGCAAGGGCGGACTGGCTGGAGAGTGCGTCCATCGATTGCGCGCGGGTGATGCGCGGAAGCATCTCCATGGCGAAGCAGGTGATCTTCTTCTCGATGAGGCGCTTCACCAAGGTCGGCTGGTGGCCGGCATGAATAAACGAAATCAGAATGGCGCCCTCCTTCATCGCGTCGATCACGTCCAGGGCGGGGGGCTGGACCGCGAGGACTACATCGGCGTCAGCCACCAGCTCCTTGCGATCGGCGATAAACAGGACGTCCTTGAATGCGGCGTCGACCAGCTTAATGGCGGCTCCCGCCCCGCTCTGCATGTGCAGCCTGGCGCCGAGCTTGATCAGCTTGGGGCGACAGACGGCACCAGAGCCACGCGCCGCTCGTGCGGCTGTGTCTCCTTCAGAATGGCGACATTGACGTACATGGACAAATCCAGCTCCTGGCAGTCGTTCTGCGATAGGACGGGCTGGCCGACCGAGCCGGCCCGAATATGCGCGCGCCTTACTGCGGTGCTTCGACCGCCGCGTAGCGGACCAGCTTCTTGTTCACGAACTCCTGGATGCCCATGTCGCCGAGCTCCCGCCCGTAGCCGGAGTTCTTGATGCCGCCGAAGGGCAGTTCGGCATAGGACCAGTTAATGTTGTTGATGAACATCATCCCCGTCTCAACGCGGCTCGCGACGCGCTTGCCGCGCTCGACGTCCTTGGTGAAGACCGAGCCGCCAAGCCCAAAATCGGAGTCATTAGCGAGCGCGATGGCCTCGTCCTCGTCCTTGACCCGGAAGAACATGGCGACCGGACCAAAGAACTCGTCGCGGAAGGCCGGGTTGTCCGGCTTGACGTCGGTCAGGATCGTCGGCTGCATGAACGATCCCTCGCGATCGACGCGCTTGCCGCCCATGACTACCTTCGCGCCGTGGGAGACCGCGACATCGACCTGTTTCAAAAGGTCAACCAGAGCTGATTCCGTAGATAGAGGACCAAGTGTGGTCTTCTCGTCGAGCGGATCGCCGGCTTTGAGGCTGCCGAGCGCCGACTTGAACTTCTCGAGGAATTTGTCGGCAATCCTGTCGACGACTATGAAACGCTTCGCGGCACAGCAGGTCTGTCCCGTATTGTACATGCGTCCCCATACTGCCCACTTCATCGTGTGCTCGAGATCAGCGTCTTCCAGCACGATGAACGCATCGCTGCCGCCGAGTTCCATCGACGACGGCTTAAGGTTCTGCCCAGCGCGCGCCGCGATGCTCCTGCCGGCGGCAACGCTGCCGGTCAGCGCAACGCCCTTGATCCGCGGATCCTCGACGACGTGGTTGGACTGCTCATGTGAGATCAGAAGATTGGTGTAGAGGCCGAGAGGCGCCCCCGCATCGAGCAACAGTTTTTCGAAAGCGATTGCGCATTGCGGTACGATGCCTGCGTGCTTCACCAGGAGGGTGTTGCCCGCCATCAAATGCGGACCGGCAACCCTGGCAAGCTGATAGTAGGGAAAATTCCAAGGCTCCACGCAGAAGATCACGCCGATCGGGCTGCTCTCCATGTGGCCTTCGCCGAGAGACGGATGAAGGTCCTCATTGGCCAGGAACTGCTCGGCGTTCTTGGCGTAGTAGGCGAGGATCTTGGAGCTGAACTCGACCTCTCCGCGCGCCTCGTCGATGCGCTTGCCCATTTCCAGAGTCATGGTGTGGGCCAGATCTTCGACCCGGTCATGCATGAGCGCGGCGGCCTTGGCGATGATGACGGCGCGTTGCGCGTAGGGCTTGTGCCGCCAGGTCTCAAAACATTTCTCAGCGGCGGCGATCTTGGTCTCGAGCTCTTTGTCCGTCAGACTCTCGAACTTCTTCAGAAGCTTGCCGGTAGTAGGATTGATGCTCCGATATTCGGCGGCTTTGACGTTTTGGATGTTCATGGCGTTCTCGTTTTTCGTTGTTGGCCTGCAAAGTTGCAGGCAATCGTCTGGGTGGCGCTGATCCTCGATGGCGCTCAGGCCTCGATGATGACCTTGAGCGCCTTCGTCTTCGTGGCGTTTCCGAACGCCTCGTAGGCATCGAGGATCTGGTCGAGCCTGAAGTGGTGCGTGATGAGGAGCTTGGGGTCGATCTTGTGGGATGCGACCGTCTTGAACAGCATCGGTATGGTGGCGGTGTCGACCAGCCGCGTGGTGATCGCCATGTTGCGGTCCCACAGGCTCTCCAGGTGGAGATCGACCTTCTTTCCGTGCACCCCAATATTGGCGATTGTGCCGCCCGGCGCGATAAGCTTCTCGCAAAGCTCGAAGGTGGCGGGAATGCCCACCGCTTCTATGGCCGTGTCAACGCCGCGCCTGCCGGTCATCTTCATGACGGTCTCGACGGCCTTGCCATCGGCGCTGTTGATCGTGGTCGTGGCACCAAAGCGCTTGGCCGTTGCTAGCCGATTATCGTCGAGGTCGATCGCGATGGTTTCAGCCGGCGAGTAGAACTGCGCGGTCAGAAGCGCTGCGAGCCCGACCGGCCCGACGCCGACGATGGCTACGACACTTCCCGGTTCGACCTTTCCATTGAGCACACCGCATTCGAAACCTGTGGGCAGAATGTCGCTGAGCATCACCAGCGCCTCTTCGTCCGCTCCTTCGGGAATTGGATAGAGGCTTGTGTCGGCGAATGGCGTGCGTACGAACTCGGCCTGCGTGCCGTCGATCTTGTTGCCGAGAATCCAGCCGCCGTTCACGCAATGCGAGTACATCTGCTTGCGGCAATATTCGCATTTCCCGCAGGCGCTGACACACGAAATCAGAACGTGGTCTCCCGGTTTGAACGCCGTCACGGCCGATCCGATCTCGTCAACGATACCGACTCCTTCATGGCCAAGAACGCGGCCGGGCTCACAAGTCGGGAGATCGCCCTTGAGGATGTGCAGGTCGGTCCCGCAAATCGTGGTTTTCGTAATCTTGATGATCGCGTCGGTCGGCGCGGCAATCTTCGGCTTTGGATGATCTTCCAGGGCCTTCTTGCCTGGACCCCGATAAACGAGGGCCTTCATCGTCCCGGTCGCTTTTGTCGGAACTGGGCGCGCCGCAGGCTTTTCCATCGTCGCGAGTGTCATGATCCTTCACCTTTCGGGTGAGCTGATTATTTCGGGAGAGTTGGTCGAGTGGCCGAATTTAACCACGGGCGATCCGGGCGCGGCAGGTTCGGAAATTACTCAGTTGGCCCTCTGGAACAGCCGCGACACTGTCCACCGTCCATGGGCTATTTGCGAAAGAGCGGTTGTCTCGGCGGGGCTGGGCGAAGGGCCATCTGAGTTGTCGTGTCCGCTTGGCCTTGCTGCATTTCGAACTGATCCACTTTTTTCGGCTCAAGCGGGATATTCACGTTCGGCTGCGGCTTCTCTTTGGCCATGGCCCGGTACTCCTGTCTTCTCGCTCGCCTCAGCGGTCATTTGCAGGAGGGCAGCGTTGCTGTTTGTGGAGTGGTCGCCGCGAGCGCTGGCGCCACCGTACTCGTGGCGGCTTGTGGCGGAGGTTGATGGCCCGCCATGATCGACTCGACACCCATGAGCAGGGCCCAAAGGATTGCGTAGGTAACGACAGAGCCGGCAGCCGGAAATCGGGTCGCGACGCCGGCGAACAATTGCTCGCGCGAGGCGACCGCGGCGATAGCAGGGCGCGGCAGGAGTGCAATCAGGCTGGCAGCAATCGCTCCCGAATCAATCACTGCCGATCGCATGCCGGGAAGCGCCCCGAGCAAGGAAGCTAATCTTTGCGTTGCCGTCTTCGCGGGCAACCGAGCAAGTTTGGCCGCTTCCTGCCAAGGGTCGACGTTCGACCGCGCCAGGGCTGAAACCACGCTCAGCGACATTCCATTCGGTTCTTCGCCAATTGGCGCGAACAGAAAGGCGTCGAACTCGCGGCCAAGGCCGAAAATTGAAGCAGCGCGGACCATTTGAAACCACCGATGTCTGCTCCGTCGATCGATCGAGACAACCGATGAGGAGATTGTTGCAGGCAAGCTATTGCCCGGCGATGGGCCGCGTCAGACTCGGAAACTACCTATGTCGGGGGTCTGATCGCGACGCCGAGCGCACGTACGTCGGAGCAGATCCGATTCCCGATAGGGCTTCTGAACAACGGCTGCGCTGGGGTTACGCAAGAGGTGTCGCAGCAGCGAGCGCTCGCTCGATCGCCACGACAAGGTCGGATTCGCGAAATGGCTTCTGGATTGTCACTGCACCCGGCCTCTGCGACCGGATTGCCGAAGTGTCGCCGCTGACAAACAGACACGGGATAAAACCGGTACGCTCGATTTCCTCAACGGCCGCTACACCACTCCCCGTACCGAGGCGCGAATCGACGATCATCAGGTCGGGTTCGTGCCGCGCTGCGGCGGCCACCGCGCCCACCTGAGTCGCCTCAATGGCGCACACCGTGTGGCCCATGCCTGCAAGCAGGTCGCCAAGCGTCAATCCGAGCAGAGCATCGTCTTCCACGACGAGGACGCGCAGCTTGGTATTCGGTTCTCGCGGGTCCGGCGTCATCCGGGTGACCCGCCATCAAGATCTGCCTGCATGGTTGGACCTCCAGTTCGTCGCACAAATTCGACCAATCGACTAGCCCCGCCTCGAGGCATTGACTCGCTCGTGATCCGGTCAAGAACGCGCCGTGCCGATGGGCCGGAGGCGCCCGTGACCAGTTCGAGGGGGCGTCGAGACCGGTCACGGGGCGGTCGCAGCAGTCGCGGAGGACAATTGCTACGATCCACGCGGCGTTTTGCGAGCGAAACTTAAGGGACAAGCCCGCCCGGAGAGCAGCCTCGGAAACTACTCAGTCGCGCAGCAGACCGTTAACCGATGCATGCATCGCCGTGCCGCATTGCCTGGAGCAAAAGAATGCGACAGGTTGCTGGCAAAGAACCGTGGTAGGACTATCTAATCTGCGACATCAGGCCTGACCTAGCTGTGCCCGAAAGGACGCGCGCGGGTTTTGAGGGCGAATTTACATGCTGAACGTCCGCCAGCGTAAGGCGGGCCGGCCGAGGCACCGCTCGTTGCCGGCGCGCGGGCGCTCTCGCGCCTCTACAAACTTCGCTGTCATCGGCATAGGCGCCTCGGCAGGCGGGCTTGACGCTTGCCGGAAGTTCGTGGCCGCGCTGCCCGCCAATACCGGTATGGCGTTCGTTCTCGTCCAGCACCTCGATCCTACCCACGAGAGCATGATGGTGGACCTGTTGGCCGGGCACGCGTCGGTGGCTGTGCTGCAGGCAACAGACGGAATGCCAATAGAGCCCGAGCACTTTTACATCATTCCTCCTGGCACCTACCTGTCTGTCCGCCACGGCACCCTGCATCTCTCGGAGCCGCAGGCGCCTCATGGCTCGCGCCTGCCATTCGACTTCCTCTTGCACTCGTTGGCAGAAGAATTCGGGGCACGCGCCATCGGCGTGATCCTGTCCGGAACGGGGGCCGACGGTAGTCTTGGGCTACAGGCCGTGCAGCACGAGGGCGGCCTGGTTATCGCGCAGGATCCCGATGAGGCGAGCTTTGATGGCATGCCGCGGAGCGCCATCCTCACAGGCGCAGTAGGCCTCGTGTTGCCGGTGGCTCAGATTCCGGATGCGCTGGTCAAATACGATCGCCGACTGGCGGCCTTCACACACCGGCAGAGCGGTTCGCGTTCGCCTGAGGCGCCGCCGGATTGGTTGCGCCAGATCATTGATCTTCTGCGCACGAAGACCGCCCATGATTTCAAGCTCTACAAGCCTGGAACGCTGCAGCGCCGGATTGAGCGGCGCATGGCGATGGCCGCGATCGAGATCGACGGCGTGGAGCGCTATCTTGAGATCCTGCGTAGCGACACGAGCGAGCTCGAGCTACTTGCCCGGGATCTGCTGATCAATGTCACGAGCTTCTTCCGCGATCGGCAGGTCGTCGATATCCTGGCGAAAAGGGTCGTTCCGGATCTCGTCCATGGCCACGCGCCGGATCAGCCGCTGCGCATTTGGATCGCCGGCTGCAGCACCGGCGAGGAAGCCTATTCGCTCGCGATGCTCTTCCGCGAGACCATCGGCGCGGCAAAGAGCAACGCAAAACTGCAGGTATTTGCCTCCGACGTTGATCCGGACGCCATAGTCCGCGCCCGCGAGGGCTTCTATCCCGAGACGATCGAGGCTGATGTTTCGCCGGAACGGCTTGCCCGCTTCTTCTCGAAGGAAGATCACGGGTATCGCGTTCTGCCAGACCTGCGCACCTCCGTGGTCTTCACGGTGCAGGATGTGCTGTCCGATCCGCCATTTTCACGTCTCGACCTGATTTCCTGCCGGAACCTTCTGATCTACCTGACGCCTGGGGCGCAGGCCAAGATCATAGCCCTCTTCCATTTCGCGCTGCGCGAGGGTGGCATTTTGCTTCTCGGCAATTCCGAGACGATCGGCAACGACGAGGGCCGGTTCGAGGTGATCTCCAAACCCGAGCGGCTTTATCGACACATCGGGCGGAGATGGCCCGGACAAATCGGCCTTTCGACGAACGTCGGCGACGGCTTGCGGTCTCTGGTCCGTCCAGGGCCGACCCCGGCCCCAGTCCGTCAAATCGGGATCGCCGACCTCTGCCGGCGGCTCGTACTGGAAAACTATGCCCCAGCGGCGGTCCTCATCAACAGCAAGCACCGGTGCCTCTACTCTCTGGGACCGATAGACCGCTATCTGCGCGTGCCGTCTGGACATCCTGACGATGATTTGTTCGCCATGCTCCGCCAGGGCCTGCGCACCAAGATGAGATCGGCGATCCAACAGGCCCGTGAGCAAGGCGCGCGCGTTGTCGTCGCCGGCGGCCAGACGGCCCGCAACGGCAGTACGATTTCGTTCCAAATCGCCGTACAGCCGATTCGCAATGACGGGGAGGATCTTCTGCTGGTCTGCTTCATTGACGGGCCGGCGCAGGAACGGCCACCAGACGTGCCGGTGTCGCCGGGTGACATCGCGCAAGTTACTGCGCTCGAAAAGGAACTCGACGCTACGCGAGCAGAGCTGCAAGTCGCCATCCGCGATCTGGAAGCGTCAAACGAGGAGCAGAAGGCGATCAACGAGGAGGCCTCGTCGATTGACGAGGAATATCAATCGACCAACGAGGAGTTGCTGACCTCCAAGGAGGAATTGCAATCGCTCAACGAGGAACTCACTGCCCTCAATGGACAACTCCAGGAAACGCTGGAGCGACAGCGAACGACTTCGAACGATCTGCAAAATGTCTTGTACAGCACCGATGTCGCGACGCTTTTTCTGGATGTCGATCTCAACATCCGCTTCTTCACGCCGGCAACCAAATCAGTTTTCAGCATCATCCCTGGCGATGTTGGGCGGCCACTTGCGGATCTCAGCCCGCTCGCTGCGGATGAGGCGCTTCTGACCGATGCCAGGGCCGTGATGAAAAGCTCGGTGCGGATCGAGAAAGAGATCAAGGCTCAGGACGGTGCCTGGTACATCCGTCGCATCTTCCCCTACCGCACTCAGAACGGAGGGGTCGAGGGCGTCGTCATAACCTTCACCAACTCCACCGAACGCCGGCATGCAGCGGACGCGCTAGCGGTTGCCAGGAAGCAGGCAGAGCTGGCGAGTGCCGCGAAGTCGCGGTTTCTAGCTGCGGCAAGCCATGATTTGCGCCAGCCGCTTCAGACCCTATCGCTGCTACAGGGCCTACTCGCGAAATCCGTCGAGGGGGAGAAGGCGCGGAAGCTAGTCGCGCGGCTCGGCGATACGATGGGCGCAATGTCCGGCATGCTGAACGGGTTGCTCGACATTAACCAGATCGAGGCAGGCACGGTTCACCCCGAAATGGTCGAGTTCCCTGTCAACGATCTGCTCGACCCGCTGGAAGACGAGTTCACCTATCTCGCCCAAGCGAAGGGACTTACCCTGCGCGTCGTCCTTTGCGGCCTCTCGATCTACAGCGATCAGCGATTGCTCATGCAGATGCTTCGTAACCTGCTCTCGAACGCAGTAAAATACACCAAACGGGGAAAGGTGCTCCTCGGCTGCCGCCGGCGGGGCCGTCGGCTGAGCATCGAGGTGTGGGACACCGGCGTCGGAATCCCCGAGGGCGAGTTACAGGCGATCTTCGAGGAATACCACCAGGTCGACAATGCTACTCACCAGTCGAGCCTCGGCCTCGGCTTAGGCTTGGCCATCGTACAACGCCTGGAGAACCTGTTGGGCTATCGGGTTCGGGTTCGGTCGCAGCTGGGCAAGGGGTCAGTATTCGCGATCGAGGTCGATCTCGCGGCGGGCGAAGCCGGACCACTCGCAGAGCACCGGCGGCCGAGCGCGGACCACGGAATCGTCGAAAGCGCTCACCGTACCGGTGAGATTCTGATCGTTGAGGATGACCCAGACGTACGCGAACTTCTCGAGATGTTCCTCAAGGATGAAGGCCATCGGACGGCAACTGCGCCAGACGGCATCGTCGCGTTGGATTTAATTGCGCGAGGAGCGATCCGACCTGACCTCATCCTGTCGGACTACAATCTGCCTGAGGGTCTGGATGGCCTGCAACTAGCTGCAAAGCTCCGGGAGAAGTTTCACCGCCACATCCCGGTGATCATTCTGACGGGCGACATTTCGAGCGGCACCCTGCGCGACGTTGCTGTCCAGCACTGTGTTCAACTCAACAAACCCATCAAGCTACCGGAGCTCTCTCGAACGGTTGAAGGTCTTCTGCGGACCTCTCTGCCCGGAACGCGTCGGCGGCTTCCGAGCGCCGCCGAACCGCGCGGCGACCCGGTATCGCCCGTTATCTTCGTCGTGGACGACGACAGCCATCTGCGAGGGGCGGTTCGCAGCGTGTTTGAACAGGAGGGCTGGTCCGTTGCGGAATATGACTCGTGTGAGGCATTTCTGGAGTCGTACCGCGCGAGCCGGAGCGGGTGTCTCCTGGTCGATGCATACCTCCCGGGAATGAGTGGCTTGGAACTGCTGCAGCGATTGCACGAGATGGGGCAGCCGCTCCCGGCCATTATGATCACCGGCAGCAGCGATGTACCAATGGCGGTTCAGGCCATGAAGGCAGGCGCCATGGACTTCATTGAAAAGCCCGTCGGATCCGACGAATTAATTGCGTGCGTCGAACGTGCACTTGAGCGATCGAGCGATGCGGGCAAGCTGTCGGCATGGCGCGAGGCTGCGGTTCATCAGCTCGCCAACCTGACGTCGCGGCAACGGCAGATCATGGAACTGGTCCTTGCCGGCCATCCGAGCAAGAACATCGCCGCCGACCTGGGCATCAGCCAGCGCACTGTCGAGAACCATCGGGCGTCGATCATGAAGCGGACCGGTTCGAAGTCGCTTCCCGCCCTCGCCCGTCTGGCGCTTGCCGCCGCCTCGCATGGTGACGGGAGACTGCCTCTTCAGGGCTGATCATTGGTCAGTATTGATCCGGCGGACTGCCAGTAGGTAGTTTCCGAACCTCCCTCAACGGTCGCTGGTCGATAGACTGGTTGCAGCTAGTGGCTCGACCGGTTGTCGCACGACAGACTCTCACGGTCTCACAGCCGAACTGTGAATCCGACGGCTTCGCTGCACCGGCGAACGGCTTTGCCGCTAGGTGCCGAGAGTGCAACTTATGAGCGTCAGAACTGCGGTCACCATGGACAAGAAACCGCGGATAGGTAGGTTCCGATCCTCCCCCGGGGGGGGGGGCATCGCCGGGTCGATATTCTGCGCACCAACCTGCGGCGGACCATAGCTCCGCCCGTCCGCTCTTTGAAGGACCAACCCATGCTCTTCTCCTCGCTGACTGTCATTCCCATCGTCCTGGTTGTGGCCTTCATTCTGCTCACGGCAAGCGTAAAGATCCTGCGCGAGTATGAGCGAGCGGTGGTGTTCACGCTTGGCCGCTTTCAAAAGGTCAAGGGTCCGGGCCTCGTCCTGCTCATCCCCTTCTTCCAGGAAATGGTCCGGGTGGACTTGCGTATCCAGGTCATCGAGATACCGAGCCAGGACGTCATCTCCCGCGACAACGTCTCGATGAAGGTCGACGCGGTGCTTTACTTCAACGTCGTCAATCCTGAGCGGGCCATCATCCAGGTTCAGCATTATCTTCCGGCCACCAACATGCTGGCTCAAACGACCCTGCGTGCGGTGCTGGGGCAGCACGAACTCGATGAGATGCTCTCCGAACGCAAAAAGCTCAGCACCGACGTCCAGAGCATTCTGGATACCCAGACCGAAACCTGGGGGATCAAAGTGAGTAACGTCGAGATCAGAACTGTGGAACTCACGGAAAACATGGTTCGCGCCATTGCCAAACAAGCCGAGGCGGAACGCGATCGGCGTGCCAAAATCATCCACGCGGAAGCCGAGTTCCAAGCCTCGCAAACCCTTGTCAACGCCGCCAAGATTCTCTCCAGCATTCCGGCGGCCATGCAGCTCCGTTACCTGCAGACGCTGACGGAGATCGGCGCCGAACAGAATTCGACGGTCGTCTTTCCTATGCCGATCGACATCATCAAGCCTTTCCTCGATATCGTTGAGAAGACTGGCAAGCCGGCTGGAGCGAACAGCGTCAATCGTATCCCGCTGACACCGGATGCGCCGCTAAGCGCGTGAGGCAAGACCTTCCGCGAACGATTACGTTTGGCGGCAACCTCGCGATCTGCGTTGGCGCGCGGCACCGAGTCGTCACCCGGAGTGCTTCCTCAGGGAGATTCAAATGGACACTGAAACAGTCGTCGCCGTCTTCGCCGACCACCCGGCAGCGGAAGCCGCAGTGAAGAAACTGACTGCGGCCGGATTCGAGATGAAGAATCTCAGCGTCGTCGGCAAGGGATATCATACCGATGAAAAGGTCATCGGCTTCTACAACACCGGAGATCGGGTCAGATTCTGGGGCACGCGAGGTGCATTCGTGCACCGGATGTGAACCGGAGTAGACCGGTTGTTGGCGATGGCTGGCAGTCGTTATTTCGCCAGTGCGAACGAGGCGTTGAACCCGTGCCGTCGCCACGAAGGAGGTTCGCGCATGATCAAGAGAGATATCATCTCCACCAATGCGTTGCGGATCATCGCGCCGCAGAAATTGACGGCTGCAGACTTTCGCCAACTTCGGCCGCAAATTGAGTCTCTCATCAGTCAACATGGCCAAATCCGATTGCTGATCGATGCTTCCGGATTTGACGGCTGGGAGAATATTGCGGCTTTCAGGGCCCAAGTCGGATTCATAAGAATCCACCAGCGGAAGATCGAGCGCGTAGCCGTCTTAGCCGGACACGATTGGCAGCGCTGGGTGATAGGCACTGTCCGAAATGTTTCTACATCCGGAAGTGAGGGCTTACGACAAGACCCATAAGAACGACGCGCTACGATGGATTGTCGGACAAGCCTAGTCGCGCCGTGTCGTCGGATGGAGCCGGCCTGAATGATGGAAGATGTCCACTCGACCCAGGCGTTCCGACGTGGTCGATCACGCGGCGTCGTGATCCGGCATCTCTATGCCCTGGTTCGTGGTGAGTTCGGGCCACTGGCGTCGTGCCCTGGCCTTCTCACCTCGGGGGTGGTGACGGGAGTGTTGCCAAGAACGTTCTGAAAAAGGCGGACGATGGGCGACGTCCCAAAGGCAATTGAGAACGGTTCGTGGGGTTTGGACATTCACTCGTAGTCAGAAGCCAGCCGAGACCCTTGTGGGCGCCGCGGCCCGCCGGTGGGAAGGAAATCGTGACCTCTCACCAGCCATAACCGCGCCAGCCGTAGTGGCTGTGCAGCCGCTGCTCGCCGATCCGATCGATCATTGCGACCGGATCCCAGGGCGGGCTCGATTTGACCTGATCGCGGGAGACATTAAGCCGAACTAGATGTTCCGGCGCGTCAATTTCCTGAATCGCGTAAGGCGCGAGCAAAACGCGCTTGCCGGGCCACCAATCGCTCGTCGCGATAACGAGATATCGGATGTCCCAGTTGACGTCGTCGGGCAGAAAATTGTCGAGATGCCCGATATCGCCGTCGCTGGCGTGGATGTGATAGCCACTGACCAAACTTGAACTGCGCAGATGCGGATTGTCTTCGCCGGGACGCATTTGGCGGTTTGCGAACTCGGGCGCGGCCGAGGCAGCAGAAGACGGTCGCGGCGATTGCGGGGGCGCCGTGGGTTTCGCCTGGAAATAAGCCCTGCCCCAAACGGGATCCCAGCCGTAGTGTGCGTAGACGCGCGATTCCAGCTGTTTCGAAACGGGATCGTCTTCGCCCAGGTCCGGACTTGCCTCGATCTGCTTCTTGGTTAGCCGAACGGATAGTTCGAACCGGCGAGTACTCATCATAGGAAGCCCACTGCCCGACGGCGGCGCGACGTCCAGCGGGGCGAAGGCGGAAGGGTGGATCAATACCTTGCGGCCAGGCAACCAAGTCCCTGTGTCGACCACCACCCAGCGGATCCGCCAAGTTTCGTCATCGAACAGGAAGTCCTTGACGGTGCCAGCCGAGCCGTCGCTGGCGTCGACCTGGACGCCCTTCAAACCAGAAACTGCAAACAACATGAGGGAGAAGTCCTTTTCGGGTAGTCGTGCCGCCCTCCACTCGCAGTTGGCGCGAGCCCTTTAAATCGCGGCGCATAAACATGCGAGCTGCTTGGCGGTCTCAGCCTTCTCTGGGATTGGTACCTTTGAGATCAGTGAACTCGCGGCCTCCATGAAAGGTCTTCGGACAACACATAAATCGAGATCGCCGCCAGACACAGAAAAAGGGCAACCCAGAACCACGGCGAATGATGGATCCGCCTCCAGTCACGGCGCTGCCGCCCTGCAAGTGTCGGCGCGCCCTCATCATGATCTGCTTTGGTCAAACGCGCCCTATCTTCACGAAGCTTCTGAAGCCGATAGCTCGATTACGGCGGACCTCGGCCACCCCGGCTCGACCGTAGCTTCTCCGAAGCCATCGATAGCGGCGCTTCCTTCGGCGTGATGCGGATCTGTCATATGTCTTCAGTCGTGCCGGCGAACGTCATAGCTGGCCGCGTCCCCCCGATGGAAGGTTCGGAAACTACTCAGACACGGGGGCGGCCCTTCCCTGCGCACTTTTGCGGCAAGCGATCGAGGCGCTAGTGCACCGGACGGCACGGCCGAAGACGACTGACCTGACCTGACTTTCGCCGCCGCCGCGGAAAGCAATGAGTAATTTCCGAGTCTGCCGACCTGATCCACGGCCGACTATCTTCCAGCATCGGCCAAGAGGCGACGGCGTCCGCGTGTCGCCCCCTGCGAAAATCGCAAAATACGGAGACCAACCCCATGAGACGCTTCCCTCTAACCACTTCCGCCGCAGCCTGTTTTTGTTTTGGCCTCGCCGCTCCGGTTCTGGCGGCCCAGCCTCCGCTTCCCGACGCAAAGCCTCAGGCCTCCGCAGCCGAGGCGAACGTCGCTTCGGCCCAGCCCGCCGCGAAATGCCTGGCCGATCTGAGCGCCTTCGACGCTCAGATGCAGAAGGACGGCTACTGGTTGGGCGGGTCAGGCTACGGGTACGGCTATCCGGTGGGCGGGTTCGGCTACGGGTACGGCTATCCGATGATGGGGGGTCCTGCGACCGCGCCCGGTTACCAGAACGCGCGGCCCGGTTACGAGGTCCGCACGCTTATCGCCGCCGCTAACGTTCTCGCCCGACACGGCCAGCAGCAGCCGTGCGAGGACGTGCTCGCCACGACCCGCGACGTTTACAAGGCATATGTTTCCGACATGCAAAGTGGGAAAGTTCCGATGGTAGATGTCCCGGGCTGGCAGCAGCGGCAGATCGCGGCCGCACAGCCGGTCGCGGGAGCAGCTACTGCCTTTCGTTCCGACGAACTGCTCGGAACCGATGTGCGAGACCCTCAAAACAACGCCCTCGGCAGCGTCGATGATCTCGTGATGAGTCCCTCAACAGGCAAGATCGCCTATCTGGTGATCGGCCGCGGCGGGATTTTCGGGATCGGCGAAAAGTACGTGCCGGTCCCCTGGGACGTCTTCAAGGTGACTCCGGGCGTGAGCCTGCTCGTCCTCGATACCACCAAAGCCTCGCTGGACGCCGCGCCGCAAGTGAGCAGCAACCAGTTCGCGGCTTCCGGTCACTTCGACCAGGAGAGTCAGAAAGTGGATGCCTACTGGAAGACTAACCTCTCCGTAAGCAGCGACAGCAAGACTAGTGGCTGATCCCATTTTGGCGGCGCCCGTTAACAAGAGAGGAACACACACATGTTGTGGAAAGCATCCGGAATTAAAGGGCGTGCCATTGCGGCAAGCGACGGCCAGCTTGGCACCGTCAACGACCTGCTGTTTGACGACGCCAGCTGGCTCGTTCGCTGGTTGGTCATCGACACGGGAAAATGGCTCTCTGGTCGCAAGGTCCTTCTGCCGATGTCGGTGCTGGGCCATCTTGAGCCGATGGACAAAGAATTCCCGGTGCGATTGACCATGCAGCAGGTCAGGGACAGCCCCGCCATCGACACAAATCGGCCTGTCTCGCGTCAAATGGAAGCCAGCGTCTACGATCACTACGGGTGGGCTCCCTACTGGGGGACCGGCTTTTACATGAGTGGCTACTACGGCGGAGGCATAGGGCCGTCCGCTCCTTCTGAGTCCGCACGCCATGAGCAGGACCTGGCCAATGCGCAGCGCGAGAGGGACGACCCGCATCTGCGCAGCATCGAGGCCGTCACCGGATATCACATTCGTGCCAGCGACGACGAGATCGGTCACGTCGAGGACTTCCTCGTCGAGGATGGCGACTGGAGCATCCACTATCTGATTGTCGATACCAAGAACTGGTGGCCAGGCAAGAGAGTGCTGGTCTCGCCCCGGTCGGCCCGCGAAATAGACTGGACCGAAAGGCTGGTGAAACTCGACGTCGATCGTCAGAAGATCAAGGACAGCCCGCCGTACGATCCGTCCACAACGGTCGACCGGGCCTACGAGACGCATTTCCGCGATCACTATAAAGATGTTCGGCCGAGGCACCCGCCGGTTCGAGCGATCGCTCCGTAGGCAAGGTCGGGAAGAGCGGGGTCCGCCTTTCCCCCACCATTGCGGCAGATCAAGGAGTCCACGACGCGTCGGAACCAATGTCACTCGACTTTGTCCTCGTCCGTCGTGACAACGGCCCCGGAACGAAAACCAAACGGCGACGCGAACACATCGCGCCCAAGACTGGATCGGCACCGGCAGCTGCGGCCAAGGAGGTCCGAACCGTGACAGACATGCGCGCGCGCGATCAAGATCCGCCAATTCGGCACAAGCCCGGCGCGGGCAAACCGGGATCGCAGTCCACTGCCAAGGACGACCTGAAGACTCTGCCGCTGGCGGAACTAGAGAAAAAACTGGGGTCGTCGCCGGAAGGCCTGACGCAGGCCGAAGCCCGGAAGCGGCTGACCCATTATGGCCCGAACGAGATCGCGGAAAAGAAGACCAACCCGCTCCTGAAATTCCTTACCTACTTCTGGGGTCCGATTCCGTGGATGATCGAGGCGGCGGTCATCCTGTCGGGAGTGGTCCGACATTGGCCCGATTTCTTCATCATCCTGTTGCTCCTAGTCGCCAATGCCGTGGTCGGCTTCTGGGAAGAACGCCAGGCGGGCAACGCCATCGCGGCGTTGAAAGCCAAGCTGGCGGTGACGGCCCGCGTCAAGCGCGATGGAAAGTGGATCACGCCGCCGGCGCGCGAACTGGTGCCGGGCGATTCGATCCAACTGCGTCTGGGCGACATCGTGCCGGCGGATGCGCGTCTGCTGGCGGGCGACACCATCGAAGTGGATCAGTCGGCACTCACGGGCGAGTCCCTGCCCGCGACCCATAAATCCGGGGACGCGGTATTTTCGGGCTCGATCGTCCGTCGCGGTGAGATCGGCGCGCTCGTTTATGCCACGGGTACCAACACCTATTTCGGCAAGACCGCCGAACTCGTGCAGATGGCGCAGACGACCAGCCATTTCCAGCGCGCCGTTCTGAAGATCGGCAACTACCTGATCGTGCTTGCCGTGGCGCTGGTGGCGATCATCGTGGCGGTGGCGATCTTCCGTGGCGATGAGATCCTCACCACACTCCAGTTTGCGCTCGTGCTGACGGTCGCCGCCATCCCCGTCGCCATGCCGACCGTGCTGTCGGTCACGATGGCCGTCGGTGCGCGCCTCCTCGCCAAGAAGCAGGCAATCGTGAGCAGGCTGGTCGCGATCGAGGAGCTTGCTGGCGTCGACGTGCTGTGCGCCGACAAGACTGGCACGCTCACCCAGAACAAGCTGACGCTGGGCGATCCGTTCTGCGTCAATAAGGTTCCCGCCGAACAGGTGATCCTCTACGGCGCGCTGGCGTCGCGGGCCGAGGACAAGGACACCATCGACATGGCCGTGATCGGCGGCGTGAAGGACGGCGCAGCCCTGAAGACCTTCAAGGTGATCCACTTCCAGCCCTTCGATCCGGTCCACAAGCGTACCGAAGCCACCGTAAAAGGGGCTGACGGCAAGCAATTCCAGGTGGCGAAGGGCGCGCCGCAGGTGATCCTGGAGATGTCGGCCGATGCCGCAAAGGTCAAGCAGGCGGTCGACAAAGCGGTGGACGAATTTGCCGCGCGCGGCTTTCGTTCACTGGGCGTGGCACGCGCCGACGCCGACGGCATGTGGCAGTTTCAAGGCGTGCTGCCGCTGTTCGATCCACCGCGAGACGACGCCAAGGCGACCATAGCGACTGCGATCAAGATGGGCGTCGAGGTCAAGATGGTGACCGGCGACGCACTCGCCATTGCCAAGGAGACCGCCAAGAAACTGGGAATGGGCGAGAACATTCTCGACGCCAGCATCCTCGGCGACGAAAAGCACCACGAAACGGCGGCAGAGACCACGGACATCGAAAGGGCCGACGGATTCGCGCAGGTGTTCCCCGAACACAAGTTCCACATCGTCGATATCCTGCAGAAGCACGGCCACATCGTCGGCATGACCGGTGACGGGGTGAACGATGCGCCCGCGTTGAAGAAGGCCGATTGCGGCATTGCCGTTTCGGGGGCGACGGACGCGGCGCGCGCGGCCGCCTCGATCGTGCTGATGACGCCCGGCCTGTCAGTGATCATCGACGCAATCAAGGAGAGCCGGCGCATCTTCCAGCGAATGAACAGCTACGCGATGTATCGCATCGCCGAGACAATCCGTGTGCTGCTGTTCATGACGCTGGCGATCCTGATCTTCAATTTTTATCCCTTGACGGCGGTGATGATCGTGATGCTGGCGCTCCTCAACGACGGCGCCATCCTTTCGATCGCCTACGACAAGGTTCATTACAAGGACCACCCCGAAGCATGGAATATGCGCCTGGTGCTGGGCATTTCCACGGTGATGGGGTTGTTCGGCGTCGCGGCCGCGTTTGGTTTGTTTTTTCTAGGCGACCGCATTTTTCATCTGGACCACGCCCACATCCAGACGCTGATGTACCTGAAGCTGTCGGTGGCCGGACATCTGACCATCTTCCTGACGCGTACGCGGGGACCCTTCTGGTCAATCCGCCCGGCGCGGATATTGCTCATCGCCGTGTTCGGTACGCAGGCAATCGCCACGTTGATCGCGGTCTATGGGCTGTTCATGACGCCGCTCGGCTGGGGTTGGGCCGGGTTCGTCTGGGGCTATGCGCTAGTCTGGTTCCTCGTAACCGACCGCGTGAAGCTGCTCGCCTACCGGCTCCTGGATCGCGTCAAGGGCGATGCTGATTCAAGGACCGCGGATCGGAAAGCGAGCCTATGACCTCTACGAGTAGCACGGGCGCGTCCAAGGCAACGCAGTTCAAGACTGGCTTCAGGCCCAACGCGACGTTCGGTAAAGCCCGACTTCCGAATAATTCAATCCCAGCCGCCTGCCCCCGGTGAGAGGAAGATCATGAAAATACGCACGAAGGACTTTCGCCTGGACGAAGGCGAGGATGTCGATCTCAACAAGTGGCCGACGAAAATTGATCCTGTGTGCAAATCGAAAAGCCAATACAAGAAGCTACTGGACGAGCACGTTGAGAAACTAAGCGCGCAACAGCAGCTTCTCTACGCCTCCAACCGCCATGCCATCTTGCTGATCTTCCAGGCGATGGACGCGGCCGGAAAGGACGGCGCCATCAAGCACGTGATGTCTGGCGTTAACCCGCAGGGCTGCCAAGTATTCAGTTTCAAGCACCCGAGTGCGGTCGAACTGGAGCACGACTTTCTCTGGCGCAATACGCGCGACCTGCCCGCACGCGGCAAGATCGGGATATTCAACCGCTCCTATTATGAGGAAGTGCTGATCGTCAGGGTTCATCCCGATATTCTGCAAAGCGAAGGATTGCCGGATGCGTCGCATGACGAGAAAAAAGTCTGGCATGAGCGCTATCGCTCGATCGTGGATCTGGAGAAGCACCTTCACGCCAATGGAACCCATGTCGTCAAATTCTTCCTCCATCTTTCGAAGGACGAGCAGCGCAAGCGATTCCTGGCCCGCATCGATGACCTGGAGAAGAATTGGAAATTCAGTTCTGCCGACATAACGGAGCGCGGATTCTGGGATGACTACAGGAGAGCGTATGAGGAATGCATCAGCGCAACGAGCACCAAGCATTCCCCGTGGCATGTCGTTCCCGCCGACGACAAGGAGAGCGCCCGGCTGATCGTCTCGCAGATTGTCTTCGATACATTCGAGGAGCTCGAAATGGCTTACCCCAAAGTGACCGAGAAGCGCCGCAAGGAGTTGCTCGCGATCCGCAAGCAGCTCGCAAAGTAGCAGCACTCACTCAACCAACCGAAAGGCGGAGAGACGACCATGTTCAAACTCATCGAGGGCCTGCCACCGAATATTCTGGCGATCGAGGCGATCGGCACGGTGACGCACGACGATTATCGCAAGGTGCTCATCCCCAAGGCCGAAGCGATGATAGCCAAGGGGCCGGTAAGAATGCTCTATGTCATCGGCAAGCAGTTCGTCGGCTTTGAGCTTGAAGCCCTGTGGGACGACGGCGCGTTCGGATTGAAACATGGGCGTGAATTCACCCGCGTCGCTGTGGTTGCCGATCAGGCGTGGCTGCGCGCTTCCGTCAGCCTGTTCGCACCCTTGATTCCGGCCGAAGTCCGGCTCTTCAGCCTTTCCGAATTGGCCGGCGCCAAGGACTGGATTGTGGCGCCGCAAAAAGCTGCCGTATGAGCGCGTGACGCTTTTGCGCAACGGTAAGCCAGCCTAGTCTTGCCACCGCATCTTGGGGGGTCGATATGGCGACAGGTACAGAGGCTCTGGGCGAGGGCCAACAGCACCGCATGCTGCGCGAAGGGGCGGCACCCAACTTCCTCGATTCCTCCCTCGAGTGGCGGCGCCTCTTTTCCGAAATCTGGGGGACGTTTCTTCTTGTCGTGGTCGCCGCCGGCGCCGACGTCGTGATGGCGCAAAGCAACGGTGCGGTGACGCTTGGCATGTCCGTAGTGGCGCCCGGCCTGATGGTAATGGTCATCATCTATTTCATGGGTACGGTGAGCGGCGCGCATCTCAATCCCGCCGTCACGCTTGCCTTTGCCGTCCGCCGGAATTTTCCCTGGAGCCGCGTGCCCGGCTACATCCTGGCGCAGATCGGGGGTGGCGTTGCGGCGGCGATCTTTCTGCGTTGGATGTTCGGAACGATTGGCAACCTCGGCGCCAGCGAACCGGGGGCCGGCGTCAGCGCTCTCCAGGCGCTGGCGATGGAAGTGCTGCTCACCACGGGACTGGTGAATACAGTGCTGGGCACCGCTTCGGGCGCCCGCAACATCGGCACCAACGGCGCCATCGCGATCGGCGGCTACATTGCGCTTGCCGGTCTGTGGGCTGCGCCGATCAGCGGTGCTTCCATGAACCCGGTGCGCTCACTCGCCCCCGACCTGCTGATTGGCGACTTTTCCACCGCATGGATCTATATGATCGGGCCGCTCGTCGGAGCGCTGATCGCCGTGGCGTTTGAGTGGATACTGAAGGGCCCGCCGACGACCACCGGGACGATTGCCGCGCAGGGCACGCTGGACGGCGATGAGGCCGCTCCGCACCCATAGCGCAGGACCGGAGGCGCGGGCTCCCCCTATGCGGCAATATCGTGCGCGTGGACATCATGCGCCGAGTGCGCGCGTAGAACCTCCATCGCAGTCTGCTCTTCATTTGCGCTGCGCACGTTGACCCAAAGCAGTAATCCGCCATGCGCGAGCTGCTCCTGAACGCGTGCCGCGTGTTGTTCATGCAGCACCCGACTGAGGGCGGCGCC
>Ga0208849_1000933_pt1 | contig 23423 bp, 25 predicted proteins | sample NGESurdeep072012_10_FD_184470 | JGI IMG/M metagenome (GOLD analysis project Ga0208849, IMG submission 184470) | Arctic peat soil microbial communities from Barrow, Alaska - NGEE Surface sample 53-3 deep-072012 (SPAdes) | ecosystem: Environmental > Terrestrial > Soil > Wetlands > Peat ... | reverse complement strand
GTGGTGGGCGCCACGGTCGTGGTCGTCCCGCCGGTGGTGGTCGTGGTGGTGGTGGGTGCCACGGTCGTCGTCGGCCCCGCCGTGGTGGTGGTGCCGGCGGTGGTGGTCGTCGTGGTCGTAGAACCGGCGAACGAGATGTTGACCACGCCGCTGTCGTTGGCCTGGTCTCCGTACGTCAGAGTGCACACGTCACCCGCGGCGAGTTGGGCCGCGGTGGGTGGGCACGGGTACAGGGCCGCGTCTGCGGTGGGGCTGTTGCCGGCAGAGTCGGTGGCCGCACACGTCCCGGCGTCAGGAGCCGGACCACACGGTGGACCGACGGTTCCCTCCACCACGGCGAAGACCGTCGAGACGGTGCCCTTGGAGGTTGTCGTCACGAGGGCCGACAACGACGGTGCGGTGCAGCTGACCGAGATGGTGGAGTTGACGAGGCCTCCGACCAACACCGTGGGCTCTTTGGCGTCACTGTTGCACTCGAGGACATTGCCGATCGAGCTCTTGGCGAACCCGCTCCCGGTGAGGGTCACTTTTGAGCCGTTGACCAAACCTGTCGTAGGGCTCCCGGTCAACGTGGTCGCGGCATAGGCAGACATCGTGGTGCCGAGCAGCACCGACCCGCTCACCACGAGGACCGACGCCAGCACCATGAGAGTCCTGGCCCGGGCGTCGCGCCCGCCCGACAACACCGCAGTGACTTTCGCCCGACTGGACCTGATCACGACCCACCCCCCGCGTTGACCGCTTCCGACGAGTGCTGATGCGCACGCGCGTTGCGGTCAAGATCCACACCCACGTACCCAATGAAAGAATATGGGAGCCAAGCCCTCCAGGAATCCTCATTTTTGACGAGGTTGTGGAGGTCGGTCGCGGCGTCTGCCGTTGCACTTCCCAATGACACGCGGACACCGTGAGTCAGTACCAGCCGCCACATCCGACACTGCGTCCTCATGTTTGGTGCTGCGGTGCGCAATCGACGTACCCAAAAGTGATGATGTGCCGTGTCCGGCGCTCAAATATCGTTAGAAAGAGGAATTGAGGGGGTTCGTCCCCTCGGTGGGGGTGACTCTTGTCCAAGCATGCGTTGACTAATGCTGTGTCGCACACCGTCTCACGTACCCGCACCGGTGGGTCCCGACGGGCGCGTTCGAGACTCTTTGCGCTGGGGGCCACCGCGCTCATCATCGCGGGGCTGACCATGGTGGCGGGTACCGGATCCGCATCCGCCGCCGGCAACGCCAACGTTCCCATCACTGTCACCCCGAACACCGGCCTGAGCAACGGTCAATCGGTCATGATCACGGGCAGCGGCTTCACGGCCTCGTCGATCGGGAATGTCGTGCAGTGCAACTCCGACCCGAAGCAACCGACGGTCATGGATCCGGCCCCCGTCAGTTCGACAATCTCGGTGAGCTGCAATGCCCCCTCATATTCGCACCTGATTACAACGAGCACCACAGGGGGACTGTCGGGGACGTTCCCCGTTGTGCAGGGCACCGTCGGACCTCCGTGCGGTCCGGCGCCCGCCGTCGTGGCCTGCCCTGCCACCGACTCGGCGGGAACTTCACCGACCGCCGACGCCGCGCTGTACCCGTGTCCCCCCACGCCGGCCCAGCAGGCGATCGGTGACGTGTGCACGTTGACCTACGGCGATTCAGCCGGTGACGGCGGGACAACCGTCAACATCCTCTTCGGCGCCGAGACCCCTCCCTCCGCGACGACAACGGCTCCGCCCACCACCGCTGCACCGGTCACGGCCACGACCAAAGCTCCCACCACGGCGACGACCGTCGCCCCCGCCACCGGCGCCAGCAGTGCCACGACCGCGGCGGTGAGCTCGCCCTCCCCGACGCCTCTGGCCGCCACCGGCCCCGGCCGCGGGGTGGGGCTGCTCGGTGTGATGGGCGGGGTGCTGCTTCTTCTCGGGCTGCTTCTCCTGTTGATGCTCCTGAACGTGCCGCAACGCGCCCTGGCCGGCATCTTCGACCGAGGTGCCGTTCGAAACACGAAGGCGCCGGTCGAGCGCGACCCGAGCGCAACGCCGTCGCGCCATGTGCTGAAGAGCGCGTCGACCTGGGTGGGACCGGTCGATGAAGTCGGGCGACGCCTCGGCCGCGGGTTGGCGGGCGCGCCGGACGCAGCTCGAGGACTGACCGGTCGGGCGGTGTCCGCCTCGACCCGCGCCGCCGCTTGGCTCTTGGGCCGGTAGCGGGACTCGACAACGCCCCTGCAAAGGGGCGACGGCTCTGGCGCGCCGCCGCTGCAGGGCACGTCCCTGACGGGCCCTCGCTACGAGGGCCGCCCGTCAGACACCGAGACCGGCACGACGAGCCGTAGCGCGTGGCGTCATCTCCCAACCCGTTGGCGGCGCGCCGCCCCCCAGTCCTGTGGCGAACGGACCATCTCCGACCGACCGCCACGGGTGCAGAGACCACTATTTCCATAAAGACGATTGACTTAATCAGCTTTTAGGCTCTACAGTCCTGCCATGGCGATCGCCGGCAGCCCCGCTGTGGCACCACCCCCGCTCCTCAGCGGCGCCGGCCCCCGGCAGGTTGCCATGTCCTTGCCGCACCGGCCGGCGGGTCCACTCACGGGGTTCGATGGTGCCGAGCGACTGGCGCGCCCGGGGTTGGTCACCACCGCACTCCAGCTGGCGGCACGAGCACCGTCGTGGCCGGGCATGACCAGTCCGAGCCACCGCTGTTGGGATCTGATGGCGGCGAGCGACGCGTTCGAGGCGTGGGTCATCGCCTGGCCGCCCGGAGGTGCGATCGAGCTCCACGATCACGGGGGGTCGGCGGGCGCCGTCGTCGTGGCTGCCGGGAAACTGCTAGAGACAAGCGTCGTGGACCAGACTTCGGGCGGCGTGGCCCTGCAGACGACCGCCATCGCGGTGGGCCGGCACATCTCCTTCGGGGGTCGCCACGTCCACGACATCGTCAACGCGGGGGAGACCCCGGCGATCAGCGTGCACGTCTACGCCCCGCGCCTGACGTCGATGACGTACTACCGCTTCACTGACGGGGTGCTCCACGCGCGGGACACGATCCACGGTCAGCTCGCCACAGCCGTCGCATGAGCATCTCTGTCGACGACCTCGTCGAGCGCGCTCGAAGACGCATCCAGCGGGTCGGCCCCCACGAGCTCGAGGGTCTGGTGGCCGAAGGCGGTCTGGTGGTCGACATCCGGCCCGCCGAGCAGCGGCGACAGGAAGGGACGTTGCCCGGTGCCCTGGTGGTGGAGCGCAACGTGCTCGAGTGGCGTCTCGACCCGTCCTCCGCCCACCGCCTCGCTGAAGTCCGCGACCTCCACCAGCCGGTGGTCGTGGTGTGCTCGGCGGGATACGCATCGAGCCTTGCCGCTGCGTCGCTCGCCGATCTGGGCTTCGAACGGTCGGCCGACCTCGTCGGCGGCTACCAGGCGTGGAGCGCATGGTTCGAACGTCGACGCCGGACCCAGCCCAGGGACCAGGAGATCGCGCAGGGAGCACCTGCCTAGACTTCGGGACGACGCCGCCTCGGGGCGGGACGCGAAATAGGAGATCACCATGTCGCAATGGGGATTTGAGACTCAACAGATCCATGCGGGCGCCGTCCCGGACCCCACCACGGGAGCGCGGGCCGTCCCGATCTACCAGACGACCAGCTACACCTTCCGCGACACGGCCCACGCCGCCGCGCTCTTCGGGCTCGAGGAGCTGGGCAACATCTACACGCGGATCATGAACCCCACCCAGGCGGTGTTCGAAGAGCGGGTGGCGGCCCTCGAAGGGGGAGTGGCGGCGTTGGCGGTCGCCAGCGGTCAGGCGGCCGAGACCGTCAGCCTGCTGAACCTGGCCGAGAACGGTGGGCACATCGTGTCCTCGGCCTCGCTCTACGGGGGGACCTACAACCTGTTGCACTACACGCTGCCGAAGCTGGGCATCCACGTGAGCTTCGTCGACGACCCCGACGACCTCGACGTATGGGAGCGTGCCGTTCGGGACAACACCAAAGCCTTCTTTGCCGAGACCATCGGGAATCCCAAGGGGGATGTGCTCGATTTCGAGGGTGTCTCGGGCATCGCCCACGGGCACGGCATCCCCCTCGTCGTGGACAACACCGTGACGACGCCGTACCTGGCCCAGCCGCTGCGCCACGGGGCCGACATCGTCGTCCATTCCGCCACCAAGTTCATCGGCGGCCACGGGACGTCGATCGGCGGCATCATCGTGGACGGAGGGACCTTCGACTACGAGGGCAGCGGCCGGTTCCCGAGCTTCACCGAGCCCGATCCCAGCTATCACGGGCTGGTGTTCTCGCAGCTCCCTGAAGCACTCTTCCCGGCCCGCTTCGTCCTGAAGGCGCGCCTCCAGTACCTGCGCGACATCGGGCCCTCCATCGCCCCGTTGAACTCGTTCCTGTTCTTGCAGGGTCTCGAGACGCTGAGTCTCCGTATGGAACGGCACGTCGCCAACGCGCAGCGCGTCGCCGAGTGGCTCGAGAAGCGCGACGAGGTTTCCTGGGTGTCGTACCCGGGCCTCGCATCGAGCCCGTGGCACGAGCGCCAGAAGCGCTACCTCCCCAACGGCGCAGGGGCGATCATGGGATTCGGCATCGCCGGAGGCGCCGAGGCCGGTCGTAGGTTCATCGAGGGTCTGGAGCTGTTCAGCCACCTCGCCAACGTGGGTGATGTCCGGAGTCTGGCGATCCATCCCGCGTCCACCACGCATTCACAGCTCACCGAGGCCGAGCAATTGTCGACCGGCGTCTCGCCTGATCTCGTCCGTCTGTGCGTGGGCCTCGAGACCCTCGAAGACATCCTGGCCGACCTCGATGCCGGTTTCCGTGCCGCCAAGGTCGGTTGAGCGGATCACACCAACCGGCGCCTGGAGCGTTGGCGACGAGGTAGGTGACCGGCTCTTCGCCCGGGTGACGGGTGCGGACGGACTCGGCCTTGAGGCCGGCGGCCGCCTGGGCCCGGTCGACGTCGCCTACGAGACCTGGGGCGAGCTCGATCCCAGCGCCGGCAACGCCGTACTCGTCCTGCATGCCCTGACCGGGGACTCGCACGCGCGGGGTCCCGTCGGCCCAGGGCACCCGAGCGCGGGGTGGTGGTGGGACCTCATCGGACCCGGGAGCCCGATCGACACGGACCGGTTCTTCGTCGTCTGCCCCAACGTGCTGGGCGGATGCCAGGGAACGACAGGTCCCGCCTCGGTCGCCCCCGACGGACAACGCTACGGCTCGCGTTTTCCCGTCATCACCATCCGGGACCAGGTCCACGTCGAGGAGCTGTTGGCCGATCATCTCGGCATCCCCCGGTGGGCCGGGGTGGTGGGCGGCTCGATGGGCGGGATGCGGGTGCTCGAGTGGTGTGTCGGATCGCCCGGGCGTGTCGAACGGGCCGTGGCGGTTGCGGTGGGCCCCGCCGCCACCGCAGAACAGATCGGGCTGTGCTCGCTGCAGGCCCGCGTCATACGGACCGACCCGGCGTTCGCCGGGGGTGACTATTACGACCATGACGAGGGCCCGCTTCGAGGCCTGGCCATCGCCCGGGGGATGGGGCAGGTCACCTACCGGACGGCGTCGGAGCTCAACCTTCGCTTCGGGAGGGATGCCCAAGGGGCCGAGCAACCGTTGCAGAGCGGTCGCTACGCCATCGAGTCCTATCTCGAGCATCAGGGCGACACCCTGCTGCGCCGCTTCGACGCCAATTCGTACATCGTGTTGAGCGAGGCCATGAACCATCACGACGTCGGCCGTGGGCGCGAGGGGATCGCGGCCGCCCTGGCAGGGGTCACGGCCCAGGTGACCGTGGTGGGGATCTCCTCGGATCGCCTCTACCCGATCGAGCTCCAACACGAGATGGCCCGGCTCCTCCCGGGCGCGCCTGAGGTCCAAGTGGTCGATTCGTTGGTGGGTCACGACGGGTTCCTGGTCGAGACGGCCGCCATCGGGGCGAGGATCGCCGACGCGCTGGGCTGAGGGTGGGCAGGGCCCTGGCAACCTCGCCAGGCACCCCGCTGGCACCGGGCTAAACCTTCTGGCGCCTGGGTGCCGATGAGATGTAGGTGGCAGATATCGGTGTGGTGCCGCGTACGTCGAACGACGAGGCCGGCTTGGGCCTGGTGAGCATCGTCGTCTCGCTCCTGCTCGTCGCGCTCTTGAGTGTCGGCGCCCTCAAGGCCTTTGCGGGGGGCACGGTGACGGGATCCGGTTCGAAGTCTCTGAACCCCACCGTCGACCAGGCCTACGACGTCCAGGCCCAGTCGGCCCTGTCGAGCGCCATGCAGAACGTGCGAGACGGTGCCATCAGCAACGGGGGGTTGTCGTCTTCGGACCTGGTCCAATACGGCGTGCAGAGCGGCCCCTCGAATGCTGCCTCCGTCGTGAGCGGTGCCGTGATGGACGCCACCGACGCCGGTGGTGCGCCCTCGGGTCCCCTCGGATTCGGGAGTGTCACCCTGGCGGCGTCGTCGAAGACCGGGACATGCTGGTTCGTCTGGTTCTCGACATCGGCGACCTGGTATGGCTTCGAGCCCGATTCGACGTCATGTGCGGCCACACCCTTGAGTACTGCTCCCACCCCGAGCGCCGGAGCACCGGGCACGATCGGTTGGCAGCAGGGATCATTCCCCGTCACCGGGTGATCCGCGCTGCCCGGCGCTCGGGCCCGGGGAATGGGACTCTCCCATTACGATGGGACAGACCCCCGGACCCCGCAGGGAGCACCTCATGAGCGCAGCGCTGTGCAGCCATGTCCACCAGATCGTCGATCCGGTTCCGTCCTCTGACGGGTGCCAGGACTGTCTGGCCGCCGGCCGGAGGGACTGGGTCCATCTCCGCGTATGCCAGACCTGCGGCCATGTCGGCTGCTGCGACAGCTCGCCGGGCCTCCACGCCACGGCGCACTTTCAGGCTGTGGCCCATCCCGTGGTCCGGTCCTATGAGCCCGGTGAAGACTGGTTCTGGTGCTACGTGGACGATGTCACCTACGAACTGGCCGACAAGCCACCGGGGCCTTCGCATCCGTGATCTGCCCGGCTCCGTGACATCGCAGCCGTGAGATCGCAGCCGTGACATCGCCGTCCGCCACCCGCGCCGTGCTCCACCGCGTCGCCGCCCACATCCTGGCTCGGCGGCGTTTTGCCGTGAGCGGGCGATTCGGCCTGCGGAGCTCGCCCGGTGGCATCGCCACGCCCACCTTCGGCGATGACCTCGAGACGGTCCGAACGGCCGGGGGCACCCTCGTGCGCGAGGTCGGGGGGACCACGACCCGCCTGGCGCTGCACGGATCGACACTTCGCCAGCTGGCCGGTTTCGTCGACGTGGACCTGGACGAGCCCTTCAGCTGCGGGGACGACACCCCGGTCCTCGGGCCTGTGGACACGCCCTTGGAGCTGGTGCCCACGGCGGTGTCCGAGATGGGAGACTGGTTCGCGCTCGCCTGGCGTGTCCTGGATGACGTGCTGGCCTCGGTCCCGGGTGGATCCGAGGTCGCCACCATCCAACTCTGGCCCGAGCACTTCGACGCCGCCACGACAGTGACGCTTCCGACGGCGGAGCCCGTGAACCTGGGCTTCTCGCCCGGTGACGGCTTCGAGTCCGAGCCCTATGTCTACGTCGGTCCCTGGGGGTCGCCCCGCCCCGGTGACCCGAGCTTCTGGAACGCCCCCTTCGGGGCCGTGCGCCGTCGCTCCGACCTGCTCGACGCTCCGGACCCGAGCGAGTTCTGTCGCCAGTTCCTCACCCGTGGCCTACGCCAGGCGACGTCTCCCTAAGGATCCCGTCCGCCCCAACCGCGCCGACGGTCAGGGCTCCTGGGCGCCGATGAGCGGGGACCGTGCCAGGAGGAACACTCCCACGGTCACCAGGGCGAGGCCGACGAGCTCGAAGACCGGTGCCATGCCGCGCGAGTCCACGTGTTCCCCGAAGAACCCGAGGCCGATGGCGACCGCCACCAGAGGTTGGGCCACGGTCAACGTAGGCAGTGACAGTCGCAGCGCCCCAGCGTGAAAGGCGCTCTGGGTAAGGAGCAACGCCCCCACCCCACCGAGCAGCAAGGCATAGGGCGCCCATGTCGTCAGGGTGTGTACGGCTCCTTTGTCCAAGATATGGCCGGTGCGTTCGGTGACGGCGGCCACGTACCCGAAGGCCGTGCCCGATCCCGCCGCCAGGAATACCGCGGCGCGCCGAGGACTGCCCCCGCGGGCCCCGAAGACCATCGCTCCGCACGATGCCGCCACGATCGCCGTCAGGAGGCCCCAGGCGGCGTTCGAGGCGTGGGGGTGGCCGATCCCCGGTCGCGCCACGCCGAGGAACAGCGCCAGGCCCGCGGCGATGATGACGGTGGAGGTGACGTCGGCAGCCGAGGCTCGGCGGTGCTCGAGCCAGGCGCCTACGGGGAGCGCGAACACCAGGCTCAAGACCAGAAGCGGCTCGACCAGGGCCAACGATCCCCGGCGCAGCGCCAGGAATTGGAAGAGATAGCCCACACCGTCGAGGACGTTGCCGACGAGCCACAGGGGCCGTCGCGCCAGGCTCACGAGCAGTCCGGCGCGCAAGGAGAGCTCCGGCGGCTCTCTCATCGTCGCTTGGTGCTGGAGCACCGCCGCCATGCCGTAGGACGCTGCGCTGGCCAGCGAGAACACCACGATGGAGACGAGCCCCGGGCGCAAGTGGTGGTGGAAGACCCCCAAGCTCATGGCGTCGCGTCTTCCGACGTCGGGTTGGACTCGGGCTCCTGACCCGGGCGCTTCGCATCCGCCGCCATGTCGACCAGCGCCTGGCGCTGGGCTCGGAGCCCGGCGCCGCGCGGGACACGCAGCGAGATGTAGGCCACACCCCCGATCGGGATGGGGAGCCAGAAATTCACCAGGCGCCAGCCGAGCACGGCCAGCGTGGCGATGTTCCGGGTGACGCCGAATGAGACGAGCAACGTGGCAGCAGAGGCCTCAATCACTCCGAGGCCGCCGGGGGTGATGGGGATGGCGCCCAGCACGTTGGCGATGCCATAGGCGGCGAAGAGCTCGATCGGGTCGACGAAGTGCCCGAAGGCGGTGACGAACGACCACAGCGAGGCGGCGTCGAGGAGCCAGTTGAGACCTGCCCACAACAGGGCGCGCTTCAGGAGTGCACGCTCTTGCGCCAGGTGGACGACGGAGTCGCCGACTTGGCGGACGAGACGCTCCAAACGGTCCGCACCCACCCGCGGGATGCGCCGACCGACGGACCGCACCACGCGCACGGCCCATTCCCCGCCCCGGGTGAGGGTGTAGGCCAGCGTGGCGGCACCGAACAGGGCCAGCAACCCGACCAGGGCGGTGACGACGTAAATGGGGTGGAGGCCGGCGAGGGGAATGGAGATCAGAAGCGCGAGCCACAACATGACGTTGAGCACAAGAGCAGAGCCGATGGCCTCGGTCGCCATGGCGAAACCGGCGTCGGCCCCCTCGACGCCATTCGAGGTGAGCAGTCGGTACCCGACGCCGGCGCCTCCGGCGGCCCCTCCGGGGATCACGTGGGCGACCGCCGTCGTGGCCAAGACGATGCGAACGAGTTTGAAGAGCCCGGGTCCGCCGCCGGGCAGCAACGTCCGGGTCAACATCGCATACGAGACGATGGCGCCGGCCTCGAGGCCGATCCCGGCCACGAGCCACCCGATGTTGAGCTTGCTCAGCAGATGGAGGTTCTTGCTCGCCCCCACGAGCTCGGGGATCACGAGGTATTCGATGACGAGCAGGATGAGGAAGATGAGCAAGCCGTGGCGCAGCCACTTGGGGATCATCGACCGCCTCGAGCGGGGCGAGGCCGGAGCGGGCCCGTCAGCGGGGTGCACCCACCCATGCTTTCAGCCGGAGAGGTCCCCACGACGCCTCCGGCCCAGCGGGGGCCCGGCCCGACCGGGTCGGGCGTGCGTGGCCTCGGAGTTCGGCCGTCTGACGGCGGGGACTACATCGGACGATGCCGCCATCGTCGCCGCCTCGGGCCAACTCCCGGTTGGCGCTGAACCTGACGTCTCCTCGGTCTTCGAAGTCCGGTGCGGCCCGAGCCATGGGGCATCATGGAGCGGTGTCCGAGCCCGCCGAGCGAGCCCCGGTCGACGCCTTGGTTCCGACGGACCGCACCACACTTCGCCGCAAGAAGGAGCGTGGCGCCTATGACCGGACCGTGGTCGACGCCATCCTCGACGAGGGCTTGGTATGCCATGTCGGCTTCAGCGTCGAAGGCTCGACCTTCGTCATCCCCATGGCATATGCACGGATAGGCAGCACCCTCTACCTCCATGGCGCCACCGGCAACCGCATGCTGCGGTTCCTGGGCGAAGGGGCCGAGGTCTGCATCACCGTGACGCTGCTCGACGCTCTGGTGCTGGCCCGCTCCGCGTTCCACCATTCGATGAACTACCGCTCGGTCATGCTCTTCGGCACCTCTAGCCGGGTCGAGGGCGACGACGAGAAGCAGCAAGCGACGATGGCGCTGCTCGACCACATCGCGACCGGCCGCAGCGCTGATGCGCGTCCACCGTCCCCCGAGGAGCTCCGTGCCGCGCTCATGATCCGGGTCCCGATCGTCGAAGGGTCGGCCAAGATCCGCACGGGTGGACCCATCGATGAGCCCGAAGACCTCGACGCGCTGATCTGGGCCGGCCATATCCCTCTCTCGGTCGGGACCGGCGTCGCCGTGGCCGACCGAGGCCTCCCGCCCGGGGTGGAGGAACCCTCCTACGTACGCGCCTATCCCGCCCGGGGCGCGCCGGCCGCACGCCGTGGATGACGACGCCGACGACGACGCCACCAGACAATGGAGGCGACGACCGTGGCTCTGTTGGTCCTGGTCATGAGGATGATCTGCTAGTCTGGTGACACGAGGTCGGCATTCGTCGACCGATCGTCGCCTTTGGCGGCGGGGCGGATTCGATTCCAGTTCGAGTTGGCCTACCTCACTCGTCTGGAGTCACGTGACCGTCTCATTTGCTGATCTCGGGGTGCGCCCCGAACTGGTTGCCCGCCTGCACGCCCGCGGCTTGACCAGCCCGTTCCCCATCCAGGAGGCGACGCTCCCCGACGTTCTCGCCGGGCGCGACGTGTGTGGTCGCGCCCCGACCGGCTCGGGGAAGACGCTGGCGTTCGGGTTGGCCGTCGTGAGCAGGACCAACGGATCGAAGCCCGGGCATCCCGGTGCGCTGGTCCTCGTTCCCACCCGCGAGCTCGCCGCCCAGGTGCAGCGCGAACTCGCCCTGCTCTCAGGACCGGGTCGGGGCCGGGTGATCGCCGTGTACGGCGGCACGGCGTACGGAGCCACCCGACAAGCCCTGGCGCGTGGTGTCGACACCGTCGTCGCCTGTCCGGGCCGCCTCGAAGATCTCATCGCCCAGCGTGCCATCGACCTCAGCGCGGTCCGCACCGTCGTGGTGGACGAGGCGGACCGCATGGCGGACATGGGATTCCTCCCCTCGGTGCGGCGCCTCCTCGACCTCACCGCCCCCGACCGGCAGGTGATGTTGTTCTCGGCCACGTTGGGGCCCGAGATCGAGTCGCTGGTCAGTCGGTACCAGACCAATCCCGCTCGTCACGACGTGTCCCCCGATGAACCCGGGGACTCTGACATCGCACACCTGTTCTGGAGTGTTCCTCGGCAAGAGCGAGTTCCGGTCACCGTTGCGCTCGTGGGCGAGCACGGCCGAGCCCTGGTGTTCTGCCGCACCCGACGGGGCGCTGATCGCGTCACCGTGCAACTGAACACCGGGGGTGTCAAGGCTCTGGCCATCCACGGTGGCAAGACACAAGCCCAACGCGAACGGGCGCTATCGGCGTTCGCGGCCGGCCGAGCCGGGGCGTTGGTGGCGACCGATGTGGCGGCACGTGGCATTCACGTCGAGGATCTCCCGTGCGTCGTGCACTTCGACCCCCCGGCGGACCACACCGACTACCTCCACCGCTCGGGGCGCACGGGCCGCGCCGGAAAGACCGGCATCGTGGTCTCACTCGTGGCCGAGGAGCAACGGTCGGCCAACCGCGTGCTCCAGAAGTCCCTGGGCTTCGAGACCGTGGTCCACCCCCGAGAGGATTCGAGGGCGGTGCGCAGCGAGAGGGGTTCCAAGGTCGGTCCCAGCCGCCCCGTCGAGCGGGAGCGCCCGGCGCGAACTGCCGTGGCGCAACGCCCATCGCCTCCGAGGGGGAAGCCGCGAGCGAAAGGTGCTCCGGCGCGTCGGGCTCCCCGGGCCCAGGGACCCGGTCCCGCCGCCCCCAGAGACCTCCGTCGGCGGCCGAAAGGTGCACCGGTCGGCACGGTCCGATTCTTCGATGCGAAGCGAGGTTACGGGTTCTTGTCCCGGCCCGACGGCGCCGGCGACGTCTTCGTCCACGTGAGCAGCATCCAAGGGCTCGGCCCGACGGCGCTGCGACCGGGACAACAGGTCCGATTCGAAGTGACGCCGGGCCGCAAGGGCGACGAGGCCTGCAACGTGATGGTCGTCTGAGCGCCCAGCAGAGCCGGCGCACCGAACGACGGTCAGGAAAGCGAGCTTCGCAGCTTCTCGAGGGCTCCCAGTCGACGGTCCAGTCGCGTCGGGTCGTCCTTGTCGCGATCTCGGATCCGAACCTCGAGCTGATCGAGGCGGACCCTCTCGCGGCCAATCAATTCGGCTCTCTCGGCGTCGGGACGCTGATGGACCGCCCGCAAGAATGCGGCCAGGGCATCGTTGGAACGCTTGAGATTCAACGAGCGGGCCACAGACGCATAGGTGCGGCCCTCCTCACGAAGGCGCAACGCATCCTCGTCGCTGCTCCCGCGGCGGGGGCCACGGGAATCCTTGCGCTCGCGATCGTTGTCGCGGTCGCGGTCCTGGTCCCGTGATCGGGGTTCTCGGCCTCTAGGCAGAACGCACCGACCTTGCCCTGCCGGGTGCGATCGAACCGAGACCGCGTGCAGTGTCGTACCGCTGGAACGTACCAGTGGCCATGGTTTCTCCATTCACGAGCTCGACGCATCGCTCGGGAACGGCCGTGTGGCTGTTGGGACCGGGTCGACTCACCACCATGCTACCGGTCCGGGACGTTACGACGCACGCGGTGTGTTTCGAAGACGACCTGGTACTGTTCGCACAAGGGAGCGGTGACGATGGATGTGCCTTCGGTACCCCGACAGAGCCTGCCGCTCGTCGCTTGCTCCCCAGGCACTGCACCGTGGGCTTCGATCGCGCCGTGCCGAGGAGGCCGTTGGTGATAGCGGATCAGCGGGCCGAGCGTGACGAGTCCGACATCGTCAAGCTCTACCTGAGAAGCATCGGGAAGTATGCGTTGTTGACCAAGCTCGAGGAGACTCAGCTGGCCAAGATCATCGATGCCGGCCGTGAGGCATCGGCAACCGAAACCTCCTCATCCGAGCTCACCCCGGGCCACAGGCGCGACCTTCGTCGAGCCGTCTTGCAAGGGGAACAGGCACACCAGGCCTTCGTCCAGGCCAACCTGCGCCTGGTGGTGTCGATCGCCAAGAAATACCAGGCATCGGGCCTTCCCCTTCTGGATTTGGTCCAGGAGGGGAATCTGGGCCTGATTCACGCCGTCGGCAAGTTCGACTGGAACAAAGGGTTCAAATTCTCGACCTATGCCACGTGGTGGATCCGCCAGGCCATCAGCCGGGGGATCGCCAACACCGGCCGGACCATCCGGTTGCCGGCCCATGCCGGGGAGCTGCTCACCCGGATCCATTGGGCCCGGACCTCGCTCGAGCTCAAGCTCGGTCGCCGACCGACGTTGGACGAATTGGCGTCCGAGACCGAGCTGTCCCCAGAGAAGCTGGCCGAAGCTCTGCGATGGAGGTCCGAGCCCCTGTCGCTGTCCGAACCGCTCGGCGACGAGCGTGACAGTGATTTCGGCGATCTGGTGGCCGATGCCAACGCCGTATCACCCTTCGACTATGCGGCTGACTCCCTCCTCGCCGACGAGATCACCCGCCTCTTGGCCCCGCTCGACGAGCGCGAAGAGACGATCATTCGCCTGCGCTTCGGGCTCGACCGGCGCGCCCCGAGGACCCTGGAAGAAATCGGGAAGCAATTCAACCTGACTCGGGAGCGGATTCGCCAGATCGAGGCCAAGGCCATGTCGAAGCTCCGGCATCCCTGCGTCCACAACGGCGCTCACGACCTGCTCGACGGGTAGGTCGGTACAGTCCGCGACGTGGACGCTCGAACGGCCCGACGTCGCCTCACGTCGGCAAGAGTCGGCCATTTGGCGACGGTGACACCTGTAGGCCGTGCGCACCTGGTGCCGTGTTGCTTCGCACTGGACGAGCACACGGTCTATACGGCGATCGACGCCAAACCCAAGTCCACACTGGCGCTGCAGCGCCTGCAGAACATCCGGTCCAACGGGGCGGCCTCGCTCCTGGTGGATCACTACGAAGAGGATTGGACCACGTTGTGGTGGGTGCGCGTCGACGGCCCGGGACGGATCGTCGACGAGAACCTCGAGCGGCACCAGGCTCTGGGGTTGCTGGCGGCGAAGTACGAGCAGTACCGCCGCACGCCTCCACCGGGACCGGTCCTGGCCATCGACGTCGACCGCTGGCGCATGTGGCCCTGACGATCGCCTGATCCCAGGTCCTGTGAACTTGGTGTGGTGCGGCTGTGGAAGCGACGCAACCGCGTCTGCAACTCCTATGTGGCACACAGGTTGCGCTACGGGTGCGCGAAGGGCGGGAGCGCAGGCTCACCGTTGCCCCCCGAGAGTCGGGTGGGCTCGGAAGGAGCCTCACAGTGCAACCACATGATCCGGCAGACGGTGATCCGGGACTCGGTGACCAGCAACTCGGTGACCAGCAACTCGGTGACGCGCGACAGGGAGGCCGGCGTCGCATGAGCAAGGCCATGATGAGCGGCTTCGCCCTCTTGGGGGTGGGTGCCGTGGGCGGCGGGATCGCGTCGACGGCCATGAGCGCCAGCGCGGCCACCACCACGACCACCACGGGCACCACAGGCACGGCTGGGTCGAGCACGAGCTCGACAACCGCTCCCACCAGCGGTCGTCAGAGACCGGGGACACCACCGGGCCCCGCCCTCCCGTTGCAGGGGACGATCACCGCCGTCGGAGCCTCGAGCGCGACCATCAAGACGAGCAGCGATACCGAGACGTACGAGGTGACCAGTTCGAGCGATATCGAGAAGAACGGTAAGTCGACCCTGAGCGCGCTGGCGGTCGGAGACATGGTTGGCTTCAGCACGGTCACGACCGACGGCACTACCGCCATCGACACCCTGGTGGCCGGCGGCTGCGGACCCGGTAACGGGCCTGGTGCCAATGCGGGCACCGGGACCGGAGCTCCCCCCAACGGTGCGAACGGTTCTGGCAGCTCGAGCAGTTCCAGCACCACCCAACCCGCCGCCTGAGGCGACGGGGGCACCTGGGCTCCCTGTGATGTGGCCTCGCCCCGGTCATGTCCAGCGAGCCCAGGTGCGGCCGGTGGGGTCGTGCCGGGTCGAAACGGGCCAGGCGTCAGACGACCCGCCCGCAGAAGTTGAGGAACCGAGTCTGAGCGTCGGCCTGGGGAGAAGGCGTGATCTTCGGCGCCAATCCACCGGGTCGGCGAATGGCATCATCGATCGAGGTGAGGAACCCCTCGGCGCTCGACCCCGCCCCCGGGTCCAGTCGCTCGTCCTGACCCGTGGCGTGAGCCAGGTCCCAGGTGTGGACGAGCAGGTCGGTGCAGACCAGGCGACCGACGAGTGACTCGAAGGGCTGTTCGCCGAACATGCCTCCGACGATGGTCGATGCCCGGGTGTCGTTGCCCAGCGCCTCGGCGATGGCCCGGCTCGCCTGGTGCCACTGGGCCAGCAGGTCACCGCTCTCATCCACGTCGCCGGACACCGTGTCGTCGATTCGTGTCATGACCCTGCAATGGGTATCGATGACATGGGCGACCAGGCCGCGCACGGTCCAGTCCGGGCACGGCGTCGGGTCCGACCACTGCTCCGGGGCGATGGAGGCGGCTCGTGCCGTGAAGCCGGCGGCGACGGTCCCGTAGCGGGTCGCGGTTTCGGACATCCCCGCATGGTAGCGACGGCGGATTGTGGTGCGCTGGGCTCCTGACGCGCCCCCGGAAGGTCCGTTCACGTCTTATTCACACCCGTCTCGACCTGTTCACATCCTATTTATGTGGCTCGCCTCATACTCGTCTCCATGGGTGACTTCATGGCTGTGCTCGGCATCATCGCCTTCGTCGCGGTGATGCTCGGGCTGATCTGGGGACTGGAGCACGTATGACCGTCGTCCAGGGCATCCTTCTCGCTGTTTCCATTCTGGTGTTCATCTACCTGGGCGTGGCGCTGTTCAAGCCTGAGTGGTTCTAGGTGGGCTACTTCTGGACCATCGCCACCCTGGTCATCGCCCTCGGACTGACCTGGCGTTACCTGGGCTCCTACATGGCGGCGGTCTTCGAAGGCCGGGTGCACTTCCTGGGCTGGGCCGAGCGTCCCGTCTACCGGTTGCTGGGGACCGGTCCCGAGCAGGAGCAGACCTGGAAACGGTACGCGGGCTCACTGGTCATCTTCTCGGGCGTTTCCATCGCCATCACCTACCTGCTCATCCGGATCCAAGGCTCGCTCCCGCTCAACCCCCAACACTTCGGAGCCGTGCCACCCGCACTCAGTTTCAACACAGCGTCCTCCTTCGTCACCAACACCAACTGGCAGAACTACGGCGGCGAGACGACGATGTCGTACTTCTCGCAGATCGGCGCCCTCACCGTGCAGCAGTTCGTGAGCCCGGCGGTGGGCATCGCCGTGGCCATCGCCCTGGTGCGTGGGTTCTCGCGACGTTCGTCCGCGACGATCGGGAACTTCTGGGTGGACATCACGCGGTGCGTGCTCTACATGCTGGTCCCCATGGCGTTCATCGCCGGGATCATCTTCGTGGGCGAGGGTGCGGTGCAGACCCTGGCCGGGCCCATCAGTTTCCGAGATGCATTGAACGGCGTCTCTCAGACCATCCCCCGAGGCCCGATCGGGTTCATGGAGGCCATCAAACAGCTCGGCACCAACGGCGGCGGGTTCCTGGACGCCAACTCGGCCACCACCTTCGAGAACCCGACGGGCCTCACCAACTGGCTCTCGATCTATCTGCTGCTCGCGATCCCCTTCGCCCTCACCTACACCTTCGGCAAGATGGTGGGAAGCGTCCGCCACGGCGCCACCCTGCTCGCCGCCATGGTGATCATCTTCGGATCCTGGGTGACCTTCACCAGCTACGCCGAGCACCAGAACAACCCTGCCGTCGTCGCCGCCGGAGTGCATTCCACGACGGGGAACACCGAGGGCAAGGAGGTCCGCTTCGGAGACACCACCACGGCGCTGTTCGGAGTGGCATCGACCAACACCTCCACCGGCTCCGCCGACGCCTCGTACGACTCGTTCACCCCCATGGGTGGGTTCGGGTTGCTCACGGGCATGATGCTCGGTGAGGTCACACCGGGAGGCACGGGAAGCGGCCTCTACACGATCCTCATCTACGCCATCATCGCCGTGTTCATCGGCGGCCTGATGATCGGGCGAACACCCGAGTATCTCGGAAAGAAGATCCAGGCCAAGGAGGTGAAGCTCGCCGGCCTCGGGGCGCTCGTCATGCCGATCGTCGTGCTCGTGGTCACCGCCGTGGCGGTGTCGCTTCATGCCGGGCGGGCGGGCCCGCTCAACGCCGGGCCGCACGGGTTCACCGAGATCCTGTACGGGCTCACATCCCAGGGCAACAACAACGGCTCCGCCTTCGGGGGGCTCACGGGCAACAGCGCTTTCTACAACGTGGTGGGGGGGATCGACATGCTCCTCGGCCGCTTCGCCATCATCATCCCGGCCCTGGCCTTGGCGGGCACCCTGGCGGCGAAGAACGTGGTCCCCGAGTCGCTCGGGACGTTCCGGACCGACAACGGGATGTTCGTCGGCTTGACCGTCGGCGTGATCGTGATCATCGGCGGCCTGACCTTCTTCCCCGCCATCGCCCTCGGCCCCATCGTCGAGCAGCTCAGCCATGGAAAGTTGTTCTGATGACGACTCTGACTGCCCAATCGCAGCCCCAGCCGGAGCCCGGTTCTACGCCACATGGCGTGGCCGAGGCCCGGAGCCTGTTCGACGGCGAGATTCTGCGGCGAGCGTTTGTCGACTCCTTCAAGAAGCTCGACCCCCGGGTGCAGATCAAGAACCCGGTCATGTTCGTAGTTCTGGTGGGAACCGTGGTCGTGTTCATCGAGTCGATCGCCCATCCCGGCATCTTCGACTGGTCCATCACGATCTGGTTGTTCTTGACCGTCATCTTCGCCAACTTCGCCGAGGCCATGGCCGAGGGACGGGGCAAGGCCCAGGCCGACACCCTGCGTCGGATGCGATCCGAGACTGAGGCGCGCCGGCTGGGTCCGGACGGGTCCGAGGAGCGTGTGGCGGCGGCGGAGTTGGCCAAAGGCGACCTCGTGGTATGCGAGGCCGGCGACGTCATCCCCTCCGACGGCGAGATCCTGGAGGGCATTGCCTCGGTCGACGAATCGGCGATCACCGGAGAGTCGGCCCCCGTCATCCGGGAGTCGGGGGGCGACCGCTCGGCGGTGACGGGCGGGACCAAGGTCCTCTCCGACCGCATCGTGGTGCGGATCACGGCGGAGCGCGGGCGGACCTTCCTCGACCGCATGATCACCCTGGTGGAGGGGGCCAACCGGCAGAAGACCCCCAACGAGATCGCCCTCACCATCCTCCTGGCCGTGCTCACCATCGTGTTCCTGCCGGTCGTGGTGTCCCTACAGCTGTTCGCGCACTTCTCGGGCACCACGGTGTCGGTGGTGATCCTGGTCTCGCTGTTGGTGTGTCTCATCCCGACCACCATCGGGGCACTGCTGTCTGCCATCGGCATCGCCGGCATGGACCGCCTGGTGCAGCGCAACGTGCTGGCCATGAGCGGCCGGGCCGTGGAAGCGGCCGGCGACGTGCAGACGCTGCTCCTCGACAAGACCGGCACCATCACCCTGGGGAACCGCATGGCGTCCGCCTTCTTCCCCGCCGGCGGCCACAGCGAGGACGAGCTGGCCGACGCCGCTCAGTTGGCCTCACTCGCCGACGAGACCCCCGAAGGACGGTCCATCGTGGTGCTGGCCAAAGAACGCTTCGCCATCCGCGAGCGTGATCTCGGTGAGGAACACACCTTCGTGCCGTTCTCGGCGACGACCCGCATGTCGGGCCTCGACATCGATGGCCGTCACATCCGCAAGGGGGCGGCCGACTCGGTGCGGCGCTGGGTCGAGGAACAAGGTGGCACGAGCCCCCAGGGGCTCAATGAGATCGTCGAGCGCCTGTCTCGGGCGGGATCCACGCCGCTGGTGGTGGCCGACGGAACCAGAATCCTCGGGGTCATCGAGCTCAAGGACGTCGTGAAGCAAGGCATCCGGGAGAAGTTCGACGAGATGCGCCGGATGGGCATCCGTACCGTGATGATCACCGGTGACAACCCGCTCACCGCCGCGGCCATCGCCCAAGAGGCAGGGGTCGACGACTATCTCGCCGAGGCCACGCCCGAGGCCAAGATGGCGCTCATCCGCTCCGAACAAGAGGGCGGAAAACTCATTGCCATGACCGGTGACGGCACCAACGACGCCCCCGCTCTGGCCCAGGCCGACGTCGGGGTGGCGATGAACACGGGAACGACGGCGGCCAAAGAGGCGGGGAACATGGTCGACCTCGATTCGAACCCGACCAAGCTGATCGATGTCGTCGAGATCGGCAAACAACTGCTCATCACCCGGGGTTCGCTCACCACCTTCTCCATCGCCAACGACGTGGCCAAGTACTTCGCCATCATTCCTGCGCTCTTCGCCACCCTCTACACGCGACCGGGTGTTCCGGGACCTCTGAACACGCTCAACATCATGAAGCTGCACAGCCCGCAGAGTGCTGTGCTCTCGGCCGTCATCTTTAATGCTTTGGTGATCGTGGCACTGATCCCGTTGGCACTTCGAGGCGTCCGCTTCCGGGCGGCATCGTCAGCAGCCATTCTGCGCCGCAACGTCTGGATCTACGGGGTGGGCGGGATCATCGTCCCCTTCATCTTCATCAAGCTCATCGACCTCATTCTCGTCGCCCTCCACGCCTACTGATGGAGATCCTGTGATGCTCGTCCACCTCCGTCGTTCTGTCGTCTTCGCTCTCGTCGCCATCGTGCTGACGTTCCTGTTCGCCTTCGTGGGCACCGGCGTCTCTCAGCTCTTGTTCAAGCACCAGGCGAACGGGTCGCTCACGGCCAACGGCTCGACCCTCATCGGCCAGAATTGGTCGAGCACCAACTGTCCGGGCCACCCGGTGGGGAGCTGTGTCTTTCAGGGTCGGCCCGACGACCTCGGCCCCTACAGCGGCGACAACCCGTTGGTCGCCAATGGCAAGAGCGGGGAGTCGGCCGCCACCAACCTCGGCCCGCGCTCGAAGGTCCTCTATGCCGACACCAAGCAGCTCGTCGCCTATTGGCACAAGCGCGGTGTGAACCCGACCCCCGATCTCGTCACGACCTCGGGCAGCGGCTACGACCCCGACATCACGCCCCAGGACGCGCTGGCCCAGATCCCCATGGTCTCCAAGGCCACCGGGATCGATCCGTCGACACTTCGGGCTCTTATCTCTCGGGAAACAAACGGCGCCCAGCTGGGCTTCATGGGCAGCAGCTACATCGACGTCTTGCAGCTGAACGAGGGCCTCGCCCGACTCGGGTGAGCCCCTGGCAGTTCCACTGGACCTCCATCCCAGTCCGGTATATCTAGTGATCCCGACTGGGTACCAGACAGCCGAGATGGCCCCGTCAGCGCACCGGTAGCCGGCACTTCCGAGCGCCCCGCCGGGGCGACGTATGGCATTCTGAGCCGTGATGATGGGTCGCCTATTCACCTGGAGAATGAACCTCTACAGGCTCATTGTCGGCGCCGTGGTTCTGGCCATCGTGCTCCCTACATGGGCTCTCGGGGTGCAGGCGATGTGGCTTGTTGCGATCGGCTGCATCCTCGTCGTCCTTGGCGCCGTAGTTATTGGCACGCGTGTGCTGTCTATTCGAGAATGGCTGCGTCGCTGATCACGTTTGGCCCCAAACCGGACCGCCCTAAAGGTGCCGCTCCGGGTCGCCCGATCGACGAGCCAAGACCGTCCGGAGCTGCCGGTGTGAGTACGGGTAGCTAAAGGGGCAGAACCCAGGCCATCAGCGCCGAAAATGCTGCGCGGGTGCCTCCAAGGCGAGGCGAGAAGGATCGGCACTTCCAGGATGACCTGTCAACGTGTTGGTGGCAAGGATCGTCGACGTGCCTGAAGGGTGAAGGACCCCGTCATCGATGGACACTCGCTGAACTCGGTTGAAGTAGCGGACCGACGCACATAGATTGCCTGGAAGACGTCAGCACCAGGACGTTCGCGTGATGCCGCGATGGGTGAGAGGAGCCCTCATGTATAAAGCGATTGTCGTTGGCACGGACGGGTCAGACCGCGCCGCGGTTGCCGTCATAGAGGCCTTTGCCCTCGCCAAGATGACAGGGGCGAAGGTGCATGCCGTTCATGCGGTTCACCTCGCAGCCACGGCGGGATTCTCTGACGTGGCCGGAGCGGCGCAGGCCACAAGTGCCGGTCTGCGCGACCACGCTGACCGCGTCCGGACGCAGCTGCTTGCCGAGGCCGAACGCCACGGAGTGTCTGCCGAGGTGCACAATCCCGAGGGTGACCCGGCTGATGCACTCATCAGGATTGCTGAGGCTGTGGATGCCGACCTCGTGGTAGTTGGGAACCGAGGCATGGCTGGGATGAAACGCTTCGTGCTTGGAAGCGTTCCTAACAAGGTGTCGCATCAGTGCCCCTGCAGCCTCCTCATAGTCGACACAGACCGCACCTGAGCCTCGAGCGCTGCCCGCCTTTTTCTGATCCCAAAGCACCCTGAGAAGACGTCACTGCAAGCAGTAACGCAACAGGGGATCGCCCTGTGGAATCCCTTCTACCGCTTCGAGGTTTGAGCGCGCCCTAGCGGGCGCTGTCACCGGCAACGCGTTCGGAGCCGCCGGCACAGTGCGCGCAGGTGCCGAAGACCTCGAGCGAGTGCCAGACGTCGGAGAAGCCGTTCGCCTCGCCCACCTTCACGGCCCAACGTTCCATGGGTGCCGACTCGACTTCCACGGCGGTGCCGCACGAGACGCACACCAGGTGATGGTGGTGCGACGTCCCGCAGCGCCGGTAGAGCTGTTCGCCGGCATCGTCGCGCACCACGTCGATCTCGCCCGCGTCACTGAGCATCTTGAGCGCCCGGTACACCGTGGCCAGCCCGATCTTCTCGCCCGTCTGGCGGATCGAGGCGTGGATGGCCTGGGCGCTGCGGAAGCTGCCGGTCTGCCCCAGCGCAGCGAGCACGGCGCGCCGTTGTCGGGTGTGGCGCGGGGCACCCCCGAACGTCACCTGTTCGGACGCCTTGTCCTGGGCCATGGGATCACTATGCCATCGCGCCATGTCGGTCCTCGGGTGCCTCCCCGGGTCGGCCCCGGGCCACGGCTCCTGATTCTATCTTGTATTGAGAATCACTCTCGTTTAGCGTGGGGGAGGTGCAGCCCCGGCGCCCAATCAGGCCGATCGTGGGTGTCGTGGCACCCCTGGTGGTGGCGGTCTGCCTTGGCGGGTGCGCCCTCGGCTCCGCCGGGGCGGGCTCGGGACCGGGTGGGACCATCTCGGTGGTGGCGGCGGAGAACTTCTGGGGGAGCATCGCCAAGCAGGTCGGCGGCGACCGGGTGGCCGTCACGAGCATCATCACCAACCCCGACACCGATCCCCACTCCTACGAGGCCACGCCCCAGGACGGGCGGCTCTTCGCCACGGCCCAGCTCGTCATCGTCAACGGCGTGGGTTATGACCCCTGGAGCCAGGGCCTGCTGGCCGCCGATCCGGCCCCGGGGCGCAGGGTGCTCGATGTGGGCACGCTGGTCGGTATCCCGGCGGGGGGGAATCCCCACCGGTGGTACGACCCCGCCGATGTGCAGAAAGTCGTCGCCCAGATCGCGGCCGACTACTCGCGCATCGACCCCGCCGACGCGTCGTACGTCGAGGGTCAGGAACGCTCCTTCGACACCGTGGGGCTGGGGCCATACCACGCGCTCGTCAACACCATCAGGGCCAAGTACAGCGGGACGCCCATCGGGGCGTCGGAAAGCATCGTCACCCCCCTCGCCGCCGCACTGGGACTGCGGTTGCTCACCCCCCAGACGTTCCTTGACGCCATTAGCGAGGGCAATGACCCCACCGCGGCGGACAAGGCCACCATCGACGCCCAGATCCAGCACGGGCAGATCAAGATCTACGTCTACAACAGCCAGAACGCCACCCCGGACGTGACCGCGCAGGTCCGGGCGGCGCGCGCCCGGGGCATCCCGGTGGTCACGGTCACCGAGACGCTCGCTCCGGCC
>Ga0208849_1000932_pt1 | contig 23426 bp, 17 predicted proteins | sample NGESurdeep072012_10_FD_184470 | JGI IMG/M metagenome (GOLD analysis project Ga0208849, IMG submission 184470) | Arctic peat soil microbial communities from Barrow, Alaska - NGEE Surface sample 53-3 deep-072012 (SPAdes) | ecosystem: Environmental > Terrestrial > Soil > Wetlands > Peat ... | reverse complement strand
CCCGCCTCTCCGTCGCCAGCTACGCCCATAACTTCGATAGCTTCAGCGGCGAGCGTTTCGACGTCGAACCAGCCAGCCAGGTGCGGGGAGCGGACAGGATCGTGCAATCGCACATCGTTCCGACCCACGGCGCGCCGGTCGCCCTCACCTACCGCATGCACGGCGACGCCGGCGCCTGGAAGATCGTCGACGTCTATTACGGCGCGATAAGCCAGCTGACCACGCGGCGGTCCGACTTCGCCGCTCCCCTGGCCGCCGGCGGCGCCAAGGGTCTCGCCGCGCACCTCGAGCTGTTGAGCGACAAGCTGCTCAAATAGCGACAGCAGCGTTCAGGCCTTCGGCCCCGCAGCGACCGTCGGCGGACCCATCAGCGCCGGCTGAAAGAGCAGGGCGGAGACCAGGGTCCAGATCAGGGAGATCATCAACAGCTTGCCCATGCTGGCCGTGCCTGGGTGGCTTGACGCCCACAGGCTGCCAAAGCCGGTCGCGGTGGCCAGGGCGCTGAAGAAGATCGCCCGCGTCAGGCTCGATTGCAGCAGGTGGCCGGCGCCCGATCGCCAGGCCATGACGAAATAGATGTGAAAGGCGACGCCAATACCGAACAGCAGCGGCAGGGCGATGATGTTGGCGAAATTCAGCGGCTGGCCGATGATCACGCAGCTGCCCATGGTCAGAAGCCCGGTGAGGATGATCGGGGCCATGGTGATGGCGACATCGCGTATCCGCCGAAGCACCGCGAATAAGAGCGCGGTGATGGCCAGGAACGACAGCGCGCCGGCCTCGATGAAGGCGCCGGCGACGGCGCGCCCGCTTTGCTGGATATCGACCGGCGTGCCCGTCGCCAGAGGCGCCTGAGCGCTCACCGCCGCGATGAACCGGCTGAGCACGCGATTGTCGTTGGAATTTCCGCCGGGAACGATCGACACGCGCGCGCGGCCCCCCGACGCCAGCCAATCGCGCCTGATTTCGACCGGCAGCGTGGCCAGATCGAGTGGGCTCGGCTGCAAGGCAGTTCGCGTCTGGCTAAGCAGGCGGGTCAGCCCGGGGATCAGAAGCTCCTGGGCCGCGGCGCGGCTCGCCGCAGGCGCGCCAGCGAGCCAATCGAGCTGACCGGCCAGCCGTATGGCCCGCCCCGCTGCCGGGCCGCCTTGCCCGGCCGCCGCGCGGAGGTCCGCCGCCGTCTGCCGTAAACTGGCGACGACTTCGCCGTCGCTCGGCCCCGGACTGACCACGAGCGGATCGAGGGTCAGGTCGAGCAGCGCCGCCGCGTCGGCGATGGCGGCGAGTTTCTGTGGCTGGTCGGCCGGGACGAAACTGCTCAAGGTGATCGCCTCGGCGACGCTGGGGAGACGCCGCATGCGCTGGGCGATCTGGTCGGCAACGCCGAGCGAAGGGGCGATGACTTCCAGTGTGTTGGGCGACTGGTCGGGGTCGCGCATCAGGTCGAGAAGGGTGGAGACCGACTGGGTCTTGGCGCTTCGCAGGTGGATGGGATTGAAGTCGAACTGCACCAGCGGCAGCAGAGCGGCGCTGATTGCGGCCGCTACGGCGGCGACGATCAACACCCCTCGGCGATTACCGAGGATAAAGCCGTCGAGCCTGGTAAGGAACGGGTTGTCCGGGCGGCTGGGACGCGGCGCCGGGGAGGCGAGGGCAATGAAGGCCGGCAGCACGGTCAGGTTGAGAGCCAGGGCGATAAACATGCCAATGCCGGCGATCACGCCTAGTTGCGATACGCCGACGTAGGCGGTCGGGGCGAAGGCGAAGAAGCCCGATGCAATGGCTACCGCGGCCAGGGCCAGGGACCGCCCCATGCCGGCGCCGGAGGCGACCAGCGCCTGCCTGGTGTCGACCGCGGCGGTATGCTCGGCGCGATAGCGAACGGTAAGCTGAATGCCAAAGTCGATGCCCAGGCCGACAAACAGCGGAATGAAGGCGACGGAAATCACGTTGAAACGATGGAAGATCGCCAGTCCGCATGCAGCCGTCGTCACCAGACCGATGAGGGTCACCAAGAGGATCGCCGCCATCAACCTGACGGACTTTACCGCCAGCCACAGCATGATCAGGATGGCGCTGATCGCCAGGCTGGCGATCAGCGCCGCCCGCTGAGCCAGGGTGGCGAACTCCTCGTCCTGTAGCGGTATGGTTCCGGTAAGCCGCACGGTCACGCCGTGAGCCGGGTCTAGCCGCAGGGCCTGCGCCGCCGCGCGAATGAAGCGCGTCCCATCGGCGCCGGGCTCGAGTCTGGCGAAATTGAGCACCGGACTGGCAAGGACGATGTGGCGCAGCTCCCTTCGATCGGCGGACTTGCCTGAGACGAGATTCCGCCAGGAGAAATAGACCGCGCGGCCGTCCCGGAGACCACCCAGGCAGTGGGCTAAGGCGGTGAGCGGCGCGCGAAGATCGGCGAGGTTCGCCTGGCCCGTGGACACCCCTTGCAGGGCTGTCGACAGGCCGTTCATCAACCCTCGCAGGCTGGGGTCGGCCGCCATCGGGCCAAGAAACGGTTGGGCGGCGATCAGTTGGGCGAGGCTGCTCTGGACCTCGCCAACACTCTCGTAGAGAAGCCCCTCGCGGTCGAAAAAGGCCCCGCCATCCGGCTGCACCACGTCGTGAAACAGATCGGGTCTCGACCTCAGCCGCGAGGTCAGGGCTTCGGCGGCGGTGTCGGCCAGCTCGGGCGTGGCCGCGTCGATCACGCTGACGATCTGATCGCCTTCGGGCTGGAACAGGCGGCTGAATGCGGCCTGCCTTTGTTGGAAAGGCAGGGACTTGGAGATCAGTTTGTCGACATCGGTGTTCATCGAAAAGTTCGAAACCGCGTAGGCCAAGGCGAGGATGCCAAGCGCCAACCCCAGGCCCGCGACGAGCCGCGCACGACCGCAGCTGAAGGCGACCAACCTGGCGACAAAGACCGCCCGAGGCTTCATCGGCAGGCGAGGCGGCGAGCAAGCGTGGCGTTGGTCATCTATCAAGGGCCCTCGCCGCTGGTGACTGCGCGCGATAGAGCATCCCCGCGTGCTGATCGTCCAGCGCGCGTTGATCGTGGGATCGAACGGCTCGGCAAGGTGTTGTTCCAATTGGCGCGGGGCCTTCACTCATCGGGCAGGGTTTTGAGGAGGAGCGCGTGCGCGCAACAGGTCTCGCGACAATGGCGATTGCGCTCGCTCTCGCCGGCGCGACGGCCGCCCAGGCCGATCAGGGGGGGGGCCGGCCGCCCGCGAGGACCAGCTTCACCGGCGATCCCTGGGAGCGACTGAACCGCCGGGGATTCGCCATCAATCAGGGGCTGGACCGGTTGATTGTCCGCCCGCTGTCGATCCTGGCCAAGGGATTGACGCCGGGCGCCGTCGGCGATGGCCTGCACAACTTTCTCGCCAACCTGCATGAGCCGGTGGTGTTCATCAACGACATCCTGCAGATTCGACCCCGCAAGGCGGCGGCCTCCCTGGCGCGGATGCTCGTAAACTCAACCGTTGGCGTGGTTGGCGTCATCGACGTCGCGACCCGGATCGGCGTACCGCCCCACCCCAACGGCTTTGGCGACACACTCGGGCGATACGGCGTCGGGGCCGGCCCCTATCTCTTCCTGCCGCTGCTAGGGCCCTCGGACGTGCGCGACCTTTTCGGTTCGGGCGCCGACGTGGTGAGTAGTCCGCTGTTCTACATCCAGTACCCCTACAAGGCCGAGGTCGGCGTCACCCTGGCCGTGGTCGGCGGTCTCGACGCCCGCGCCGAGGCCGACAGCGATCTGCAGACCTTGCTCGGCGATGCCGCCGACCCCTACGCGACCCTGCGGTCGACCTATCTGCAAATGCGCCAAGGGGAGATCGACGAGGGCCGAGCGCCCGGCGCCCTGCCGCCGCTCGATGACCCAGGGTCGGGCTCAGTCGAACCCGGTGAGAGTCCCAGCCCTGACCCCGTGAACCAGCCGTCGGCCCTCAATGGCTTGCCAGACGATCAGGGCGGGCGCGCCGATAATCAGGTCTCTGGCCCGCTTGAGCAGCGACACGGCGATGGAGAGTTCTGGACCGAGGCAAAAGAGGGGCCCGACGACCGCATAGGTGGCCTCCTGGACCCCGATGCCCATGGGGGCGAAGACGGCCGCGCTGCGGGCCGCGCAGACCAGGCTCTCGATGGCCAGGATCCGATCGAAGCCGATGTCCACGCCGGACAGCCTTAAGGCGAGCCAGATCCCCGCCGCACTGGCGACCCATGCGGCGAAATGAACGCCGACGGCGGCCCAGATACGCCAGGGATGGCTGTAGAGACCCCGCAGGGTGCGGCTGAAATCGATGGCCGCATCCGGCGCAAGCCGCCGCGCCAATCGCTCGACGACGTCCGAGCCGCGCCGCTGCAGTTCGATGAAAACCCACGCGCCCAGACTGGAAAGCGCCAGTCCGGCCAGCACGGCGCCAATCAGCGCCCTATGGGTCGATTGCTGACCGATCGTTATGGCCAGCAGCCCGAGGCCCAGACCGGTGAACCCCAGCTGGGCCAGGAGTTCGGTGGTGACATCGACAATGCTGGTCGAGAACGCCACGCTCGCCGACACGCCCTGCAAAATGGCGGCGCGCGCGCCGATGACGAATCCGCCCACCGGCAGGAAAGGCAGAAGTTCCCCGCCGGCGTCCCGCAGCATTCTGGCCCAGATGAAGGCGCCGAGCCTGCGCGGGCCCGAGGTCTCATCGAGCAGGAACCAGGCCGCGCCCAGCAGGCAGATCGGCGCCGCCGAGTAGACGCATAGAAACGCCAGTCCCCGCCAGCCGATCGCGGAAAGGGCGTCGAACACGGCGCCGAAGCCGAAATAACCGACGATCGCTGTCGCCAGCGCCAGGCCGGCCAGCCCGGCGACAATCACCCAGGGTTTCATGCCGCCAGCGGCTGTTCTCGGCCACGGCCCATGAAACGGCGCGCCAGACGAACCATCGCCGGCACGAAGCGCGGTCGCAGCAGACGCCGGTCGTAACCCGCCAGTCGACGGTCGTTCTCGGCTAGGCAGATGTCCATCAGCTGCGCCACGCCGATATCCATGCCGACCGACTTGGCGCCGGTGACGGTGAAATTGGCGTCCGCCGCCGGCTCGCCTTCCAGGCCGCGGGCGATGCCGATCCGCTCCCAGACCAGAAAGGCCCAGACCGCGGCGATCCGCGCGGCGAACAGCGGCCTTTTCCAGAGCGGCAGATTGCGCCGCATCCAGGCGACCCAATTGACGAAGAACAGGATGTGGCGGCCTTCTTCCTGCATCACCGGCTCGAAGGTCTCCACCAGTGCGGCCGGAAAGTAGCCCGAGCGCTTGGCCAGTTCGAAAAGTCCGAAGGCGAAGAAGCTATCGATACATTCGCTGTAGCCGGTGACCATGAACGCCCATTCGACATCGCGCGGAACCAGATAGGCGGGCTCCGGCTCGAGCGCGATGCCGTAGGCGGCCACCAGGTTCGATAGCACATGCTTGTGGCGCGCCTCCTCGAAGGCGTTCAGCGCCACGGCCTTGCGCAGCCACGGATCGGCGGCGACCACCCGTCCGTAGGACTTCACCCGCAGGCTGGCCTTGCCCTCGGTCTGCACGGCGATGTCCCAGATCGGCAGACCGACCAGCCGCTCGCGCGCCTCGTCGCTCAAGCTCGGCCAATCGATCACCGCTGGCCGGTAGGGGTTGAACGTCTCCAGCAGCATCCGGCAGAAAAGCTGCTTGTGCGCCTCGCTGCCGATACGGATCGGGCCAACATCAGAGCGGCTTTGGGGGAGCGATAGATCGAGATCGCCAGCGGTCCAGTCAGACATATCGATCCCTTCGAGGCGCCGGCGCAAAATCCACATAGCCCCCGCGACGAATATGCGGTCCCGACGCCGCGTGGACAACCTCCGGCGCGGTGAGGGCGGCGAGCTCGTCGGCATAGCGATAGCCCGGGGCGGCGCCCTCGAAACCGCCGTGGATGGCGGGATGCAGATAGATTTCACTCAAGCCCGGCGGCAGATGTGCGATCACCCCGGCCAGGCGCTCCTTGGTCATGGCCCCGCTCCAGCGCAGGCCGAACACCTGATCGGCCGCAGCGATGCCAGCCTGGCGAAGCCGGCGGCGCAACAGCTCAGCCATCAGCGAGACCACCGGGTCGAGGCGATAAGCCCCGCCGGGTTCGACGGCGGCCAGCACCGCCCGCGGCTCGGCGGGCACGCGTACGGCGCGAAGACCATGGCGCTGGCCGATACCGCAGATCAGCGCGGCGATGACCGGGTGCAGGTGAAAATGCTTGTGGGCGTTGACGTGATCTAGGGCGAGGCCGGTGGCGCGGAAAGCCTCGAACTGAGCCGTGATCTCCGCCGCCACCTGGCGCCGCACCGCCGGCCGCAAAGCCATGCTCACGCCCGCAGCCATCATCCCGGCCCGAAAACGGCCAGCCTCATCGACGAGATCAGGAACTTCGGAAGGTGGAAGGGTGGGGCGCCCGTCGACCAAAACCAGATGTAGTCCGACGCGCAAAGCCGGCATCGTCCGGGTGCGCCTGACCGCGTCGGCCGCCCCGGCCGCCCCGACCATCAGGCTGGCGGCGGTGAGAACCCCCTCGCGGTGACCGGTCTCGACCGCCTCGTTGACCGCGATGTCGGCGCCGAAGTCGTCGGCGGTGACGATCAGTCGCCTCAAGCGGCTGCCCCGCGACGCTCCTTGAGAAAATCGAAAAATTCGACCCCTTCGCGCAGGCGTCGCCTCATCATTTCGGGGCTGCGGATCATTTCCCCGACGATCGCGCCGATCTTGGAGGGGCGGAAGTAAAAGCTTTTGTAGAAGGTCTCGACGCTGGCGAAGATTTCGGCGTGGCTCAGGTGGGGATAGTGCAGCGGGGCGATCTGGATGCCGTTGTCGTCAACCAGTTCGGCGTGGTCGGCGTCCAGCCAGCCGTTCTTGACCGCCTGATCGTAGAGGAATGTTCCCGGATAAGGGGCGGCCAGCGAGACCTGGATGGTGTGGGGGTTGATCCTGGCGGCCCAGGCGGCGGTCTCGCGCAGGGTTTCACGGGTTTCGCCCGGCAATCCGGCGATGAAGGTGCCGTGAATGGTGATGCCGAGCGCGTGGCAGTCCTTGGTGAACTTCTCGGCCACCTCGACCAGCATGCCCTTCTTGATGTTGTGCAGGATCTTCTGGTTGCCGCTCTCGTAGCCGACCAGCAACAGGCGCAGCCCGCCGTCCTTGAGTATCTTCAGGCTCTCGTAGGGGACGTTGGCCTTGGCGTTGCAGGACCAGGTTACGCCCAGCTTGCCAAGTTCCCTGGCGATGGCCTCGGCCCGCGGCAGGTCGTCGGTAAAGGTGTCGTCGTCGAAGAAGAACTCCTTCACCTGCGGGAAGGCCTTCTTCGCCCAGGCGATCTCCTCGATCACATGGCCGACACTGCGGGTCCGATAGCGATGGCCGCCGACGGTCTGGGGCCAAAGGCAGAATGTGCAGCGCGATTTGCAGCCGCGGCCAGTGTAGATCGAGATGTACGGGTGCTTCAGATAGCCGATGAAATAGTTCTCGATCGTCAGGTCGCGCAGATAGACCGGGGTCACGAACGGCAGGCTATCCATATTCTCCAGGATCGGCCGGTCGGGATTGTGGGTGACGACTCCCTGCGCGTTTCGCCAGCTCAGGCCCGCGATCTTCGACCAGGGGGCGTCGTCGGCGACATCCTTGATGGTGAAGTCGAACTCGTTGCGCGCCACGAAATCGACGCACGGGGCCGCCGCGAGGCTCCCCGCTGCGTCGACGGCGACCTTGGCCCCGATCAGCCCGGCCTTGAGGCTGGGATTTTCCGCCTTGAGCGCCTCGACGGTCTTGATGTCGGAGGCGAACGAGGGGGCCGAGGTGTGAAGCACCGCAAGGTCGTAGTCGCGCGCCAGCGGCGCCACATCGGCGAGGGTCTGCCGGTGCGGCGGCGCGTCGATCAGACGGCTGTTCTCGACCAGGGCGGCCGGCTGGGCGAGCCAGGTCGGATACCAGAACGACTTGATCTCCCGCTTGGCCTGATATCGCGAGCCGGCGCCCCCGTCGAAGCCGTCGAAGGACGGGGCCTGCAGAAACAAGGTTCGCATCACGAAAATCCTAAAAGCCTTCAGAGAGGGACAAGCACGCCGCCGTGCCCGACGTGAAAACGCCTGCCTTGCCAATGCACGGTGTTGACCGCGAAGCTGGCCAGGAAGACTCCGAACGATATCAGGTCGCGCAAGGGCAGGAGCCACCATGACCCGGCTCGCGTGCCGGTGGCCGCGTCAACCTGCAGCTTGAGGGCTATACGCAGGCAAAAAGTGGCGAAAATCAAACCGATCGACAGGGGCGAGAACGATAGCAGGGCGGCGGCGATCAGCGACAGGGACAGAGAATGGGTCACCAGGCTGCCCGCGAACCCGGCGCGGTCGATCAGTCGCACGACGCGACCCCACCGCAGTTCATGGCCGATAAGATCGCCAGGACCGCTCAGCGCACAGTGATGGCAGACGGCCATGGCCGGAATGGCTATCTTGTAGCCCTTGGCCCGTGTCGCCCTGCCGATTTCGTAATCGTCGGCCAGATGATCGGCGAAGGCTTCGAAGCCGCCGATTTCCGCGAGGACCTCGGCATTGATGGCGATGGTCGAGCCAAAGCAGGGCTGGGCGAGGCCCAGGAACCGCCCGAGGATGACGCTCGGCAGAAACTGATAGTTGATCGCCATGGCCGAAAGGTTCGACCACAGGCCGCCGCCCTGACCGACATAGAGGCAGGTGACCGCGCCTATGTCTGGCTGGCCAAGCGGGGCCACCACCTCGCGCAGATAGCTGCGTCCGACCTCGATGTCGCTGTCGCTGAGCACCAGGACAGGGTGACGGGCCTTGGTGCAGATATTGATCAGATTCGATACTTTGCGGTTGGCGCCGTGTTGCAGGGGATTGATCACCAGGGTGATGTCGAGGGCGGGGTGGCGCGACTGCAGGCGTCGGACCACTTCGATCGCCGGGTCGTCGGCGCGCTCGACTCCGAAAACGAACTGCACCGGGGCCGGATAGTCCTGGCGACAGAAACTCTCCAGGCACGCCTCGAGGCCACGCCGCTTCTGGTGCAGCGGCTTGATCACCGAAACCGCGGGAAGGTGAGGCGAGGCGGGGCCCGGGCGGGCCATGAAGCGCGGGATCAGGACCGCGGCCAGCGCCATATAGATGTCGCCGCAGACGGCCAGGAGCCCGACACCCCACCCCAAGGCAGCTATCAGCATTGGCGGTGGCGAGGCTCCGGATCGAGTTTCATGGCTGCTGAGTCGGCCGCTTAGCTTGCAGCGATGTGGGACTGAAAAGCTTCGGATGCAAGAAAACCTCCCGATATGAGGCCGTTTTCTGGCCCTTATGAGGGCAGATGGTGTATCGCTCACCGATTCAATCGCGAGAGGATAAAAAAGGCGTGGGACTTCCTATTTCCGCGGTGGCGCGCATCGGCGCCTACATCGCCAGGAAGCATTTGAGCGGCGCGCGGCGCTATCCGCTGGTGCTGATGCTCGAGCCGCTGTTCCGTTGCAACCTTGCCTGCGCCGGCTGCGGCAAGATCGACTATCCCGACGAGATCCTCAATCAGCGGCTGAGCTTCGATCAGTGCATGCAGGCGATCGACGAGTGCGGCGCTCCGGTGGTCTCCATCGCCGGGGGGGAGCCTCTGCTGCACCGCGACATGGCCAGGATCACGCGCGGCTTTCTCGATCGCGGCAAGTTCGTCATCCTCTGCACCAACGCCCTGCTGCTGGCCAAGAAAATCGATCAATATAAGCCCAACCCGATGTTCACCTGGTCGGTCCATCTCGACGGCGACCAGGCGATGCACGACAAATCGGTGTGCCTGGACGGGGTCTACGACACGGCCGTCGCCGCGATTAAGCTGGCCAAGTCGAAAGGCTTCCAGGTCAGCATCAACTGCACCCTGTTCCAGGGCGCGCAGCCTGACCGGGTGGCGGCTTTCCTCGATTCGATGAAGGTGGCCGGGGTCGACGGGGTGACCATATCGCCCGGCTACGCCTATGAGCGGGCGCCGGACCAGGATCACTTCCTCAACCGCACCAAGACCAAGCAGCTCTTCCGCGATATTCTCGCCCTTGGCCGGGGCGGCAAGGCGTGGTCGTTCACCCAGTCGACCATGTTCCTGGACTTTCTGGCTGGCAACCAGGCCTATCACTGCACGCCATGGGGCAACCCGACGCGCACGGTTTTCGGCTGGCAGAGGCCCTGCTACCTGCTTGGCGAAGGCTACGCCAAGACCTTCAAAGAGTTGATGGACGAGACCGACTGGGATGCCTACGGCGTCGGCAACTATGAAAAATGCGCCGATTGCATGGTCCACAGCGGCTTCGAAGCCAGCGCCGTCGCCGACACGGTCAAGCGCCCTCTAAAGGCGCTCATCGTCGCCCTTCGGGGGGTGCGGACCGACGGTCCGATGGCCAAGGACATCTCCATCGAAAACCAGCGCCCGGCGAAGTTCGTCTTCTCCGGCCACGTCCAGGCTAAACTCACCGAAATCAAGACCACCCAGCCCAACGCGCGACGCAAGGTCGTTGCGGTCAACTAGCAAGGCTCTTTACCCACCATGGCTCTCTCAATGTACGACGCCAGCATCCCTGTGCTGAGCCGCGTCCTGACCAATCTCTCGGCTATTCTCGACAAGGCCGCCGCGTCGGCCGAAGCGCGAAAGATCGATCCGGCGGTTTTCATAGCCGCGCGTCTGGCCCCCGACATGTTCCCGCTATCGCGCCAGGTCCAGGTGGTCTCGGATACCGCCCGGCGTGGGGCGTGTCTGTTGGCCGGTCTGGAGGTTCCGAGCTGGCCGGATACCGAAACCAGCTTCCCCGAGCTGAAGGCGCGCCTGGAAAAGACGCTGACATTTCTCAAGACTATCCGGCCCGACCAGATCGACGGCAGCGAAGAGCGGACGATCACCATGCCCATCGGGGGCGGTAACGAGATGAAGCTGCCCGGCCAAGCCTTCCTGTTCAATTTTGTGTTCGCCAACTGCTTCTTTCACGCCGCCACTGCCTACGCGATCCTGCGCCACAACGGCGTCGACATCGGCAAACGCGATTTCCTCGGCGGCGCGTGACCGCCCGCGGTTCCGCTTCCCTCCGATAAGGGGAGGGAGCTTAGCCTCACGGGGCTGCGGACCGCACCTCGTAGGCGCAGCGCCTCAGCGCGCTAAGGCCAGCCCTTGCTTCGAGAGCCACTCGCAAAAGGCTGGGTAACTGGCCAGGATTGCGCGCGAGAGAGGCGAGCACCGCCGCCAGATCGGCGCGACCGTCGGCGCGAAGGCCGACCTGCGCCGCATTTGGCAGCGTGCGATTTGCGGGGTCCGAAACCGCACGGACGATGGCGAAGGGCGCGCCGGTTCGCTCGGCGAATCGCGCCGCGACGTGCGATTCGGTATCCACGGCCGCGGCGCCGCTGGTGGCGCGCAGAGCGGCCTTACCCAAGGCATCGACAATGAACGCGTCGGTCCCGGCGAACTCAGCCCTCCGCGCCTGGGGAAGGCTCCTGGCCAGGCGATCCGTCCAGGCGACATCTGTCTGCACGCGTCGGTCCTTGATCACCGCCCCCGTTCCGATGAGGAGGTCTCCAGGCTTCAGCGCTCCATCCAGCGCTCCGCAAAGTCCGAAGCTCAGGATCGCCGGGCGGCGATCGGCCAGGGCCTGGTCGAACTTGCCGGAGAGGCTTTCGGGCCTGCCGCCGCTGATGATTACCAGCAGGCCCGGCCCGGCGATGATCCGCGCCTCAGTGGCCATGCCAACCACGGCGATCATCCGCACTGGCTCGGTTGCCCGGTTCACATGCCCCAAGGAACCGCGCCGGTGTTGGTCCCCTTGAGATTGCGGTAGCGGGCGAGCGCCCATAGCGGGAATATCCGCGGGTAGCCGTGATAGCGAAGGTAGAACACCCGGGGAAAACCACCGCCGGTGTAAGCCTCTTCGGACCATGATCCGTCGGCGTTCTGGCAGGCGGTCAGCCACGCGACACCGCGTTCCACAACTGCGCTTGGCGCCTCGCCCGCCGCCATCAGGCCAAGCAGGGCCCAGGCGGTCTGGGACGGGCACGAAGGCGCGGGCTCATGGCCGCGATAGTCGAGTTTGTAGCTGTCGCATTTCTCGCCCCAGCCGCCATCGGCGTTCTGGATGGCGGTGAGCCAAGCTACCGCCCGCCGGACCATCGGCGCATCGGGCGGGACGCCGGCGGCGTTGAGGGCGCAGAGGGCCGACCAGGTCCCGTAGATGTAGTTGACCCCCCAGCGGCCAAACCAGCTGCCGTCGACCGCCTGCTCGCGCTCGAGGTAGGCCAGCGCGCGGGCCATGCGCGGGCTTGCGCTGTCCTCGCCCAGCTGGGCAAAGAGGCTGACGCAGCGCGCGGCCACATCGACGGTGGGCGGATCGAGGAGCGCGCCATGATCCGAAAACGGGATGTTGTTGAGGTGGTGATGGGTATTGTCGGCGTCGAAGGCCGCCCATCCCCCGTCCCGGCTCTGCAATCCCGCCACCCATTGTGCTCCGCGTTCGATGGCGCCCTCGAAGCTGACGGCCGCGGGACGGGACCTGCGGCGCGCGCGGTCCATGGCCATCGCCACCACCGCGGTGTCGTCGAGATCGGGATAGTAATCGTTGCGGTATTGGAAGGCCCAGCCGCCGGGGGGAACATTTGGGCGCTGCTCGGCCCAGTCGCCGGCCACCTCCAGCACCTGCAGGGGGGCGAGCCACGCTAGCGCCCGATCTGCCGCCGCCTCGGCCCGCGGGCCAGCCGCTTCAAGCAAAGCATGAGCCGCCAGGGCCGTATCCCACACGGGCGAAAGGCAGGGCTGGCAATAGGCCTCCGTATCCCCCACGGCCAACAGCTTTTCCACCGCGCCGCGCGCCGTGGCCCGTTGCGGATCGTCCGGGGCGCGGCCGATGGCGTCGTACATCATCACCGCATTGACCATGGCCGGGAAGATCGCCCCCAAACCGTCGTCGCCGTTCAGTCGCAGGCTGACGAACTCCACCGCCCGGTCGATCGCGCGGCAATGCGACGCCTTGGGAAACCATGGTTCGACGCGACGCAGGACCGCATCGATGGCGAAGAACAGGCTTGCCCACGGCTCCTTCTGGTGCGCGCCCCTGGCCAGCCGCCTGACGTTGGCGGGCGGCTCGACAAAGAGTTCATCGATGCCGATCGACCGCGGATTGCGAGCCCGCGGCTGGAGGGCTCGCAACACCAACAGCGGCACGATCACCGTCCGCGCCCAGTAGGAAATCTTCGACAGATGGATGGGGAACCACCGGGGAAGCAGGATGATCTCGACCGGCATCCTGGGAACCGCGGCCCACGAAATGACGCCGTACAGAGCCAGCAGAATACGGGTGAAGACGTTGCAGGCCTCGGCCCCACCCTTCGCCAGCAGGGCTTGCCGCGCCGCCCGCATATGCGGCGCCTGCGGTGCGTCGCCGATCATTTTCAGGGCGAAGTAGGCCTTCACCGTCGCGCTCACATCCAGCTCGCCCCCGTGATAGAGCGGCCAACCGCCGTGCGCTGCCTGGACCCGCCGCAGATAGACACCGATCTTGCGTTCGAGTTCAAGATTTGGAAATTCGCCCAAGTAATGGACCAGAAGAATATATTCCGCCGGTATAGTGGCGTCGGCCTCGAGTTCGAACAGCCAATGGCCGTCATCCCTCTGGGCGCAAAGCAGCGCCTGTGTGGCGCGCGACACCGCTTCATTGAGGTGGTCTCGCGCCTGATCGCCAGCGTCTGACAGGCTTGCCGCGTTCTGCATCAATGGCGGCTCCCTTGCGCCAAGGCCGCCGCCCTTTGGCCCGAGCGTATCGCCCCCTCGATGGTCGCGGGCAATCCGGTCGCTGTCCAGTCGCCGGCCAGGAAGAGGTTGCGCCATCGGGTTTCCGCTGCGGGGCGCCGGGCGTTCTGCTCCGGCGTCGCGAGGAATGTGGCGCGGCGCTCCTTGACGATCTGGCAGGCGGGAAGGTCGCCATGCAGGCCATGAACCTTGGCCACATCGCGCCATAGGCGGCGCGCGAGCACCTCGCGGTCGTCGTCGATGATCGCCTCGGCCCCGCTGACGGTTACCGAAAGCCGGTCCGGGAAGGCGAAGATCCACTCGGCCGCTCCGCCGATGACGCCGACCATCTGCGGCGCGCCAGCCGGCGGCGCCATGGCGAAATGGCCGTTGACGATGGCGCCGTAGCGGTCAGGGACCGTCAGATCAGGCACGAGCTCCTGACTGATCCAAGGCGGCGTGGCCAGGATGACCGCGTCGGCGGCTCCCACGGTCGTCTCCCCGTCCGAAAATCCCAGGCGCCGCACGCAGCCCTGCTCGAACTCGAGTTTGCGCAGCCGCCGGCCCAGACGAACCACGGCGCCTCGCTCCTCGATGTATGAAATCGCCGGGTCGACAAACGCCGCCGACAGGCCCGCGTGGGCGATCCTCGGCCGGTAGGCGCGGCCGCCTCGCGCCAGGGTTTCGCCGATCACCGCTCCGGCCAGCGCCGCCGAGGCGCCCGCGGGATCGGTGTTGAGCGCGGCCAGCAACAGCGGGGCCAGCAGCCGCTCCCAGAACGGACCGGCGCACGGTATGGCGTCTTCGACACGCCGGTCATTCTGGGGTCCCATGAGCGCCAGAAGCCGCAGATAGTCCCGCGCTCGCGTGCCGGGAACCCGCCGGTCCGCATCCAGCACCCACCACGGCAGAGGCCCCAGGTTCGGCCGGATCGTCCAGCGGCGATCGTCACGCACGTCGCAAAAGCTGAACTCGCACGCGCCCGGCCCGGTCACCCGATCCTGTGCGCCGATGGCCGCGAGGTAGCGCAAGGTGGCCTGGTTGCCCGACAGGATCAGGTGATTTCCATTGTCGATCATCATCTCGAGGACCGGATCGACGTAGGATCGGCAGCGGCCGCCGGCCTGCGTCGCCGCCTCGATGAGTTCGACCCGCACGCCGCGCCCCGCCAGGTCGACCGCCGCCGCCAGACCGGCGACGCCGGCGCCGATGACGAATGCGCGAGCAGGCTCTCGCCTCTCGGTCATTCCAGAAGACCGAAGCGCAACAATATCCACGCCAGCCTGGCCTTGCCGATCTTGACGCGGGCGCGCGGTGCGCTCCAGCCGGCTTTCTGCATCAGGCGGAGGATATCGCCATAGACCGCGCCCATCAGCCGGGGCGTGCGCAGCTTGCCGGCGGCCTTCGCGGCGAGAACGCGGTCGGCCTCGCGGTAGTGGCCGAGGGCGATCGGCGCCACCCAGCGGCACGCCTTGTCTATGCGGGGGTCTGCGAGCACGGCCCTTGGATCGGCGACGGCGATGCCCGCCGCCGCCAAGGCTTCGGCCGGCAGGTAGAGCCTGCCCATCGCCGCATCTTCGTCCAGGTCGCGCAGGATGTTGGTCAGCTGCAGTGCACGGCCGAGGTGGTGAGCCAGCGTCCTGCCAGGCCCCTCGTCCATGCCAAACACGCGCACGGAAAGGCGGCCGACGGCGCTGGCCACGCGGTCGCAGTAGAGATCGAGCTGTTCGAACGGCGGGGCCACGATAGGCGCGCCGACGTCCATCTCCATGCCGTCGATGATCTCCATGAAATCCTGTCTGGCCAGGGAAAACCGCCTGACCGGCTCGACTAGGTCGGCTGTGGCGAGTCCCGGAACGCCGGCGAACAGCGCGTCGATCTCGCCGCGCCAGGCGGACAGGGCCGCGCGCCGCTCGGCCGGGGAGGGACCCTCGTCGTCCGCGATGTCGTCGACAACGCGACAGAAGCCGTAGATGGCGAACATGGCGGCGCGCTCGGGTGGCGGCATCAGGCGCATGGCGGTATAGAACGAGCTTCGCGACGCGCCGTTGGCGGCTTCGACCCCTGGTGGCGGCGGCTCGGCGGTCATGCTCTCAGCTATGGCCCAGGACGACAGGTTTTCCGAGCCCCAGCCGCGATCGCAGAGCCTCGCCGCAGCCGAAGGCCGCGATGCCAAGGGCCTCGATCGGCCGATGGTGGACCCGTTGCGAAAGGGGATCGCGGGTCAGCAACCGATGATTGAGGCTCTGAGCCAGCGCCTGGATGACGCCGATCTCCAGGCCAAGGCGCAGATTTCGCACGGCGCCGGCCAGTGACCTGGCAGTGGCTAGCAGGCCGCCGTTTCGCTCAGCCAGCTCCGAGAGGACGCTGCGAAGGGCGGCGCTGGCGCGCGGCGCCCCGAGCGTCTCCACGCCGAGGCCCGCCGCCTCGAGACTATCCTGCGGGACGTAGACCCGGTCCAGCTCGGAATAATCACGGCCACAGTCCTGCAGGTGGTTGATGATCTGCAAGGCGGTGCAGAGGGCGTCCGAAGCGCCCCACGTGTCGCGGCTTTCGCCGTGGACGTCGAGCATGAACCGTCCGACCGGGCAGGCCGAATAGCGGCAATAGTCCATAAGGTCGGCCCAGTCCGCGGTGCGCGGCTTGATCACATCGCGACGGAAGGCGTGGAGAAGATCGAGCATGTGCGCTGGCGTCAGCGCCCGTTCCTGAAGCGCGTCCCTCAACTGAACGGCAGCCGCCGGGGCGTTGGCGCGCGCCAGCAGGGCGGCCTCGATGGCGTTCAGACGATCGAGCTTTTCCTGAGGCGCGGCGCGTGGATGATCGGCGATGTCGTCCGCCATCCGCGCGACGCGGTAGAAGGCGAGGACCACCGGCCGATGCCGCGGCGCAATCAGGACCGAGGCGACGGGAAAGTTCTCGCCGCGATGATCCTCGCCCGAAGCCAGGTCGGTGATTGCGCTCATGGCCGCACGGCGGCCTGGGCGCGGCCCTTCCACATGCCGCCACGGCCTCGCCACACCTCAACGGCGGAACTGAGCGTCATGAGGCCATAGAGACCGCCGATCAGCGGCAGCGCCGCGCCCCACAGTGGCGAGCGACGATAAAAGCGCAGCATTGGCTGAAAAGCGAGCGCCATCGCCAGCCAGGCGGCGCCGCCCGCCAGGCGAGCCGGGCCGCGCGCAAACACGGTCAACAGCGCCGGCGAGAGATAGACCAGCGCCATCCCGGCCACCGCGCCCGCGAGCAGGAGCGGCGAGAACCTCAGCTGGGCGTAGGCCGAGCGCGTCACCATCCGCGCGATGTCGCCAAAACTCCCGTAGGGTCGCAGACTGACCGAGCTGGTGGTAAGGCCAAGCCAGATCGGGCCCTGGCGTTTCATCCGCGCAGCCAGGGCGCAGTCGTCGATGATGTCCGCGGCTATCGCCTGGAGTCCCCCAGCCGCCCGCAAGGTGTCCCGGTGGACCAGCATGCATCCGCCCGCGGCGCCCGCGGTGCGCGACGAAGCCTTGTTCACCCAGGCAAATGGATAGAGCATGGCGAAAAAGAACACGAAGGCGGGGATCAGCAGCCGTTCGGGCCAGGTCTGGACGCTCAGCTTGGCCATCCGCGACACCAGGGTCAGCCGCCCCGCGCTGGCGCGCTGAACCAGCGCCGCCAAGGTATCGGGGGCGTGGGCGATGTCCGCGTCGGTGAGCCAGAGATATTCCGGCGGCTGGCCGCCTTCGTGGGCGCGCTCTATCCCCTGCGCGAGCGCCCACAGCTTGCCGGTCCATCCATGCGGCAGCGGCGCACCGGTGAGAATCTCCAGCGCCGCCGAGGCGTGAGTCGGCAGCGCGCGCGCCAGCGCCGCGGTGCCATCGGTGCTGGCGTCGTCGACGAGGATTACGCGAAACCGGCCCGCATAGTCCTGCGCCAGCAGGCTCGACAACGCGCGCACGACCACGTCGGCTTCGTTCCGCGCCGGTACGATCGCGACGACCGACGGCCAGCGGGTGGGCGACTGAACGACATTGGCCCCGGCATCGCGCTCGCGGGCCAGCCAGAAGAAGCCCCGTCCAAGCAGCAGGTAGGCCCAGGCGCAGCAGGCGGCGAGACCGATGATTTCGGCGACGATCATTTCAAGGTCCCCGCCGCGCGGAACCAGGCCAGGGCGTCGACCAGAGCTTGCCGATAGGGGCGGGCGACATAACCGAGATCCTTGCGCGCCTTCGCCGAGGTGAAGAACATATGATGGGCGGCCATGGCCAACGCGTCCCTGGTCACAAACGGCTCCTTGCCCGTCACGCGCGCGAACGCTTCGGCGCCCCAGGCCAGCGGATAGAGCGGCCCGCGCGGCAGGCTGATTGTCGGCGCGCGGCGGCCGGTCAGCTCGGCGATGACGGACAGCAGTTCACGCAAGGTCGCGTCCTGGCCGCCCAGGATATAGCGCTCGCCCGCGCGGCCCTTTTCGAGGGCCAGGATATGGCCCTGCGCGACATCGTCGACGTGAACCAGGTTGAGGCCGGTGTCGACGAAGGCCGGAATGCGTCCGCTTGCCGCCTCGATGACGATCCGGCCGGTCGGCGTTGGCCGGATGTCGCCTGGGCCGATGGGGGTCGATGGGTTGACGATCACCGCGTCGAGGCTGCGGTCCGCGACCATGGCTTCGACCAGCCGCTCGGCTGCGACCTTGCTGCGCTTGTAGGCGCCGATGGCCTCGTTTTCTTCGATCGGCGAGGTTTCGTCGGTGGCCTTGGCGCCGTCGGCCGCGCGCAAGGTGGCGACGCTGCTGGTATGGACGACCCGCTGGACGCCGGCGGCGAGCGCGGCTTCCATGACCACGCGCGCGCCCTGGACGTTGACCTGGAAGATTCTCGCCGGATCGCGCGCCCACAGGCGGTAGTCGGCGGCGACGTGAAAGACGTAGCGGACGCCGGCCATCGCCTGGTCCAGCGACGCGGCGTCGGTAATGTCGCCGAACACCAGCTGGCAATCGGCGCCGGCGAGGTTGCCCAGGCGAGCTGGCGAACGCGCCAGTGCGCGCAGGTCCAGGCCCCGGCCGCCCAGGGCCCGCAGCACAGCGGCGCCGACAAAGCCGGACCCGCCGGTGACCAGAACCCGGTCGCCCTTGTCCATCAAATTTCGGCTCCGCGCCAAGCATCCGCTGGGGGGTTGCGGGCTATCGCGATATTGTCGCCAATTGCAAGCACACTGGCGCGCGTCAGGCAGGGGAGCGTTACCGTGGGAAGAGATGCGACACGCGTGGCGACGATCGTCATGGCCCTGGCCCTGGCGGCGGGCGGCGCGATCGGCCGGCCCATGCAAGGGGAGATGACCCCCACCGGGGATGCGATCACGCCGGCCGCGGCGCCTGGGTCGATCTTCCAGCCGCTCAATCCCGGCTTCGCCGATGACCCCGCCTTCACCGCCGGGCAGGCTTCCGCCATCGCCATGGCCCCGGACGGCAAGACGCTTCTGATCCTGACCAGCGGGTTCAATCTGACCTTCGGGGCGAGCGGCAAGCTCATCGTCGAGAGATCGATGGAATATGTCTTCGTCTACGACATCGCCGGCCGGGCTCCGGTAAGGCGCGAGGTCCTGGCGATACCGAACACCTTCCTGGGCATAGCCTTCGCGCCGGACGGCCGGCGCTTCTATGTCTCCGGCGGGGTCAACGACGACGTGCTGGAATTCGTCTCCGGCTCAGCCGGTTTCCAGGCGGGGCGCACCTTTGCCTTGGGACACAAGGCGGGCCTGGGCCTGGCGGTGAAGCCGGAGGCCGCCGGCCTGGCGGTCAGCCCCGATGGCCGCCGGCTGCTGGTGGCCAATCTTCAGAACGATTCGGTCAGCCTCGTCGATCTGGGCGGCGGCCGGGTCACTGAGCAGGACCTTCGGCCCGGGGTCATCGATCCTCGACGCGTTGGTCTGCCGGGGGGAAGTTTCCCCAGGGCCGTCGCCTGGGCCGGCGACGCCAAGGCCTATGTGGCCAGTGAACGCGACCGCGAGATCATCGCCCTGGATGTCGGCGCGGACGGGATGCGCGTCGGCGCGCGGATTGAAACCCGGGGCCAACCGGTGTTCCTGCTGGCCGGCGGCAAGGGCCGGCTCTATGCGGCCATCGACAACAGCGATGGCGTGGCCGTCATCGATACCGGCTCCGATCGCCTGGTCGAAACCATCCCGACCAGCGCGCCCGCCGGCATGCTCGACCGGCGGCTGGGCGGCGCCGGATCGAACGCCCTGGCGCTGGCCCCCGACGGCCGCAGTCTTCTGGTCAGCAACGGCGGAGAAAACGCCATCGCCGTGGTTGCGCTGGGTGCGCCCGGCCAGTCGCGGGTCGTCGGCCTGATCCCCACCGGCTGGTACCCGACGGGCGTCGCCATGCGGCCGGACGGCGGGCAGATCTATGCCGTCAACGGCAAGAGCAATGCCGGCCCAAACCCCCGTGGTTGCCGCCACAATCTTAAGGTCGGCGCGGGGGCCGAGGCTACCTGCCAGGCGGCGAACCAGTATGTCTGGCAGCGCGAAAAGGCCGGATTTCTCACCATCCCGACTCCCTCAGGGGCCGGGCTTGGCGCGATGACGCTGCAGGTGGCGCTGAACGACCGCTTTCCCAATGCGGTGGCGGCGGACGGGAGCGCGGCGACGATGGCCTTCCTGCGCGGCCACATCCATCATGTGATCTATATCGTCAAAGAAAACCGCACCTACGATCAGATTCTGGGCGACCTGGAGGTAGGAAACGGCGATCCCGCCCTGGCGATCTTTCCGCGCGCGATGACGCCGAACCAGCATGCCCTGGCCCGGGATTTTGTCGACCTCGACGCGTTCTTCGATAGCGGGGAGAGCAGCAACACCGGCTGGAACTGGACCACCGCGGCGCGAACCAACGATTTCACCGAGCGCGAGGCGCCGGTCAATTACGCGGGGCGCGGCCTGCAGTACGATCAGGAGGGAGACAACCGCAACCTCAACATGGGCCTGGCCTCGTCGGCCGAACGGGTGGTGCAAGATCCGCTTGGACCGACCGATCCGAACATTCTGCCCGGCGCGCGCGATGTCGCCGCGCCCGACGGCCCCGATGACGACGAAGGGCAAGGCTATATCTGGGATGCGGCCATGCGCGCGGGTCTCAGCGTTCGCAACTGGGGGTTCTACGGCGATCTGGCGCTCTATGAGCGGCAGGCGGGCTCTCTCCGCACGCCCAGGATTCGCGAACCTTTCAAGAGCGGCGTCAAGGTCTTCGTCCCCGCCAAGGCGTCGCTGATGGCGGTCAGCGATCCGTATTTCCGCGGCTTCGACCAGGGATTTCCCGACTATTGGCGGTTCAAGGAGTGGGAGCGGGAATTCGACGGCTTCGTCGCCGCCGGAAAGGCGCCGGCGCTGATGATGGTGCGCCTGCCGCACGACCACACCGGCGACTTCGCCGACGGGATCGACGGCATCGGCAGCGTCGAAACCGAGCTCGCCGACAACGACTACGCCGTCGGCCTGCTGGTCCAGAAGGTGGCGCAAAGTCCTCTGGCGCGGGACACGCTGATCTTCGTCATCGAGGACGACGCCCAGGACGGCCCAGACCACGTCGACGCCCATCGCTCGATCGCCTTGATCGCCGGCCCCTACGTCAAACACGGCGCCGTGGTCTCGACCCGGTACGACACGGTCGATCTGGTCCGCACCATCGAGGACATTCTGGGCTTTGGGCCCATGGGGTTGAACGACGCCCTGGCCGCGCCGATGAGCGCGGTCTTCGACACCAGCCAAGTCGATTGGAGCTTTTCGGCCCAGGTCCCGGCCGTATTGCGCTCGACCACCCTGCCGCTGCCGCCACCAAATGCGACAACCCAGGCGCGGAGCTCGTGCCCCGCGCCTCACTCCGCGGCCTATTGGGCGGCGGCCATGACCGGCCAGGATTTCTCGGTCGAGGATAGGCTGGACACCGGCGCGTTCAACCTGGCCCTCTGGCGCGGCTTTCGAGCCGATGCGGCCTATCCGTCCGTCCGCGACGGGCGCGATCTGCGCAGCAACCGAGCGGCGCTCCTGGCCAGCGTGGCTGGGGGGTGCGAGGGGCAAGCGGCCTCGCAGCCGTAACCATTTGACGGCTCAGGCTCGCCAGCCGCCGCCGAGCGCCGCGATGAGATCGACGGCCGTGGTCAGCTGGGTGCTGGCGATCTGAACGGCCGAGCGCCGGGCGGCGAGGGCGGTCGCCTGGGCGACGACCACGGCGGTGTAGTCGCTCTGTCCGGCGAGATACTGGTTGCGGGCGATGACCTCGTTCTGGTCGGCGGCCGTCGAGGCGCTCTGGCTCAACGACAGTTCCTGGCTAAGCATCCGCTGCGCCGCCAGATTGTCCTCGACCTGACCAAGCGCGGTCAGCACCGTCTGGCGATAGGTGGCCACGGCCTCGTCGTAAGTGGCGCGGGCTTCGGCCACCCTGGCGCGGCGCGCGCCGGCGTCGAACAGGGTCTCGGTGACGGAGGCGCCCAGCGACCAGAAAAAGCTCGAAGCGTTGAACAAATTGGCCAGATTGGAGGCGTCGAAACCTGGCGACGCACTCAGGGTCAGGTCCGGGTAATAGGCAGATTTCTGCACCCCGATGAGCGCGTTGGCCGCATCGGCCTTGCGCTCCGCCGACGCCACGTCCGGGCGCCTCTGGAGAAGTTCGGAGGGCAGGCCTGGTGGGATCTGGGGGGCCTCGAGCGCCCAGGGCCCGGCGGCGAGAGTCAGGTCGGCCGGGGCCTCGCCGGCCAGTATGGCGATCGCATGTTCCAGGCGCGCGCGCTGCTGGATAAGATCGACGGCCTGGGACTGTGTTGTCTGAAGCTGGCTTTGGGCTGACAGCACATCGCTCTTGGCGGCGACGCCGACCCGGTAACGGTTCTGGGTGATGGTCAGGGAGCGGGCGTAGCCGGTGTCGGTTTCGTCGAGCAGCCGCTTTTCCTCATCGAGTTGCCGCATCTGGATGTAGTCGACGGCCAGCTCCATCTGGGCCGACAGGCGGGCGTTGGCGAGGTCCGCCTTGCTTGCCTGGGCGTTGGCTCTGGCGTTCTCGATCGTGCGGCGGATGCGTCCCCAGAGGTCGGGCTCCCATGTGGCCCCGAGGCCGAGGCGGTAGTCGGTCTGGGTCCCCCTCCCGGACGTAACCGTCCCGCCCGCGGCGGTAGTGGTCGTTCCTCCGCCTCCCCCTCCGCCCGAGACGGTGGCCGACCCCGTCAGGGAGATCAACGGAAACAGCGCGGCGCGCTGTTCGCTGACAAGGGCGCGCGCGCTGCGGTAGGCGGCCTCCGCGGCGGCGAGGTTCTGATTGGAAATTGCGACCTTGGCCTCAAGGGCGTTCAGCGTCGGGTCGCCGAACACCGTCCACCAGTCGGTCCGGTCGGCGGCGTCGGACGGCTGGGCCGGAACCCACCCTTGGGCCTCCTTGAACGTGGCCGAGATCGGCGCGCTCGGCCGATGATAATTGGGTCCGACGAGACAACCGCAAAGGCCGGCGGCGAGGGCGAGGCCGGCGAAAGGGGCGGATCTACGTTGCGCCCCTTCCGTCACGGCGCTGATCGCGCCGCGCCACCTTCCCCGCTTCGCGGGGCAGGAATTCAAGAAAGGAAATTCCTCCCCCGCCCGCTCGCGGGGGAGGGGGACCGCCCGCGAA
>Ga0208849_1000931_pt1 | contig 23428 bp, 19 predicted proteins | sample NGESurdeep072012_10_FD_184470 | JGI IMG/M metagenome (GOLD analysis project Ga0208849, IMG submission 184470) | Arctic peat soil microbial communities from Barrow, Alaska - NGEE Surface sample 53-3 deep-072012 (SPAdes) | ecosystem: Environmental > Terrestrial > Soil > Wetlands > Peat ... | reverse complement strand
GGAGAAGACCCTGGAGGACCAACGTTCGAGCGAAACGCCCTTCGCCGGCTCGGACGACGCCACCATTGTTCCACCGCTCGACCAGCGCGTGTGAAGCGCCGGCCAGACGTAGGAGTCGCCACGGACTGCCGCCGCTGACGAGCTCTCGATCGATGAAGGTCGCGCCATCATCTAGGACGACGTTCGTCCCACGGGGGATTGGCGCCTCGACGGGGGTGGGGGCGAGTGGAACAAGAGTGCTCACGTTGGGAGTCTCTCACGCTGGTTCTCGACCCACTCCCAGAGAAGGCAGAATGAAAGGGAATCGTTCGAGGAGGAATCGTGACATCTGAAACATTGATAAGGGAAGATGCGCCCGTTGAGATTGAAGAGGTCGAAGAACTTCTCGTTGAAGAAGTCTCTATTGACGGACTCTGTGGGGTCTACTAAACCGTGTCGTTAACGAGCGTCGACGCCTTTGACGGGTCCCAGTATTGGCAACTCAATGCACAAGTCTCACTTCGCGACGAAGCCTTTGGCGCCCTCGCGTACCATCACGGCAATCGTCGGCTGGTCTTTCTTAAGTCACGCGAACTCGTAGAACTTGTTCGTCGACTCGGCGAGTTCGACAGCGCCGCTGAGGCAATCGCTGCCGTCGCTCCTGCTGATCAACACGAACGCTACGTCAGCGCACTCGCGTCATTAAGCCGATCGGATCTGCTTCGTGGGCGCTGAGTCATCACTTCGTGATCGCTTCGAGCGCGGACTCGCCGCTCCCATCTGCTTAACCTGGGAGTTGACCTACGCGTGCAATTTGGCGTGCACGCACTGTCTGTCGTCCTCGGGACGTCGCGACCCGCGTGAACTCACGACGGCTGAAGCGAAGGATCTCATTGACGAGATTGCCGCGATGCAGATCTTCTACGTCAATATCGGTGGGGGCGAGCCGACGATTCGCCGCGACTTCTTTGAGCTGATCGAGCACGCCGTTGGCCAGCACGTGGGCGTCAAGTTCTCCACGAACGGGACGCGAATTGACGAGATGGCCGCGAAGCGGTTAGCGGGCATTGCTTACCTCGACATTCAAATCTCCATTGACGGCGCCGACGCCGAGACCAGTGACCGCATTCGAGGCGCCGGAAGTTACGACGCCGCACGACGGGCCATGGACAACTTGAAGGCGGCAAACTTCGGTCCCTTCAAGATCTCGGTGGTGATGACGCGCGAGAGCATCGAACAACTCGACGCGTTCGAAGCACTTTCCGTGTCCTACGGCGCCGAACTTCGCCTCACCCGCCTTCGCCCCTCGGGTCGAGGCGTTGAGGTGTGGAACGAGCTTCACCCCACGCTTGAACAGAACCGCCGGCTCTATAGATGGCTGCTCGCTCGGCCCAACGTCTTAACGGGTGACTCGTTCTTTCACCTTTCGGCTCTCGGCGCGCCCCTTGAGGGACTCAATCTCTGTGGAGCGGGACGAGTGGTCTGTCTCATCGATCCGGTGGGAGACGTCTACGCGTGCCCGTTCGTTATTCACGACGAGTTTCTTGCCGGCAACGTGCGAGAAGCTGGCTTTGGCGACGTGTGGACGAAGAGCGCACTCTTCACCTCGCTGCGCGAACCAGGCAATCCTGGCGCCTGTGGTTCGTGTGGATCGTACGACGCGTGTCGCGGCGGCTGCATGGCCGCGAAGTTTTTCACTGGCCTCGAGATGAGCGACCCCGATCCGGAGTGCGTCTTTGGTCACGGCGAGACGGCGCTCGCGACCAAGGGCCTCACCATTCGTCCGCTCTCCTCACCGGACCACTCAAAGAGGGTGCCCGTCGCGCTGTCAGCGCGCTGAGCGGGAGACCTTTTTAGAGACTCAAGTAGTCTCGCTGTGAGTTGTTACGGGGGAAAGATGACAAGTTCGTGGTTCGAGACCGTCGCCATTGCGCAACGTCGAGCCGAGAAACGTCTCCCGAAGTCGGTTTACGGTGCACTTGTCGCCGGCTCCGAAAAGGGACTCTCCTCCAGCGACAACCTCGCTTCGTTTGATCAGTTGGGGTTCGCCCCGCACATTGCCGGACTACCCGACGAGCGATCCATGGCAACGACCGTCATGGGTCAGTCGGTGTCGATGCCGGTCATCATCTCGCCGACCGGCGTGCAAGCGGTCCACCCCGAAGGCGAAGTCGCAATGGCTCGTGCCGCGGCTCATCGCGGCGTCGCCATGGGGCTCAGTTCCTTCGCCAGTCGCTCCATCGAGGACGTCTGCGCCGTCAACGACCAGATCTTCTTACAGATGTACTGGTCGGGCGGCCGCGACACCATGGTCCAGCGTCTCGAGCGTGCGAAGGTGGCCGGCGCGAAGGGTGTCATTCTCACGCTCGACTGGTCCTTTTCCAATGGACGCGACTGGGGCAGTCCTTGGATTCCCGAGAAGATTGATCTGAAAGCGGCGCTGAAGCTCGCGCCCGAAGTGCTGGCGCGACCGGGTTGGCTGTGGTCCTTCGCCAAGACCGGACACTTTCCTAACCTCACGACACCCAACATGGCCGCACCGGGCGAGAAGGCGCCAACGTTCTTCGGTGCGTACTACGAGTGGATGCAGAGTGCGCTGCCCAGTTGGCAGGACGTGGCGTGGTTGCGCGCCCAGTGGGATGGTTCGTTCATGGTGAAGGGCGTCTGTCGCGTGGACGACGCCAAACGAATCGTTGACCTGGGCGCGAGTGCCCTCTCGGTGTCGAATCACGGCGGTAACAATCTCGACGGCACGCCGGCGCCACTGCGCTCACTCTCGGCGGTGGTGGACGCGGTGGGCGACCAAATCGACGTGCTGCTCGACGGCGGTGTTCGACGCGGCAGCGACGTCGTGAAGGCCCTCGCGCTCGGTGCGAACGCGGTCATGATCGGGAGGGCGCCTCTCTGGGGACTGGCCGCCGCCGGCCAAGGCGGGGTTGAGAATGTGCTCGACGTCATTAGGGGCGGCATCGATTCGGCGCTGCTCGCTCTCGCCAAAGCCGATATCAAGCACCTCGACCGCACCGACGTCGTGGCGCCCGCGGACTTCTTTCGAAGGCTCGGCGCGTGACGCGTGTGGCGATCGTCACCGGTGCCGCGCGCGGTATTGGTGCGGCCACCGTCGACGCGCTGGTAAACGAGAACTACCGCGTCGTCGCCGTCGATCGCTGTCGCGACATCGCGGACATTCCCTACGCCCTGGCGACACGGGCTGACCTCGACGCCGTCGTTGCTCGACACGGCGACCACGTCCTTGGTCTGGTTGGTGACGTGCGAAGCGCCACGGACATGCAGCTCGCGGTTGAGACCGCGACGCGTCACTTTGGACGACTCGACGCGGTGGTGGCGTGCGCGGGCGTTGTGGGTGCGAGTGGTCCCCTGTGGGAGGTCAGTGACGCGACGTGGGACGCTGTCTGGTCGGTCAACGTGCTTGGCACACGCCGACTCATCGAAGCCGCCGCACCGGTGCTGATCGCGAACGGCAAGGAAGCGAGCGGGCGAATCGTGGCCGTCGCTTCGGCCGCGGGACGAACTGGCCTCTTTCACCTCGCGTCCTACAGTGCCGCCAAACACGCGGTGGTGGGACTCATTCGAGGTGTGGCGATGGACCTCGCGCCCTACGGCGTCACGGCGAACGCCGTGAGCCCCGGTTCGACGCGCACCGCGATTCTTGAAGCGTCAGCCAAAATCTACGACCTAGCGAGCGTCGAAACCTTCGCTGATCAACAACCCATCGGTCGACTCCTCGAACCCTCCGAGATCGCCGCGTCGATTGTGTGGCTGTGTTCGCCCGCGTCGTCCGCGATCACCGGCGCCGACGTCGCCGTCGACGGAGGAATGACCGTCTCCTAGTAGCGCGCCGAGCCGCGAAGTTATTAAAGGTAGGCTCTCTCGTGGCTTAACGCCATCGTGAGTCAACCGTGAGGTCCTAATTGAGCGAAGTCGCAATGCCAGGTCGTGTTGTCATTCTTGGGTGTGGATCCGTTGTTCAGTGCCTGCTGCCTCTGCTGCTTGATCACTTCAAATTCGAGCCAACGTCCGTAACGGTCCTCGAGCGTCGTGACAATCGATCGCGAATTGCCTCGTCCCTTGAACGCGGTGTTCACTACCAACAGTTTGAAATCACGCCAGTGAACCTTGAGTACACGCTCGCCGGCGTGTTGGGTGACGGCGATCTACTCATTGACCTCGCGTGGAATATCGGACTGAGCGAACTCCTCGAGTGGTGTCGTCGTCATAACGTCCGTTACCTCAATACGTCGGTCGAAGTCTGGTTTCCTTACCTCGATCCCGCCAGTACTTCACCTCAGGAACGAACCCTCTACTGGCGACACATGGCGCTGCGCCGTCAAGTCGCCGCGTGGGGCTCGAACGACGGCCCCTCGGCCGTCGTTGAGCACGGCGCGAACCCCGGACTGGTGAGCCACTTCACCAAGCAGGCCCTAAGTGAAATCGCCGAGGCGGTGCTTCGCGACGGTCTGCTCGTCGATCGTCACGACGCCATCAATGAAGCGCTCGTCGAAGAGCGTTTCAACGTGCTCGCCCAGCTCTTGGACGTGAAGTCGATTCACATCGCCGAGCGTGATACCCAGATCACGAATCAACCTAAAGAAGTAGGTGAGTTCGTTAATACCTGGAGCGTGGACGGTTTCTACGAAGAAGGCGTGGCGCCGGCGGAGATGGGTTGGGGAACGCACGAACGAGTGCTGCCCGCGCTCGCGCGCACCCACAGCGACGAAGGACCGCGTAATCAGATCTGCTTCGCGCAGATGGCCCACAAGACGCTCGTACGATCAATGGTGCCGTCGGGCCCCATCGTCGGCATGGTGATTCGCCACGGCGAGGCCTTCACGATCTGTGATCACCTCACCGTCTATGACGGCGACGACGCGGTCTATCGACCGACCGTGCACTACGCCTACTGTCCAACCGACGTGGCCTGGGCGAGCTTCATAGAACTCGAGGGCAACGAGTACGCCTACCCCGAGGTGCAGCGCATCATGAACGACGAGATCGTCTCTGGTCGAGACGAGCTCGGGGTGCTCTTGATGGGACATCCCTACAAGTCGTGGTGGACCGGTATGCGCACCACCATCGACGAGGCTCGCGCGGTCGCGCCACACCAGAGCGCGACGACGGTTCAAGTCGCGGCGTCGATCCTCGGTGCCGTCCAGTGGTTGCTCGCGTCGCCCAATGAAGGCGTACGCGTTCCCGACGAGTTGCCGTGGCGCGACGTACTGGACGTGGCGTTGCCCTACGTGGGCACGTTGTGGTCAGGTCCGATCGACTGGGATCCGGTGTCGAGCCACGCTGACTGGTTCGACAGCTGGTCGGGTCGCGAACTCAATCAGCGCGATCCCTGGCAGTTCACGAACTTTCTCGTACCCTAAGTTTTTCGAGTTAGAGCGGCGTGACGTAGGCGCCGTGGATACCGCCGTCGACGAGGAACGTCGAGGCCGTTACGAAGGACGAGTCGTCGCTCGCGAGAAAGAGCACAGCGCCGGCAATCTCGTCGGGCTCGGCGAATCGCCCGAGGGGCACGTGGACGAGACGGCGCGCGGCGCGCTCGGGATCTTTCGCGAAGAGTTCCTGGAGGAGCGGCGTGTTCACCGGTCCCGGGCACAGCGCGTTCACTCGGATGCCTTGGCGTGCGAACTGCACGCCGAGTTCACGCGACATGGAAAGTACGCCACCCTTCGAGGCGGTGTAGGAGATCTGTGAAGTCGCTGAACCGAGCACCGCGACGAAGGACGCGGTGTTGATGATGGATCCGCCACCACGCTCGACCAGGAGAGGGATCCCGTACTTGCAACAGAGGTAGACCGAGGTCAAGTTGACGTCTTGGACGCGCTGCCAGGCGTCGAGTTCGGTCGTAAGAATCGAGTCGTCATCAGACGGAGAGATCCCCGCGTTGTTAAAGAGAATGTCGACGCCGCCGTAGGTGTCAACGACCACGGTGTACATGGCCTTGACGCTCTCTTCGTTGGCCACGTTGACCTCGACGAACGTGCCGCCAATGTCGTTCGCCAAGGCAGTACCCGCGTTCTCGTCAAGGTCGGCCACGACGACCTTGGCGCCTTCATTGGCAAAGCGCAGCGCGGTAGCGCGCCCAATGCCGCTTGCGGCACCGGTGATGATGGCGACCTTGTTGTCCAAACGACCCATTAGTTTTCCTCCGTTGAGATAAACACATTTTTTTCTTCACTAAATCCGAGCAGCGCGTCGGGGCCGAGTTCGCGCCCGAGTCCCGACTGCTTGAAACCGCCAAAGGGCGTGGAGTAGCGCACCGAGGAGTTCGAGTTGACCGAGAGTGCACCCGTCTCGACGCCGCGAGCTACGCGCAGCGCACGACCGACGTCGCGACTCCAGATCGATCCCGAAAGTCCGTACGGGCTTTCGTTGGCGATGGCGACTGCTTCGGCCTCGTCGCCAAAGCGCACGACCGACACGACGGGGCCGAAGATCTCCTCTTGAAAGGAGCGACTCTTGGTGTCGGAGGTTTCGAGCACCGTGGGCGCCATCCAGTAGCCGGGACCCTCGGGCGCACTGCCGCGAAAGGCGACCTCAGACTCACTGACGTAGGCGCGCACGCTCTCGCGCTGGGCGGCGGTGATAAGAGGTCCCATCTCGCTCGTCTCGTCGGTGGGGTCGATAACGCGCACGCCCTTGACGGCCGCTTCAAAGAGCTCCATAAAGCGGTCGTAGGCCGAGGCTTCAACGAGCAGTCGCGAACGCGCGCAGCAGTCCTGGCCGGCGTTGTCAAAGACGGCGTAGGGCGCGCTCGCCGCGGCCTTTTCGAGATCGGCGTCGGCGAAGATGATGTTGGGACTCTTGCCTCCAAGTTCGAGCGTCACGCGCTTGACCTGGGCCGCGCAGCCTTCCATGATGACGCGACCAACCGCGTTCGATCCGGTGAAACAGACCTTTCGAACTGCGTGGTGGGTGACGAAACGCTGGCCCACCATGGCGCCGTCGCCACTCACCACTTGGAACACGCCTTCGGGAAGACCGGCTTCGAGGCCCAACTCAGCGAGACGAAGGGCGGTCAGCGGCGTGAGCATGGCGGGCTTTAAGACCACCGTGTTGCCGGCCGCGAGCGCGGGACCGAGTCCCCAGCCAGCGATGGGCATGGGAAAGTTCCAGGGAACAATGATGCCCACGACGCCGAGTGGTTCGTAGAACGTAATGTCCACGCCGCCGGCGACGGGAATCTGGCGACCGGAGTGACGCTCGGGTGCGCCAGAGTAGTAGAGAAGAACGTCTCGAACGTTGCCCGCTTCCCAACGAGCGTTCGAGATCGTGTGGCCCGAGTTCGCGACCTCTAACTGGGCGAGCTCTTCGTTGTGTGCGTCAACGACGTCGGCGAAGTGACGAAGCAGTCGTGAACGATCGGCCGGAGTGACCTTTCGCCACGCCGGCGCCACGCTCGCGGCCAAGTCGATAGCTCGATCGGTCTCTTCGAGGTCGTGCACGACCACCGAGCCAATCGAGAGCTCCGTCGCGGGATTAATGATGTCCAGGGTGGTGCTCATAGTCGTTCGAATCCTCGGTAACGTTCCCAATCGGTCACCGCGGAGTCAAAGGCCGCAACTTCGACTCGTGCGGCGTGCACGTAGTGATCGACCACTTCACTGGTGAACGCTTCACGCGCCATGGTGCTCTGATCCAACAGATCGGCCGCTTCGTGCAACGTTGTCGGCACGCGCGCGGCGTCCGCGTCGTACGCGTTGCCCCCGAAGGCCTCGGCTAGGGGGAGTGACTCCTCGACGCCGCGCAGTCCCGCCGCGACGAGCGCGGCGACGGCGAGGTAGGGATTGACGTCGCCGCCGGGAATACGGCATTCGACACGAAGTGACGATCCGTGTCCGACGACGCGAAAGGCGCACGTCCGGTTGTCGAGACCCCACAGCAGTGCGGTCGGGGCGAAGGAGCCCTTGACGAAGCGTTTGTAACTGTTGATGTTCGGTGCGAGAAACAACGCGAGTTCTCTGGCGTAGGCGATCTGACCGGCGAGGAAGTGCTGGAAGACGGGCGAGAAACCGTGTGCTTCGGTTCCGGCAAAAACGGGCGTGCCGTCCTTCTCGCGCAACGAGAGGTGGATGTGGCACGAATTACCCTCGCGCTCGTTGTACTTCGCCATGAAGGTCAAGCTGCAACCTTCCTGGGCCGCAATCTCTTTGGTCCCCAACTTGAAGAGACTGTGCTCGTCGCACTTGTCGATTAATTCGGCGTACTTAAAAGCGATTTCGTGCTGACCGTAGTTGCACTCGCCCTTGAGCGATTCGACGATCATGCCGGCGTCACACATCGAACGGCGCAGGCGCCCAAGCAGCGGTTCGATGCGCGACGTACCGAGCAGTGAGTAGTCAACGTTGTAGAGATTGGCGGGGGTGAGGTCGCGGTACCCGCCGTTCCACGCGTCTTCGTACGTGTCGTTAAAGACTATGAACTCGAGCTCCGTGCCCGTGAAACCGAACCACCCGAATTTGCTTAGGCGGTCGACTTGTTGTTGAAGAATTTGGCGAGGTGAAACGAGGACCGGTTCGCCCTCGACGGTTTTGACGTCGGCGAAAATAATCACGGTCTTTTCGTGCCACGGAACCTTACGGATCGTTGAAAAATCGGCGTTGAAGGCGAGGTCGCCGTAGCCGCTCTCCCACGAGGTGAGGGCGAACCCTTCGACCGTGTTCATGTCTACGTCGCAGGCGAGTACGTAGCCACAGCCCTCGACGGCACCGGCATCGATCTCGTCGGCGAAGAATCGGGCGTCGAGCCTCTTGCCTTGGAGTCGACCCTGCATATCAGTGATCGCCAAGATGACGGTATCAATTTCGTCACTTTTGATGAGCCGAAGCAACTCATCTCGGGTCAATCGACCCGCGGTTGAAGGACTCATGGTCGTCTCCTCGATTCACTGATGGTCGCCATCGTAGCCGTCGATATCTCGTGTTCTCGAATCGTCGACACGCCGTCACGATCGCACTTGCAAGGTATTTACGACGATAAGTCTTTACACTCGCTCGCCAAGAGTGTGCGGTCACGCCGAACAACACGCAGCCATCGGTCCGGGGACAAAGAAGCACTGAACCGGAGTGGACGAGTTTGTTGCTCGTCGCGTCACACGATGAGGAGCATTTCATTTGCTAATGAACATTAGGAACTCTATGCTCGCTCGAAATGTAGTTCCGGACATCTTGGGAGGGATGTGTATGGATGATGGAATGCCTGCCTCATCGAGTGTCGGTGTAAGCGACACCGAGAGGCTTAACCAACTGGGTTACGCACAAGAGTTGAAACGAGGTATGGGACCGTTCTCCAACTTCGCGGTGTCGTTTTCCATTATCTCTATCCTCACCGGTGGTATCACGACTTACTACCTCGGCATGGACGCCGGGGGACCCGTCGTCATCACTACTGGATGGTTCATTGTCGGCGCGCTGACGTTATGCGTCGGACTCGGCATGGCCGAGATCTGCTCCGCCTACCCAACCGCCGGTGGCCTCTACTTCTGGTCGGCGCGTCTCGCGACGAAGAATAAAGCCGCGTGGTCGTGGGCCTGTGGGTGGTTCAACCTCGTCGGTCAAGTCGCCGTCACCGCGTCGATTGACTACGGTCTCGCTACGTACGTTGGTTTCTTGGTGAGTCTCTATTCGAGCAGTTTTCATTCGAACGTTCGCTGGACACTCTTCTTCTACGCTCTGGTGCTCATTGCCCATGGCACGCTGAACACGTTCCGAGTGACGTTAGTAAGCCTTTTGGCGGACATCAGCGCGTGGTGGCACCTCGTTGGCACGCTGGTCATCGTCGGCGCGTTGTTTTTCATCCCAAGCCATCACCAGAGCTTCAGCTATCTCTTTAGCCACGACAATCTCACCGGATGGAGGGGACCCTTCGCCGGTTTCTACGCCTTCTCCATTGGTCTGTTGCTCGCGCAGTACACGTTGACGGGCTATGACGCCTCTGCGCACATGACCGAGGAAACGCACGACGCGGCGCGCAGTGGTCCCAAGGCGATGGTTCGCGCGATTTACATCTCGATTATCGCGGGCTTCATCCTCAACCTGGCCATGACGCTTGCGATTCAAGGCGGAGCGAAGCAGTACGCGACGTTGGCCTACAGCGGGCCAACGGCCGGCGGTCAGCTCTTCGTGGACGCGCTCACCGGCTCGGGGGGCAAACTTCTAGTGATTCTGGCGATGGTGGCCATGTTCTTTTGCGGCCTCGCTTCGGTCACCGCGAACTCGCGCATGATCTACGCGTTTTCTCGCGACGGGGCGGTTCCCGGACATCGACTCTGGCACCGACTGCACCCCAAGACGCGCACCCCGGTGAACGCCGTGTGGCTCGCCGTGGTCGCGGCCTTTGCCCTCGGTCTACCTTCGCTCTACCAAGCCGGCGGCGTGTCGGTGGCGTTCTTCGCGATCGTGTCAATTGGCACCGTCGGCCTCTACGTGGCCTACGTGATCCCGATCTACTTGCGCCTGCGCGCGAAGTCGGCGTTTGTGCCGGGTCCTTGGAGTCTTGGAAAGTGGAGCACCCTGATCGGCTCGATTGCCATTGTTTGGGTGCTCATCATCACGATCCTCTTCTTCGCGCCAGCGTTTTACCCCTGGACGACGGCCGCGGACATTAACTGGGCGGGCCCCGTCTTTGTCGCCGTGATGGCCGCGGTCTTCATTTGGTACGGCGTTTCGGCTCACAAGTGGTTCACGGGTCCAAGGATCCAAGGTGACATGGCGACTCTTAAAGAGATTGAAAAGGAGTACGCGGCGGGCACCGTTCCCGACGAGGACTGACTTCCTTAATTGTTCGAGGGCGCGTGCGTACGACGTTCGTCGCTCTTGGTTGAGCGCCTTTGGAGGGTGTTAGTAGTCACAGAACGCGGATCGGCGCCACGTACGTGGCGCCGATCCGCGTTAATGGTTGGCTTTTCGTGGGTACGCGCGACGCGTTGAGGTAGGTTGTGAGTGCCTCGTGGCAGCGAAGTTGGTGCGAATCCAACGCTGTCCCGCAACTGTATGTGGCCTCTTAGGAGATCACGAGCCAGGTCGCCTGCTGCGAGGAGATGTGAAAAACAGCTCTCGAGGTAAGGAGCGGTTCTTCGGATATCCATCCGTCGCCCACGCCACTTCGACGGAAAAGGAGATATCCATGATGAAGTCCCTGCGACTAACCCTCGCACTTTCCCTCGGCCTAGTGGCGTTGCCACTTCTCAGTGCCGCGAGTGCCGGGGCGTCCAGTACGCCCCAGTGCGTCGTGTCACTTTCACCAACAGCAACGGAGACACTCTTTGCTATTGGGGCCGGCAAGCAGGTTCAAGCAGTCGATACTGACTCGAACTACCCAACGAGGGGCCTACCCACGAAGAGGATCAACGCGCTCAATCCCAGCTTGGAAGCGATCGTAGGAATCTGCAAGACCACGTCAACGCACCCTTCGGCGAAGCCCGACTTGGTCATCATCTCCTACAACGCCAACGGCATTCAACAGAAGTTGACAGCACTGGGCATCAAAGTCATCGACCAAGGTGCGCCGACGAAGATCGCGGGCGCGTATGAGCAGATAAACCAACTCGGCGCACTCACGGGACACGTGAAGAACGCCGCGAAAATCGTCGCGTCACTGAAGTCAACGATCGCCAGCGACGTCGCTTCGGTGCCCAAGCACCCTAAGAAGTTCCTCACGACCTACTACGAGCTCGACCCGACCTTCTACTCCGTTGCCAGTAATACGTTCGTCGGATCTCTGCTCAAGTCATTGGGCGTGACGAACATCGCTGACGCGAAGTCCACGTCGGCGGACGCGGGCTATCCGCAGTTGAGTGCCGAGTACATTCTCAGTGCGGATCCGAAGTTGATCTTTCTCGCCGATACCATCTGTTGTCACGTTACGACGAGTTCCGTCGCCAAACGCACCGGGTTCTCCAAGGTCAGCGCCGTGCTGAACAACAAGGTCGTTGGCCTCAACGACGACATCGCGTCACGTTGGGGACCACGCCTGGGTACCTTGATGAATCAACTCACGGCCGGCGTCAAGAGCACTCTGGCGGACGCCGCGGTTTGGAAGAAGTAGTTTGACGGCCAATCCACCGACCGGGCACCGAGTGGTGCTCGTCGCCGCCGCGACGCTGAGTGCGCTCGCGGCGGCGGTGGTCTGTGGATTGGTCATTGGACCGACCTCCATTGGCACGACGCGAATTCTCGGCGACGTATTCTCACACGTCGGCCTGGGCCACAGCACGTTGACGCCGACGCAGTCAGAAATTGTCTGGGTGGTGCGCGCGCCGCGCATGGTGTTGGGACTACTGGCCGGGTCAATGCTCGCCGTCGCCGGTGGCACGTATCAAGGGGTTTTTCGCAATCCGCTGGCCGATCCCTATCTATTGGGTGTCGCGGCGGGCGCGGGACTCGGCGCCACGATTGCCATTGTCGACATTGGCGGGGGACTCACCACGCCGAGTTGGACGCCACTGCTGGCCTTTGGCGGCGCGATGATCGCCGTCGCGGTGACGTGGGCCATTGGTGGTCGCGGTCTTCGTTCGAGCACCTCGACGTTGATTTTGGCGGGCGTGGCCGTTGCCTCGCTCTTCACGAGCGCGCAGACGTTTCTTCAACAGCAGGCGTCCGCTGACTCCATCGCGCGCGTCTACATCTGGCTGCTCGGTTCGCTCGCGAGCGCGAGCTGGAGTTCGGTGTTGCTCGTGATGCCCTACGTCGCAGTCTGTGTCGCGATCTGCGTCGCGGCCGGACGAGCGCTCGACGTGATGAGCGTTGGCGAAGACGAGTCGCGCTCTCTCGGTCTGCCCGTGCGGCGCGTGCGTTTCATCGTCATCGCGGCTTCGTCGCTCGGGACGGCCGCCATCGTGTCGGCCGTTGGTCTCATTGGCTTTGTGGGCATCATCGTGCCCCACATCGTTCGACTGCTCGTGGGCACGTCGTATCGGCGGATTCTTCCAATCTCGGTCGTCTTCGGCGCGGCCTTTCTGATCTTTGCCGACACAATCGCTCGAACCGTGTTGGCCCCATCGGAGTTGCCCCTGGGCGTCATTACCGCAGTCGTGGGCGCGCCGGTCTTCGTCCTGATCTTGAGTCTGCGCCGACAGATGGTCCCGTGAGCAGCATTGAGTTACGCGATCTAACGGTCCGAGCGGGCTCCACCACGCTCATTGGTGATATCTCACTCGACGTCGAGGCGGGCACGTGGTGCACGGTCATTGGGCCCAACGGCGCGGGAAAGACCACCCTCGTGGAGACGGTCGCGGGGCTGCGTCGAAGCGCCAAGGGCTCGGTGTCAATCTCGGGGGAACTCGTAAGTTCCATGAACGAGCGAGCACGAGCCCTCAAAGTCGCCCTCGTGCCGCAGCACCCGGTGGTGCCCGCGGGCATGCGAGTGCTCGACTACGTGGCGCTGGGTCGTACCGCCTATCACGGGCTCTTGCGCGCACCGAGCGCCACGGACCGCAAGGCGGTCGACAGTGTTGTCGCTCGACTGTCGCTCGAGGAGTACGCGCACCGAGACGTCGCCACCCTCTCGGGTGGCGAGCGGCAACGCATGGTGCTCGCGCGCGCCTTGGCCCAGGGGACGATGGTGATGGTGCTCGACGAGCCCATTACCGGTCTCGACCTTCGTCATCAGATAACCATGCTGGAACTCCTGCAAAAAGAGGTTAAGGAGTGTGGACTGACCGTTCTGGCGACGCTGCACGACCTCACTTTGGCCGGACAGTTCGCCGATCGATTGGTGCTGCTCGACCATGGACGACTCATTCTTGATGGTCCTTCGAGCGAGGTTGTGCGCAGCGAGGAACTCGCCGCGTGTTACGGGATGAAACTACGCGTCATTGACGTGGACGGCGCCGACGTGGTGATTCCAGTTCGTCGCTGAGTGTTCAGCGACGTTTTCTAGAAGTGGTTACTTCGCGGTAGCTATCGACGAGCGCGATCTCGGTGAGACGTTGTGGCACATCTTCTAGACTTAGCAAAAGAAATGAAGGGAATCCCGTGCGACGCACGCGAATCGTAGCGACTATTGGTCCGGCATCTGACTCTGATGAGAAACTCAAGGAACTCGTTCTCGCGGGCGTTGACGTCTTTCGCCTCTCCTTCGCCCACGGCGACATTCCCTCGTGCATTGAGCGACTTCGTCGCGTGCGAGCGATTGCACCGGAGCTCGCCATCATGGTCGACATTCCCGGCCCCAAGATTCGCGCCGGATCCTTTGGCACGTTGCCCGTTACCCTCGTCGTGGGTGAAGAGACAGAACTCGTTGAAGCCTTCGGCGAGGCGTCCACCGCTTCGCGCATAACGGTCGAGCGTGACCACGTTCTCTCTCAACTCAAAGTCGGTGACAAGGTTCACATCGGCGACGGCGGTGTCTCTCTAGAGATCGTCAAACGCGCGACGACCGTGACGGCACGCGTGACGTCGGGTGGTTCGGTCATGGGCAAGCCCGGACTCTCACTGCCGTCGTCAATCATGAACGACCGACTTCCGACCGATGACGACCGCGTTCGACTAGAAGCACTGCGTGGCGAAGAGTTTGAGATTCTGGCGGTGTCGTTCGTGCGTTCAGGTTTTGACGTCGAGTCGGTTCGCGCTGTTCTCTCTCGCGACGACGTCATGATTATGGCCAAGATTGAAACCGGCGAAGGCGTTGAGAATCTCGAAGAGATCATCGAACACTCCGACTCGATCATGGTGGCTCGTGGCGACCTTGGCGTGCGTCTCCCTATAGAAGAGGTGCCCCATCTTCAAAAGGAGATCGTTCGACTCGGTATTCGTTACGCTCGGCCCGTGGTCGTGGCGACGCAAATGCTCGAATCGATGACTCACGCTCAGGTGCCGACGAGAGCCGAAGTGACCGACGTCGCCAACGCCGTGCTGGATGGCGCGAGTGCCGTGATGTTGAGTGGTGAGACGGCCATTGGCGACGATCCCGTCGGTACGGTAATCACCATGGACCGTATTGTTCGCCGAGCGGAGAAGTCCTTTCCCTACGCCGAGTGGGGGGCCGGACTCGGCGTCCAACTGCTCGCCGCGTCGAGCAGCCAGGCCTCACGCGTTACTGCCGCGATCACTGGTGCCGCGTGGCGCGCAGCCATGGACGAAGGTGCCGTGGCGATCGTGGCCTGTACTCGCTCGGGCATGACGGCGCGTGCTATTTCTCGCTTTCGCCCGCCCATGCCGATAGTCGCCATCACGCCCAGTGAGTCGACCGCGCGACAGATGCGCGGATCGTGGGGGATACAAGAGATTTTTGTGTCGCCGGCCAACGACATCGATAGTCTCTGCGACGTGGCGATCGCCGAACTCAAGAAAGTCGGACTCGCTAAAGCTGGCGACGCCATTGTCATAATGGCGGGTTCGTCGTCGGGTGGCACCGCCGTCACCGACACTGTTCGAATGATGATCGTTCCCTAAGCGACGTCGGCGATGGTTGGTCGTCGCTGCAAGGTTGCGACGGCGTAACTCGAGTGACCGGCCGCGATGTCCGAGAGGATTAGGAAACCTTGTCGATGGAGTCACGAACTTTCGTGAGTAGTTGTTCTTCTGAGTAGGGCTTCTCTACCAGGGCGACTTCTTTAGTGAGCGTCGATCCGAGTACTGGTTGCGCGTAGCCCGACGTGTAGAGAACCCCTAGTTCAGGAATGAGATCGTGGATCTTGTCCGCCACCTCGGGGCCGAGCATGTCGGGCATGAAGACGTCAGTCAAGAGCAGATCGATGACGCCCTCGTGGCGTTGCGCAAGTTCGATGGCTTCTGGTCCGCTCGCGCACGCGAGAACGGTGTAGCCGTACTTCTCCAAAATTCTCCGTGTCGCCACGCGCAGCGAGTGCTCGTCTTCAACTACGAGCACGGTCTCGCTCCCGTGCAGATCTCGCACCACGGGCTTCGCTGCCAAAATTGTCGAGGTGTCGGCGGCGGCAGGAATGAGAACTCGACACGTCGTGCCGACACCGGGTTCAGAGTAGAGCTCGACCTGTCCACCGAGTTGGGTGATAATGCCATAGACCGTCGGCAACCCCAGACCCGTTCCCTCACCTTGGGGCTTGGTCGTAAAGAATGGGTCAAACGCGTGTTCGAGGACCGACCGTTCCATGCCCGAGCCCGTGTCGTTCACGCGCAGACGAACGTATGGTCCGGGTTCCACGTTGGGATGCGTCGCTGCGTAGCCTTCATCGATCGTGACGTTGGCCGTGTCGATCGTCAAGAGACCACCGTCGGACATGGCGTCTCGCGCATTGATCGCGAGATTGAAGAGCACTTGTTCCATTTGGCCTGGATCCGCGTTGACGAGCCAGAGGTCTTCTGCTGCGTAGATCACGAAGTCGATGTTGTCGCCGATTACCCGTTCGAGCAGATGTTCGACGTTAGTGACGAGATCGTTGATGTTGAGAATCTCGACTTTTAAAACCTCTCTGCGCGCGAAGACCAAGAGCTGACGAGTCAGTTTCGCCGCCTTTTCGGCGGCGTCCTGGATCTTGCGAAGGTCGCTCAGCGCGGCCGTTCGGTCGTCAAGTTCATCGCCCACGAACGTTGCGTAGCTCAAAATAACGCCGAGCAAATTGTTGAAATCGTGCGCGACACCGCCCGCGAGTTGTCCGAGACTTTCGAGGCGCTCGGCTTGACGTAAACGGCTTTCGAGAAGCAGTTGATCGCGCTCGAGCAACTTTTGATACGTGATGTCGCGCCCAATCGCCGAAGCGCCAAGAATCTTTCCGGTGCTATCGCGAATTGGCGAGATGGTCACGGCAACGTCGAGAACAGTGCCGTCACGAGTCATTCGCTGAGTCTCGCGGTGCTCGACGCGCTCGCCCACTTTGATCCTTTGGAGGTCGCGTGCAAGTTCTTCGAGACGATTGTCAGGAGTAATGAACTCGACGTTTTTGCCGAGAGCCTCTTCGAGGCTGTAGCCGTACATGAGTTCCGCTCCCGGATTCCAACTCGTGATTGTTCCATCGAGAAGTTTTCCGATGATGGCGTCGTCTGAAGAGTGGACGATCTCGGCTAAGAGTGCCTCGCAATTATCTTCAAAGGGAGGGACCTCTAGATCGGATGTCGTTACGTCTTCAGACGATGCCATTGAGTGTTCCTTCGAGTAATGCGTCGTTTCGCGCAGTCGCTACTCGTCGCGGTAGGACCAGTCGGATCACCGAGCGGTTCACGTACACGCACCAACGCAGCAGTTCTTGTGGAGGAATCCCACACTCTCAAACGGACTACGCACTATCCGAACTCGTCATGCGAAATGATGCCGTCTCGAATCGCGATGGCGATGGCTTCGAGCCTCGTGTGCGCACCGAGCTTGGGGAGGATGTTGCCGATGTGGTTGCGAACGGTGTGCGTGGAAAGAAACATCTCCGCGGCAATGGTGCTCGTGGATTCGGCTCTCGCGAGTCGTCGAAGAACGTCGAGTTCACGAGCGGTCAGCCATTGCACGGCTTCGGGTTCCGAAGCTCTCAGTCTGAGAAGCAGTCCCTCGAGTTCATTTAAGCGAATCACTGGTTCGCCCTTTGCCGCGGCGCGAACAGCCGTGACAACTTCTTCCCAGGGCCTTTCCTTCGAAAGAAACCCGACACAACCCACGTCAAAGGCGCGAGACAGTATCTCGGGATCAACGCTACCCGTCATCATCAGAATCCTCGTTTTGGGCCAGCGTTCAAGAACCTGTTCAGTCGCCTCGGCGCCGTTGCCGTCAGGGAGCATGTAGTCCATTAACACGACGTCGGGCGCCTCGACGTTAATGAGCGCTATGGCCTCGCTGATGGAACCCGCGGTGCCCACGACCTCGAGGTCACTCTGTGCGCCAAGAATTCGCGCAAGTCCTTCGGCAGTTACCGAATGGTCGTCGACAATGGCGACGCGAATCTGCTCAGCAGATTCCTTCACCGCTACAGCGTGCGTCAAACTGCGAGTCATAACCGACGTCTCCTCGACTGAATCCTTCCACTTCCACCCTATAAAGAGTCGTCAGGCATTAATTCCACGTGACTTAAGAGAAAATAGGAAAACACGAACGTTGTGTGACAAAGTCTTGTGAAGTTGTGCTGATGTTGTTTTTGTTGTCAGCAATTAAGTGTGAGATGCGGTTGAGCCCTCTATACGGGCGTGAACTTCTAAATAAAAAATTTTCTGAAGGTGTCCGGAAGGTTGACGATGACACCATCAAAGGAACCTGTGACGCTCAGGTGTCGCCCGACGAGGTGGGAACTGTTCGGCCCGGCACGGACTCTCTCGGGCGCGGCCAGTTCAGAGGTATCGTGCCCGCAGATTCGCTCGGGAATTTGTGTGGTTCGTTCCACAACGACTTCTGAATGTCGGACTGCTGAGGCTCGATCACGCTCGTCCTCATTCGCCGTTGCATCAGCGCCGCGCTACGCAACGTCCAAGAAATATCGCTCAGGTATCCCGCGTCGTTGTCGATCCCTAAGGCGTCACGAGGCGGTAGCCAGCGCCACGCACGGTCTGGATGAGTGGATCGAGACCGGCGATGTTGAGCTTCTTTCGCAGGTAACTGACGTACACGTCGACCACGTTGTTGCCCGGGTCAAATCCGTACTCCCACACTTCATTCAGGATCCGAGCGCGTGAGAGCAAGTGGGTCGGGTGGCGCATGAAGAGTTCCAAGAGCGCCCATTCGCGCGGCGCGAGGTCGATACGACGACCGGCCCGCCAAGCAATTTTGGTTAGCAAATCCAAACGCAGATCGCCGACGACGAGCTCCGTCGACGCCGATTGGGACGAATTACGTAGCGCCGCGCGTATCCGCGCCAGGAGCTCGGCGAAAGAGAATGGTTTGGTGACGTAGTCGTTAGCCCCCAGTTCGAGGCCCCGCACTTTGCTGGCGATCTCTGCTCGCGAAGTGAGGACAATGACCGGCAACGACGTGTCTCGTTGGCGAAGCGCCCGCAACACTTCCTCGCCCGAGGTGCCGGGCAGGCCGAGATCCAATAAGACGAGGTCGAAACTCTCATCACTCGCGCGTAGTAAGTGAATCGCCTTCTCCCCGTCGGGCGCGGTGGCGGTAGCGTAGCCCTCGGACTTGAGACCCTTGGCGAGAAACGACACAATGCCGGCGTCGTCTTCGACGATCAGAATTCGCATGCTCAACTGTCCTCGGTCGCCCGTGTCCGGGCCCTGGGCAGAACGATAGTCACTCGCGCGCCCTCGAGGTCCGACGTCGCGATAGTGATCCAACCTCCATGACCTTCGGCCACGGCCTTCACAATCGCGAGGCCGAGTCCGGACCCGTCACGGTCGCGCGCCCCCGGTCGACTGAAACGTTGTAAGACCGCCGCCCGTTGGTCCTCGGGAATCCCCGGGCCCGAATCGTCGACGCTCAACATAATGACGTCGTCGAGGTAATCGACCTCGGCGACGAGCGCAATCGTGTCACCCGGAGCGGTGGCGCGCACCGCGTTGTCGATGAGGTTCATCAGCGCGCCGCGAATCTTTTCCGCGTCGACGACCGCGACGAGATCGTGGGGTGCTTGGGGAAGGAGGAACTGGCGATTGGCGAGTACTCGCACGGCTTCGTACACCTCTTCGAGCAATGCGTGCACCTCCACGGGCCGAGTGTCGAGGAAGTCCGGCTCCATCGCGCGTCCGAGCATGAGGAGTCGCTCGACCACGACCTGGGTGTGGTCGATTTCGTCGATGACGAGGTCGAGCGTCTCTCGCACTTCGAGCGGATCGTCGGCGCCACCGCGCCCGAGGACTTCAAGGTGCCCACGCACCACCGTCAGCGGCGTTCGCAACTGGTGCGAGACGTCCGAGAGTAGGCGTCGTTGGGCCGTCATCGCGGCCTGGACTCGATCAAGCATCGCGTCAAACGTTCGCGCGAGTTCACCGACTTCGTCGTTGCTCCCCTGGTCACCCAGACGTTGATCCAGCGTGCCACTACCAATCTCGTCGGCGGCGGTCGTAATCCGTCCCACTTTGCGCAAGAGCCGGCGCAGCAGTACGAAGGTACTAATGATTCCCGCGAGCAACGCGATGGTTCCTTCAGCGATCGAGAGAAGGATCTCCCGGGAACGTTCCTTCGCAAAGGCATTGAGGTCACTCGTAGCGATGAACGTCCCAACCACGGTGCGCCCGGCGAAGATTGGTGCGCCGACCAACTCCGTGGGGTGTCCGCTGATTACCGTTGAGACGACGACGCTCCGACTCGGCGGGGCGAGAAGCCAGGTTCGCACGAGGGGACTTGCGAGGACCGCTCCCGAGCCGGGCGTGACGAGCCGACTGAACTTCGTCAAATCGATCACCACCACTTCGCCAGGTGCCAGAGCGTGATTCCTTAAGAAGCTGGCGGCAAAGATTTCAAGGTTCGCGGGTTTTTGTTTCAGCGCCTGTTGCTCGAATTCGCGCAGCTCAACACTAATGCTCGAGGCCGCAACCGCTTGGTAGCTCGACGTGAAATTTCGGATGAACACCGCCACGACCGCGCCGAGCACCAGCGCCAGGATGATTGAGTTCAGGATCGCCAGACGTCCAGCGCTGCCGACCCTGCGCAGCAACGGCCGGGACTTCAACACGCCTTCGAGGTGCACCGCGCGAGACGCGACACCTCAACGGAGTCTCGGCCCCTCCTGGGCCGCGGCGCCGTCTCGGACGGTGCGTCCCGGTCAGCGCGAACGAGCGCACCACGCCCTCTTGGAGCGTGGCTAGTTGTCAACACTCGTCGATGTGCTGGTGGCAGTCGTCGTGGTGGTCGTGGTGCTCCCCTTCGTCACCGTGTTCGATTCGCCCGAGTTGTCGCCTCTGTCCGAGTTGTCGCCTCCGCCCGAGTCCTCTTGGTCGGTGACCGTTGATACGGGATTGATCACCGTCGTGCGGTGCGCGAGTGGAGTCGTGGTTGAGGTCGTTGGCGAAACGACGAGCAGCGTGCTCGACGTGGAGACAGTCGGCACGGAGACTTTCGGTTTCGGGACGATCAACGTGACCAACCGCGATTGGCTTCCGACTTGGAGTGCCGACGGGACTTGTGCGGCGTTGCCGCCGGTGCCCGCCACGGTGACCAAGGCAGTGGCGGCGGCAGCGACGATAAGTGAGCCGAGCCACAGGCCCCACCGCGAGTGGGAAAGCGAAGACCTCGGCCCGAGCCGTCGGACTCTCGTGTCCGCGGCGTTCCGTGCTGCCTCGTCTGCGTGAGGTCTGGTCATCTCACGATTCTCCTACATCTGAGTCGGTCACGGAAGGTCAGTTTGCATCAGCGCCATTTACTCATTGGGCGTGGTTTTGGAGAGTCGTGCGGTGCCCAGCGCGAGTCGCACCACGGCGTCAACTGGACCAACGAGCGCGAGAGCTCGAACCGGACAGGCGTTGACGGCGCGTTTCGCCCGAGCCAGCGTCCGCCGGTCCTCAATTGGATCGCCGTCGACGTCGGCGTAACCCCACGCGTCGAGCGAAATGCGCTCAGGCATGACGAGCGCGCAAATGCCGTGCCCGTCGCATCGTGAACCGTCCACCACTATTGCGACGACGTCCTGGCCCCCTCTCATCGTCTCAGCCCTGCGTCGCGCGGCAGCGGGAAGTGATCCAATCCGTCGTGCGCATCGCAGACCGCGCCGCGCAGATGGCGTGTGAGTTCAGGAATAAACGTGTCGAGGGCACTCTCGACGAGATTTACCACGCCCGTTGGATGTCCGCACGCGCCGCGTCCGCGCACCGAAGCCGCCTGCTCGCGCAGACGCCGCACGTCGCTGCGGCGCGACCTGCCCGCGATGATGTCGTCAACGTAACCAGAGAGAACGGGGAGTCCGTAGACGCAGGATCCACACTGTCCAGACGACTCTTCCGCGAGCCAGGAGAGCAAGCGGGCAGTCTCGGCCACGCCACAGACCTGATCGTTCAGCACCGCCACCAGCCCGCAACCGAGCGATACACCGAGTGTCTTGAGTGCGTGGCGCTCGAGCGGCGTGTACCACGCTGTTTCGCCGGAAATCCAGGTCCCCGCGTATCCCCCGAGCAGAATCGCTCGAGGCATCGCGTCGAGACCGCCCACGCCTTCGAGAACTTGGCCGATTGTCACCGGTCCGAGGATTTCGACGACTTGTCCGGGAATCGCGACGGACCCGGCCAGAGTGATCAGTGTTGAACCGGGCGTCTCCGCTGTGCCGACCTGCGAGAACCAGCTCGCCCCGAAACGGGTGACGAGGGCGAGGTGGGCGAGCGTCTCGGCGTTGTTAACTACGGTCGGACGATTGGCGACGCCGACCTGCGCGGCCGGCTTCGCGCCACGGCGCGGCAGCGCTCCGTGGCCCCCGAGGTAGGAGACCACGGCGCTCGTTTCGCCGGCGACGTAACGCGCTGGCGCGTCGATCAACCTGACGTGCGACGTGTCGATGCCCGCGTCACGGCGCTCGGCCAGCGCCTGCTCGATGGCCGCGTTCGAGCGCAGATGCGCCCGGTGAAAGTAGATGACAATCTCTTTGGCGCCGACGGCGGTCGCGGCGAGATCGGCTCCATCAAGAATGAGGTGTGGTCGAAGTTCGAGCAGCGTTCGGTCCTTGGCACTAGCCGGCTCGCCCTCGCTGGCGTTCACCACGACGATCGGCGTGCCGGGAGCGGCCGCGGCGACGTCGAACTTCGTGGCCGTCGGGAATCCTGCGCCGCCGCGTCCCATGAGTCCACTAGCGCGCACGAGGTCACGAAGCGCTTGGGGTGTGGAGCGGATGGCGTCGAGAGTGCCGAGTCGACGCACGTGACTAGTCAGTGACTCTCTTCCCATCGATTGAGCCGGTCCCGCCAGGAGACGCGTTCCATCCGAGCCCGCAACGCCGAACAGTGGTGTCTCCGAGGCGACCGCCGAGGGTCCCTTGATTCGAAGGTCCAACTCGTCGGAGATATCGATGGCTCTCATCTTGGAACCCAATCGATTGGCGAAAGATCCTCGCCGCGGGCGTCGGCCAACGCCGCGGTCACGTCGAGATCACCGGGCGTGAGCGCGATCGTGCGAGCAGCACCGTATCGAGTTAGGGCAAGCACCGCGAGGCAGACCGCGGTGGTCACGTACAGGCCGCGCACGGCATTCGTATCGGCGCCCGCGAGCACGCCGTGAAACCAAACAAGGATGTAGGTGAGAATCGCAAAACGGTGAATCGCGCTCCAGTGACGCGCCCCGCGCCGCCCCGCCGCTCGAGCGGTCACGGCGAGTAGGACCATGAAGAACAACGCAATGACGCCGAGCGCGACGGCGAACGTTCGATAACGCGACAGGCCCGGCACGAACGCGCCCGACCATCCGACGCCGGCGTAGTGGTCGGTGGCGAGAACAACGAGGTGGCCCGCGACCAGCGCGAGCGTCGCCGTGGCGAGCGCGGCGTGGAGTCGAAGGCGCGTCTCGCTGTGCACGAAGGACCGGCGCAGACGCCACGGGTGTCGCATCCAAATGCCCAGGGCGACCAGCGCGCCGAGCGAGATGAATCCCGCAATGCCCAGGGCGCGCCCGG
>Ga0208849_1000930_pt1 | contig 23450 bp, 15 predicted proteins | sample NGESurdeep072012_10_FD_184470 | JGI IMG/M metagenome (GOLD analysis project Ga0208849, IMG submission 184470) | Arctic peat soil microbial communities from Barrow, Alaska - NGEE Surface sample 53-3 deep-072012 (SPAdes) | ecosystem: Environmental > Terrestrial > Soil > Wetlands > Peat ... | reverse complement strand
AAGTGCGGAGTTCGCCATCGCCGCCGTGTCCGACCGATTGCTGCCCTTGGCTGAATTCATCGGCGCGAAGCAAGTCGGTACGCAGTCAGTGCCTTTCCCCGACGATCGGTACCACACCATCGCTGTCTGTTTTCGCCGGACGTTGAGCTACGAGCTCAGTTCGGCCGCTAATCAGCAGGCCCTTCGTCTCGAAGGTGAGCAGCTCTCGCGCGGACCTCTTTCCGTTGGTGTCGGCGTGCTCGAGGCAGAGTCGACGAGTACGCAGTCCCGTCGTCCCTTGGTACTGGACGTCACCGAACGAGCGCAGCGCGAAGTCTTGCGAGTGCTCCGCGCTGATCCCTCGTTGCAGATCATCGATCGCTTCGAGGAACAGCGCGACCAGCTCTCGCAAATAAAACCCACGCCGTCACGAAAGCTCTTCGACGAGGGACAGCGCTGGGTCTACTACCCATGGCGTCGTGCGGTCGTTCGACTGCTCGGTCCCCGAGCGTTCTCCGCCGTGCGGCTCGACCGCAACCACAACAAGGTGACCCGCGAGGAACAAGCACGTCTGCGTACGTTGTCCGTCGGCGTCGTCGGCGTGAGCGCCGGTCACTCGATTGCCCACATTCTTGCGATGGAAGGACTGGCCGGAGAGATTCGATTGGCCGACTTCGACACCATCGAACTCTCGAATCTGAACCGTATCCCGGCGAGCGTGCTCGACCTCGGCGTCAACAAGGCGATCGTGGCGGCGCGACGCATCGCGGAGATCGATCCGTACCTTCGCGTCGTCGTCCTGCCCGAGGGTATCCACGCCGACAACCTCGACACGTTCCTCGACGGGCTCGACCTCGTCATCGAGGAGTGCGACTCGCTCGACGTGAAGTTCCTCGTTCGCGAGGCCGCCCGCGCGAGAGGCATCCCGGTCATCATGGAGACCAGTGATCGAGGGGTTCTCGACGTCGAACGCTACGACCTCGAGCCCCAGCGGCCGATCTTCCACGGACTTCTGGGTGACATGGATTCGTCCAAGTTGGCTGGTCTGTCGACCGCCGAGAAAGGCCCGTTCGTGCTGCGCCTCCTCGGAGCCAACGAGATCTCGTCACGAGGTGCCGCGACGGTCTTCGAACTCGGCCAGACCGTTACCGGTTGGCCGCAGTTGGCGAGCGAAGTCACGCTCGGTGCCGTCACCACCGCCGCGGCGGTACGTCGCTTCGGCCTCGAAGGCGAACTTCCCTCGGGTCGCATTCGCTTCGACGTCGAGGAGATCCTCTCTGGTCTTTCGCCCATTGAAGTGTCCAACGCCGGCGAGGCCGCGCTTCGCACGCCGCCGCCAGAGGACCCGCCCCTCGAAAGCACGGATCCAATAGAACTCATCGTCGACGCTGCTCGACGCGCGCCATCCGGTGGCAACGTGCAACCCTGGCGCTTCGAGGCCAACGACGACGAAGTGCGCTTCTACGTCGTTCCCGAACGCAGCGCGAACGCCATGGACGTACGACTTCGCGGAAGCTACGTGGCGCTGGGTGCCTCGCTCTTCAACGCGCTCGTCACCGCGGCGTCGCTCAAGCGCCTCGGTCTCGTGAAGCTCTTCCCTGAAGGGACGAACTCGCACCACGTGGCGACCATGACCCTCGGAACGCAGATCGACGCCGGGATGGCACGCTTGCAACCCTTCGTGCACTCTCGTACGGTCAACCGCCGCATGGGCAGCCCCACGCCCATCGACGAAGCCACCGTGTCGATGTTGAGTCGCGGCGTGGAGCGTGAAGGTGCGCGACTTCGTTTCGTGACGGGACGCGATCCGATCGAGGAGTGCGCCGCTCTCCTCGCCGAATCCGATCGACTTCGTTTCCTCATCCCAACGGTCCACCAGGACATGCTCGACGAACTGCGCTGGCCCGGACGCGACACCCTCGAAGAGGGAATGGACGTACGCACCCTCGAGATGGACCCCGCGAGTCTTGGCGCCCTGCAACTCGTCGGGCGCTCCGACGTCATGGAGCACCTCGTCGACTGGCGCGGCGGCGCGGCCCTGGGTCTTCGAACGAGGGCAATGGTGAGTTCGAGTTCCGGGATCGCCGTCATCACGGTGCCGCGTGCCGATCCGACGTGGTACGTACGCGCCGGCGCGGCCATCGAGCGCTTCTGGCTGAGCGCCGAACTGCGCGGACTCGCCATCCAGCCGGTCTCGCCGCTCTTCCTCTACGCGACCGATGAGAAGGACCTCTTGAGCCTCGGGGGCGAGCGCCATCTCGACGAGCTCTACGAACTTTCTCAGCGCTTCAATAAGGCGTGGGACCTCGACGACGGTGAGACGATCGCGATGGTTATGCGGGTTATTCACGCCGCGCCGCCTTCGGTGCGGAGCGTCCGGCGACCACTCAGCCACGTCCTCATCCGGGACATGGAACCTATAGCGCTGAATGGCCCGTTGAATACCTACAATTTGTGAGTTTTCTCTGCAATTGACTTGCCGGATATTCGCAAAACATAGTCTTTCCTTGCAATTATCTTCTTTGAATGACAAGGGGGTACTGCTATCCTCGTATTTCAGGCCATTTAACGGTTAAGGCGGTTCGCCCGTGGGAGATCTCACGCACTCAGACGCGTGGAAGGTAGGCGACGAAGCTCGACTCGTCGTTGAGACTCTCCGTCACGTCACGCCCAGGGCTGAGATTGTGGCGGTTATCACCAACGCGGACCGACCAATTCCCGGTTTCGACATCGAACCCCTCGTCGCGCCCAAGGCAAAAGATGCCTTTGAACTGATCCGCGAACGGGTCCAGGGCCAACTCATGGGTAAGGAGCCTCTCGGGTCCTTCTCGTGGACGATTTTGGATACTGAATGGGGTGTACTCGTTGACGCCATCGAGCTGCTGAGCGGCGATATCGTCGGCGCCCTCATCGTTGCGCGCCACGGCCGCGTGTGGTCACAACGAGAGGTCTCCACCGCCCGCGCGTTCGGCGGACTGTTCGGCAAGGTGGCCTCGCAGACGACCCGCGAGGGTACCCTTTTGCACCAGCGCCGACTGGACGAACTCGTCAGTCAAGTGGCTGAGCGGCTGATGTCCGCGACGCTCGACAACCGCAAAGAAGTCCTCGGCTGGACCACGCGCGTGCTCGCCGAGTTCCTCGAATCCGACGTGGCCTTCCTGCGCCGTCACGATCACGTACGAGGTCTCTCGATCCTCGAGGCGGAGTGGCCAATTCGCGACGACTTCACGGGACCCGATCCCCTGGGTGAAGTGCGCTTCGACGCCGACCCGATTTTTATGGCGACGAAGGATCTAAAGGAGCCGTACCTCCCGGTCGTGGGGGACGCCGACGACGAGTTCATGGAACGCGTCGAAAAGGGATCGGGCGAAACGCTCCTCGCCGGCGCGGCGGTGCCACTTCTCCTTGGAGACTCCACGTGGGGCATCCTCGGCTTCATCCACTTCGGACTTCGCGCGTGGGTGCCCGCCGAGATCAGCGCACTCCAAGCGGTGGCGTCCATGCTGGTCCAACTCCAGGGGCGCATCGACGCGGAAGAGCGCACGGCGCACATCGCGCACCACGACGACTTGACGGACCTCCCGAACCGGCGGGCACTGCTTCGAGAGTTGAAGCTACGCAGAGAGGTGAATCGCGACACCGCAGTCATGATCATCGACCTTGACCGGTTCAAGGTCTTAAACGACTTCCTCGGCCACGCGAACGGCGACCGACTGCTCATCACGATCGCCGACCGCATTCGCACCAGCATTCGCGTCAACGACTACTGCGCACGACTTGGCGGTGACGAGTTCGTCGTCCTGTTGGACGAAGCGCACAGCGCCATGGAAGTGCTCGCCAGCGCCTACCGCCTCCTCGAGCTCGTCGCCGCGCCCGTCGACCTCGGAGGTCAACAGTTCAGTCACACCGCCAGTATCGGTATCTGCATCGCGAACGCCGGATCGGACCAGACCGACTCGGACATCCTCGCTTGCGCGGACGGCGCCATGTACGTCGCGAAAGCCCGTGGTCGCAACAAGGCCGTCCTGCACGACGAGGAGATGCGCGCCATCCTCGACGAGCGCTCGCGCATGGAGATCATGCTGCGTGACGCGCTCGAGCAAGGCCAACTCCACTTGCACTACCAGCCCGAGGTCGACATCCGCACCGGCGAACTGCTCTCCGTCGAGGCGCTCGTGCGCTGGCAGCACCCGACGCGCGGAATGTTGAACGCCGCCGAGTTCATCACCGTCGCTGAAGAGACCGGGCTCGTACTCACCATCGGACGTTGGGTCTTCGCCGAAGCCTGTCGTCAACTCGCCGAGTGGCGCAAGGAGTACCCCGACCTCGAGCTCATCGTGCGCGTGAACATGTCGCCCGCAGAGTTCGCCGCGACGGACCTCGTCGAGTTCGTCGAGAACTGCTTGACGTCGAACGAGATTCCTGGCGAACGTCTCTGCATCGAGATCACCGAGTACGCCGTCGTCGAAGAGCCCGAAAAGACCGCCAACATTCTGCGTGGTTTCCGCAAGATGGGCGTCGAGATCGCGATCGACGACTTCGGCACCGGTTTCGCCTCCATGACCGAATTGAAGCACTTGCCGGTCGACCTCTTGAAGTTGGACATGAGCTTCGTCGAGGGCATCACGACGGACGCGTACGACCGTGCCATCGTGGAGTCCATCATCCGCCTAGGCCACGCGCTCGACCTCGGCGTGACCGCAGAAGGCATCGAGCACAGCGCGATCATCGACGAGCTGCTCGTGCTCGGTTGTCATCGCGGCCAGGGCTACCTCATCTCTCGCCCCGTCGACCCGGCCGATCTCAAAGACCTGCTCAGCGCGGGACGCGTACCACTGTCGCTACTTCACCCATCGGAGGAACCATCACTCGGTCTTACGAGCACAAAGTCGTGACTCCCTACCTTGAAGGAGCGTCCGACGACGCGGAAAGGATGAGTCAACCCTACGAACCCTGGCTCTTTCAAACGATGCTCGACGAACTGTCGGTCAGCGAACTGGGTATCGGCTTCATCTACTCGGTACTCGACCTGCTCGTCGAGCGCTACGCGCTCAGAGACGCCGTCGTCGTCCTCGCGCACGAGTCCTTTGGGGCGCAGCTCTTTCGTGCCGGTGGCGGCGCCATCAGCATCGACACGGCCGCGCGACTGGGCACGATCCCCGGTGTGTACTGCGAACCCGACATCGTGCCCCTCGTTGAACGAGACGCCATGCGCACCGCGTGCCAACTCGCGCTCTCAATGCATCTCGCGCGCTTCAGCGCGGCCCACGACCCTCTTACCAACATCGCCAATCGCCGGACCTTCGACAGTGCGCTGCAAGCCGCGACCGTGCGCAGCGCCCGCTACGGCTGGGCGTTCACGCTGGTGCTCGCCGACCTCGACGGCTTCAAGATCGTGAACGACACCCTCGGCCACGCTTTCGGCGACGACCTTCTCCGTCAGTTCGGCCTCGCGATGCGACGTTCCGTGCGCAGTGGCGACCTCGCCGCTCGCATCGGGGGTGACGAGTTCGCGGTGATACTCTCCAACGCCGACGGCCACGACTCGTCGGGTTTCACCGACCGCCTGCGCAGCCATTTGGGCTCAGCGCTCGACCATGTAGGATTCACCATCGGTACCGCGTCATCGCCTCGCGACTCAACGGACCCCGCCGAGCTGTTCCGTATTGCCGACGCCCGCCTCTACGAGAAGAAGGGATTGAATCGCCGATGATGTCGCCAACTGAAGAAGATTTCGAACTCGAGCTTCGATCCCTCTCGGGCGTCTTGAACGTCGAGATCCGTCACCGCGACAACGGCGACGTGGACGCGGTGACCTTGATCGTGACGGGCCAAGACCCGGGCGCCATCCGCGTGATGGCGACACAGATCGTGAATCTGTACTACACCGAAGCAAGCGTCATCGTCGAGGACGCCAGCAAGGCCATCTCGCCTCGAGAGATCCAGGCCGTGCGCGTGGCGCTCATTCGCACCGACTTCAACCCCGAGAACGGCGACTGTGAGGTCGAGCTCTCCTATTCCGGCCGCATGGGCGTCGGTCGGGCCGGCAGCGGCCAACTCTTCGGTGGGGCCGAAGCCACCCTCGCCGCGCTGCGCGAGCTCGGGTACAACGTCCCCTTCTATCTCTTGACCGTGATGAGCGTCGCCACCGTGAGAGGGTGGCCGGTGATCGTCACCTTGCGCCCGTTCTCCGAGGGCGCGGACATGTTCGGCATCGCCCAGTCCGACGACGACGTCGCCGCGGCGGCCATGGCGACCCTCGACGCCTTGAACCGATTCCTCACCAAAGAGCCGAGCTACCAGTAGCACTTCGCTGCGTCGCCTCCGGTCGAAGTGCCCATTCGACGTTGCGCCACTCCCAGGGACGTGCGACGACGTCCGCGGTGGCTGAACCCCTACACAACGCAACGACACCCCGCCAGCACGACCGGAGCTCGGGATTCTCAATTCTTGACCTAGTTACTACCAATTACTCGAGTGAACTTCGTAGTATGGACTCTATGCAGACCGTCTCCCGTCGAGCAGCGTTAAACCGTCCAGTTCCCGATCCCCAGCCGTGCAGTTGCTCGCGCGGGGCGCACGGGAACCTTCTCCCACGCGGAGGTCAACGATGACAAAAATCCTGGTCGTAGATGACGACATCGAGATCACGAAACTCCTCGATACCTTTCTCACGGGTGAAGGTTACGAAGTGGCCGTCTCCTCCAACGGGGCGAACGCACTCAGCGCCGCCTCGTCGCTTGAGCCCGACCTCGTCATCTTGGACATCGTTCTCGGCAGCGAGGACGGGCGCGAGGTCTTACGCGAACTCCGCCTGATCAGCGACGTGCCCACAATTTTCTTGACTGGTCGCGGGCTCGAGACGGAGCGGATCGCCGGGCTGAAGATGGGCGCCGACGACTACATCGTGAAGCCCTTCTCCCTGGGCGAGGTCTCCGCACGTATCGAGTCGGTCCTGCGGCGCTCGGGCGCCAACACTCAGCAACACAACATTGACGCGCCCAACATCAGTTTCGGCGATCTCCAGATCAATGAGAACACCCATGAGGTAAGGCTCGCGGGCAACTTGCTCGATCTCACGTCAAAGGAGTTCTCCCTTCTCAATTTCATCGCCGCCTCCCCTCGTCAGGTGTACTCGCGCGCGCAACTCCTCGAGCACGTCTGGTCGTCGTCGAGCGAGTGGCAAAACGAGGCGACCGTCACCGAACACATCCGGCGTCTACGAGCCAAGATTGAACACGATCCTGACCACCCTCTGTGGATCAAAACCGTGCGTGGCGTTGGCTACCGCTTCGAACCTCAGGCCGGGAGCGAAGTACAAGCCTGAGCAACCGAACCGCGGCAAGCGCGAGCTCGGTTGCCGTAACGTTTGCTCTTATCCGGTCACCTGCCTGAGGGCTTAGCGACGAGAGAGAAGGTCGTGCACCTGATCGATGAGTGCGCTCGGGCGAAAGGGCTTCGGGAGAAACGCACTGCTACCCGGACGTAGGTCGCGAACCACCGTCGCCTCGGCGGTGCCTGACGTCAGCAGGATCCTCAGTGAGGGATACACGCGCTGCAGTGTGGCTGCGAGTTCAGGTCCCGTGAGTTCGAACATCTTCACGTCACTCACGAGGAGATCGATGGCGCCGTCGAATTCACGTGCCACCTCGAGCGCTTCTTCGCCTGACTTTGCGACGAGCACCTCGTATCCGTTGCGACTGAGAACTTGAACCATGAGTCGACGAAGGTCGTCGTCATCGTCCGCGACCAAGACGGTGGCCGATCCTCTTGGTTGTTCGTGTGAAGCCACGACGGGTTCCTCGATGATCGATTCGTGACTAACCGGGAAGAAGATCTTGAACGTCGTCCCGACACCGGGAGCACTTTCACACGTGATGGCGCCACCACTCCCTTCGACCAAGCGGCGCGCGGCCGCGAGACCGAGACCGGTTCCCTTGAAGGGTCCCTTCGTCGTGAAGAACGCATCGAAGCAGTGTTGGCGTGTCTCCTCGTCCATGCCGACCCCCGAATCGGCAACGACGATGGCGACGTAGTCACCGGGCGAGACGTGCAATTCGTCCGCGGCGTCAGCGTCGACCGTGACGGAATCGACACTGACACGAAATTCGCCGCCGGAGGGCATGGCGTCACGAGCGTTGATCGCGAGATTGAGCATCATCTGTTCGAACTGACCGGCGTCGACTCGAATGGCTCCGGCGTTCGCGTGAAGCGACCAACGTGACTCGATGTCCGCTCCGACGATGCGATCGAAGACCTCGGCGTTCGACTGCAACGCGGCGACGGGATCGAAAACCACGGGTTCGAGTGACCGCGTTCGACCAATACTCTGCAACTGAGCAGTCAGCATGGACGCCCTTGACGCTGTTGACTGAATGTCCTTGACCATCTCGAGCGACCGTACATCGCCACTCAGATCCTTCGAGAGGATCTCCGCGTAGCCCGAGATCAACGTCAGAAGATTGTTGAAGTCGTGCGCCACACTGCTCACGACCCGGCCACGAATCTCCATCTGTTGCGCGTGATGAACTTCCGCCTTGAGTTCCCGGTGATCGGTCACGTCATCGACCAACATCAAAATGCTCGTTGCCTGGCCCTCTGGTGAAGGCAGCAGCGCCGCGGAGGTCGTGAGGTCCCGACGTCGTCCCATGATCTCGACGTCGATGAGGTCTCGGCCACTCGCCACCTCGCTGTCCAGGACCTCTGACCATAGGACTGCCAACTTGTCGCCCGCTCCATCTGGAAAGCGGGGTTCCGTCGCCGTAGCCTCGTCGTACGCGGGCCACGCCAGGATTTTGCTCGCCGCACGATTCCACCACCGCACGTGACCTTTGAGGTCCACCTCCACGATGCCCGCGGGCGCAGTGTCGACGAGGATCCGAAGTCGGGTCTCACTCGTCTCGATCTCTCGACTGAGTTCGGTGGCGCCGAGCGCGGTCGCGGCCATTTGGGCCATCAGGGTGAGCACTTCCCTGTCCTCGGCGAGGAATTCACCCTCGGCCCTTCGAACGGCCAACACGCCTCGCGCCTGGTCCCTTCGCTCAAGCACCGGCGCGACGAGCCAGTCCCGGTCATTCCACGGCACGAACGTGCTTCGAGGGGCCGGCACGTCGTCCATCGCGGCGAACTCGTCCGGGCCGAGACACGCCACCGGCCGTCCACGATGGGCCACACCTCGAAGGGGCGCCTCGGGGCCGGACTCGAGCGTGAGTACGGCCACGTCGGCGTCGAAGACGCGCCGAGTACTGCTGGCCAAGCTCTTCAAGATGTCGTGCTCGTTGCGCATGCCCGCCACGGTGATCGACGCCGCGATGAGTTGGTGGAGTTGACTGGCGATTCGCTGTGAGGTGCGAACGGCGTCGTGAGCGTCTTGACCGTTAAGGGAAGCGCCGTTGCTCGGCGACGCTGCTCCCTCTTGACTCTTGACCTTCCCACGACCTCGGGCCACGTCCCTCACTCCCCCTGGTTTCGCTTCACGCGCGCTTAGAGAGGCTTCCCAGAGAATATGGCGAAGTCTTCGAGGAATCGATCGATCTCTTCAGCCTCGTGCGGTCTGGAAAAGAGGTAGCCCTGGCCGACGTGCACCTTCTCGTTCTGGAGCTGCGTGCGCTGCTCAGAGTCTTCGATGCCCGCGGCGATGACTTGGAGGTGGCGCGTCTCGCTACTCTCGACGAGTCGATGCACCAAGGACGAAGCCTCAGACGAGGTCGCGAGTCCCGCGATGAAGTCGCGATCGAGTTTCACGATGTCGATAGGGAACTGCTCGAGTTGGTCAAGTGCCGAGCCACCCGGCTCGAAGTCGTCGACGGCAAAACGGACGCCGAGCTCGCGGAGTCGTTCGAGGCGAGATCCGGTCGCGTCTCGGTCAACCAGCAACGTCGCCTGGGCGAACTCCAGGACCAGGAGCGAAGGATCGAACCGGCTCGACGAGAGCGCGTCCACCACGTCGTCGAAGAACGTCGTCGTTTCGAACTGGCGCTCGGACACGTTGACCGAGACATTGAAGCGATAGCCCTTGTCGTGCCAGACGGCACCCTGCGCGCAGGCGGTGGCAAGGGCCCAACGTCCCACCGGCGCTATCTGACCACTTGTCTCGAGTTCTCCGATGAAGCTGTCCGGACCGAGGACCCCGCGCTCGGGGTGACGCCAGCGAATGAGGGCTTCGACACCTGCGAACGCGTTGGTCTGCAGGTCGATGGTCGGCTGATAGACGAGGAAGAACTGCTCGTGCTCGATGGCCTCGGTGATGTCTCGTGCGAGGTCCAACGAGACGCCCTCCGCGTCAAAGTCAGCCGGTTCTCGTGCCATGGTGTACCGCTTCCCAGAAGTCCCCGACCCGCAAGCGAGAACCGCAATCGTTCAATACTCCTCGCTGGTGACGCTACCAGTTTGGGGCCAATTCTAGATTTCCGAGAAGGTCGATCGAGGGCCCACGACGGGGAGTCACCGCCGAGTTGACCTAGTGCATCTGTTCTTTGAGCGCCCACCGATTGAGGCGCGAGTTCCAGAACGTCGACGTCGACGAACAGTGTTTGGAACGTCAGTACGGCGACGTTCGAGTTCACGTTCTCCGTTGGATGAACTTGCGCTCCCTCTCCTCTTTCGTAACCCGCTTACGGACAGTCGTCGTACCATCAAATACCGTGTTACATTCCTCGGGTGATCGATCTCTCCGTGATCATCAGTCGCCTGACACTCCTCCCGCACGGGCGCGCGAGATGTGAGCAGGTTCCGTCGTGAGAGTGCTCGTCACTGGCGCCGCTGGGTTCATCGGTTCGACGACCGCCGAACTACTGCTGTCGAAGGGTCACGAGATCGTCGCTCTCGACAATCTGATCTCAGGTCGCAAGGAGAACGTACCCGTGAACGCCACGTTCGTCGAGGGCGACTGTGGCGACGTGGATCTCGTGCGTTCGCTGGGATCCTTTGACGCCTGCGTGCACTTCGCCGCGCGTATCGAGCCCGGCGAGTCGATGAAATACCCCGAGACCTTCTTCGCGAACAACGTGGCGTCGAGCTTTCGTCTTCTTGACGCTCTCATCCAGTCGGGGGTCGAGCGGTTCGTCTTCTCGTCGTCGTGCGCGGTGTACGGCGACCAGGTCGCGATGCCGATCGACGAATCACGGTCCATCGCGCCCCAGAGCCCTTACGGACAGTCCAAACGAATGGTGGAAGAGGGTCTCCATTGGCTCGTGGCGTGTGGTCGCATACGCGCCGCGTCACTTCGCTACTTCAACGCCGCCGGAGGAACGCTGGCGCACCCCGAGCACCACTCTCCAGAGATCCACCTCATTCCGATTGCGTTGGACGTGGCGGCCGGTCGTCGGTCGCACCTGGAAATTTTCGGCGCCGATTATCCAACCCCCGACGGAACGTGCATCCGGGACTACATCCACGTCGCGGATCTTGCGGACGCTCACGTTCGTGCCATCACCGCCCTCGACGACCACAAGGAGCTGACCCTCAATATGGGATCGGGGGTTGGTTACTCCAATCGTCAGGTCGCCCTAGCCGTCCAAAGAATCACTGGCACCGAGTTCGAGATTCGCTATACCGAGCGACGACCCGGCGACCCGGCCGCCGCGATCGCGAGTAACCAGCGCACTCGTGAGCTGCTTGGATGGAACCCAGAGCACAGCGATCTCGACGTGATCGTCAACGACGCGTGGGCCGCTCACCAAACCATTTTGTAGGCCCAGCGCGTTGACGTAGGCACTGTCGCGCCCGCGGGGCCGGTGGGAATCTCGCCTTGTCACCCGGAACGTTCGCCCGCGAGGGCAGTGGAACTCCTTCGTCGTCAACCAGGTTCAGGATCGCCGGACGCGCCCGCCCGTCCTCCCGTCGAGCGGCCTCGATTCGTCCGTCTGCGGCGTCGACATTTGGTCTGGAACCTCGCCTATTTACGGCTTTCGTAGTCAAATAATTGGTACCTTTGGTATTTTCCGGACTCTCGAATACCGCTATATTACCTGGTCACAAACGGTATAGAACAGAATTGAGTGTTTGTTGGGACTACGTGGGCCGACGTGTGATTTGAGGCTGTGAATTTGTATCCCATGGACAAGGGCTCATTCAAAAAATTCATTAGTGGCAATACTGCGCATCGATTTCCAAAAGTGGTCACGCTCGCCGTTGCCTCTTGCGTACTCGTGGGCATGATCGGCATCGACGCTTCGGCGACGAGCAACGGTCAGGGATCGTCGAACGTCTCGTACGTGACGACGACGCACACCCTGGGCTGGAACCTGACGCAGCTGATGGAGTTCGCGAACCACTGGCGTCCTCCGAACTCGGCGACGTCGATTCGACCCGTTCGCCTGCGGACCGTCACCACCACGACGGCGACCCCGGTGGCCACGACCACCTCGACAACATTGGCCCCGACGGCACCAACAGCCGCGCCCACCTCGTCGCCCAGCACGGGCTCGACGACCACGACGTCCTCGCAGGCTCCCACCACGACGGCTCCCCCCGTGACGACCACGACGGCCCCCCCCGTGACGACCACCACGGCTCCGCCGACGACCACGACGACGACGGCTCCGCCTGCGCCCACTCCGAACACGGCGTTCCCAATAGGTACGCCTGACGGTACGGAACCCTCCGGCATGGCCCCACCGTCTGCAAGTGCGTTGTCGGGTTTCTCGCAGTCGTACGTCACCGACTTCAGTGGCTCGACGCTTCCCAGTGGCTGGTTCACCTACTCCGGGAAACCCGGTGGCGATCCCGGTGGTCAGTGGGACGCTGGGCACGTTAGCGTCTCCGGCGGCCTTCTGTCACTCAACACCTACCAAGACCCCTCCTATAACAACGAATGGGTTGCCGGAGGTCTGTGTCAGTGCGGCGTCACAAACACGTACGGTGCCTACTTCGTTCGCTCACGAGTGACGGGCTCCGGTCCGACGGGTGTTGAGTTGCTCTGGCCCACCGTTGGTTGGCCGCCCGAGATCGACTTCAACGAGACCAATGGACAGACGACCGGCACGTCGGCCACCGACATCTGGGGACCGGCCTCCGGGAAAAGTCAGAAACAGGTCAGGCTCAACATCGACATGACGCAGTGGCACACGTGGGGCGTCATCTGGACGCCGACCTCCATCACCTACACGGTTGACGGTCGGGTCTGGGGAACGATGGTGTCAGGGACTGTCTCGGTACCCAACGTGCCCATGACGCTTGACCTTCAACAGCAGACGTGGTGCTCTTCTGGATTCGCGTGCCCCACGTCGCAGCAGTCCATGCAAGTCGATTGGGTAGCTGAGTACAGCGCCAACTAACGAACGACGGCCGACTCGGCGGCGGGGGAGTTCGTCTCTGTCGAGTCGGCCAAGAACGTTTGGAAACATTGCAATCACGTTACAAATTTTCGTTGTAATTGCGTTACGAAAAGGTCGTCAAGACGGAGAAGTAACGCAGCGATAGGTGCCGTCGGTCGCAGTAAGTGCTCACTAGTCAGTATTTCGCAAATGTCGGGGTGCTCGTTGAACGCAAGGGAGATTAAATGAGTGCCGACTATTAAGATCAATTGACCCGAGGGCGGCATGTTCTCCCTCCCGGTGGCGTGATGCAACTTCATCAGGGATCCGTGCAGGCTGGCCGAAAACTGTCGAGCACTGGTCATTCAACCGTCCCGAGCGCTCTTCCGATAAATCGAAATCACTAGAAATTGACAATTTTGAGCAAATCTGCCATCATTTAAGGTGCAAGGGCTGATGAGGAGCAGAGACTTGTGGACGGTGGACCCAGCGGCCCTGTCGGTTCAATGAATGACGCTCTCGGACGTGGCCTCACCCGCGACGAGGTGAGCGTTTCCATTATCATTCCCACGTTGAACGAAGCGGGAAATCTTCCGTACGTCCTTAACACCGTACCCAATTGGGTGCACGAAGTCATCGTGGTTGACGGACGTTCCAACGACGACACCGAGCGCATCGCGAAAGTTCTTCGTAGCGACGTGCGAATCGTTCATGAACCGAAGTCCGGCAAGGGAGCAGCGATGAAAGCGGGGCTCTACGCAGCCAAGGGTGACATCCTCATCGCGCTGGACGCTGACGGATCAATGGACGGCGCCGAAATTGGCGCGTTCACGGACGCGCTCCTCGCAGGTTCGGACTACGTAAAGGGAAGCCGTTTTTGCGCAGGAGCCGGCTCGAGCGACATCACGAAGTTCCGCCGACTCGGCGACGCCGGCATCTGCTTCCTACTGCGGATTCTCTTCGGTGCTCACTACACTGACGCCACCTACGGCTACATCGGCGTGTGGGCCGACCGACTCGACTGGCTCGGAATCGACACTGACGGATTCGAAGTTGAAACTTTGATTGGAATCCGCGCTCAACGAGCCGGACTTCGAACGAGCGAGGTACCGTGTTACGAAGCGAACCGAATTCACGGCGTCAGCAACCTCAATGCTCTTCGTGACGGGTTCAGAATCTTGCGCGTGATCGTAAGCGAAAGACTAAGGAGATACCGTGTATTGGCGTCCTGATGACTCCCTCAGCAACAATGTCCAGGAGTATCGGACCGGCGTTGTTGTCGCGGGTCCAGGTTCGTCGCTCACGATCCCTGGCATTATCGTTTCCGAAATCGTCCGCGCGCTCGCGAAGACGTCGCGCGTCATCCGCATTGAGGTTGACGTCGCGGCGGACTTCATGGCGGGACTCCATCGCGCTCCCTCGTTGGCGACCGCGCACGACGTACACACTGGTGTCAACATCGAGCGTCATCGCGCCCCGAACATCCCTCGCCTCCGCTCGCGAGCGTTCCGAGACTTGATTGGACCCAACGTCGAAACTGCGATCGCCTACGCGTGGCCAGGTATCGACAACAGTTGGATTCGACAGTTTCTTCAGGTGGCGAAAGCGGCGGGAGCGTCCACGACCGTGATCTGCGCCAGCCTGCCGGCATCGAATCCGGTGAGACCCATTTCGTTAGCAGAGATCTTGTACCAGGCTGATCGGGTTTACGTGGGTGATATCGTCGACGCCACTGAATTGGCGCAGGCCTTTGGAGCGAGGGGTCCCCAAATTGAGGCACGAAAGGCGTTATCTCTTCGTGGAAGGAGCAGTCGTTCGACGGATCGCCAGATAACGGCTTTCCTCCCAAAAGACAGTGGTGGATCACTTGCGACCGTGCTCTCAGCTTTCGACGCGATTCCCGAAGCGTGGATATCGGATTACCAGCTCCACGTGATCATGCGCTACACAGGCGACTCCTTGCCGGACATGGTGGCGGGCAGCTACCACTCGGACAACGTTCGACTCATCGGTGAAGATGTTTCCGCCAGCGAGCTCGAAGAGCTCTGTATGACGTCGTCTGCTTTGAGTATTGCCGACCCGGCGATTGACTCTCGGGCGTTCTCTTCAGCGGTCGACAGCGGCATCGCGACGGTTGTTCTTACCGACTCCACGTTGCCAATGGTCGGTCGCGGCTACGTCGGAGGCCTTCTCGCGGATCTTCGAAGTCCGTCATCGGTGCACGTGGCTTTCAACCACGCGCTCAGACTTGAGGAGTTGCAGTTCCCAAGTCCCGAGGCTTGGGACCGTCTCGCTCGGCGACTCACTCCTGCCGCTCGTGACAGTACGCCATTCAATGTTCTTGAGCCCGTAGTGAACGACTAGCAGTGGGTTCGGCGAAGGTCGGCTCGTGGACGACGGATCACAGCAACGTTCAATTAGAGAACATCAAGCTAGATAGCCGATGGAGACCATCAGCCCACCGACGAGCGAGATAGTCAATGCTGAGACCGCGTATCGCTTCTAGCACCCACTCTGGGCGTGTCGCCGCCTCTGACAACACGACGGACTGGGTCCCGATACCGATCGTCCGGGCAGAACTCGACGAACTAGCAGACCTCGAAATAGATGGCGTCACGTCGGGCCAGCGAGTATGGATGGAAGTCTTGAAACGCACTCAAGTCGTCGGGATTGTCGAAGCGGTGGCGCAAGACGGGGGATTGTCAAAGTCACGAATTCAGGACTTGACGCGTGACTTTGCGGATATGGTCTTGCCACCGCCCGTTCCGATCTCGGACGATCGCCTTCCTAAGGCTTCCGTGGTCGTGCCGACGATATGTCAAGATCCCCCTCGCTTGCAGCTCACGGTTGAAGCACTTGTCGCACTCAACTATCCAGATTTCGATGTCATCGTCGTTGACAATCGTCGAGGTCTCCACGACACTCCCTTACCGTCCTTTCCCGGTGGCGACAAAGTCCGCGTCTTCAGAGAGACAAAACCGGGCGTGTCAGCGGCCCGAAATCGTGGCATTGCCAACGCGACAGGTGAGTTCGTGGCCTTTACCGACGATGACGTCACGATCGAAACCAATTGGCTGAGAGAGTTGGGACGAAGGTTCGTCACTAGCCCAGAAGTCGACGGCATAGGTGGCCTCGTCCTGCCGATGGAACTTCGTACACAGCCGCAATTGTGGTTTGAGGAGTTCTTCGGCGGCTTCAACCAATCGTTCTCTGGCGAAGTTATGAGTATGGAACTTCTGGCTGCGACCGATAAATTATTCCCCTACGCCACCGGTCGATTCGGCGCTGGTTGCAATATGGCGTTCCGTCGATCGGCTCTTGAACGCAAGGGGGGCTTCAACGTCACGCTCGGCACAGGTACTCCCGCGCGAGGTGGCGAGGATCTCGCGTTGTTCATGAAGCACGTCCTCACGGGAGGGACACTTGCGTTCGAACCGAGAGCCGTCGTTCATCATCAGCATCGACGGACAGAACAAGATTTTCTTAAACAGGTTTTTGGCTACGGCGTTGGGCTGACGGCAATGTTCACCGCGTTGATTGTCAGGGACCCTCGGCACCTCGCAAGAATGATTCCTCGTATTCCCGCGGGCTACCGACTTCTGACGAAGCCACGTGACGAACGATCACCTAGTTTGTCAGCGAGTTATCCCCGCCGCGCGTACGTGCGGCACATGTTGGGTATGGCGTACGGGCCCCTCGCCTACGTAATAAGCGTCGCCCACGGCTTCCTCAAGGGCTAACCAGATGTCGGCTCGTTTCCTTCGGCGCTGAGACTCGCGACCTAGAATCGACAGCGCACGGTCACCAGTGAGTTGTACAAACGTTCTGTCCCATATCGCTCGTGCGACGCGAAAGGAGCTAGCAGTGGGACGAGTACACGCGTTTCTATGAGTTCAGAACAGGGCGCAAACGAGAATCGATTCGAAACCTCGGATATGAGTACCGAAAGTGACCCCCTGCGAGCAGCGCTCGAGAGGTTGTCGACCACGGAAACGGGGTTGGGATTCATTTATTCGGCGTTGGCGCTTCTCGTCGAGCGCTTCAACCTTGTCGACGCGGTAATCGTCCTCGAGGACGAGAACGTCGGTACGCAGATATTCCGGTTCGAGGGCAAAGCGGTGAGCAAGAACTTCGCCGCTCAACTCGGCGTCATTCCTGGGGTCTATTGCGATCCGCGCGTCGTCGTTGCCGACGATCTCGAGCTTGTCCGCTTCGCGTGCCAGCGTGAACTCACGCGTCACCAGACACGCCTGGCCACGGCGCACGAACCACTAAGCGCCACCACACGCGACGTAACACGTACGGTCGTCCCTCGACCGAGTCAGTCAAGCAAGTTTGAAAGAGCTCATGTGTTGGTAGCTCGCGCGCGCAAACGAAGCGCCAGAGAGGTTCTCTCTGCAGTCCTGGCCGTCGTGGACGTCCTGACACTGTCGTTGACGGTGGCGAATGTTCACGGACCGGTGAGATTCTTTCTCGGACTCATCCTCGGGATTGTCATTCCTGGATGGTCGGTCGTCGGGCTCATCAAACTCAAGAACCCCGCCCTCGAAACGGGCCTGACGATGGCGACAAGTCTGGCAATCGTGCTCCTCGCCGCCCAACTACTCATTACTGCAGGGTTTTGGCACCCGATCGTCTTCGAAGAGTTCGCGTGCGTCGTGTCTTTTCCGTCGTTGCTATGGCAATCTGGTTGGCGACGACGAAGAATCGATCACGCAAGATGAGCGACGTGATTGTCGCGAACGCGACAGCTATCGGCTCGGCACAGGTCGTATTGGTGGCGCTTTTGGCGGGTGTCACACTCTTATGTGTCCGCGCATTGAGTCGAGGTTTTCGCGTGACACTGTTGCCCGCGGTGTCACGCATGCTCGATGCATCGATCGTCGTGTTGTTTTTCCTATTCATCGTTCTCGTGATCATTCGATTTAAGACCGTCGGATGAGAGTTCCCGCCACCAGCATCATGAGACGGGACTTCATCGAACTGCCCGAGCCAATTCGCCGCTTTCTCGGGCCCATTCTGGGTGTCATTGGATTCCTCTTCTGGCTCCTCGCCGTCCACGACGCGGACTACCTCAAAATGGGCGCGTACGGCCTCGTCTCAATCCTCGGCTGGCCCTACTTCGTCGGACTCGTGCTCGTCGTCGCGGGTTTCGCCATCGAACTGATGAGGACGCCACTGCGCTCACGCTGGCTCCTCTTTCTCATCGTGTTGTTGGCAATCTTTCTGTACGGCACCGCGTGCGCCGTTGAACCTGTCGCCGAACTCACGGACTCGTGGATTCACACTGGCTTCATTCAGTACATCTTTCAGAATGGACACCCGCTGAATGGCTACGACGCACGATTCTCATGGCCGGGTGCTTTCTCGTTGGGTGCGATCCTCGTAAATTTCACGGGACAAGCCAACGCCGTTGGTTTCCTTCGCTGGTTCCCAATTTTCATTGAGTTGGCGAACCTTGCGCCGCTGCTCGTGATGGCTCGCTTCAGCGGCGTAAGCCGCCGCGCGGGATGGCTGGGCATCGCGATCTATTACGCGACGAACTGGATCTTCCAAGACTATTTCTCTCCTCAGGCGCTCAACTATTTCTTCTATCTCGTGCTGATCGCCGCGGTCCTCGCGATTTGGCAACCAAGAAGAATCCGAGGCGACGGTCCCGTCCGAGGACCCTGGCGGGAGCGCGTCGCGCAAAGTCGAAAGATTATTACGCATTCGCGCTTCGTCGGTGACGACGCGGCGACCACGTGGGGAAGCATCGAGACGATGAGCGTCGTTGGTCTCCTTGGACTCATCTGCTTGGCGTCCGCGATCAGCCACCAGTTAACGCCGTACGCAATGGTCCTCGCGCTCGCCGCCTGTCTCGTCACACGCCGCCTCGGTCGACCCGAGTTGGTGCTCCTCGTCGCCATGTTTGCCTTCGGCTGGTTGAGCCTTGGAGCGAGCAACTACTGGGTCGGGCACCTGAGCGTCATCTTCGGATCCATCGGTGCCGTAAGTAGCACGCTCAGTTCCAACGTGACGAGCAGGGTGTCGGGCGGTTCGACGCACTTACTCGTCGTTGAGATCAGGATTCTTCTGACGGGGGTCGTGTACTTGCTCGCCGGCATTGGATTCTTAAGGAGGTACACCGATTCGAGGTTGCTTGAGGCCCTCGCCGGCGCGCCATTCATATTGGTCGCCGCTCAGAGTTACGGTGGCGAAGGTCTGTTGCGCGTGGTGCTCTTCGGACTACCCTTTGTCGGACTACTCGCGGCGTCGGCAATCTTTCCGAGCCAGTCCGGTTCCATCCGAAGCCTCGTTCCAAGGATCGCGATTGGGAAATACGCGCTGATCGGCCGACCGATATTGCGCCTCGCTGTCGTCGCCGTCGTTCTTAGCTTCGCACTCGCCACGACGATCGTACGGGGCGGCAACGACGGGTACGAATCGTTCTCCAGCGGCGAACTCGCCGCGGTGAACTACGCGTACGCGCACGTTAGCGCCGGAGAGACCATCGGCATCACGAACTACTACCTCCCCATCGGACAACGCGACATAACCACGGTGGGCGTGTACGACCCGGGTATAACGTCGTCGTATCAAAAGATTGGGAGACTTCTTCTCCGTGCGCAGCCGGCGTTGATAATTCTTTCGCAGTCCACGGAGGCGTACGGCGAACAGGTGACCGGCTACCCGGTCGGTTGGGAGGCGACGTTGGAAACGACGTTCGTGAACCACGGTTACCAGATTGTCGCTCATTGGACGACCGCCACCGTTCTCAAAGCAAGCACGTAATTGGAACGACGCGACGAGTCGAGCGCGCCGCCACAAAAAGGTAGGTTGCCCAAAGGCCGTCGTCACGCTCAACGACAGCATCGGGGACGAGGTGACATTAAGTGGAGACCTCGGGGACCCATAGCTAAAGAGTCGTCACTGGACCGTTGACGGCCAAGCGAGAATGCTCTATCAGAAACGCTGGGAAGAGGAACCCCTGAACTCTCGATTCGATGAGTGAGCGGATTCCGACGGCCAGAATGGCGTAGTGACCGGGAAGGGCCGGGAGAGATTCTTCAGCCCTCCTGCTGCCGTAGAGGAAATTGAGGCGAGCGAATCGAGTTCGCGGTCCCCAACCCACGGTTTGATCCCCCGGACGAGGGACGGCCCCCTTTCGGTGCCCACAGGCGAACCTCGGCGCCACAGCGAACCTCGCTAAGAAGCTCTTGGGCCGATCGGACGTTTCTTGCCGGCACATCGTAAGAATTAGATCGTTTGAGAGTTCGTTTCGAGTGTCATCAGCGAGCACAGATTTGCTTCGCGGCGTTGAAGCGCGTCGTCCCTGGTGCGAGGGCGAAGTGGCTCCATGAACACTGAAGAGACGACGAGCAAATTACGAAAAGCCAGTCAAATATTGACACCCGAAGGGAAGCAATTCGGAAGTGTCAGAAGTGTGCACTATGCCAACAGAGCAGGCATCGTTTCACCGCCTTTCTCCTAATAGTGGCACATATATTGTTCGGCGGCCTGCCCTAGTCGCTCTTATAAAGTCGCTCGCTCAATTGATAGCATTGACCGAAACGCGAAGGGCAATGCCCTCTATTTGTGGTCTAGAACTCTGCCACGCACGACGGAGTCACTTACCTCAACGGGGCTTGTCAGTGATGTGTCAATAGTAGGTCGATCGATGAGGCGGAACTCTTGGGTACTGATTTGCGGCCACGCCGCGTTGGCATCTGGTCGCGAAGGAAACTTCTTTCGTGGATCGTCTGTACGAGTTCCTTGGCCATCGTGACGTCCTTCACACTGAGCGTGTTACCGGGCGACCAGAACCTCACGGGTGCGTCGACGACGTTGACCACCCGTCCAGCACCCCAACATTCCATCCGTCACGCATCGAGTTCGGGCGTTGCGGTGCCCGACGGCGTGCCGGACACGTCGGAGCCGTCCGGAGAGTCGCCTCCAGGTGTGACCGCCATGACGGGGTATACCCGGACGTACGTGAACGACTTCACGGGCACAACCGTTCCAACTGGCTGGGACGTCTACACCGGTACTCCGGGAAGCGGCGATCCGGGATCGCAGTGGGCCCTAAACCATGTGGTCGTGAGCGGCGGACTCTTGCAACTCAATACGTGGCAAGACCCGATCTTCGGGGGCAAGTGGGTCACCGGCGGTCTCTGTCAATGTGGGGTCCCTCGCACGTACGGCGCCTACGTCGTTCGATCGAAAGTGACTGGAGCCGGCCCGACGCAGGTAGAACTGTTATGGCCAACGACGGGTTGGCCGCCAGAGATTGATTTCGATGAAACAAATGGCTCAACGGGCTACTCAATGGCGACCTTGCACTACGGTTCGAACAATCTCCAAGTCCACAGCACGATGAACATAGACATGTCACAGTGGCACACGTGGGGCGTGATCTGGACAGCGAATTCAGTCTCGTACACGTTGGACGGCCGCGTCTGGGCGCAGGTCAACGATACGGCCGAGGTTCCCCATCAGCCCATGACGCTCGACATTCAACAGCAGACGTGGTGTGACGTCGCACCGAACCCCAACAGTCCGAGCTCTTGTCCTACGACGCCCCAGTCAACGCAGGTCGACTGGGTGGCGGAATACAGTGCTATCGGCGCGAGCGCGACAACGACAACCTCGACAACAACAACCACCGCTCCCCCTACGCCATCATCAACAAGTGCGTTCACCGTGAGGCCTTTCGCGGCCAATTCGGCGTCACTGTCTCCACAACTGAAGAGTCAGATTGCGAACTTGGCAAGTCAAATCGTCGCGCGCGGGGCTTCAAGAGTCGTACTCACGGGCTACAGCGACAGTGCGTCGTCGCAGACCACGTCGCTCGCGATTAGTGAGGCACGAGCCGTGACCGTCGCACGATACCTGCAACAGTTGCTGACCGTCCGCAGCGTTCGCGGTGTCAAGATCGCGTCGACCGGAAAGGGCAGCGCGAAGCCAGTCGCTTCGAACACGACGTCTTCGGGAAGGGCGAAAAACCGAAGGGTTGTCGTCACCGTGAATTGACGTCGCTCCGGTCTTCGGGTGTTCAGCGAGTCCGCCAAATGCGTCAGGTGACGTGGCACGACTGTTGGCGCGTAGATCGGGATTGCCTTCTAAGATCAAGCGCTTGAAAAGCCATGTCGATTTGAGAGCATCCTGAGCGAGACCAATCGCTCTGGCTACACCCTCAAGGAATTGAGATGCCGCACCCCGCGTGACGTCAGACGGTCTTCGAACATCAGCGCCAGCTGATTTGCCGCTGACGGATTCTCAAAAATGCCAGGCAGGGACGGGTCAACCTCGTCACCGAAAGATAGAAAGTCGGTGGAACGCAGTCAGGAAGATGGAGGTCTCTCGACCACTGACGAAGAGTTCTGAGCTTCGCTAGAGGACCACGCCTGACGTGCTGCTAGAGCAGTGTCCACGCCACTCACGCTCTGCCCATATTCAGATACGCGGCAAGCTGTTGGATGGCGACAGACCAACTATTCACGCCCGCGGACGCGCCCGGAACAAGAGGTCGTTCTCAGATGTGACTGGCTACTTCTTGGTTACGTAGGCGATCCGGCACGCCTTGGTCGTCGAAGCTGCGGTGATGATGAATACGTTCCTGCTCGGACGTTGGCCCTTGCGTACGGTTACCAAGAGCACGATTCGGTTCGCGCTCACGGAAACGACGCGCACCACCGCGTCCTTCTCGGTGCTCCTAACGTGTGACCCCTTGGCGAAGCCAGTGCCAACGATCGTCACGCGGTGACTCTTGCCAACGACAACGCTCCCGACTATTCGAGAAGCGTGAGGCACCGGTGGGGTTATAACCACCGCAACTGGACTAATGACGATCGCGCCACCGACGTAACTGTAGGTCGTCGAATAATTAGCTGCGTCGGTGCTCGGCGCGATGGTCACGGTGGCGGCCGACGGAGTCACTGAGTAGGTGCCGGCCGCACTCGGCGCGGTCGTCGATGCGGCGTAGACGGTGGTCCCGGTGCCGGCGTACGTGAGGTTTACGCTTCCCACCGTGGCCGTGTCACCCGTAGCGAGCCCACTGGTGACCGAAACGGCGGGACTGATGGTGCCGCCGACCGTCACGTTGACGCTGGATGCGGTGATGGTGAGTGAATGGAACGTAGCGACGTTTGCCGTCCACTGGGCGTAGAGGGTGACGGAGCCGGTCAAGGTGTAGGGCGAGGTGAGGGCCGTGCCCCCACTCGAGGCGGCGAACCA
>Ga0208849_1000929_pt1 | contig 23458 bp, 24 predicted proteins | sample NGESurdeep072012_10_FD_184470 | JGI IMG/M metagenome (GOLD analysis project Ga0208849, IMG submission 184470) | Arctic peat soil microbial communities from Barrow, Alaska - NGEE Surface sample 53-3 deep-072012 (SPAdes) | ecosystem: Environmental > Terrestrial > Soil > Wetlands > Peat ... | reverse complement strand
TCCTGGACGGCCCCACGCTGCTGCGCTCGGCCCAGGATGCCCCGCTCGGCGTGCGCCGGAGTGTCGCCATCGCCGTGCTCCGCCCCGTGGCCGCCGTCTCGGACGCCGTCGGGCTGTCCCACGTCGTGGGGGGCGCGGACCGCGTGATCGGGCACACGGGCACGACCGGGACCGGCGTCCTCCAGGTCGAAGGGCCACCCGCCCGCCACCACACGGTGGTGCCACCGCTCCGGAGCACCACCACGCTTCCCCTGGCGACATCGTCGTCCTCGCCGGCCCCGGCATCGACGTCGACGACCGTGGTCACCGCGCCCGATGGCCTGGTGCCCTTGGCGGCGCCGACACAGTCGGCGCCGCTGCGGTTGCTGGTGGTCGGCGACTCGCTGGGGATCGACTTCGGCCAGCCCCTCGTGAACGACCTGGCCTCCACCGATGTCGTGAGCGCGGTGCTCGACGGCCACATCGACACCGGTCTGGCCCGCCCCGACTACTTCGATTGGCAATCCGAGCTCCAGCACGACATCACCAGCTATCAGCCGCAAGCCGTGGTGGTATTCATCGGCGCCAACGATCCCCAGACCTTCCTGGACGGCTCCACCTCGGTCCACTACGGCACCCCGGCCTGGAACGCCGACTACGCCACACGCGTCAGCGCCTTCATGGGAGAGGCGGTGAGCTCGGGGGCCCGGGTCCTGTGGATCGGGATGCCCCCCATGGCCGATCCCGGTCTCAACGCCAAGATGGAGACGCTCAACGCCATCGACCGCACTCAGGCGGCGCAGCACAAGGGTGTGACCTACTTCGCGTCGTGGCCCGTGCTCTCCACCCCCCAGGGAAACTATGCCCCCTTCCTCCCCGACGCCTCGGGCAACGAGATCCAGGTCCGGGACCCCGACGGCACCCACATCGCCCAGCCCGGCGCGCAGCGTCTGTCGCTGGCCGCCATCGCCTTCATGGGACAGCAGTGGGGACTCGTCCTGTAGGGACCAGGTCCGTGTGGGTGCTGCGTCACGCCAAGGCGGCATCACAGGGACCCGACGACCACAGCCGGCCGCTCACGGCGCGCGGGAGACGCCAGGCCGCCGACGTCGGGTCGTACCTGGCGAGCGATCCCCTCGCTGCGACGCCGGTCCCCGAGCTCGTGTTGTCGTCCTCGGCGCGCCGCGCCGTGCAGACGGCGGAGCTCGTGGTGGCCGCGCTCGAACCTGGCATCGAGCTCGTGGTCGAGAGCGCGCTGTATGACGCCGACCCCGACGATGTGGTCGAGGTCATCCGTGCCTTCGGCGGCGACGCACCGTCGGTCCTCGTGGTGGGGCACAACCCCACGATGCAGGAGCTCGCCGTGCTCCTCGTCGACGCCGAGCACGGCGACGGGCGTCCCCGGCTCGAACGGCGGTTCCCGACCGCGGCGTTGGCGGTGACGGGGGTGCGCGCCGACTCGTGGGCGCGTTTGATCTTGGGGACCGGCTCGCTGCTGGCGCTGCGGACGCCCGATCCCTGAGCTTCAGGAAGATACGTTGTGGACATGGACCGGTGGCGCGCCACGGGACGGGTCGGCGCGGTGCTGTCGGGTCTGGTCCTCCTGGCCGCGTGCGGAGCGTCTGGTGCTCCGGGGGCCCTGCCTCTCGGGCGCCTCACCGGCACCTTCTCGGCCGGCCAGGGCTTCGGCCGGGTCGAGCCGTCGAGGATCTTCAACGGCGGCGACCCTACCGGGCTCGTCAGCCACATCGCCTGGACATCATGGGGTGGCGCCACCGCGGTGGGGACCGGGATCAGTGACTATGTCGGGCCGGACCAGACCGTCGCCGGCGGGACCGAGGAGCCCGTGACCGTGGTCGCCTTCGGCGTGGGAACGTGCGGGGACAGACGCATGTACCGGGCCGTCGAGTGGTACTTCCCCCACCATGGCATGACCTTCGACCTCCACCACTACGAAGACATCTGCACCGGGACCTACGTCCTGAGCCCGTGACCGGACCGGTGTCGCCTCTCCCTGAGCCCGCGTCGCCCCGTCGTCTCGACGTCGCGCTGGTGACGCAGACGCTTGGCGCGGCGGGTTGCATCGCCGCATCGGAAGAAGCCGCCGAGCTCGTCCTGGCGGCGCGCGGTGACCCGGCCGTGCTCGACGCCCTGGTGTCTCGGCGTACCCGGGGCGAGCCACTGGCGTGGCTGACGGGGTCGATCACCTTCTGCGGTGTCGAGCTGTCGGTGGCACCGGGCGTGTACGTGCCGAGATGGCACACCGAGCCCTTGGCCCGCCGGGCCGTGACGCTCCTCCCCGCCGGGGGCGTGGCCGTCGACCTGTGCACCGGCGCCGGTGCCATTGCGGTCGTGCTGGGAGCGGCGGTGCCCGGCGCCCGGGTGCTGGGCACCGAGCTCGACCCCAGGGCGGCACGATGCGCCCGGAGCAACGGCGTGGAGGTCTTCGAGGGCTCGCTCGATGATCCGATCCCGCCCGAACTCGCACTCCGGGTCGACGTCATCACCGCCGTGGTGCCGTACGTGCCCACCGGTGCTCTGCGCCTGCTCCCGCGCGACGTCCAGGCCTTCGAGCCCCGGATGGCGCTCGACGGCGGGATCGAGGGCACCGACATCCTGTCCGAGGTCGTGCGCAGGAGCCCGCGTTGGCTGTGCCGGGGTGGCTGGCTGCTGCTCGAGCTCGGTGGTGACCAGGCGCCACCGGTGCGGCAGCTGCTTCACCGGTGCGGGTTCGGGGAGGTCGAGGTCATGGCGGACGAGGACGGGGACCCCCGTGCCGTCTGCGCCCGTCTGGCGTAGACCGCAGCGCCCGACGGCCGAACCTGTCAACGGTCTCGGGTCCCCGGACGTGAGTTCAGTGTGGACCCGCGCCGCCTCGCGCTGACCGGTGGTGTGGCGCTGCTCCTGGTCGCGGCACCCGGTTGCGGCGGTGATGGCAGTCGCGGCGCCCCCTCCACCGTCGTCCGCACCACGACCCCCGTCCCGGTCGCCACGTCGACGACACCTCCTGCCTCGACGACCATTCCCGCGGTAACAGGAGGATCGCTCCAACAATTCACCCCGGCCACGGCGAGCACGTGGTGGGCCGTCGTCCAAGGCGATGCGGTGGGAAGCGTGGTCGTGCGCACGCTCGACAGCGGGCAGCACTGGCAGGACGTGACCCCGGTGGCAGGGTCGATCGCGTCGGGCACCTTCCTGAACGCCGACATCGGCTGGGTCGTCGGATACGTCACCGAGGGGGCGTCGGACCCGCTTCCGGCCGAACCGCTCCACCGCACACTCGACGGCGGTCGGGCGTGGCAGCAGTTGGCCACGGTTCCCAACGGATGTGCGCTCGACTTCGTCGACCCCCTTCACGGCTGGTGCGACGTGATCGGGGCCGCGGCCGGATCGGAGTCGGTGAGTCTCACCCGCACCGTCGACGGGGGGTCCACCTGGTCCCTGGTCTCGCGGACCGGGGTCGACCCCGAGGGTTCCACGCCGGGGGCGCTGCCCTTCGGATGCGACAAGGCGATCGCCTTCACCTCACCCGCCGTGGGCTGGGCGGCCGGCTACTGCAGCGGCGGTCCGGCGCACCTCTACACGACGCTCGACAGCGGTCGCACCTGGGAGCTGCTCCCGCCGGTGCCGGTGCCGACCGGAGCGCCGGTTCCCGAAGGTGAGGGCTTGACGACGCCGGTCGTCGCCGGCGCCGAGGTGGCGTTGGCCGTGGAGATCGGCGGGCGTCCCGGTGCCACGGCCATCGACGTGAGCCCCGACGGAGGGATGACATGGCGGACGCAGTGGGTACCCGGGGCGCCTCAGAGCTGGAGCGTGGACCTCGTCGATCCGACGCACTGGCGACTCACCGACGGCACGGTGCTGCTGGCGACCGACGATGCCGGTGCGCATTGGAGGCGTTGGACACCGTCGATCGCCCTCCAGGGAACCCTCGACACCGACTCGACCCTTGATTTCCTCTCCCCGCTCGTGGGGTGGGCCGTCCCGTCGGTGAACGGGGGAACGCTGTGGTGGACCGTCGACGGCGGCAGCAGCTGGACGGCGGTCCGGATCGTGGCGGGGCCATACCAACTGCCCGCGCCCTGACCGGACGGGCCGCCCTCAGGTGCCGGCGGTTCGGGCGAACTGGACGATGCTGCCAGCGGTGTCCCGACTGATGTCGGGGCACACCAGGGGGAACATCTCGGTCCCGTGGATCGTGCCCATCACCTGGCGACAGCGTGCCTCGACACCGGCTCTCAGCAACAGACGGTAGAAGTTGATGCCCTCGTCACGCAGCGGGTCGCACTCGTTGACGCTGATCATGGTGGGCACGAGGCCATCCACGTCGTCCTCAGTGGCGAAGCCCGGCCACGCCAGCGGGTTCCGCGCCTCCACCTGTTCGCTCCCGTAGCTCATGGCGCCGCGGTTGTTGTGCAGGTCGAGGAGGATGCCGTTGTTCTCGATCGACGACGGGCTCTCGGGCGACGGCCAGGTGCCGGCGATGTACGGGCACAGCGCGTACAGCCCGCTAATCAGACCGAGGTCCCCGTCGCGTTTGAGGCGGAGCCCGGTGGCGAGGGTCAGGTTGCCCCCACCGCTCTCCCCGGCGACGATGATCCGATCGGGATCGACGCCCAGCTCGGCGTGGTTGGCCGCTACCCACTTGACGCCCGACACACAGTCATGCAATCCGGCCGGGTACGGGGCCACCTCGCCGCTCGACGACGGGAGGATGGAGTTGCGGAAGTCGACCATGGCGACGGCCACCCCGTGGGCGGCGATGATCCGTCCCCACGCCCGGTAGTTCCCGTCGTAGCACGACATCGTGGCCATCCCGCCCCCGTGGATGTAGTACACGCACGGCACCACGTCGTCGCTCTCGGGACGGATGAATCGGATATTGATCTTGTTCCCGTCCGGGGTGGACACCACGATGTGCTCGGTGACCGTCAAGCCCTTCGAGGACGCAATCTCCTCGGTGTCGGCCATGCCCAGGAAGGCGGTGACGAGGCTTCGGATGCCGATGGCCTCTTCGGTGTTGGCCTCCTCGATCATCTGCTCGCGACTGGCGGCGTCACCCAAGGGAGCACCCAAGTCGAACTGCCCGAACATGGCCTTGAGGCGCGGATCGATCCTCGGATCCGTCATGATCCTGGTGCTTGCCATGTCACCCCCCGTTTGAGCTGTGCCAGACCCTAACCCGGCCGCCGCACCTGCTCGCTGACATCGTGGGCCCCGTGGGTGCTAGCACGAGGGCGCGGCACGGGCTGACCACCTTGGCTCGTCGGGAAGGCCGGGTCACACTGCTCAGGGGACCGGACGCGGGACGGGCCAGGACTGGGGTCGCTATGAGAGACGCAGAGTCACGTCGCTTCTTGATGTCGACGTGGGAGGGCGGAGGAAACGTCACCCCGGAACTCGGCATCGCCCGACGGCTGATCGCCCGCGGCCACCAGGTTCACGTCCTCGCCGATCCGACCATCAGAGACGGTGCCGAGGCGGCCGGCTGCACGTTCTCGCCCTGGCGGCGCGCGCCGCATCACCGGACACTCGATCCCTCCGAGGATCTCCTCAAGGACTGGGAGGCGGCGAACCCCCTCGTCATGTTGAAGCGGGTCCGCGACCGGTTCATCGCCGGGCCCGCCGCCGAGTTCGCTGCCGACACCGCCGAGGCCATCGAGCACTTCCAACCCCACGTGGTGGTCCCCGACGCCTTTCTCTTCGGCTCGATCATCGCCGCCCAGGCCGCGGCGGTGCCCGTGGCGTTGGTGGTGACCAACATCTGGATCATGCCGACCCCTGGGACCCCGACCATCGGGCCCGGCTTCGCCCTGGCCAAGACGGTGCTGGGACGCACCCGGGATGCGGCCATACGAGGGGTGGTCAACCGTCTGTTTCGCGCCGGTCTCCCCGCCATCAACAGGGCGCGTGCTGCCCACGGGCTCGACCCGCTGTCCTCGTTCTATGCCCAGGCGCTCGCGGCCGACCTGATCGTGGTGCTCACCAGTCCCGTCTTCGACTACGCGTCTCGGTCCGTGCCCGACAACGTCCGCTACGTGGGCCCCATCCTCGACGACCCGAACTGGGTGGAGCCGTGGGTCTCCCCCTGGTCCGCGCCCAGTGAGCTCCCTCTCGTCCTGGTCGGCTTCAGTTCCACGTACCAGAACCAGGGCCCGGTCCTGCGCCGCGTCGTCGAAGCCCTCTCCGCCCTGCCGGTGCGCGCCATCGTCACGGTGGGCCAGGTGCTCGACGGCGCCGAGGTGGGCGGGGCGCACAATGTGGCGGTGGTCACCTCGGCCCCGCACTCCCGGATCCTGGCGGACGCATCACTGGTGGTGTCGCACTGTGGGCACGGCACGACGATGAAGACCCTGGCCGCCGGTGTGCCCATGGTGTGCATCCCCATGGGGCGGGACCAGAACGACACCGCGGCCCGCGTGGTGCACCACGGAGCGGGTCTCCGCCTCTCGCCCAAGGCTTCAGTGGCCGCCATCCGCAAGACGGTGCAGCGTGTGCTCGAGGACGATGCGTTCCGGGCCAACGCCTCGCGCCTGGCGTCGTCCATCACCGATCGTCGGCTGACCGCCGACGTCGTGGCAGAGCTGGAGTCCTTAGCGGCCGGTCCCGACGGCCCTCGGGCCTGAGCCTGGTCGATCGGGACGGGACGCGGCGGACGGTGATCGGTGGCATCGTGGGGGCATGATCCTGGGCACCCACGCCATGCTCTTCGCCGAAGACCCCGACAGGGCCCGAGCCTTCTTCCGCGACGTGCTCGAGATGCCCAATATCGACGCCCACGACGGCTGGCTCATTTTCAAACTGCCGCCCGCTGAGCTCGGCATCCACCCCGCCGGTGAACCGGGCGACCCGAGCACAGGTCCGACCAGTGGCCATCACGAGCTCTACCTGACGTGCGACGACATCGAGGCCACCGTGGCCGACCTCACCGTCAAGGGCGTCGAGTTCGCCGGGCCCATCGAGAGCCAGGGTTTCGGTCTTCTCACCCGCCTGCGGGTCCCGGGCGGGGGAGAGCTCGGCATCTACCAACCGCGCCACGCCACCGCCTACGGGCTCGAGGGCTGATCGGGGCTTCACGTCACTACGCTCGCGTCGTGAACCTCGGAAGGCTGGGCGTGTGGTGGAGCGGCTCGTGGCGGGTGAAGGACGACGAGTCCGTCGATGTCGCCGCTGAGCTGGAGAGCCTCGGCTATGGCACCCTGTGGTCCTCGGGCGGCTTCGAGCCCGGCCTTTCCGCCCACTTCGGACGCCTCCTCGGTGCCACCACCTCGATGGCGGTGGCGAGCGGCATCGTGAGCATCTGGCGAGCCCCGCCCGCCGGGCTCGGTCCCGCCGCGCGCGATCTCGATGCACGCTACCCCGGTCGTTTCGTCTTGGGCCTCGGTGCCAGTCACGCGCCCCTGGTGGAGACCTACGCCCGGCCGTACGCCCACATGGTCGGCTATCTCGATGCTCTCGACGACGGTGACGCGGCCGTGGCGCCAGACCGTCGCGTGCTCGCCGCCCTCGGGCCCCGGATGCTCCGGCTCGCCCGTGACCGCGCCGCGGGGGCGCATCCGTACTTCGTCCCTGTCGAGCACACGGCCCGAGCTCGGGCCGAGCTGGGACCGGGGCCGCTGTTGGCCCCCGAGGTGACCGTGGTGCTCGAGCGGGACCGGACCACGGCGCGCCAGGTGGCGAGGACCTTCACGGCCAGGTACCTCACGCTTCCCAACTACACCAACAACCTCCGAACCTTGGGCTTCGACGACGACGACCTGACAGGAGGAGGAAGTGATCGCCTCGTGGACGCCGTGGTGTGCTGGGGGGATCTCGAGGCGATCGTCCCCCGCGTGCGCGAGCACTTCGCGGCCGGCGCCGACCACGTGTGCGTACAGGTCGTCTCCCCGCCGTCCTCGTTTCCCATGGCCCAGTACCGCCGGCTTGCGCCCGCACTGCTGGATCTCTGACAGCGGGATTCTCACGGCGGGTAGTCATCGTGCGGTCACTGCCCGTCCGGCGATTCCCTCCAGCCTCAAGAGGGCGAAGGCCCCGACCGATCTAATAGGTGCCACCCGTAGGACCCCACCCGGAGGGTTGCGCATGTCCCTGCGCCGAGCCAGGAAATTGAAGCAAGGACTCGACGGCTCGACGATGGCACTGGATTGGCGTCAGCGCGCCATGATCGTCGGCGTTCCCAAGAATGCGCGCGCCCTGCTGGGACAGCTCGAGACCCGCGCCCTGTCGGAGCCTGAGTACGTGGAGCACGTCGCCGAGATCGTCCGCGAGCTCGAGGACGACCCGGCCATGGTGTCGTTCGGTCTGTTCCACACCCCCGAGCACGAGCTGTTGGGGGTCGTCGTCGTGGTGGGCAAGGTGGGACTGGTGCTTCTCGATGCCCACGACAGCCGTCCCTATGCGGAGTTCCGGTGGCCGACACTGTGTCGGTTCGACGTGCGACACGTGGGCACCTACCAAGTCGTGGGCCTGGCCTGGTACGACGGGGAGAGCGACATCACAGAGCGGCTGGGGGCTGGGACTCCCCTCGAGCTCGCCGAGATGCGGTTCGCCTACATGTACATGCACGCCGACCCCGAGCTCCTCGCCGGCATCCAGGATGGATTCGACGAGGCGTCGATACCCGAAGAAGTCCACCGCCGACCACCGCTGCTCTGACCGTCGCTGCACTACCGTTGCCGCTGTCGTCGGCAACACGGCAAAGGAGAGCGCCCAGCATGGACGTCCGGTCGATCGAGGACATGGCACCCACCATCGAGCACAACGGCACCACCCCCGTGTGGTGGCTCGTCCCGCCCCAGGAGATGCGGGCCGTGACCGAGGGCGGATTTCTCGAACTCGTCAGTGAATGGGAGATCGCCGGCGGCGGGGCGGTCGACGCACATTCGCACCCGACCCACGAGTTCTATTACATCATCGCCGGCCACGGGATCATGAAGATCGCCGACGAAGAACGCGAGGTGCACGCCGGTGACCTCGTGTACACGCCGCCGGACACCACCCACAGCATCTGGCCGGCGAGCGACCATGCCCCCTTGCGGGGCCTGGCCTTCGCTATCGGTGTTCCCGGCGCCGGCAAGGTCGACTACTCCTGAGCCCTCCTGGGCGCTGCGCAAGGCCGACGCGGTCTCGCTGCCGCCGCCGGCGCATCATCAGTGCTTCTGGATGAGTCGCTCGTATTCCTCTCGGACGTCCTCGTCGATGGTGACGGGTCCCGTCCCGGCCCACGGGCGGTTGGCCCGATTCCTCTTGACCCCCGAGACCCAGTACTCGTCGCCGGTCTCCACGTCCTCGTGGTTCCCGCGCAGGCCTCCTCCCGGGATCTTCCGCAGCGTCTTGTCCCGGTAGGTGATGGTCCGCCCCGTCTTCGAGATCTGCACCCGCCCGATCCACGCCGGGCCGTCGTCGTCGAAGCCCGTCTTCAACTCGAGGTACATGATGCGCGTCTTCATCGGGCGCCGGGGTGTCGGTCCACAGGCGGGGAGGAGCCGCTCAGTACACCCAGACCGCGGTCCCGATGGGGAGGAGGTTGTTGGCCCAGATCCAGTCGATGGCCTCGTTGCTCACCCGGACGCAGCCGTGGGAGACGGGAGTGGGCGGCACGAACGTGTCCCCGTGGATGGCGAAACCGGCGTCGAAGAACTTGGGCCGCCACAGCGATCCCAGCGAGTCGACCACCAGGCCGTTGACCTGCCGGTAGATCTGGAAATGGCCGACCGGGGTGTTCGCCACCGAGGTGACGCCGTCCTGGGTGTAGGTGTAGCCGCCACCCGTGGACGTGTTCAGGACGAAGTCGATCTTCCCGTTGGTCACGAACATCACGAGGTCGTCGGCGAGGTCGACTTCGACCACGTACCCCGACGTGCTCCGGGGTTGGGGAACGACGTCGGCGCCGAGGGCAGCCTCGGTGGCGGGCCCGACGCTCCCGGTGCGGGTGATGCCCGCCGCCTTCTGCAGGGCGTAGACGGCCTGCTCGGTGCTGTCACCGAAGACGCCGTCGGGGGTCCCCAGCCAGTAGCCGAGGGCGGTCAGCTGCTGCTGGATGGCGAGCACCGCTGCGCCACTGGCACCGGGCCCGATCGGTGCGGTCAGGCTTGGGGCGCTGGGAAGGAGCCAGTACCCCGCGCCGTCGGGGGTGGCGGCGATGGCCTTGACCGGGTTCGCCAGCTGCTGCGCACCCATGGACCCGGCGAACGGGGCGCTGCCGTAGGAGAACACGCCGCCGTCGGACGCCACCAGCCAGTACCCGTTGCCGCCCGCCGTGGCGGCCATGCCTTCGATCGGCGCGTGGAGATGGATCGCTCCCGTCGACCCCAGGAACCGGGCGCCCCCGAAGGCGAACACCCCACCGTCCGACGCCACCAGCCAGTAGCCGTCGATGCCCGGTGCGGCGGCCATGCCCACGACGGGCTGGCTCAACCGCTGGCCGCCCATCGACCCGTGGAACCCGGCGTTGCCGTAGGAGAACACCCCACCGTCCGACGCCACCAGCCAGTACCCGTTGCCGAAGGGCGTGGCGGCCATGCCCACGATCGGGGCGCTGAGGCGCAGGGCTCCCGCCGACCCGAAGAAGCCGGCGTCCCCGAAGGCGAAGATGCCCCCGTCCGAGGCGACGAGCCAGTAGCCCTTGCCGTCGGCGGTGGCGGCCATGCCGACCACGGGGGCGTGCAACTTCTGCCCGCCCATCGACCCGAACGACCCGGCGTCACCGAAGCTGAAGACCCCGCCGTCGGCGGCCACGAGCCAGTAGCCGTTGCCGTCGGGCGTCGAAGCCATGCCGACGACCGGAGCGTTGAGCGCCACGCCGGCCATGGAGCCGAAAGACCCTGCGTCTCCGAACGGCACCGGTTCGGCGGCCACGTCGGGGTAGCTCCCGGGCGTGGCGACGGCGGCGGCGGCGGCGGTGCTGGTCGACAGCTCGACGGCCGGGATGATGAAGGCGCAGGTGGCGAGGGCGGCGCCCAGCGTCACCAGGCGGCGAGGAGAGGCACGTCTCATGCCACAAGGCAAGCAGTTCCTCCCCGCCACCGCCAAAGCCGTCGGTACGGGTGCGCCGGGCCGCGAGGGCAGCGGCCCCGGGCCTGAAGTGGTTCGGCGCGGTGTGCGCTCCTAGGCTCGGCGCCGCGTGCGGCCAACTCCGTCTCCTGCACAGGATCACGATCTGCTGAGCCCGGACGTGTTCCGGGACCACCGACACCACGAGGTCTTCGAAGCCCTGCGTCGCCACGATCCCGTGCATTGGCACGTCGACAGCGCGGGGATCGGCTTCTGGTGCCTGACCAAGCAGGCCGACGTGCAGATGGCCAGTCGGGACCCCGAGACCTTCGTCAGCGGCCGAGGCTTCACCCTCGTCGACATCGACCCCGACGACCTCCAGGGGATCATGATGAAGCAGATGCTCCCTGGGATGGATCGCCCCGAGCACACGCGCTACCGACGCATCGTCAGCAAGGGCTTCTCCCCGCGCACCCTGCGACTCGTCGAAGACCATCTGGCGCTCAAAGCCAGGAGCATCGTCGATCGCATCATCGACCGCGGATCGTGTGACTTCGTGGAGGACGTCGCCGCCGAGCTCCCGCTCCAGGCCATCGCCGAGTTGGTGGGAGTCCCCGAAGGCGACCGGCGCAAGATCTTCCGGTGGGGCAACCAGATGACCGGCATCGACGACCCCGAGTTCGGCGGTGACAGCGAAGCGGCCATGACGGCCTCGGCGGAGATGCTCGCCTATGCCGACGACCTCCGGCGCCAGCGCGCCGAGGATCCCCGCGACGACATCGTCACCCTGCTGACGGGGGCGACGGGGCTCACCGGGGAGCCGGGCGATGCCGACGGCCTGACCGACGCTGAGCTGGCGGTGTTCTTCCTCCTCCTCGTCGTGGCCGGCAACGAGACCACCCGCAACGCCACCTCCCACGGCATGCGTGCGCTGATCGAGCACCCGGCGGAGCTGGCCAAGCTGCGCACGGACCCGAGCCCGGATCGCATGGCCTCGGCCGTCGAGGAGATCCTGCGCTGGGCCTCACCCATCCTGTATTTCCGTCGCACTGCCACCCGCGACGTCGAGATGCGGGGCAAGACCATCAGAGCCGGCGACCGCGTGGTGCTGTGGTACGCCTCGGCCAACCGCGACGAAGAGGCGTTCCCCGACCCGTTCCGTTTCGACGTCGACCGGTCCCCCAACGACCACGTGACCTTCGGGGGCGGGGGCCCCCACTTCTGCCTGGGCGCCGGCCTGGCCCGAATGGAGCTCCGGTTGATCTTCACCGAGTTGGTGGCGCGCCTGGGGGAGATCGAGCTCGACGGCCCCGTGGAGACGTTGCGCTCGAACTTCATCGGGGGCATCAAGCACATGCCCGTCCGCTGGCACCGGCGCCCGGTGGTCGGCACCGTCTGAGGCCGGCCTGACCGGGCGGCCCAGGCGGGCCCGCTCAGACCAGGGGCCAGGGATAGTGGTGGCTGTCGGGGTCGGGGACCGGGAACCGTCCCGCCTCGACCAACGCCGCGGCACGTCGTCCCACGGCGCGCACCTCCCGAGCCGAGAGCAGCGGCTCGAGCGACTGCGGTGGGGACTCGGCCACCCGGGCCAGGTCGTCGACGAGCGCGGCGGGAAGCCTCTGGCCGGCGAACTCCCAGATGACGGTGCGCAACTTGGGCTCGGTGTGGAAGCACAGGCCGTTGTCGATGGCCCAGATCCTGCCGTCTTCGCCGAGGATGCAGTGTCCGCTCTTGCGGTCGGCGTTGTTGGCCACGACGTCGAAGGCACAGATCGTCTTGAGCTGGTCGTGGGTGTCCTCGTCCTCGACCAGGGTGAAGTGGTGTTGGGAGAAGTCGGCGGGGATGAAGAGCTGGAGCGATCCCGGGCCCAGGGGGGCGTCCTCGCGTTGCACGGTCTCGGGCACGATGTCCCATCCCAGGGCGCGCGACAACTCGAAGGCCGCCACCTCGCGCCGGTAGATCGGCTCGGGGAAGTCCCACAGGTGACGCTCCCCGCGGCCGGGCTTGTACACCGCGCTCGCCTCGTCGTCACCCAAGGTGCACGTGGCGAGGAAGGTGTGGTTCGAGCTCCACGGCATGCGGCCGACGATCTCGACGTCGCCCTCGGCCAGGAGCGTCAAGTGGCGGGCGGCCGATGGCCGTTGGTCCTCGGGCACTCGTGTCCGGAGGGGTCGAGGGGGCCGCCGCACAAGGGGCACGGAGGGCGCCCGGCTTCGACCAAGGTGGTGGCCCGGATGGCGAACGCCGCGGCCTGGGAGCGGGTGATGGTGAAGCGCGCCATGTCGCCCTCTTCGTCCTCGCCCACCGCCTCTTCGGCCACGAGCACGATGCGATCCAGGGCTTCGTCGTAGCTCACCCCGAGCGTGCCGATCACCCAGTGGGGGTCAGCCGGCTCTTCGATCTCGAGGTCCACCGGGAGGTCCTCGGGGCGCTCGAGATCCGCCAGGAGACCCCCGAGGTACTCCGCCAGCACCGACACCTGTTGCTTCTCGGCCTTCAAGGTGACCACGGTGCGCCCGCTGCGGCACTGCAACAGGAACACCCGTTCACCCACCGGGCCCTCGGTGCCCACGGTGAAGCGGTCCAGGTCCCCGAGATCGAGGGCCGGGCTCACGACACCGCCAACTCGGCGAGCGATGCCGTGGCGTTGACGCACAACACGTACGAGCCCGACTCGCCGCGCACCAGGCCGGTGACCGAGCACGGCGACACGGCCAGCCTCTGGAACAGGTCCAGCGGGACCCCGGCGGTGGCGGCCACCGCCGCCTTGATGGGATCGGCGTGCGACACCACCACGAAGGTCTCGCCCCGATGCCGATCGGCCAGGCGGTCGAGGGTGGACACCATGCGTGCCTGCATCTCGATGAAGGACTCCCCGTCGGGGAAACGGAACGAGCTCGGGAACGCCTGGACGGCACGCCACTCCCGCCGACGGCGCAGGGCGGAGAGCTTGGCCCCCGTCCACGACCCGAAATCACATTCCAGCAGCCCCCGCTCGACGCGCACCCGCAACCCGAGGCGGGCGGCGATCGGCTTGGCCGTCTCCATGGCGCGCTCGAGGGGCGACGCGTACACCGCCACCGGCGCCTTCTTGAGTGCCGCGATGCGCTCCGCCGCCTTCTCGGCCTGCGCCTTGCCCTCGTCCGACAGGTGCAGGCCGGGCGCCCGTCCGGGGAGCACGGACCCGGTCGTGGGCGTGCGGCCGTGGCGGACGAGGAGGGCAACGGCAGGAGCCGGGGTTCGGCGGGCGGGCACGGCGTGCCATCGTACGCTGTCGGCCGTGCACCTCTCGCCGCTCGACGAGCTGACCAGCGAGATCACACAGTGCCGGCGCTGTCCCCGCCTGGTGGCATGGCGTGAGGAGGTGGCCGTGCAGCGCCGTGCCGCATTCGCCGACCAGGTGTACTGGGGGCGGCCCGTCCCCGGATTCGGCGACCCCGACGCCCGGGTGGCGGTGGTGGGCCTGGCGCCGGCGGCCCACGGGGGGAACCGCACGGGGCGCGTCTTCACCGGGGACCGTTCCGGGGACTGGCTGTTCTCGGCCTTGTGGCGGGCGGGCATGGCCAACCAACCCCGCAGTGTGGGGATCGACGACGGGCTCGAGCTATCGGGCGCGTACGTGCTCGCCGCCGTGCGGTGCGCGCCGCCGCAGAACAAGCCGACCCCGGCCGAGCGCGACGAGTGCCGACCGTTCCTGCACCGGGAGCTCGGGTTGCTGGTACGGCTGCGGGTGGTGGTGGCCCTCGGGCAGTTCGCCTACCAGGTGCTGGCGCAGGAGTTGGGGCTGCGCCCCCGGCCCCGCTTCGGGCACGGGGTGGAGGCGGTGGTGCCCGACGGTCCCACGGTGATCTGCTCCTATCACCCCAGCCAGCAGAACACCTTCACGGGGAAGCTCACCGAGCCCATGTTCGACGCCGTGTTCGACCGCGCCGGCGTCCTCGCCGGGCTGCGCTGACAGCCGGGTTGCGCTGACGGCAGGGCTGCGCTGAGCGCCGAGCGCTGGTTCGCCCGGCGCTCAGGCCGGCGCGGGAGTGAGGCCCGGCCCGGCCACCGCCGTCTCGGGCCAGCGGCGCCGCGAGACCCGGGCGAGCTTGCGCAGCAGCTCCAGCGCGCCGGGGTCGTCGTCGCCGGGGCGTGTCTCGATGACCCCGTCGGCCACCATGCCGGCGAGGATCTCGCGGCCCTGGTCGGTGCGCACGATGGTCAGGGTCCAGTCGCTGAAGGCGCCGATGCCGCCCGTGGAGATATCGGCGTGCTCGGCGGCGAAGTCGGGACACGTCTTGCATCCCTCGCGCGTCCAGGCGTGGCCCTCTTTCAGCGGCACCTCGTGGTACCCGCCGTCGCGCGTCCAGATCTGGAACACGCCCTTGATGTTGATCTTGGTGATCTCGCGGCGCGACAGGCCGTACTTGGCCTCGAAGAGCTCGGGGAAGATGGCGTCGTCGAAGGTCTTGGAGCACAACAGGCCGATCGACAGGGCCAGGCGGCGCGCCACCTTGCCGGTCTTGCGGGCCTTCATCACGGCGGGGATCGACGCCTGGCAGCTCATCCCGACCAGGGCGATGCGCTCGGCGCCCGAGGCGATGGCCTGCGGGTAGGCCAGGGTGTTGGCCGAGTACGTGTAGCGCGAGCCGGACGCGGCCAGGACCTCGGCCCGGGTGCGGGCCACCGCCGGGATCGCCTTCCAGGTTCCCTCCCCCTCGAGGGCCGAAACGAGCGCAGCGTCGATCCGGTCGTGCTCGAGGGCCCAGATGAGGATGGCCGACACGAGCCCCCCGTCCTGGCCCGAGTCGAGGATCTCGGGGTCGGTGGCCCGGGCCAGGACGATGTCCCCCGAGATGCCGGCCACCTCGTCGGTGCTCCGCTCTCGGCCGAACAGGAACGAGTCGATGTCGGTCTCCCAGTTGCGAAAGCGCGGGCACGCCCGGGTGCACATGGTGCATCCCTTCACGCCGTGGGTGCAGTCAGTGGGGCCCCCGTCCTCATCGACCTTCCACGGCCGGTACACCCCGCCCTGGTCGTCGTACTTCAAGACGTCATGCGGGCAGGCGATGATGCACCCCGCGCAGCCCGTGCACAGGCCGGACGTCACGACTTCTTTGTACAGGTCGGCCCAATGGGGCTTTTCGGGAGGCACGGCGCCCACAGTAGCGTCGGCCGTCGTGCCTGAGTTGCCCGAGGTGGAGGCCTATCGGCAGTTGGCCCAAGGGGCTCTTGGCCGACCCGTCGAACGTGCCGTGCTCGGTGACCGCCGCTTCGTCCGCGGCCACAGCTCGCCCCGGATCCTCACCGCCGCGCTCCGGGGCGTCTCGTTCACCGCGGCGCGCCGTCACGGCAAGCTGCTGGTGCTCGACATGGGCGAGCCCGGTGCGCGTCGCAGTCTCGGGCTGCGCTTCGGGATGACGGGGCGACTACTGCTCGACGGGCGCGCCGGGGTGGACCGACTCATCTACTCGAGCGAGCGCGAAGTCTCGGCGTGGGACCGGTTCACCGTCGCCTTCCGTGACGGCGGCCGGCTGGTGGTGCGCGACCCGCGCCTGCTCGGCGGGGTGGAGCTCGACCCCGACGAATCGGTGCTCGGGCCCGACGCCCTCAGCGTCACCCCGGCCGAGCTGCGACGTGCGCTCGGGCACAGCGAGGTGGCCCTCAAGGCCCGGCTCATGGACCAACACCGTCTGGCCGGCGTGGGCAATCTCATCGCCGACGAGCTGCTGTGGCGCGCCTCTCTGGCTCCTCACCGGCGTGCCGGCTCACTGACGCCGGCGGAACACCGCCGACTCCACCGCCATCTGGGCTCCACCCTCGCAGAGCTGATCCTTCGCGGAGGGTCGCACTGCGGCGACCTCATGCCCGAGCGGGTCCCGGGAGGGCGTTGCCGGCGCGACGGCACCGAGCTCGTGCGGTCCACCGTGGGGGGCCGGACCAGCTGGTGGTGCCCACGGCACCAGCACTGAGCCCGACGCCCTGTGCAGTCGCCCGGCCCAGGCGCCCTGTTCAGTCGCCCAGCTCGGCCAGGACCTTCTCGGCGTGACCGTCCGCCTTCACGTGGTACCAGGCGCGCCGGACCTTGCCGTCGGCGCCCACCAGGAACGTGGACCGGATGACGCCCACCGATTTCTTCCCGTACAGGGTCTTCTCGCCCCATGCCCCGTAGCGCTCCATCACGGCGTGGTCCGCGTCGCTCAGCAACGGGAAGCGCAGTCCGTACTTCTTGCGGAAGGCGAGGTGCTTCTCCGCCCCGTCGGGCGAGATGCCGAGCACCGTCACGCCTGTCCGGGAGAAGGCCCGCAGGTTGTCGTTGAACTGGCACGCCTCTTTCGTGCACCCCGGAGTGTCGTCGGCGGGGTAGAAGTACACGACCACCGGCTTGCCGGCGAAGTCGCGCAGCGACACCTTGGCACCGTTCTGGTCGGGCAACGTGATGGCAGGGGCCTTGTCGCCCGGGCCGAGCCTGGTCTTGTCGTCGGTGGGGTCGGGCACGGGGCTCCTTCGGGGTCGTGCTGGTCGTGGCTCGTCCCACCATGGCACAGCACGCCCCGGCGTACACCGCCGGCGCGGCTCGGTGGCTTCTGCGCGAGACTCGGGCCGCGGGAGCTCGGAGGTACCGGGCTGAGAGGGCGCCTGGCCGGCGCCGACCGTCGACCTGATCCGGGTAATGCCGGCGGAGGGAGTGACCGACATGCGCAATTCCGATGTCCCTGACGAGACCGGGACCTACAACCGTCGCAAGGTGTACGCCGAGGGCACCACGCCGGAGGTGCGGGTCCCGTTCGTCGAGGTCTCGCTCTCGCCCACCCCGGGGAGCGAGTCGCCCAACGCCCCCGTCCGCCTCTACGACACCTCGGGCCCGGGATCAGATCCCCGTGCCGGGCTGGGGCCCCTGCGCGCCGGGTGGATCTCGGGGCGCGGAGACGTCATGGAGCACGAGGGGCGCGCCCCGAACCTGCGTGACGACGGCCGGGCCGCGGTGCGCCGCGCCGGCGCACCCGAGGCGTTCCCCGGGACACGGCGCCGTCCCCTCGTCGGTCGCGGGCCGGCGCCGGTGACCCAGCTGCACTACGCCCGGCGCGGGGACATCACCCCCGAGATGGAGTTCGTGGCCCTGCGCGAGCAGATGGACCCCGCCGTGGTGCGCGACGAGGTGGCCTCGGGCCGTGCCATCATCCCCGCCAACGTCAACCATCCCGAGTCCGAGCCCATGGCCATCGGCCGGGCCTTCCTCGTGAAAGTGAACGCCAACATCGGGAACTCGGCGGTGTCCTCCTCGGTGGCCGAGGAGGTGGAGAAGCTCACCTGGGCCACCCACTGGGGCGCCGACACGGTGATGGACCTGTCCACGGGCCCCGACATCCACACCACCCGCGAGTGGATCGTGCGCAACTCGCCGGTCCCCATCGGCACCGTGCCCATCTACCAGGCCCTCGAGAAGTGCGACGGCAGTCCCGAAGAGCTCACCTGGGAGCTGTACCGCGACACCATCATCGAGCAGGCCGAGCAGGGAGTGGACTACTTCACCGTGCACGCCGGTGTGTTGCTGCGCTACGTCCCGCTCACGGCCCGGCGCGTGACGGGCATCGTGAGCCGCGGGGGCTCGATCATGGCGGCGTGGTGCCTGGCCCATCACCAGGAGAACTTCCTCTACACCCGCTTCGAGGAGCTGTGCGAGATCCTCGCCTCCTACGACGTCGCCTTCTCCCTCGGTGACGGACTGCGGCCCGGATCGATCGCCGATGCCAACGACCAGGCCCAGTTCGCCGAGCTCCGCACCCTGGGAGAGCTCACCGAGGTGGCGTGGCGCCACGACGTCCAGGTGATGATCGAAGGGCCCGGCCACGTCCCGCTGCACCGCATCGCCGAGAACGTCATCTTGCAGCAGGAGGTCTGCCACGACGCGCCCTTCTACACCCTGGGGCCGCTCACCACCGACGTGGCCCCGGGCTACGACCACATCACCTCCGCCATCGGCGCGGCGGTGATCGGCATGCACGGCACCGCCATGCTCTGTTACGTCACCCCCAAGGAACACCTCGGGCTCCCCGACCGCGAGGACGTGAAGGCCGGGATGATCGCCTACAAGATCGCGGCGCACGCCGCCGATGTGGCCAAGGGCCACCCCGGGGCCCAGGCGTGGGACGACGCGCTGTCGACGGCCCGCTTCGAGTTCCGGTGGGAGGACCAGTTCAACCTGGCCCTCGACCCCGGCACGGCCCGTCGGTACCACGACGCCACCCTTCCCGCCGCGCCCGCCAAGACCGCACACTTCTGCTCGATGTGCGGGCCCAAGTTCTGTTCCATGCGCATCAGCCACGACGTGCGCGCCCTGGCCGACGCCGAGGGCGTGTCGCCCGAGGAGGCCCTCGAGCTGGGCATGCAGGCCAAGGCGGTGGAGTTCCGCACGTCGGGGTCCGAGATCTACCGGGCCCCGGCCGACGCCTGAGCCCCCCGACACGGGGTGGTCTCGGACACCGCCACGGTGAGCGTCTGACCAGGCGCGCCACGCGAAACGTCCAGTTCGGGGCCCTGACGGCTACACTCAAGACGTATGCCGCGGCGACGTGCCGCGTGCACCGGGGTCTTCCTCACCGGTTCTTCGATGGCCGCCACACGAGCGGCCGGGGCGGAGTCATCGAGGCGGGCCCGCCCCGCGGCCGATGGGCGGCCGTTAGCGAAGACAAGCGAGCGACACCACCGATGACCATGACCTCCAGGGGCCCGGCGGAGCTAGACAGCTCCGATTCCGAGCTTGACGCGCCTGAACCGATTGCGGCTACCACCTTCGAAGAGTTGGGTGTGGCCCCCGAGCTGGTGGCGGTCCTGCATTCGCAGGGCATCACCGCACCGTTCCCGGTCCAGGCCCTCACCATTCCCGACGGCATCGCCGGGCGCGACGTATGCGGCAAGGCCAAGACCGGGTCGGGCAAGACCCTCGCCTTCGGCCTGCCCCTGCTCATGCGGGCGGGCACCGGTGGCCCCGACAGCCCGCGCGCCCTGGTGCTCGTGCCCACGCGTGAGCTCGCCGTCCAGGTGGCCGACGTGCTCGAGCCACTGGGCAAGTCGACGGGACGCCGCGTCGTCGTGGTGTACGGCGGCGCCGACATCGAGCGGCAGATCAAGAAGCTCCACAAGGGCGTCGACGTGGTCATCGCCACGCCGGGACGGCTGATCGACCTGACCGAGCGGCGCGCCGTGTCACTGGCCAAGGTCGAGGTCGTCGTGCTCGACGAGGCCGACCGCATGGCCGACATGGGATTCCTGCCCCAGGTGGAGTGGGTGCTGCGCAAGATCGAGACCCGTCACCAGACCATGCTGTTCTCCGCCACCCTCGACGGTGACGTCGACCGGGTGGTCAAGCGCCACCTCCACGATCCCGTCCGCCACGAGGTGGCGTCGGTCACCGCCACGGTGGAGTCCATGGAGCACCGCTTCTTGCAGGTGCACCAGATGGACAAGGTGAAGGTGGTGGCCTCGATCTGCAAGGGCGCCACCAAGGCCCTGGTGTTCGTGCGCACCAAGCGCGGGGCCGACCGCCTGGTGGAGCAGCTCGGCCGAGAGCGAGTGCGCGCCGCCGCCATCCACGGCGACCTCCGCCAGTCGAGCCGCGAAAAGGCGCTCGAGGACTTCACCGCCGGGCGCCTGCACGTGCTCGTGGCCACCGACGTGGCGGCGCGGGGCCTCGACATCGACGACGTCGACGTGGTCGTGCACTACGACCCGCCCGAGGACCACAAGGCCTACCTGCACCGCTCGGGCCGCACGGCCCGCGCCGGCGGCTCGGGTGTGGTCGCCACCCTGGTGCTGTGGAACGAGATCCTCGACGTGGAGCGGATCCAGAAGCGCCTCAGCCTGCGGGCCCCCATCGTCGAGATCTTCTCCAACGACCCCCGCCTCGCCGATCTGGCCGCGTGGCAGCCCGACAAGGGCGCCGCCTGAGCCTGGGGCCTGGCCCCGGAACCCCCCGAACAGGCGACTCCACCTTCTGTGTGCGACACCCTGTGTGTCCTCGGCCACCACGGCACGCTCTTCGCCAAGAACTCTGACCGCCCCGTCTCCGAGATGCAGGTGGTCGAGGCGCACCCCCGCCGTGGCGGGCGGAGCCCGCTGCACACCCAGTACCTGGAGCTCGCCGACACCGGGGCCTGTGCCACGGTGCTGTCGCGCCCGGCGTGGTTGTGGGGGGCCGAACACGGGATCAACGAGCACGGCGTGGCCATCGGCAACGAGATGATCAACACCATCGACGACCCCCGCCCGGCCCCGCCGGCGCTGCTGGGCATGGACCTCGTCCGCTTGGGCCTCGAGCGCGCCACCAGCGCCGGGGACGCCCTCGACGTCATGACCACTCTCCTGCAGCGCCACGGCCAGGGCGGCGTGGGGGATGCCGTCAACGACGTGGCCTACTGGTCGTCCTTCCTCATCGCCGACCCCAGCTCGGCCTGGGTGCTCGAGACCTCGGGCCGGTCATGGGCGGCGCGCCCCCTCGACGGAGGCGGGGCCATCTCCAACCGGCTGACCCTGCGTTCGGACTGGACCCGCTCGTCACCCGACGTCGTGGCGGGGACCGATCTCGACACCTGGCGCGACCCCGCCACCCCGACGGGATTTGCCGACGGACGTCTGGCCGCGGGCCGAGCCTTCGTCCGACGCAGCCTCGACACCCCGGCCTCGGGCGCCCCGTCGGCGGCGGCGCGTGCCGCGGTGGCGCACCTGCGCGACCACGGCACCGGCCCCTGGGGCGCGCCCGGCAGCACCGGGCCCGTCGTCGCCGCGCCCCGCGCCGTCGACGCCGATGGCACCGGGGTGACCCTGTGCATGCACATCCGGGACTTCGAGGCCACCACCTCGTCGATGGTGGCCGAGCTCGGTGCCGACGCGTCGGGCCCCGGGCGCGCCTGGGTGGCGCTGGGCAACCCCTGTGCATCGGTGTTCGTCCCCGTCGTGGCGCCGTCCCCGTCGAGACCGGACGCGCCTGTCCCGGGCTTCTTGGCCCGCGAGGCATCGGCCCGCCGGTTCGCGGCGCTGGCGCGCGTGGCGGAGACCGGTGTCGGCCCCCTCGAGGCCGTGCGGGCCGTGCTGGGCCCCCTCGAGGCGGCCTTGTGGGACGAAGCCGACACTCTCGAGCCCGACGCCTCGCAGTGGCGGGCCTTCACGGCGGTGGCCGAGCGCCGCGTCCTCGACGCTCTCGACGCGCTGGCCCACGCCGGCCTCGGGACCCCGGCCTGATCAGGGGGACGGCACGGGTGGGGGCAGGCCGGGTGGCGCAGGCCCCCCGATAGGATCGCCGCCATGGCCAACGACGCACCGGCGCCCGCGCCCGCACCCACGTCCATCGTGCTCGACGGGCTCGAGGGCGTGGAGAAGATCCTGGTCGTGTGCGCGCACCCCGACGACGTCGACTTCGGTGTGGCGGGCTCGGTGGCGGTGTGGGTGAAGGCGGGGATCGACGTCGCCTACTGCATCGTCACCGACGGGGATGCGGGCGGCTCGGATCGTTCGGTCTCCCGTGTGGACATGGCGGTGCTCCGGCGTGAGGAACAACGAGCCGCGGCGGCCGAAGTGGGTGTGCACGACGTCACGTTCCTCGGCTTCCCCGACGGCCGCCTCACCCCCAGCATCGAATTGCGTCGCGACATCAGCCGCCAGATCCGCCTGTTCCGCCCCCAACGCCTGGTGTGCCAGTCCCCCGACCGCATGTGGGACCGGATCGGTGCCAGTCACCCCGACCATCTCGCCGCAGGCGAGGCTTCGGTGTGCGCGGTCTATCCCGATGCCCGCAACCCCTTCGCCCATCCCGAGCTCCTCGAGGAAGGCCTCGAGCCGCACACCGTGGCCGAGATGTGGTTGATGGCGGCCCCCAACCCCGATCGGGCCGTCGACATCACCGACACCTTCGACCTCAAGATCGCCGCCCTGCGCCGGCACCGGAGCCAGGTGGGCGAGGGCGAGTGGCTGGAAGAGCGCATCGGGCCCTGGGTCGAGGCCGGGGCGCGCGCCGCCGGGCTCGGCGAGGGACACGCGGCCGAGCTGTTCAAGGTCGTCGCCACCCCCTGACGTGGCGGTGCCCCCGGACCGTGCCGTGACGCCACCGCGCCCCGGGCTCCCCTGGGTCGTGGCCCAGCACGCGCCGCACGAGGGCCCCGGGCTTCTGGCCGAGGTGCTCGACGCCGCCGAGGTGGCCACACAGACGGTGCGGCTCGACCGCTACGACCCCCTCCCCCCGCCCGTGGAATTCGGCGGCCTCGTCGTCATGGGCGGGGCCATGGGCGTCCACGACACCGACGAGTTTCCGTGGCTCGAGACCGAGCGCCGGTGGATCGCCGACGCGGTGCGGTCCGACCTCCCGGTGCTCGGGGTGTGCCTGGGCGCTCAGCTCCTGGCGGCCGCTCTGGGAGCGTCGGTGACCACGGGGCCCGCACCCGAGATCGGCGTGGGCCGGGTGGAGCTCACCGCCCAGGGTCGGGCTGATCCCGTCCTCGGCCCCGAGGGTGGT
>Ga0208849_1000928_pt1 | contig 23471 bp, 20 predicted proteins | sample NGESurdeep072012_10_FD_184470 | JGI IMG/M metagenome (GOLD analysis project Ga0208849, IMG submission 184470) | Arctic peat soil microbial communities from Barrow, Alaska - NGEE Surface sample 53-3 deep-072012 (SPAdes) | ecosystem: Environmental > Terrestrial > Soil > Wetlands > Peat ... | reverse complement strand
GCAGACGTGCGCGTCCCACACGTCAAAGCCGGTGTCGGTGTCCGCCGCGGTCAGGCGGTTCGACGCGAGGAAGAACACGTCTTCGGCTGCTTCGCCGCCTGGGCCCTTCCCGCTCGCGTCCATGAACGCCGATTCCGCTTTGGAGGTGCCTGAGGAGACCAGGTCAACACAGCCGCCCGAGCGCACGCTGAACGTCGCGCTGGTGCTCGCGCAGCCGCCGACGCCCGGCGGCTCGTACTGATAGACGTCCTCCAGCCCGTTCGTGTCCTTGGGCACGAGCGCCTCGGGGCTGTCGAAGAACAAGCGGCCGCTGTCCGACAGGTAGCGCGGCTGATACACGGTGTCTACGCCCCCGTCTACCTGCCAGCCCGGGAGGCTCCCGGCCAGCCAGTGCGGCTGCCCCACTTCCGCCCACGCACCGCCCGGACGGGTTACCAGCAGTTCACGTTCGGTTGACACGCCAGCGGGCCGCACGCCGCCCGGATCGCACGACGCGCACACCAGCCGTCCCGCGAGCGAGTCATACAGGTAGACCTCCTCGGCGCGGGCTCGTACTGGGTTCCCTTCCTTATCTACTACTACTTCCAACTTTCCTTCTGCCCCTTGCTTCATCTCGTACGCACTAGGGTTGGCATCGACGTTGTCATAGCCGGTCAGCGACCTGTTCGACATGAACGTGAGGTAGCGGCCTCCGGGCGAGACGCGCGAGGTGACGCGCGTGAGGTCCGGCGGGCCAGCGTGCTGCGAATACCAGCTATTTTTGTCTTCGCTCGACAGGGTCGCGATGAACTTCGGTTCTTCCCATGCGCTGCCGTTGTTGTGCAGCAGGTAGAGATTGCACGTCTGTTGGGATGATCCGGAGCTGGGCGCGCACTCCCCGCTCTTGGCGCCGTGTTCGGCGCCGTCGCCGAGCACCCCGTTGGCGACGAAGTACACGTATGAGCCGTCTTCACTGACGTCCGAGACGGATTCCTGCACGCCCGCGCTGGCTTCACCCGGATGGTTCGCAGTCAGATCGGTCTGCGCGCCGGTTGAGGCGTCGTACTCGTACAGGTCGCCCTTTTCCAGGAAGAAGACGCGCGAGCCGTCACTGTTCATCGTCTGGTACCGCGCGCCGAGTCCGCCGAGCTGAACGGTCTTCCCTTCAACCATGTCACGCAGGTACAGACCCTTGTAGTTGAGCTCCTCCGCGCCGTACGGGTCGCCGCGCGTCCACGCCACCCGGCGCCCGTCGCTCGAGACGGTCCGCTGAGTCGAACCCAAACCACCTGCGGTACCAGCAGGCAGAGCGCTGGTAGCGTCACACGGTGGTGTACCCTCGCTACACAACGGTGTGCCGTCCGGCAGGACGTTCACGAGCTGCAGCCGACCACTGCTCCACTCGTACAGATTGCCGATGCCGGCGCCGTTTGCAATTGGCTTACCCGTTGGGATGGCTTCTTTCGTCAGCTTCAACGGCGAGCCCAGGATGACGTGACCGAGATCGGGAGTGCCGGCGAGAACGTACACTTGCGACTTCTTCGCATGAAAGGGCGGTTCGGGACCAAGGAGTTGGGTGCCGGGCGGCGTATTCGCGGGCGTCAGCAGCGGCGCGTAGCTCCCGTCCGCGTTGTCACGGAGATACGGCGTCCCTGCCAACGCTTCGGAGGAATGCGACGACGACGAGAACAGCGGCGGATAAGCAGCAGCCGAGGCCAGATCCGACGAGAAAAGCGCATAGGAGCCTCCGCCGCCGAGCGTCAGCTGCACCGCCGATTCACCTTCTCCGGGAGGACCCTGCGATTGGTCGATGTCTTGCGTTCGCCAGCTGTTCGCACCGCGCAGCGAGAGAATCTGGTTGCCGTTGAAGTACTCGGCGTTGGACACCGCGTTTTCGCCGAGAGGCGCACCGGAAACCAAATACGCGATCGCGCTGCCGTCGCTGGCAGCCTGGGTCCCCCTCGACGAGAGTTCCAACACGGTACCTCCGGTGCTCGCGGGGGTGACCAGTTCCCACGCTCGCCCATCGGGCAATGCCAGCTGGCTCGCGCCGGCGGGCTGGGTCGTGAACGTGTGGTCGGCGCCTTCCCGCGTGCAGGTCCTGCCGACGATGCATTCGTTGTTCGTGAGGAGCCGGTAGTGGTAGGTCGTGCTGGCTGTGAGTTCCTGGATGGGGTAGCTGATCGGGATGAATGCGCTGCCGGCACCGACGTTGCCGGCGAGGACGTGTTCGTAGGGGACGCTCGTGCCGTATTCCAGGCGATAGCTCGTGCTCGCCCCCTGCGGGTCGATCCGCGCCGCGAGCGTCGCGCTGGTCGACGTGACTTCGGTCGCCCATGGGCCGTCGATCAGCGCGGACGGCGTCTCTTCGAAGCTCTCGTCGGCACCGGTCGTAATGTGCCCCAGCGAGTCGGTCGCGACGACCCGCCAGTGGTAGGTCACGCCCGGGGCGAGCGTCGCTTCGGGCAATTTGACCTGCGCGAGATGATCTTCGAAGAGTTCGACGAGTGTTCCGGTGATCGGGGCGGACTCGGCGGTGGCGACGGTGCCGGCGCCGAAGGTTTCGCCGTCTGCCTTGAACTGTTCTTCGGTGAGGTACTCGAAGTGGTAGGTCGTTTCGTGACCCTCGGGATCGACCGTCGCTTCGAGCGTCGCTTCGCCGTGCCGGCTCGGCGTCGCCGAATCGCTGCCCGGCTCGATCAGCGGACCCGGGGGCGGCGGCGTCAGCACCTTGACATCGTTGCTCGCTTGGCCGGCATCGGTCACGTACAGCTGCCCCGCGGTGTCCGCGAACGCCATGCCTAGGGCGAATTCGACCGTATTCAGACCGAAGCTAGCAAGCTCGTTGCCCGCCGGGTCGTACTTCAAGACGTGGAAGCCACCGTTTTCATCGCCGACGTAGAGATCGCCTGATTTATCTACGGCAAGCGCGGCGACCGATTCGCTGCCTTCGTCGAACACCGTGAGCATTTCGGTGCCGTTCGGCGCGAACTCCCGCACGCCCGGCATTGCGCCTGCTTCGTAGTGAGGAGACGGAATGAGGTTCTTGCCGTCCTTCACGAACATGTCACCCGCCGGGTCGACGGCGAGCGCCGTGACCTGCCCAAAGCTCGACAGGCCGGCCAGCGAGATGTTTTCCTTCCAAGCACCGGAGGGTTCGAACACCTGAACGCGCGCTTCATCGCCCACGTACACGTTACCTTTGGGACCCACGGCGATGTAGCTGCCGTCAAAAGCCCATTGGAACTGGCCGTCGGACGTGCCCGGCGCACCGGCCTGGCAGATGGAGGCGGTGCTGCAAACCTCGGGGGCGCTGTGGCCTTCGACGGTTGTGGCGATGCCAAATTCTTCGATTTCGCCACCTTCGAGGAAGGATTCGTCGCTCATTTTGGCGACGTTGGTGTCGGCGTAGCGGCCCTTGAATTCGACGGTGTAGGGGCCGCCCGCCGCGCCGCTGACCGCGACGTTGCCCACGCCGATGTTGGGGAGGTTTTCGAGTGCTTCTTGGACGCTGCCCGGGCCCGAGGGTTCGGCGTTGTAGGCGATCGCGGCGGTGGTTTCTTCGGTGGGCGAGGGATCCGGAGCCGTGAACGTCAAGGTGAAGGTCCCGGCGGTGGGGGTGCCGCTGATCGTGACGGTCTGCTGCTCGTTGGTCGGGACGTTGCCGGCGCCTTCGGCGACGGTGAGCGCGACGCCCGTGCCCGACGCGGTCGCCGGCTGGGAGAGGGTGATCGTCCCCGCGTCATTGCTCTTCGGATTACCGACGGCCGTGATCTTGGTGGCAGGTGGGATGCCGGCGCCGGTGACTGTCTGGCCTTCGAGGAACGCCTTGCTGGTGGTGGTGACGGAGGTGATCGTCTCCGAGCCGGACGTGAGGTCGCCCGTGCCGCTGGCGCCGCCGGTGATGACGCCGCCGCCGAACATCGAGATGAATTCACCTTCCGGGCCGAACTTCTCCACGCGGTAGTTTCCCCAGTCGGCCACGTACACATCGCCGTAGGACGGGTTGACAAGCGGTTCGTTGTTGTCGACGGCCACGCCATGAGGTCCTTCGCCGTTGTACGTGCCAGCGCCAGTGCCCGGCTTCCCCGCTTGGCAGCGGGTCGTGCACGTCTGCAGTTCCGCGGCGGGGCTTTCCTCGTTCACGCCCCAACCCCACGCCATCAACCAGTTTCCCGACCCATCGAACCTGTCGACCCTCCAGTTTCTTTGGTCGGCGACATACACGTCGCCCGTTGCCTGGTTGACCGCCACGCCATACGGCGATTTGAACTGCCCGGAATGGACGCCTTCTTCGCCGAATTCCGTCGCGGCCGCGGCGGAGCCGGCGCCGAGCGCGAGCGCGCCGGTCGAGGTGCACGCGGCGAGAAGGAGAGCCAATATCAGCCAGCGAGCGTTCATCAGACCATCTCCCCTGAGAAAGAGGGGGTGGCCCCTCGGTTATTGCGTGACAAAGACACGATTTCCTCACCGCGCGGCGTGAGATGCCACGCGTAGGGAGCACCATGGGTCTGGCCCCCCGTGTTCCGGAGTAGCCCGAGGCCCTCCAAGCGCGACAAAAGCTTTGATATCTGGCCCTGGTCTTGAACCTGCGCCCCATCCGACACCTCGCGATTGCTCGCGCCCGGATGCTCCGCGACAGCCGCGAGGACCATCTGCGTGCGATAGGTCGGGCGGAAATCGGCGCAGGACACGGACCTTCGTCCCGACCGGCCCGGAGCTGAAGCCCCTCGGCCGGGGTGCGCGGGCTTATCGGCCGGCCCAAAGCCCGCGCCTGCTTGGCTGACTGGACGCCCAAGCTCCCGCGCCGCCGCGCCATGCCCGCGGTAGGGCAGCACGATCGTCGCCATCAACGCGCCCAACAAGCCACCCAAAGGCTCCGCGCTCCGGTCGAGCAGCCGCGCGTGAACCACACTGAACGCCGCGCCGACGACACCCTCCGCCGTCAAGGGCGGTAGCTCCCGGCCCGTCCTCATACCCGCGCGGCCCTCATCGACCGCCCTCCTCAAGCCCTCAAGCACCCGTGCGCGACGCTCGAGCACCCGCGGGCCCGCGCCGAGCGCCTCCACGAACACCACCGAACACAGAGCCGGTTCATCGTCAAGGAACCCCAGCAGCGCCCCGAGACCGGCACGGACGCGTGCGACCCACTCCTTCTCACCCTCATACGCGGGCTGCACAACCGCCGCGAGCTCATCGACTGCCTCGTCAAACGCCGCGAGGAAACAGTCTTCGCGGTCGGTGAACAGGTCATAGAACGTCTTATTCGAAACACCCGCACGGCCAGAGACACGGCGCACAGTCATCCGCCTATAGCCCTCCTCGGCAACGACCGCGAACGTCGCATCCAACAGCCGCGTACGCTGCAGCTCCGTCACATACACGCCACCACCACGCGGACCCGGCGTACCCGGACGACGCATACGTATACGCCCCACCGCAGCCATCAGCGACCACCACCCAGCGGATGCCCCAGACGCACCTGGGTAACACGGACACCGCGCGTGTGGGCGCGGCGGGAGCCTGCTAGAAGATCGTGATGGGCGCCCCGAAAGACGCCAGAACTAGGCTTTTTGCCTAAGAGACCCGGAGTAGAGAGAGAGAGAGAGAGAGAGAGATGTGTCAGCAGCGCTGACGCATCTACATACGGGCAGCCCCTGGGCCGCAACCGTCCCCATCACATCTGTCCCTTGTGGACTCACGCGAAAACAACCCCTCTTCATGCGATCCGGCCCTCTCCCCAACATCCCCTACAAAGCGCTTGCAATCGATCCCAGAGGATCAACCCAAACCTGATCTATCGTGCCCGGCAATCCACTCGGGATGCCATCGCTTATCTAACGTACCCCCACACGGAGCAGATGTCAAGCCCCAACGGTAAGGGCCCGCCCTGACCGTAGGTGATCGGCTCTGGGGGGAGCCGTTTCTGCTCCTTCTCCGCGTTCAGCTCGTGACGGCGCCCGTGGCGGCAGAGCCGACCAGCCGCGCATACTTCTGAATCGCCACATCGACATGCTCGTCCGCGCGCGGCCCCGGGGTGTAGGTAAGCAGGCGTTCGGCGATCTGCTCGTCGGAGAGCGATACATCGATCCGCCGCGAGTCCACGTCGATCGTTATCTGGTCGCCGTCGCGCAGCGCCCCGATCGGTCCCCCGCGCACGGCCTCGGGCGCGATGTGGGCGGCCATGAAGCCGTGGGTGGCGCCGGAGAAACGCCCGTCGGTGATCAGCGCGACGCCCTCCCCCAGGCCCTCGCCCTGGATCGCGGCGGTGACCGAGAGCATCTCGCGCATGCCCGGTCCACCGGCGGGGCCCTCGCCGCGGATCACGACCACGTCGCCCTCGACGATCTGTTTTGTGAGCACGGCCGCCATCGCGGCCTCCTCGCCGTCGAAGACGCGCGCGGGACCGGTGTGCCGGCGGCGCTCGTGGCCGGCGAGCTTGACGACGCAGCCGTCGGGGGCGACGTTGCCGCGCAGGATCGCGAACCCGCCGGTCGGCTTCAGGGGATCGTCGAGGGGACGCACGACGCGCTGCCCGTCGGTCTCGCGCGCCTCGGCCGCGTGCTCGCCGATCGTGGCGCCGGTGACGGTCGGGGCGTCCGCGTGCAGGACGCCCGCTTCGAGCATCCGCTTGAGCACGAGCGGGACGCCGCCCGCCTCGTAGAGGTCGGTCGCCACATACCGCCCGCCGGGCTGCAGGTCGCAGAGCAGGGGCGTGCGCTCGGAGATTGCGTCGAACTCGTCGATCTCCAGCGGGACGCCCATTTCGCGGGCGACCGCCAGCAGATGCAGCACGCCGTTGGTCGAGCCGCCGCTCATCGCGACCGCGGCGATCGCGTTTTCCAAAGCCTGCTTGGTGATGATCTCGCTCGGGCGCTGTCCGCGCGCAAGGACGTCCATCACCAGCTCGCCGACCTGGACGGCCACATCGAGCTTGCGCCCGTCCTCGGCCGGCACCATCGAGGAGCCGGCCGGTGAGATGCCGAGCACCTCGAAGGCCATCGCCATCGTGTTGGCGGTGAACTGCCCGCCACAGGCGCCCGCGCCGGGCGAGGCGACCTCCTCCAGCTCGTGCAGCTCCTGCTCTGAGATCTTGCCCGCGGCGAAGGCGCCGACCGCCTCGAACACCTGCTGGATCGTCACGTCCTCGCCCTTGTAGTGCCCGGGCTTGATCGAGCCGCCGTAGAGCATCAGACCGGGAATATCGAGGCGCGCGAGCGCCATCACGGTACCGGGGATCGTCTTGTCGCAGCCGGAGATCGTGACCAGCGCGTCGAAGTGGTGCGCGGAGGCCACGAGCTCGATCGAATCGGCGATCAGCTCGCGCGAGACGAGCGAGGCGCGCATGCCCGCGGTGCCCATCGTGATCCCGTCGGAGATCGCGATCGTGTTGAGCTCCATCGGCGTGCCACCGGCGGCGCGGATGCCCTGCTTGACCTTGGCGGCGAGCACGCGGTTGTTGAAGTTGCACGGCATCGTCTCGATCCACGAGTGCGCCACGCCGACGATCGGCTTCGAAAGGTCCTCGGCGGAGTAGCCGATCCCGTGCAGGTACGCGCGCGCGGCGGCCCGCTCGGGGCCCTCGGTCAGAGCGCGGCTCTTGTGCCGGACGTCGAAGCTCACGCGTGCACAGTATCGGCGCGGCCGAGGCGCTCGCGCTCCCAGCGCGTCAGGCGCTGCAGGTCGCGGCGCACGCGGGCGGGATCGACCTGACGGCCGGGGAGGTGCATGTTGGCGTCGGCGACCAGCCGGCGCTCATCGGCGGTGAGCGCCATCCACTTGGCGAGCACATCGTCGGAGTCGGGCAGGCGGGAGCTGCCGTAGGGGCGTGAGGGGTCGGGGAAGGCGACGCAGTACTCGCTCAGCAGCGCTCCCGTCTGGGGCAGGTAGGCGACGATCGGCTTGTGCGGGTAGATCAGATACGCATAGGTCGCCTGCGCCCCGGTCGCCGCCGCCCCACGCTCGTGCTTGCCGAGGCCGCCCCAGACGCGCAGAAACCCCAGGTCTCGGTACATCGCCCAGTCGCGCTCGTCGATGCACGAGCGCAGCAGCGCGCGCGCCCGCAGCTCGGCGCGACGCTCCCGGCCGGGGTCATAGCTCCTCGACGTTGAGAGACGCCGGCGCTCAGACCAGCTCTCCCGCCCGCGGGCGATCGCGTCCTTGAGCGTCGGCCGGAGCAGCTCCCAGACGAGCACCACGAGGATGACCGCACCGGTGCCCAGCGCGAGCGCCATCGCGGCTAGAGCGTCGCCCGGGGGGCGCCGCCGGCGGCGCGCGGGAAGAAGATCACACGCTCGGCGTCGCGTGGCACCTCGGCGAAGCTCTTGACCAGCTCGGCTTCGCGGCGACCATCGGGCGTCCCCGTCGGCACCGCCGCCCACATGCCGGCGTCGAGCTCACGACGAAACGCCTCGATCAGCTCGCGCTCCTGCTCGGGCACCTCGACATCCCCCTCCGCAAGCACGATCTCGCCATGACCGGGCTTCATCCGCAGCAGCTTCATCGTTCCCCGATTATGGCAAACGCGCGTCACGCTGGCGACCTTTCGATCGGGCCGCCGTAGGGGGAAAGCCTTTTTATGGAGACCCCTACCGGGGTCAGGGGCGGGCAGGTCCGTTCATCTCAGACGCACGCGGCACAGACCAAGGGGCAGGTCCGTTCAGCTCAGACGCACACGACACAGACCAAGGGCAGGTCTGTTCAGGTCGAACGCAGGCCGCGCAGACCGAGGACGTCGACCGGCCCGGCGCCCGCGCCAATATCGCGTAGCCCATTCGCGACCGCCGCTCCCGCGAGGGCACGGGCCGTGCGCGCGGCGTCCAAGGGCGAGCGCCCGAGCGCCAGCTGGGCGGCGAGCACGGAGGAGTGGGTACAGCCAGAGCCGTGCGCAGCGCCGTCGGGGTGGCGCTCACCCTCGATCTTGACTATGGCCCCGTCACCGGTCGAATCGAGGAAAAGATCTACCGCGCGCGCTCGGTGACCACCCGTGAGGACCACGATGCGAGGGCCGAGCGTGAGCAGCGCCCGGGCCAGCGCCTCGGCTTCCTCGTCCTCGTCGGCCGCGGGTGCTTGCCCCTGGCCGGCGGCCGCGGCTGCCTGCCCTGCCGTCTGCGCGCCGGGCCCAGGCGCGTGGGCTGCGCGCACGGGCCCAGCGGTGGAGCCCGTCTGCGACAAGCTCCCGGCGCCCGTCCAACCGGCGAGGAAGCGCGCCTCGGGCAGATTCGGCGTGATGACGGTCGCGCGCGGCAGGATCTCCTCCACCAGCGCCCGCTGTGCATCGGCGTCTAGCAGCCGCGCGCCCGACTCGGCGACCATCACCGGGTCGACGACCACGGGCGTGCCGGCGGGCAGCTCGTCCAGCGCACGCGCGACCGCGAGCGTGGCCGCGGCCGTACCGAGCATCCCGACCTTGACCGCGTCCACGCCGATGTCCCCCGCGATCGCGCGCACCTGCGCGAGCACGATCTCGGGCGGCACGGGATGAATTGCCTCGACGGCGAGCGTGTTTTGCGCGGTGATCGCGGTGATCGCGGACGTGCCGTGCACGCCGCAGCGGGCAAACGCCTTGAGGTCGGCCTGGATGCCGGCGCCGCCACCGGAGTCCGAGCCGGCGATCGTCAACGCGACGGGGGTTCTGCCCATACGCTAGGAGCGGCGCGGAAAGATCGTGTAGCTGCCGATCGCGGTCACGAGCAGGCGGCCGTCGTCGTGGCGCACCTCGCTGCGCATCACCGCCGTCGTGCGGTTGCGCCGATCGAGGGTGGTGCGACACACGATCTCGCCCTCGGTCGCGGTCTGGATGTAGTTGATCGCGATGCTGATCGTCGCGATCCGCTCCTGCTCGGTGGTCTGCACCCACAGCGTCGAGCCCATGCAGTAGTCGACGAGCGCGTAGGTGACCACGCCCGAAAGCAGGCCACCATTGTTCATCAGCTCCGGCCGGATCTCCAGACGAACCGTCTGCGGATCGTCCCAGCGCATCCCCATGAAGCTGCTGACGCCGTCGAGCGACCGCGGCCCACCGGCGGACCGATGCGCCTGGTCGGCGGCAGGGTCGACAGAGTGCTCAACAGAGCGGTCGGCGGAAGGGTCGGCGGCTGCCGACCCGGAGGGCTGGGAGCGGGCGGGTGAGTCTGTGGAGGTGTCGTTCATGCGAGCAGAGGCTACGCGAGCGAAGCCGCCCGCGCACGGCCGGGCACAGCTCCGATAGGCAAGCGCTCACCGTCTTATCCAGTCCTCGATCCAGTCGCCGCACAAGCGCCGGCGCTGTTTCTTTACGGCTCGGGCACCAAATCGGCACAGACAAGCGTCTTACATCAGATTTTCCGCTTTAGCGTGATCGATTATGCGCTCGGACGGTCCCTCGCTCCCCTCCACGACATCACGCGGCGCGGCGCAAGGGACAGACCTGCGTGGTGCGCTGGGCCGCCGCGGCGAGGAGCTGGCGGCCGGCCACCTCCAGCGGCTGGGCTTTTCTCCGCTCGGGCGCAACGAGCGAACCCGCTACGGCGAGATCGACCTGATCGCCTTCAACGGGCACACGCTCGTGTTCGTCGAGGTAAAGACGCGCCGCGTGAGCGCCCAGAGACAGGGCATTCGCCCCGACCAGCAGCCCCTGGTTTGGCTGCGCCCCCGTCAACGCGCGCGTCTGCGCCGACTCGCCGCCGCATGGCTGCGCGACGAGAAGCACATTCGCCCCACCGCCCACACGATCCGCTTCGACGCGATCGGCGTGATCCTCGACACCAAAGACCGCCTGATCCGCCTCGACCACATCGAGGGGGCGTGGTGAGGGCTGGTCGGTTTGTGATCGGCTCTGCCAAGTCCAAGGCAAAATAGGTGCTCGGACCGTGAGAACCACGCAAGGGAGATCCCGGGTCAGTGTCCTGGAGATTGCGCCGGGACCAGGGGTCGAAGCCTTCCGCATCGTGCAAAGCGGCGATACCTTGACCTTGTGGGCCGACCCCGTCAAGCTACGTGACGTAGCAACCGATATTGAGATCGTCAGCTGATGAACCATGAGTTCTTACGTAATTCTTGACAGCACGGCCAACTTAGTCGATTCGTTCGACCAGGAGCAAGAGGCACGACTTGCCCTGGAGAGCATCGTCCGGCAGGACCCTGGGTCGGCAGATAAGTACGCATTACTGACGTATGACGACGACGGCCATCCACTCGGCAAGGCACTTATCGGGTCGGACCTTGGCGTCCACGCGTAGCCCCCTCGCGCGTATGGGGCGGCCTCCTCAGAGCGCTAGCTGCTGGTAGGCGAGCGAGCGGAAGGACATCCGGTGCAGGGGGGAGACGCCCTGGCGGAGGATCGCCGCGCGGTGCACGGGCGTCGAGTAGCCGACGTGCTCGGCGAAGCTCCAACCGGGGTGCAGCGTGTCGGCGTGGTGCATGTAGCGGTCGCGCGTGACCTTGGCGACGATCGACGCCGCCGCGATCGCCGCGCTGGTGGCGTCGCCGTTGATGACCGCGCGCTGGGGGCGCTCGAACTCGGGGACCGAGAAACCGTCCAGCAGACACGCGACCTCGCCCGAGACGCCCGCGGTCACGCCGCGGATCGCGTCGCGCAGCGCCGCAAGGTTCGTCTTGTGCAGCCCGCGCGCGTCGATCCCGCTCGCGCAGCGTGAGACGACGACAACGCGCGAGGCGCTTTGCAGCACCAGTGGATAGAGCTCCTCGCGCGCCTCGGGCGTGTGCTGCTTGGAGTCGTTCAGCGCGCCCAGCGCACGCAGCTCACGCGTGGTGAGCGCGTCATAGTCGAACAGCACGCCCGCCGCGACCAGAGGACCCGCGAGACAGCCCCTGCCGGCCTCGTCGGCGCCCGCCACCAGCCGCACACCGAGACGGCGGTCGAACGCGAACAACCTTTGCCCGCTCGTGGCGGCCCTTCTACGGCGCCGTGCCGCGCGGGTGGGCTTAGAAGATGCCGATCCGGTCAGGGGGCCAGTAGGTGGCGATGGCTTCGCCGATGATCCACCCGGTGGGAACCGGTCCCCAGAATCTGCTGTCGTCGGATTCGCCACGGTTGTCCCCCATCATGAACCAGTGACCGGGCGGAATCGTGATCGGCACCGGAAAGTTGCACTCTGGGCTCGGGCCGCACTGCCTGATGTAGGAGTCCGCCTCGCGCTTGCCGTTGCGGGTCACGTGCCCTTCATGGATCGAGATCACGTCGCCGGGACCCGCGACGATCCGCTTGATGAAGTTCACGCTCGATTGCACGGGTTCCGGTTCTGAGCAGGCCGCGCCGCCGAGTTTGACGATGTGCGGCGTCGGCCCGCACACCTGCTTCTGGGCTTCCTTCGGGGGGTGGAAAACCGCGATCTCGCCGACGTGGGGAGTGCTGAAGTGCATGCCGATGCGGTCGACCAGGACGCGCTGGCCGACCGCCAGCGTCGGTTCCATCGAGCCGCTGGGGATGCGATAGGGCTTGACGATGAACGCCTGGATGCCGAGCGCGAGACCGAGCGCAACCAGCACGATCACGACCAGCTCGACAATCGAGCTCGTGGCCGACTTCGCGCGCTTGGTCTTGGCCGTCACGCCGCGGTATCGCCGTCGGGAGTGCCCCCCCGGGCGTCACTGACATCGACGGAAGACCCGCCGTCCTCCGCAGCCTCATCCTGCTGATCGACACCCTCGGCGGCTTCCGGCGCCACCTCCGTGTCCGCTGCCGGCTGGACCAAATCCGATCCGTCGCCCGCCACGTCCTCCACCGGGGTCGGCTGCTCCGCGGCCTCCGTCGGGCTATCCGTACCGGCCTCGGGCGTACCGGCCTCGGGCGCCTGGACCGCCGGCGTCTGGGTGTCCTCCAAGACTGTCTCCTCCGCGGTCATGCCATCCGCATCGGTCGCGCCGCCCGCCTCGTGCAGCAGGCCGGGTTCGATCGTCTCCTCCGGACCGGTGTAGCGGCGCTCACGCACACGGGCGCGCTTGCCGACGCGATCGCGCAGGTAGTAGAGCTTCGCGCGGCGCACATCGCCGCGCGCGGCCAGCTCGATCCGCTCGATCTTCGGCGAGTGCACGGGGAACATCCGCTCGACGCCGACGCCGAAGGATTGCTTGCGGACCGTGAAAGTCTCACGCGCGCCGTGTCCCTGGCGCTTGATCACCACGCCCTCGAAGATCTGCACGCGGCGACGAGTGCCCTCGATCACCTGGAAATGAACCTTCACGCGGTCGCCCGGCGCAAAGTCGGGAACGCGGCGCAGTTGCGCGCGCTCGATGGTTTCGATGACGCTGCTCATAACGGTAAAGGAGTACGTCCTGATGACCCGATGAAGTGATCCCAAACGGGGTCTTCGGCCGACGCGGGGAGCAATGGTAGCGGACGCCCGACCCACGCCGCCTCACGCACGCTCGCGCCGGACGGGAGAGCCGGTTCTCGGCCGGTTTATCTCGCCCAGCGCTCTTCCCACTCCCGCCCGGCGCTCTCCCCACTCCCGGCCGCGCTCTCCCTACTCCCGGCCGCGCTCTCCCGACTCCCGGCCGCGCTCTCCCTACTCCCGGCCGCGCTCTCCCTACTCCCGGCCGCGCTCTCCCTACTCCCGGCCGCGCTCTCCCGACTCCCGGCTGCGCTCTCCTTGTTCGCGGCCGCGCTCTCCTCGTTCGCGACTGCGCTCGCGCCGCCATTGGCCGATTCGCTCGTGATGGCCGGACAGCAACACCTCCGGCACACGCCAGCCGCGGTACTCGGCGGGGCGTGTGTAGTGCGGATACTCCGGGTCGCCCCCGAGCGCGGCGCTGAAAGACTCCTCGACCACCGAGTCCTCGTGCCCGAGCGCGCCGGGCAGCTTGCGCAGGACCGCATCGCACACGACCATCGCCGCCAGCTCACCGCCGGAGAGGACGTAGCTGCCGATCGAGATCTCCTCGCTGGCGAAGTGCTCGACGATGCGCTCGTCAAAGCCCTCGTAGCGTCCGCACAGCAGCGTCAGGGCGGGCTCGGCCGCCAGCTCATCGACGAGACGGTCGTCAAGCGCCCGCCCGCCCGGCGCCAGCGCGATCACCCGGCGTTGCTCGCGCAGGCGCACCGGATCGACGCCGTAGTGGGCGCGCAGCGCGCTGTCCATCACGTCTACGCGCAGCACCATCCCCGCCCCACCGCCGAACGGCGTGTCATCGACCTGACCGCCGCTCAGCTGGGTGTGCTCGCGGAAGTTCACGCACTGGAAGCTCGTGCCCGCCGCGAGCGCGTTGCTCACGTGGCGCTGAGCGGTGAACCACTGAAACCACTCGGGGAACAGCGTGAACACATCGATCTCCATCACTGCCCCCCAACCTCGCCGGTCTCGAAACTGTCCTCCCCGGCCTGCGGGCCATCATCGCCGGTTTCCAGGCCGACCTCCGTGATCTCTGAGCGATGCTCCCCGGCCTCCGGGCCGCGCTCACCGGGGCCGGCCTCGCCGAGGAAGGCCAGGTCGATCTCGATCAGCCGTTCCTCGACCGCCATCCGCCGGATCGCGTCTTTCACCATCGGCACCAGCAGCGGCGCGGGTGGGTGGGATCCGGTCGACTGGGATCCGATCGTCTCGCGCCGTACTTCCAGCGCCTCGCACGAGGGCAGCTCGATCATCCGGTTGACCGTGCCGACGCGCCGCTCGCCGTCCACCACGGCACAGCCCTCGAGCTCATGCGCCCACCACTCGCCCTCGGCCAGCGCCGGAGCTTGCGGCTCCTCAACCGTCAGCGCCGTCCCCCGCAGCGCATCCGCCGCGGCGCGGTCCTCGACGCCCTGCAAACGCACGATCGGACGCTGCTCGGTCCCGGCGCGGCGCACGATCGCGGCGCGCCGTCCCGCCACCGTCACGCTTGTCCCCAGGATCAGCAGCCGTGGACGGGGGCTCGTCACATAGAAGCTCCCGTCCAGGCCGTGTGCGCGTCCAACGCGACCTGCCTGCAGCTCAGGTGCCGAATCGTCCTCCGTCGCCCTCGCCCCTGTATCCGACCTGTTGGGTGGGCGGGCTCCCATTCGCACCGGCGCCGCGCATCAATCGACGATGTCGAGCAGCACGCGATGCCCCTCGCCCGTCGCCGCGGCTTTCACGACCGTGCGCAGCGCGTGCGCGGTGCGCCCGCCGCGACCGATCACCTTGCCGTAATCCTCGTCGGCGACGCACAGCTCGAGCACGATCGTGCCGTCGTCCTCCTCGAACTGCTCGACCGAAACCGCATCAGGCTCGTCGACCAAGCCCTGGGCCAGGTACTCGAGCAGCTCCTTCGGGGTCTCGCTGGACATGCGTGCGCTGATCGAGCCCTCGCGGGTCATCCTGTCCGTATTGCGCAGCTAGGGGTCCGCTGGGCAAGCGAGGCAAGGACGCAGGGAGTGTGGCGTGCTACGCACGCGAACGACCGAGGACACAGCATCGCGCAGCTCAGCGGGCTCCTAGCTGGCTCTCGATTCCCTTGATGCGCAACAACTTGCGCACCGTGTCAGACGGTTGCGCGCCGCGCGCCAGCCAGCTGCGCGCGCGCTCCTCGTCGATCACGATCGTCGACGGGTCGGTCTGGGCGTTGTAATGGCCGATCGTCTCGATCACGCGGCCATCGCGCGGGGAGCGCTGGTCGGCGACGACCACGCGCCACATCGGGTCCTTCTTGCCGCCCACTCGCGTGAGCCTGAGCCTTACCGACACGTTTTCCTCTCGATATCTTTTCCTGTTGCGCACAGAGCTTAGACGGTGCGCCCGGCCGAAGCCCGCCCGCTTAGGCGCGGCCTGGTTGGAAACGTGCGGCTGCGGCGACCGTGCGCTCGCGGTCCAGGGCCTCAGCGCGCGTTTCGCATCAGCGCGCCGATGTCCGGCGTCTTGCCGCGTCCCACCTGTTTCATCACTTTCCGCATCTGCCCGAACTGCTTCACAAGGCGGTTGACCTGCTGCACGCTCGTGCCCGAGCCGCGCGCGATCCGCAGCCGGCGCGACCCCTTGATCAGCTCCGGCTTGCGGCGCTCCTCGGGGGTCATCGACAGGATGATCGCCTGAATCCGGTCGAGCTCGCGCTCGTCCACCTTCATGTTCTGCAGCTGTGCCCCACCCAGCCCGGGGATCATCCCGAGCAGGCTGCTCAGCGGGCCCATTTTCCGGATCATCTTCAGCTGCGCCAGGAAGTCGTCCAGCCCCAGCTCGTTGCGCCGCAGCTTGCGCTCCAGCTCGATCGCCTCGCCCTCGTCGAACTGACGCCCAGCCTGCTCGATCAGGCTCATCACGTCGCCCATGCCGAGGATGCGCTGGGCCATGCGATCGGGGTGGAAGCGTTCGAACTGCTCGAGCTTCTCGCCGGTCGAGGCGAACAGGATCGGCTTGCCGGTGACCGCCTTGACCGACAACGCGGCGCCACCGCGAGCATCACCGTCGAGCTTGCTCATCACCACGCCGTCGAACTGAACGGCCGCGGCGAAGCGCTCGGCGACGTTCACCGCGTCCTGCCCGGTCATCGCGTCCACCACAAGCAGCACGTCATCCGGTTTCACCGCCGCGCGGATACCCACGAGCTCCGCCATCAGCTCCTCGTCCACATGCAGGCGTCCAGCGGTGTCGACGATCAGAACGTCCTTGCCCTCCCGCTTCGCGCGCTCCAGCGCCCAGGTGGCGATCTCCACCGGGTTGCGGTCGGTCCCCTGCTCGTAGACCTCCGCCCCGGCCTGCGCGCCGACCTTCACCAGCTGCTCGACCGCAGCCGGGCGGTAGACATCGCATGCCGCCACCGCCACCGTCGAGGAGTGCTCCTCGCGCAGGTAGCGCGCGAGCTTCGCCGTCGCGGTCGTCTTGCCCGAGCCCTGCAGCCCCGCCATCAGGATCACCGTCGGCGGTCGCGGCGAGAAGCTCAGGCTGGGTGGGGCATCGATCCCCTCTCCGCGGGTGGGTGGGCGAGCGGGCGGGCCTCCCATCAAATTCGTCAGCTCCTCCGCGACGATCTTCACGACCTGCTGACCGGGGTTCAGCTTGCCGATGACCTCCGCGCCCATACAGCGCTCTTTGACCTGGGCGGTGAACTGCTTGACGACCTTGAAGTTGACGTCGGCCTCCAGCAGCGCCAGGCGGATCTCGCGCATCGCGCCGTCGATATCCCCCTCGGTCAGCGTCCCGTGGTTGCGGACGCCCGCGAGCGTCCCCTGCAGCTTCTCGGCGAGCGAGTCGAACATGGGCCTGATTCTCGCAGCCCGCGGCACACCCCGCCCGCGACGGGCGGGACAGCGCCTCGGCTAGCTATCGCGGGCGGGCGGGACTGAAGCTCGATCGATCGGGGGAGCGGGCGGGCCGCCGGGCGCAGCCTTACCGGCGTCCGCTCGGCCGGAGAGCGCCTCGCCGATACCGCCGAATGCCTCGGCGAACTCGGAGGGAATCACGAACACCTTGTTCGCGTCCCCTTCCGCCAGCTGCGGCAGCATCTGCAGGTATTCGTAGCTCAACAGCTCCCGGTTCGGTTTGCCCTCGTGGATCGCTTTGAAGACCGTGTCGATCGCCTTCGCTTCGCCCTGGGCACGCAGGATCGCCGCCTGGCGCTCGCCCTCGGCGTCGAGGACCGCGGCCTGCTGGGCGCCCTCGGCGGTAAGGACGGCGGCCTGCTTAGCGCCCTCGGCGGTAAGGATCTGCGCCTGCTTCTCGCCTTCCGCCGTCAGGATCGCCGCGCGCCGGTCGCGCTCGGCGCGCATCTGCTTCTCCATCGCCGTCCTGATGTCCGCGGGCGGATCGACCGACTTGATCTCCACGCGGTTGATCCTGATCCCCCACTTGCCCGTCGCCTCGTCGAGCACCACACGCAGCTCGGTGTTCACGTTCTCGCGCGCGGTCAGCGTCTCCTCCAGCGTCAACCCGCCGATCACGTTGCGCAGCGTGGTCACCGTCAGCTGCTCGATCGCCTGCAGCGGGTTGGCGATTTCGTACGTCGCCGAGCGCGGATCGTTGATCGTGAAATACAGGACCGTCTCGATCCCCACGACCACGTTGTCGTCGGTGATCACCGACTGCGGCGCGAAGTTGACGACCTGCTCGCGCAGGTCCACCAGCGGCTTCACGCGATCGATGAACGGCGTGAGAATCGTCAGCCCAGGCTCGAGCGTGCGGCTGTAGCGACCCAGGCGCTCGACCACCCCGGCCCGGGCCTGGGGAATCACGCGAATCGTGCGCGCCGCCACGACGAGCGCGAACAGGACCACGATTGCGACGATGATGAGCGGGACCATGAGCTGTTTCCTTTGTTTGCCTTTTCGCGGTCAGTGCATCACAAGCGCGGTTGCGCCGCGTATTTCGACCACCTCGACGCGCTCGCCCGCGTCGATCACCTCGTCCTCGTCATAGCTGCGCGCGGTCCACACTTCGCTGTCGATCCTCACGCACCCGACGCCCTCCTCGTTGGCGATCCGCTCGAGCACGAGCGCACGCTTGCCCACCAGCGCCGCCGCGCCGGTGCGAATCGACGGCGGCAGTCGCCGGTGGCGGCGAGCCACCGGGCGCAGCGCCCCGAACACGATCCCCGAGGCGGTAAGGAACACGACCGCGGACAGCGGCGCACCGACACCGAGCAGGGCCACGACGGTGGCCAGCGCCGCCCCCAGGGCGAACGGCGCCAGGTAGAAGCCGCCCTGATGCATCTCCCCCAGGCCCAACAGACAGGCCACAGCCAGCCAGATGATCCAGATCTCCATACCTCCAGGTTACCCCTCGGCGATCGTTACCCTCGGCGATCAGTGCGCGAAATCCTCGGCGATCGTTGCCCTCGGCGATCAGGGCGCGGCATCCTCGGCGATCAGGGCGCGGGCGAAGTCCTCCGGATCGAACGGCCTCAGATCCTCCACCGTCTCACCCACCCCGATCAGCTTCACCGGCAGCTCGAGTTCGCGCGCGATCGCCAGCGCGATACCGCCCCGCGCCGTGCCGTCGAGCTTTGTCAACACGACCCCCGTCACCTCGGCCGTCTCGGCGAACAGCTTCGCCTGGCGCAAACCGTTCTGGCCGGTCGTCGCATCGACGGTCAGCAGCGTCTCGTGCGGCGCGCCCTGCAGCTGCCTGCCGATCACCCGGCGCACCTTCCCCAGCTCGGCCATCAGGTCGTCCTGCGTGTGCAGCCGCCCGGCGGTGTCCACGATCACCACGTCAACCCCCGTGCTCTGGGCCTTGGCGATCGTCTCAAACGCCACAGCGCCCGGGTCCGAGCCCGCCGGCCCGGTCACGATCTCACAACCGGCTCGCTGCGCCCAGCCTTCCAGCTGCTCGCTCGCCGCGGCCCTGAACGTGTCGGCCGCCCCGAGCAGCACCGTGAGCCCCAGCTCGTTGCGCAGATGCCATGCGAGCTTGCCGATCGTCGTCGTCTTGCCCGTGCCGTTCACCCCGACCGCCAGGATCACCGTCGGGCTCGAGCGTACGTCGATGCGACCATCACCCACCCGCGCCGTCTCGGCCAGCAGCTCGATCAGCCGCTCGCTCAGCGCCTCACCGCCCGCGAGAGCGCCCTCGGCGACCTCCGCCTCCAGCGTCGCCACGACCGATGCCGTCGTGCTCGCGCCGACGTCGGCCATGATCAGCGCCTCCTCCAGCCGTTCCCACGTGTGCTCGTCGAGCGTCCCCCACAGGGTTGCCTGGATCTCTCCGCTCAGCGCCTGCCGCGTCTTTGACAGGTTCTCGCGCAGACGGTGAAATACCCCGCGGCGCTTCTCCGCGACGGCGGCAGGCGCAGCCTCGCGGCCGCCGCCGGCCTCGCCGGTGATGAACAGATCGTTCCAGTCGCGGGCCACGGGCCGGGCGACGATAGCAGCGGTGAGTTGGGCGACCTCGACTACCTGGCGGCCCTCGCCCACGTGAACACCACGCGACCTCCGCACGCAGGGGCCTACCTCGGCCACCTGGGATCTATGCGACCTCGGCTACCTCGGGCGCCTCGCTGGGTTGAGCCTGGATGGGTGCTGCGTGCGTGGGTGGCGCGTTCTCCTCAGCGGGCAGCCTGCGCGAGAGCACCTTCGATACGCCATCGCCGCCCATCGACACGCCAAATAGCCAATCGGCGGCCTCCATCGTGCGCTTCTGATGCGTGATCACGATGAACTGCGCGCGGTCGGCGTAACGGCGCAGCAGCGCGAGAAAGCGATCCAGGTTCAAGTCGTCGAGCGCGGCCTCGACCTCGTCGAGGATGTAGAACGGGCATGGCCTCGCCAGGAACACCGCGAACAGGAACGCGAGCGCCGTCATCGACTTCTCCCCGCCCGACAGCAGCGACAGGCGCTTCGCGGACTTGCCCGCGGGCGTGATCTCGATCTCGACACCCAACAACTCATCCCCGGCGAGCTCCTCGCGCTCGGCCTCCGCCTCGGCTGCCGCCTCCGCCGCCTCCTCGCCACCCTCGTGCCCAGCTCCGTCATCCGCCCCGCCCGCGGGCAGTGGCTGCCCGCCGAGCACCGCGCGTGGCGCCTGCTCGTCGCGCACCAGCCGCAGCCTGCCCGAACCGCCGGGGAACACGTCACCCGCGAGCTCCTCGAAGTTACGCGCCGCGGCGGCGAACGTCTGCTCGAAGGTCTCCTGGATCTGGCGGTCCGTTTCGCGGATCACCGCTTTCAGCTCGCGCAGCGCCGTCTCCAGATCGGCGCGCCTGCCCTCGAGCTCCTCGACATGCGCCACCGCCTCCGCATACTCCTCCTGCGCCAGTGGATTGACCGGACCCAGCTGCTCGCGCCGCCGCTGCAGGCGCTCAACGCGGGCGATGAGCGCCTCGGCCTGCTCCGGCGCCAATGCCTCCACGCGCTCGCCTCGCGCCTGCTCTGAAAGCTCCAGCAACCCGGCCACCGCCTGCGCCTCCTGCGCAGCCTCCTGCGCCTGGTCGCGCAAGCGCTGCGCGGACACCTCGGCGCTCGTCACGAGCTCGCCCGCGCCGCGCAGCGACGCCTGGATCTCCGCCTCCTCGCCGGCGCAGGCGCGCAGCTCGCCGGCCATCTCCTCGCCCGCGGCGCGATCGAGCGACAGCTGCTCCTCCAGCTGTGCCACCAGCTCCTGCACCGCCTCCCCGGCGCGCTTCAGCACCTCGGTCAACCGCTCCGCCACCGGCGCCAGCAGCACGTCGGCGGCGTGCTGGGCGCGCAGGCGCTCCACCCGCGCGAGCCGCTCGACCCGTTCGCGCGCCACGCGCTCGGCCTGGCGACGCTCGGCCGCCAACTCGCCCTCCAGCTGCGCCTTGCGCACGGCCAGCGGCCCCTGCTGGGGCGCCGCCTTGCGCTGTTCGATCAGCCACTCGGTACGCCGTCGCGCCTCGCTCGCCTCCGAGCAGTGGCGCTCGGCCTCGCGCAACGCGGCTTCGGCCTGCACACGCGCCTCGTCGGCGGCGCGCAACTCCTCCAGCACCCGCTCGGAGGCGCCGCGCGCGGCGTGCTCGGCCTGCGCTGCCTGCTCGCTCGCCTCGATCAGCCGGTCGCGTTCGTTGCGCCGTGCCAGCACGCGCTCGGCGCCACCCTCGGTCAGCTGGCGAACCTCGCCCCATGCCGCGAACCACACGCGTCCTCTGCGCGTAGCGGCGATCCCGGCAAAGTCCCGCGGCAGATCCTCCAACCGCTCGACCACCCAGGCCGCCGCCAGCAGACGCTCGGCCAGCTCCATGACCGCCTGTCCTCCGCTCACCAAATCCAGCAGCCGCTCCGCGCCCGTCACCGGCGGCGTACCCCCGTCCGCCGCGGCCTCGCCGCGTTGCGTCCCGCTCGCCCCCGCCGCCCCGAGGTTGGCCAGCAGCGCGCTGCCACCGTCGGGACCCGCACGGTCGAGCAGCGCCTCGGCGCCGGCCACATCCGGCACGAGCGCCGCGCTCAAGCGCCCGCCCAGCGCGGCGGCCAGCGCCAGCTCATACCCGTCGCGCACGCTCAGCTCCTCGCTCAGGGCCTTGACCGAAGCGTCCTCGCCATCGCCGACACGCGCGTGGCTGCGCAAGAATTGGTTGGCCACCGCCAGCTCCGCGCCGACCCGCGCGGCCTCGCGGCGCGTGTCCTGCGCCGCGCGCTCGGCCGCCCGCAAGCGCTCGCGCGCCTCCTCGGCCAACTGATCCGCCCGCGCGCGCGCCGTGCGCGCTCCCTCCAGCTCGCCCTCCAACTCCGCCACGCGCGCCGCCTCGCGCTCGCGCGCTCCTTCCAATCCCTCGATCTCGCGTTCGATCTCCTGCTCGCGCCTGCTCTCGATCTCGGCCAGCTCCCCCTCCAGCGCCTGGATGCGCTCCTCGCTCGCCCCCCTGGACCCGCCGTGCTCCGCCTGCTCACCCGGGCCCGTCCTCTCTGTCCCATCCTCGCCCAACTCTCCCTGGCCCATCTGCGCCAGCTCGACCTCAACGCGCTCGATCCGCCGGGCCAGCGCCAGCCCGCTCGCGCCCGCCTGCTCGGCGCGCAAACCCAGCCGCTCGCGCGCGGAGCGCGCGTCATACACGCGACGGGCCAGCGCGTCGTGGCGCTCGGCCCGCTCGGCCAGCGCCCGCTCGGCCTTCCCCCGCCGCTGCACCACCGCCTGCAAGCGCGCCTCGATCTCCGCGCGCGCGGCGCGCGCCTGCTTGACCTCGGCCTCGGCCCCGTCCAGCTCCACCCCGCGGGCGCGCAGCGCCTCCCGCGCGAGCTCCCAGCGGGCTTCCAGCATCTGGCGCTCCAGGCGCTCGTGCAGCTCGGCCGCCTCGGCCTGGCGCTTGAGCGGACGCAGGCGCGTGCGCGCCTCGCGCTCCACGTCCAGCGCGCGGTCGAGGTTCTCCTGCGTGCGCTCCAGCTTCAGCTGCGCGCGCCGGCGGCGCTTGCGGTGCTTGCCCAGCCCCGCCGCCTCCTCGATCAGCAGCCTGCGCTCGCGCGGCTTGGACGTCACGATCGCCTCCACGCGGCCTTGGGAGACGACCGAGTGCGTCTCCTTGCCCAAGCCCGTGTCGGACAGCACCTCGATCACGTCCGTCAGCCGGCAGCGGGCGCCGTTCAGCTTGTATCCGCCCTCGCCCGCACGATCCAGGCGCCGCACGATCGAGATCTCGCTCAGCGGCAGGTCGACGGTGCCGTCGGAGTTATCCAGCACGATCTCCACCTCGGCGGCGCTGCGCGCCTGCACGCCGTGTCCCCCGCCGAAGATCACGTCCTGCATCGACTGACCCCTGACCGCGAGCGGCGACTGCTCGCCCATCGCCCACAGCACCGCGTCGGTCACGTTCGACTTGCCCGACCCGTTCGGCCCCACCACGACGCTCACGCCCGGGCCGAAGTCCATGTGCGTGCGGTCGGGGAAGGACTTGAAGCCCTTCAACGTGAGTGACTTTAAGCGCATACACACCTGGCCATAAAGAACCCACATGAACACGCAGGGCAAGCTGGGCAAGGACGCCGGGAGCGTGGCGTGCTACGCACGTGTGCTGGCCGATCTCTGATCGGTAAGGACGCCGATCCAGCGCCGCCATGCGTGCTCATAGGGCAACCTCTGGTTGCTGGGTGGTGAGGTTGTTCTCGTTTTCTTTCCGAGAGAGGGAGATCTCGCTCGACCGCTGGTTGAGCGAGGCCT